>Ga0116157_10004677_pt1 | contig 12745 bp, 14 predicted proteins | sample AD_UKC048_MetaG_FD_89882 | JGI IMG/M metagenome (GOLD analysis project Ga0116157, IMG submission 89882) | Active sludge microbial communities of municipal wastewater-treating anaerobic digesters from USA - AD_UKC048_MetaG | ecosystem: Engineered > Bioreactor > Anaerobic > Digestate | place: USA... | reverse complement strand
TTCTTTTTTTACTGAGAAAAGCACTGTCATCCACAAACTCCCTGGATAATAACATACACAGGCCGGCACCCAGGTCAAACAGAAAACGCGAATAGATCGCCTTATCATCCCGCACCCGCATGGGCTGGGAGACCAGTTGGCCAATAGCGGGTCTCAGCAGGTAACCGCCCTTGGGATAACGGATAGTGCCCTTGCTGTAAAAACTCAGTTTCATGCTGTCATAATCGATCTTCAGGATAAAACGGTTGATGATCGAATATCCAATGATCCCGTCAATCCGCTCCCCATAAACGGTGGTGAGAATCTCATAATCGTTGATATGAAAATCGAGTCCCTCCACAGTAAGACCGGGAAAATGCAGTTTCCGGTCATACAGGAAATTCACTTTCCTGATTCCCGCAATGCCGCGGATAGTTCGTTCGGTTGGCACGGGTTTCATCCCAAGGTACTCGGCCGTGGATGAATCCAGGGAAATACCGCTGCTGCCCGTATCAAGTACAAAATTGAGGGTGTCGGGATGATTGTCGATAAGTGCTTTCAGAATAATGATCCCCCCGGTGAGCTGGGTAAAAGACATGGTGCTGATATGCCGGGAGGGCGGCTCAATAAACTCTTCCTGGGCCCGGAGAGCGGGGGCACTGAGCCAAGACAAGAGGATATATATGCCGGACAAGCAATACTTCATGCGTTAGATGTTCAGCTAAAAGACAGGAGTTTGCAGTAAAATGATGCAAAACAGCCCGCTTCTCTTTTAAAATTACCGTAATATGATCAGGATTTCCAACCACTCGTCATAATATCTGTATTACAACTGTAAATTTGCGCCATGCAGTTAAATGAATTATATAAAAAAGCGGCCGCCTTTGGCTTCCTGAGTGTGGAAGAAGGGGTGTATCTCTATCATCATGCCCCCTTGACGGACCTGATGCTGATTGCCGACGAACTCCGCAAAAAGCAGGTACCCCATGGTAAAGTGACCTGGCAGATCGACCGCAATGTGAACACGACCAATGTCTGTATCGCCAATTGCAAATTCTGTAATTTCTATAGAATCCCCGGACATGCCGAAGCCTATATCACGGATATGCCCACCTACCGGGTCAAAATTGAAGAAACCCTCAAATACGGGGGCGACCAGCTCCTGTTACAAGGCGGCCATCACCCCGACCTGGGACTGGACTACTACGTGAAGACCTTCCGCCAGATCAAGGAAGAGTTTCCGGCCATTAAATTGCATACCCTCGGGCCACCCGAAGTAGCGCATATAACCAAATTAGAGAAGAGCCTGCCTACCGGACAGGCAGGCACCCATCACGAGGTGTTGAAAGCCCTCAAGGAAGCCGGTATGGATTCCTTACCCGGGGCAGGGGCCGAGATCCTGATTGATCGCGTACGCCGCCTCATCAGCAAAGGGAAATGCGGGGCCCAGGAATGGCTTGATATTATGCACGAAGCACATAAACTCGATATCACTACCTCGGCCACGATGATGTTTGGCCATGTGGAGACAATCGAAGAACGGTTTGAGCACCTGGTAAAGATCCGGGAAGTGCAGAGCCGCAAGCCGGAGCATGCTAAAGGGTTTCTGGCCTTTATCCCCTGGACCTTCCAGGATGTGGATACCCTATTAGCCAAGATCCGCGGGGTGCAGAACCTCACCACTGCTGATGAATATATCCGTATGATCGCCCTCAGCCGCATCATGCTCCCCAATGTGAAAAATATCCAGGCCAGCTGGCTCACTGTGGGTAAACAAACTGCCCAGATCTGTCTGCATGCCGGTGCCAACGACTTTGGTTCCATCATGATCGAGGAAAACGTGGTCAGTGCCGCCGGGGCTCCCCACCGTTTCACCTACAAGAGCATGCAGGATGCTATCCGGGAAGCCGGCTTCGAACCGCAGTTAAGGAACCAGCAGTATGGGTGGAGGGAGATTCCGAAGGAGATCGAGGAACAGGTGATAAACTACTAAGAAAGTTGGAAGTTGGAGGTTGGAAGTTGGAGGTTGGAAGTTCGAGGTTCGAAGTTGTGGAACAGAACTTTAGTTTGTAATGACTTTATGAAATTGAAAACACTGATCGTATTTAGGGAAAAAACTTTTCTTTCAGACCATTTCAAAACTTTCGGAGAGTTCAGCCTAAAGAACCTCCAACTTCCAACCTCCAACTTCCAACCTCCAACCGAAACAAACATTACACATCTAAATAAAATCTCTTCAATGCCGTACAGCCGTTTCCGCAAAATCGCCTTCTACGAAGGAATCTCCTTCCTTGTACTACTTCTTGTTGCCATGCCCATGAAGTACTTCTTCGGTTTCCCCAAGGCCGTTACCATTGTTGGTTCCCTGCACGGAATCCTGTTTGTGGCTTTTGGGGTATTGGCACTGGAGGTTATGAGGACGTATAAGAAAAAATTTGGCTGGTTAGTGAAAGCCGGACTGGCTTCGCTGCTGCCCTTCGGCACGTTCTATATGGATAAGGAATGGAAACAGGAGGAAGAAGCAGTAAAATAAACCCGGACCACCCATGTTCCTCATCTACGGCAAACGCAGTCTCATCATTAAAAAATACACGGATCACACGCATGCCTGTCCCCATTGCCGTGGACTGAACCTGGATGTGAAGGTTGAAAAATATTATTACCATCTTTTCTATATCCCCTTCTTCCCCTCCGGCGGGAAATTCGCTCATATCCAATGCGGGAATTGTGGTAAACCCTATAAGGATCCTGTCCGGGAAGAGGGTTACTATATGGAACTGGAAGACGAATATGAGAAACGTACCAAAAACCCCATTTACCTTTATTCCGGGCTTATCCTTGTAGCATCGCTGATCCTTTTTATGGTGTATGTAAACCTGGAAAAACAGAAACAGAAAGCGAAATATATCGCCAATCCCCTCAACGGCGATACTTACCTCATCCAGGCCGAACGGAACGACAGCACTTTATATTATTTCTTACGTGTAGTCAACATCTCCGGCGATTCTGTTTACACCCGGCACAGCAATTTCGAATACCGCCGCTATCCCGCCGATATGGACCCAACTGATTTTTTTGTACCGGAAGAAGAACTGGTCTATACAAAAGGGGAATTGAAAAAAATGCTGGAAGACGGAGAGATCAATGCAGTGGACAGGGAACATAGCCAAAAATGACCGGATCCAATTCTCCCTTTTTTATTAAATTCATTCTCTGTTAACTGCCAGGATGAAAAAAATTCCTATAAGACAACTGGGTGCTGCACATCAGCAGGCACCCGCTGCCGGTCAATTCAAAATCCGGAAGGTGGAAGAATTTGCCGGGGATACTGACCTGGTTCATGACCTGCACCGGCATGATTTCTTTTTTATCCTGGCCCTGAAAAAAGGGGATGGGATACATGAAATTGATTTTACTCCCTACAAAGTACTGGACCATTCCGTTTTCTTCTTACGACCTGGACAGGTGCATCAGCTTGAACTGAAGGCCGGAAGTTCGGGCTACCTGGTAGAATTTAATACCGCTTTCTATCACCCGAAAGACAAAATTTCCATCGATCGCCTGCGAAAAGCCAGCAATAAGAATTTTTGTGAACTTCAGATTGACCGCTTTAACCGTATACTGGATATACTTGCATCCATGTTCCATGAATACCAGGCAAAGGAAGAGGGCTACCAGGAAGTGATCAAGGCCAGCCTGGATATTTTCTTTATTGAATTTGTCCGTCAAAGCCCCTATCCCAATTCCGTGGTAACAAGTGCTGCTTCCTATACGCAGGATCGGTTTGAGGAATTTCTGGAGTTGCTGGATAAACATATTGCGGCGGAGAAACAAGTATCCCAGTATACAGACCGGATGAGCCTTTCTGCTTATCAGCTCAATGAAATCACCAAATCCTCGATTGGTAAAACAGCATCCGACCTGATCAACGAACATATTATCCTGGAGGCGAAAAGATACCTGCTCGCCACGCCCAACCAGGTAAAAGATATAGCCGATATCCTCGGTTATGAGGACCCCTCTTATTTTATCCGGTTCTTTAAAAAACATACCGGTTTCTCTCCGGATGCTTTCCGGCAGCAATTTAAATAAGTGCCATACAACTGCAGCTTTGTCCTGTCAGCCCGCCTGATGCTGAATTTACTTTTGTATAAATAAAATAATACAATGAAAATTATCATCGTCGGTGCCACAGGCACTATGGGAAAGCACCTTACCGCTGCTTTTAAAAAAGAACATGAAGTCATCACCGCTGCCACAGAAAATTGCGATATGCCGGTGGATATCACGTCCCCTGCATCCATTGAAAATATGTATAAGCAGGCAGGCCCTTTTGATGCATTGATTTCCACCGCTGGCCCAACCTTTGTTGGTCCCTGGAAGAAACTCAGCGACACAAATTTTCGTCAGGGTGTGGAAGGAAAAATGATGGGACAGATCAACCTGGTCCTGATCGGTCAGCATTATATCAATCCAAAAGGCTCCTTCACCCTGATCACCGGGGCCCTCTCCCATGACCCGCAAAAAAACTTCGCCAACGCCTCAGCAGCCAACGGGGCCGTGGAAGGTTTTGTAAGGGCGGCAGCGATTGAACTGGAAAACGGGATCCGCATTAATGCAGTGAGTCCGACAGTCATCGAAGCCTCCCCGCAATATTTTCCGTATTTCCCCGGCGACATCCCGGTTACCATGCAGCAACTGGAATTCGGATTTCGGAAGGCCGTATTTGGAGCGAATACCGGGCAAGTGATTAAGCCTTATTAATCAATTTCAGGATACAGGATAACTGCAGGCCCTGACACTACCGGGGTGCTGCGGTTATCTTTTATGGCGTAAGGGGTGAACTAGATCACAGGTCACTCCTTATTTAAACGCTTTTGCCGATTGATTCAGCACTTTCGCAGAACTATATCTTCAGCCCCGGTACAAGTTGATACTTTTAAAGGGTACTTTTAAATCATGAAGAAGTCATTTGTGATTTTATTACATGTGGGGTTTTGGCTATGCTTTTGTATACTGACAGCGATCATGCTGGCCGTCTATTACAGAACTGCGACAAACTCCGTAAACCAGATGGCCCGGATTATGAATGCACTGAATACACTTCTCCTGTTTGTTTTTATACCCTCCTTAATATCCTATTTCCTGTACTATTTCATCCTGTTTCCGAAATACCTGCAGCAGAAAAAATATTTACTTACCCTGGTCTGGGGAATAATAATATCTGCAGGCGCAGCAGTTATCGGGTATACACTTCTTCGCTATTTTATTGAATCCGGCAGTATTGCTGACATGGATAAAGGTGGAAAAAACGGGCGCTCAACTGCCGTAACGGTACTTGTGGTCATGACCGCCATCGGGGCCATAAGCGGAATGGTGGCCTTTGTGATCAGGGGTTTTATCGCCTGGTTTAATGAATTAAAAATGAGAGAATTGCTACGCGAAAAAAATTATGAAATGGAGATGGCCCTGGTAAAATCCCAGCTTGATCCGCATCTCCTGTTCAATACCATCAATAATATTGACTCGCTTATCTTAAAGGATGCGGTTACCGCCTCAGACTACCTGAATAAACTTTCCGATATAATGCGGTTTATCCTGTATGAAACCAAGACTGATAAAATTCTCCTCACCCGGGAAATTGAATACATAGACAAGTATATAGCCTTGCAGAAAATAAGGACCGCCAATCCGGACTATGTTGATTTTAAAGTGACCGGTTCCCCTGCCGGTAAATATATTGCCCCGATGGTATTAATTCCATTTATGGAAAACGCCTTTAAACATACCAGTAATAAAAAGCTTGCACAGGCCATCAGGGTGCATATTGCAATTAATGAAGATACTACAACCATGGTATGTGAAAACAGGATTGATCCGAAAGTAAAGACGGAGCAGGCCCATGGCGGATTAGGCAATATACTTATTGAAAAACGGCTGAACCTGCTTTATCCCGATAAACACCAGCTTGAAATAACCACTTCGGCTGACAGTTATAAAATAAACTTAAGCATCCCCAATGGATAAATACACCTGTATTATTATTGAAGACGAGCCTCTCGCCCTCGAAAAAACAAGGGACTTTGTAAATAAAGTTCCTTTTTTAACCCTGAGCGGAACATTCGACAATGCACTGACCGGGCTCGCTTATCTGAATGAAAATAAAGTTGATCTGCTTTTCCTGGATATAAATATGGACGAACTATCCGGTATAGAATTACTGGAAAGCTCAACGATCAGCAGCCAGGTGATCATTACCACCGCCTACCAGGAATACGCCCTGAAGGGATATGAGCTCCAGATCACTGATTACCTGCTAAAACCATTCACCTTCAACCGGTTTTTACAGGCGGTAAATAAGGCGCAGGAAAATTTAACCAAACGAAATCCGGATAAGCAACCTGATTTCATATTTATAAAAACAGAGAACCGCCTCGAAAAGATCATGCTCAATGAGATCCTGTATATCGAAGGTATGCGGGATTACCTGCGCATCCATACTACAGGCAAGAAGATCATGACCTTACAGAGTTTTACTGAACTGGAACAACTTATCCCGGCACACCTGGTATGCAGGGTACATAAATCATACATGGTTGCTATTAATAAAATAGAGTCCGTAGAGCGCAACCGGATAAAAATTGCCGACCAGTTAATCCCTGTTTCTGATACTTATAAAGATGCGTTTCTTCAACTCATCAACAACAGACAGTAAATGGCTTTTTACTTGGCAGACCAGAATCAGCATTTGGCAGACATATACTGCCAGTTTGCATAGCTGACTTTCTGACAATGAACGGGTTATATACATTTGCTTCATCAATCAAAAAAACAAAAATCATGAAGCAAAAATTTCAACTCGCTCTCATTTCAGGAATGACTTTCCTGTCAGCAACCACCTCCGGTCAGACTGTTAAACCAACGTCAGATGCAACAAAAAAATTGGCGCATACCTACCTTGACATTAAGGTAAATGTGGTGAGCACCAGCCTTTATTACGGTGAATCAAACAGCAGTCTTGATGAGTATAAAAAATCCGCCAGGGGAATTCAGGCAGGTATCGCTTTCCAGGCAGGCATAACACCTGGTTTTTCAGTTGTCCCTGAATTGTATTTTATGAGAAAAGGCGGGATATTAAAAGTTAATAACCCTTTTACAAACAGTGAGAGCACCCTGCGATTCAACACCATTGAATTACCTCTGCTGGCCCGTTTTCATTTCGGTAAACTTTACTTTAACGCTGGTCCTTCGGTGGCTTACAATATCAGTGGTAAACAGAAAATGAACGACCAGTCCATTAAACTCAGTTTTGATAATACAATTGGTGGTTTCAGACGCTTTGATGCAGGCGTACAGATGGGTGGAGGTTTTGAGTTTCCGATAAAACAAAAAAGACTGGCCCTTGATATCCGCTATGTTCATGGTTTAACCAATATGGCCCATGGTGCAGAAATGTATAACCGTGCCCTGATGATCAGTGTAAATTTTTCCAGGGCCTGGAAATCAAACCCACTGGCTAAAAAATAATTTTGATCAGTACTTCAGGAAGCTGAAAGAAGTTTAAAAACAGAAACCATGAATACGTTAAGCAATCAACATATAACTCGCTCAACCGAGAGGGCAGCCATGGATCCAATGCGAAAGACTTCATTGACTGCTGGTATTCTCTACCTGCTGACCTTTGTCTCCATCCCGACACTTGCCCTTTATGTCCCGATACACCAGGCAGATTATATCACAGGCCCTGGTACAGATAGTTCTGTAATCATTGGAGGCTTACTCGAGATCATCGTTGCCCTCACGGGTATTGGCACCGCCGTGGTACTCTATCCGGTACTAAAGAAAAAGCACGGACAATTTGCCATCGGCCTGGTGGCTTCCCGTATCCTTGAAGCAGCTACTATTTTTCTGGGAGTGGCATTTTTGCTGACCATTGTAACCCTTCGGCAGGATGGGACCGGATCAGCGGGATTGGTGACCAGTCATACACTGGCTGTTCTTTATGACCGCATCTTCCTCCTGGGACAAAGTTTTATCCCGGCCATCAACGACTTATTGCTGGGCTATATGCTCTACCAGTCACGCCTTGTACGCCGCGTCTTTTCAATTATCGGAATGGCCGGAGCCCTTCCGCTGATCGCCGGCTACCTGGCCGTGATATTCGGTTTCATCGAACAACGTTCACCCCTGGCTGGATTGTCCGCATTGATGGTAGCTGTGTTTGAGTTTTCGCTGGGCGTCTATCTTGTAGTCAAAGGCTTTAAGTCCACAGAAACCGCAAACGGGTAATAATTATTTAGAAAAAACGAAATGAAAGTATAGCTCAGCCTGATTTTTTCATTGCGTTATTGAATTAGCCAGGAATAACATTAATCACCACATTCCCTTTTTTCCTGAACGACTCCGCATAGGCATGTGCTTCGCGGATCTGCTCAAGGGTGTATCTCCGGTCGATCACTGAAATCAGTTTACCGGTTTCAATCAGTTCTTTTAAATACTGGAGGTCTCCCGGGTTTACTTTGGGTGATTTTTTTACCGTGACCATTTTTCCGCCAGGCTTCAGCACTTTCTTTGCAGCTGCAGTGGAAGATTTACCCACTGCATCAAAAACAATATCGAAGGAATCCGTGGCCTGTGAATAATCTTCTTTTGTGTAGTCTATCGCTTTATCCGCACCCAGTTTTTTAACCAGGTCCAGGTTGGTGGTACTGCAAACGGCTGTTACATCAGCGCCCATGGCTTTCGCAATCTGTATGGCAAAACTGCCCACACTGCCGGATGCTCCGTAGATAAGCACTTTGTCTCCCTTTTTAATACCCGCCTGTTTTAAAAACCGCAGGGCGGTCAGTCCGCCAATGGGAACAGCAGCCGCTTCTTCAAAAGACAAATTCGAAGGCTTCAGGGCTATATCATTTTTAACTGGCAGACAGGTGTATTCGGCATAGGCACCAAAACGAAGGCCACAGCTGGCAAAAACCGGATCTCCTTTTTTAAAGGACTGAACCTTTGCTCCCAGTTCCTCAATGACCCCGGCCAGTTCAAAACCGAGCACTTTCACCCGGGTTGGTTTGAATAAGCCATTGAATATCCTGGCGAGGAAGGGATCGGCTTTGCGCAAACGCCAGTCACCGGCCGTAACCGTGGTGGCGTGGATTTTTATCAGTACTTCATTGTCTTTGGGAACAGGTTTAGGAATCTCTTTCAATTGCAGTACATCCGGAGATCCATATTTTTCATAAATAACTGCTTTCATGTGATGATGTTTTTATTTATGCAAGACTAATTTAAGCATTGCTTTTTTAATTGGTAATAACAGCCAGTTCTCAATTTTCTCTGACAGGTTCAGACCGGAACCCTTTTACAATCAAGTAAATACCCAGTGAAAATTCGAAAACCGCCACCAACAGGGCAGATAAACCGGCCATCGGGGAACGCTGATCAAAAAAACCAAACAATACGGCCAGGTAACCAGCAATCAACGGAAAAGCTCCAACCATACCGATCAGCGATAAAGCCCGGGGTACCAGCCTGGATTGCCAGAGTATATAACCCAGCAACAGATCATTAATGGCAGGTATAAAACTCTGTCCCAGATGGAAGATCCGGTTGTACAGGGAAACCAAAGTGGTACTGACAACATGCGACTCCGGCCCGGCACCCTGTTGCTGTAAACTCACGGTGGCCAGCAGAAAAGCCACGCCGGTGAAAATGGTTGCGGCCTCGAGCACCCTTGCAGCAACCAGGCCCAGTGCGGCAGTCCGGTGTTGTCTGCTCAGTACCGGGTAAAGTATCACCGCGGTGGCAATACCGGTGATGCCCACTATGATCTCGAGCAGTCCACCGGTGATCACCTGTTTTGCTTCCGCTGCGGTGGCAATAGTTCCTGCTTGCAGCAGCGGGGCATATAAAAAGAAGCTGGGTATGGAGACAAAGGTCAGCAGGTACATAATGCCTGCTGCCAGGGATGTCTTCCTGGATATAGCCAGTGATGAAGTGGTTGTATCAACCGCAAAAGAGGTGGTTTGCATATAGCTGGTTTTAGTGTTGATGAATGGTTTTACTTTTTCGCAAGCGGATTACGCTTCCAGGCCTTTGAAACATGTACACTGAACATCAGGGCCCTGTTATAGATCGCTGTATTGCGGGAGATGCTTGTCAACCCATGGTTATAGCGGATGTCCAGTCCCAGTGTTTTCTGCTTAAAGGGAAGATAAAAACCGGCGCCCGCTTGTACCCCTGCATCGAATCGCTTGTACCCGTTTGCGGAATGATCAAAAAGTAATTTCACCGACTGGTCATTGATCTTTTGTTTGCCATTAATAATATACCCGATGGAAGGTCCGGCATTTACATAAAACCGACCCAGGTGTACCCTTGCCAATACAGGGAGCTCGATGGTATGGAGACGAATGACGGATGCCCCGGTGGTAAGCGGATTGCCGTCATCGAGTTTACCGCCCTTGCGGAGATAATAAAGGTCTGAGACCAGGGAGAAAGACGGTGTTATACCTGCCTGAAAAGTCAGACCGGCACGGAGTCCTTTAACTGAATGACTATAATCAGTAAGGTCTTTATCTTCGCCGGTGTACCGGAAGCTGGCAGCGGCCATATTGATCATAGGCTCCAGGCGGGTTTGTGCGGTGCGGGTTTCATTCCTGCGATAACCTGTTTCGTTTACTTCCTGTTGTGCGGCAGCCTGCAGGGAGATCAGACTCATACTGATAAAAGCCGCCATTGTTAATTTTTTCATGTTGATAGTTTTTGTTTTAAATGTTATGTAAAACTAATTCCGCGTGGTGGGGGTCCGATAGGACAATGATGAAGTTGAATGGCACGGATCATCAGTTTTACATTTCTAAATGGAACTTGAGATTTGTCCTGTTATAGTGCCTTTTTATCCTGCCGGGAGGGTTGATTAGTATTCTACTTTTGTGCTGATAACAATAACCAACAAAAAATAAAACGCATGAAGCCAAGAATGAAACTCATCGCTGCCCTCCGGATATGGGTAGTGATCTATCCCTCGATCACGCTCTTCCTGTATTTCTTCGGAGCACCCCTGTCCGCATTGCCGCTCTATCTACGCACTTTCCTGCTCACCATTACCCTGGTGCCCTGGATGCTGTTTGCCGGATTGCCCTTCGTAGATTCGGTTGTAAAAAGAATAACAGCCCTGAACAGGAAGGCGGAGTAAAATACTAGTATATGAAGCTGTTACTCAGGCGTGCATTTATGAAACATAGCGGCATAGCAATCGCTGCAGGTTTACTACCCTTTTCTTCTTTAACCAATTTAACCAGTGAGACGATGACTAACGACAACCAATATGATGTAATCATTGTGGGAGGCAGTTATGCAGGGCTGGCTGCCGGCATGGCCCTCGGCAGGGCAATGCTCCACACTTTAATTATGGATGAGGGGAAGCCCTGCAACCGGCAAACACCGCATTCACATAACTTCCTGACCAATGATGGCAAAACGCCGGCAGAGATTGCGGCGCTGGCAAAACTCCAGGTAAGCAATTACCCATCGGTGAAGTTTTATAACGGAAGGGCTGCCCGTGCCGTTCAAACAATCAATGGATTCCAGGTAGCGTCCGCGACCGGTGAATTGTACCTGACGAAAAAACTGGTCTTTGCCACCGGTATTAAAGACCTGTTACCCGCTATTGACGGCCTGGCTGAATGCTGGGGTATCTCCGCCATTCATTGTCCCTATTGTCATGGTTATGAAGTCCGCAATGAAAAGACCGGTATCCTGGGCAACGGTGATATGGCCTTCGATTTCACGCGACTGATCTCCAACTGGACAAAGGATCTGACGCTTTTCACCAATGGGCCTGCTACACTGACTGCACCGCAACGCGAAAAAATGGCTCAACACCAAATAGAAGTGATTGAAAAGGAAATTGAAAAGCTGGTGCATCAGCAGGGGCAGCTGGAGCAACTTGTTTTTAAAGATGGTTCCGGCTTTTACTTAAAGGCCCTCTATGCTCCCAGCCCCTTTGAACAGCATTGCAAGATCCCTGAGCAGCTTAGATGTGAGTTAACGGAAGAGGGATATATCAAAACAGATCCCGGTTATGAAACAACTATCGAAGGAGTATATGCTATAGGGGATAATGCATCCAAAATGCGTACAGTGGCCAATGCGGTAGCTATGGGAACCGCTGCGGGGATTGCATTGAGTAAGAAAATGATCCTGGAAGAATTCTGATAAACAGACAAACATGAACCGGTTGAATTCATCAAAAACCAGCAGCAAAAGGTATCGGGTATAAAAATAAGAGTACCTTATAGGAGTGTTTCGACGAAAGTTAGTAATAATAGAACCTGAAAAATTATATGAAAAAAATTATTTGCTCTTTTGCCTTGTTATTTTTTTCTTTATGTGTACATGCACAGGAAAACAGCCCGTTTACCAAAGGATTTGAAAAAGGGTTCCATTCAAAAACTTTAAATGAACAACGCAAGGTCTGGATTCATATTCCAGCCGGTACGGGGGAAACTGAACATAAAGGCAAAGGGCTTTACCCGGTAATATACTTATTAGACGGGGAGTCAAATTTTAATAATGTGGTGAGTATTACCGAATTCATGAGTAATGCAGGTCTTTGCCCGCCAATAATCGTAGTCGGGATCTTACATCCGGCCCGGATGACGGATCTTACAGTTGGTACCGATCCGGATTCACCTGGCATCGTAGGTAAAGGCGAACTGTTCATGCACTATATAGAAAAGGAACTGATGCCATACATCGAAACAAG
>Ga0116157_10004674_pt1 | contig 12753 bp, 10 predicted proteins | sample AD_UKC048_MetaG_FD_89882 | JGI IMG/M metagenome (GOLD analysis project Ga0116157, IMG submission 89882) | Active sludge microbial communities of municipal wastewater-treating anaerobic digesters from USA - AD_UKC048_MetaG | ecosystem: Engineered > Bioreactor > Anaerobic > Digestate | place: USA... | reverse complement strand
TTTTATTCGCAACTGGCTGGATGCTAATACAGACACCATGACTTATGACTTACTCGGGCGGCGCTGGTTTATAAAATCTACCTATCGCTGGTAACTACTTATTACTGGTAACTACTTATCGCTGGCAGCCACTTATCGGCAAGATAAAAACTATCGATTAATCCAAATTGTGTTGCCATTTTCTGAATCGCTGATTAGCAAAAAAGGCCAAGTGCGATGCCTTGTAATGCGCAGAGCGCACTCGCGCCCAAGGCCAATAAAAACCGAGAGTAATAATACACAGGCAAATATTTTGCACTTCAAGTTTGCGATAACTGGGTAAATCCCAATTCGCAATAAAATAACCTAGCTTGCAAGCCGTACCATTCCACTGCAAGTTCACCAAGGCCACACGCCAGCGTACAAACACCAACAGCCAAACCGCAAAAACCAGCAGTGTTGAAAAACAAAAAGGCAGATGCTGACTCCAATAAACACATGCAAAAGTCACTACCTCCGCAATAAGCAGCGGCGGCAAAAGCGCAACATAATTTTTTATATTGCCGGCAAAACTAAACTGATAGCCGCCGAAACGTTTAGATGTCGCCCAATATTCTTGCATCTTAAAAATCGCATAGGGCGCAGCCAAGCCTGCGGTTAAAAGAATCGCGAGCGGCCAGCCAATAAAATTTACATAGGTATCGCGCAAGCTTGCGTCCTGGCGAAAAGTTAAATGGCGATATAGCGAATGACGCGCCTGAAATGTACTACGCTGAAACCAATAAAATGGCAAAACACCTATTAATACTAACAGCCCCAGTAAACAATAAATTGGGTGATGGAAAAATGTGTAAAGCAGGCACAAGCCATAAACAATAAGGGAAAACTGGATTAAGTAAATTTTTTGCGGATTAGAACTGTAATCAAAGGCTGCATTATCCAACTCTGTGTGCTGATAAAAATAACGCAGTGAACGCACCTGAGCCCAAGGGTATAAAACGCCGGCGCTTAATAAACACACCAGCAAATTCACCAGCCAGACTTTGCAGTAATCAAAACCATTACCACTAAACACAAAGGGGATTCGTCGTATGTGCTCGCCGTATAAAAACTCTACAGGCTGATGCATAGCTGATGCGTCAGGTGAAGTTTCACCGGCATCCTGAAGAATTATCGCCTTGGAGGTTCTAGCGTTTGAATTAATAGCATTTGAAATTAACGGTTCGACTGGGCACTTATCTGCAACGACACCTATCGCAAACAAGCGCGCCACAAAAATATTGGCCACGCGTTCATTGGCATTATTTTTTAAGGTGACGCGGGAAGACTTAAAAATCCGATCGACTGTTGCCGAATCCAATTTAAACAAGGTGGCGAACTGCGCTTTAACGAGTGAGCTATCAAAGCCATTGCGCACACCACGAAAGACAATATCAAACTGCGGTGCAGGCATGCCACGCACCTAAAACCAAAAACACCTTCATTCTATTTTCTTTCTAGTTTTTAACAGGCGCAGGCTGATTTCTAAAAGTAGCCGTACGCTCATCGGTTTCTGGGTGGCTGGAGAAGTAATCCAACAACTTCAAGGAGCTGTTTTTGTCAGCCTGCATTAATTTATCGCAACGCGCTTTGCGCTCTAGACTAATGCCTTTTTCAATCACTTCTTGTTTTGCTACATCCTCTACCTTTGGGCTATCAGCATCAGATTTTTTACCTTTGCCTTTGGCCTCTTTCTCAGCTCTCTCTTCTGCTTTTTCCTCTGCTTTTTCTTCGTCTAGCTCTATCAACGCAGAACAATGCGCGCTGTAGGTTAAGCGTTCCATTAAATCGATAAAACTATGGCGCGGTATATTATGCGCATCTAAAAACACCAGCGAATTGGCATCCGCCTCGCGCTCAAAATCGCGGGAATAAGACGAGGTAGTTAGTAACAGCGGCAAGGCCGCCAGCATATCTGCCGCCGCAGAAACATCGCCCACCAACATGCCAACCGCAAAACTTAATACTGAACCTTGAATAGTAGCGCGCAAACCGTGGCGATATTTTACGTGGCCAATTTCATGGGCAAATACCGCCAACAATTCATCGTCATTGTGTGCAAGGTGAACAATCTCATCGGTAAAAACTACTGTACCATCAGGTAATGCAAACGCATTTGCACCTATATCGCCACCACCGCGAAATTGCACACGAATATTCAATTCTTATTTTCAGCAATCGCAGGCGCGAAATGCGCAAGCACGCGCTCTTGTGTTGCTTTATCTAACTTGGTGGGGTGGAAATGCATTTTATCGAGAATAGCCAGCGTCTCTAGCGATGCACGATCCATTACCGATTGCGGCAAAGCATCGGCAACCACACGTGAGGCAAGCGGCAAACCATAAATCATCGTCCACCACGTCATGCCGACTACAAGCACTAGGGTTAAGATGACAAACTGCAAATGAGATTCAAGCCTATGCGCCAAGGTATGAAAGTACGAGGGACGAAATTTCTGCAACAAATTATCAACCGCTGCGTGATCTTGGGTTTCTAATTTTTCGCCCTGCGGAAAATACCAATAACGCGGCGTTGAGCCTATCCGTGAAGTGACTTCTATATTGTTAAAATTCAAGTGCGCCAACAATTGTCCACTGGCATTGCGAACCAAAACCATACCAGCATCATCAACCTCTACCAACACCTGTTGGTGAGCTGACGTTTTGCCATCAAACCAATCGCCGCGCACTTGCATCATGATCAATCCTTTTTTAACAATTAAATGCTGATATCCATTGCGAACAAATCATTGACGCCTTCCGCCAAAGAATTGCTTTGCTCACGTTCACCCGCAACAAAGGTATCTAAATCGCTAGTGGCCACAAAAGACGTGTGCTCTGCCTTGTAAGCCGCTGTGCGAACTTTGGCAAAGGGAATAAATAATCCCAAGGTCAGCAAAATCAATACCGTGTTAACAAACAACAATTTCATATATGACAAGACTTGCCAGTTCGCATTAAAACGATGGTCAGCGGCAGAACTTTTTGGATCGCTCAAGGTTGTATTATTAAATTGAATATTGGCCATGGTCACTGCCATATAAGCACCCACTACCAGATAAAACGCCAAATAGAGCGCAATCATAGGAATCATTGCGGCAGCCATAGCAGCAGGGTTGCCCGCCATAGCCATAGCGCCACCACCCATTACCATAAAATACACCACAAAAAAGACGATGCTTCCGCCGATTAATATGCCCAACATTTTGTAGTATTCGCCAACATTCACATCAAATTTGAAAGGGGCGTCGCCATAAGAGTGATTGCCAATAATGTATTGCATTTGCTGACGCCACGCGAAAGGCAGCAACAAACCCAAGCTAAACATAGCCACAATCGGCCACACTATATAGGCTACAAATGCACCACTCACCGAACCATCAAAACGAAAAGCAATATTGCGATAGCTTGTAAAGCGCGCATTAAAACGCAATGAAAGTACAACAATCCAAGGTGTAGCAATAATCAACACCAATAAAAGAACCAAAGCCATCATGGGCGAAAAATGGCTCAACAATGAGTAAGCGATTAACAACACCATGGCGATAATGCGACCCTTCAAAATCTGTAGAGGCTTAGCGGTGTATTCAAAAGTGGAATTATTCAAACTGGTATTGCCATAAAAATATTGCAGGTTGCGCACTTTTGCCCAAGCTGAATAAATTCCCAGCGTCACTATCGTGAGCAAAATATTTACAATCCAAATTTTGAAATATTCAAAACCCTGACCGGTAAAAATAAATGCATGGGTTTTTGGCTGATAGTTTGTAGCACCATCGCGATTATCACTGCGGGTGGATTGTTCACCAGATGACGAAGTGCTTTTCTCAAATGAAGGCGCAGCAACTTTTTCGAATGACGGACGAACAAAAACTGGGGTTTCAACCACTTCTTCTTTAGTTTCTGGTCATCAATAGGGACTAAACTCAATGGCTGCTCTGCAACGGCTATAGCTTCTGCTGCAGCGTCAACGCCTATCTTTGCCAAACGAGCAACGTATTTATCAGCAGTTTCCTGATCAATACCCTTTTTTAATACAGTACGCGGTGCAGCAAACATGCGAGCGGCTTTATCGGCATCCAGAGAAAAGAGTGCGGCAAAATCGGCTTGGGCTTGCTGAGGATCAAAACCGGCGAGTACCCCTTTAAGAACAACTTCAAATTGCGGATTAGACATAAAAAACTCCGTGTAGATTTTTAATGGTATAGGTTTTTATTGGTATAGGTTTTTATTGGTTTTTTTTAAAAATATGACGAGCTAAAAAATAACCCAGCGATGCTAACAAAATTTTGTAGCTTAGTCGCCGATTAATTGACCATGGTTAGTTTGCATGAGAACAAACAGGACACTGCGTATCCTTAGGTAACTTTAATTCCCGCCACTCACTGTAACGTGCATCAAAAACCAACAGTTTTCCTGCAAGGCTTTTACCAAACCCGACAATTAACTTTATGGTCTCAAGCGCTTGCATACTGCCGATGATTCCTACCAAGGGTGAAAGCACACCGTTAGCGGCGCAGGTAGTATTTTCTTCGGAATCTTCATCGTACAAACAGCGGTAACATGGGTAATTGGGGTCGCGATTATCAAACACAGCGATCTGCCCTTCCAAGCGAATTGCCGCACCGGATACCAGCGGGACTTTCGCGGCAACGCAAGCCGCATTCACCGCAAAACGTGTGGTGAAGTTATCGCAGCAATCAACCACCACATCCACATTTGAAATTTGAGATGCAAGCGAGTCAGCATCTAAGACTTCTGTTACGCAAGTAATTTTCACATCGGGATTTAATGCGCGCAATGTTTGCGCAGCAGATTCTACTTTGGTTTGGCCAATACGATCCGTGGTGTGCGCAATCTGCCGCTGTAAATTACTCAAATCAACAGTATCAAAATCCGCGAGCACTAAATGACCAACACCTGCTGCCGCTAAATACATAGCAACCGGTGAACCCAAACCGCCTAAACCAATAATTAACACGCGCGCAGCCAATAACTTTTCCTGCCCTTCGATATCCACATCGGGCAGCATTATTTGGCGGGAGTAACGCAGGAGTTGTTGATCGTTCACAGGCTTACCTTTAAGGAAGTTTTCTACCGAGAGTCACACGCTCGTTACCGCCAAAATCACGGAAAGTATTTACTTGATCAAAATGATTCACTACAAACAAATCACGCACCGCTGAACCTTGATCATAGCCATGCTCGACCAACAGCCAACCATTTGCCGTTAAATACTGCGGCGCGTGGGCGATAATAAATTCCAAATCCGCTAGGCCATTATTATCGGCGATAAGCGCAGACAAGGGTTCGAAACGCACATCACCTTCGCTCAAGTGCTCGTCGGTGGGGTCAATATAAGGTGGATTACTGACGATAATATCGAATGGGGTTTCATTGATAAGCGCCGAAAACCAATCACTGCGCTGAATGCTTACGTTGTTCAGCTTAAGTTGCTCACGATTTCTTTCTGCAAGCTCCACTGCAGCCAATTCTTTGTCCACCCCGACACACTGCCATGATTCTTTTTCATGGGCGAGCGCCAAGACGATTGCGCCAGTGCCTGTGCCTAAATCTAATAGACGGCGATATTGATTACTTTCATCGTCACCAAATAATCCTAGGGCTGCTTCTACCAAAAGCTCAGTATCAGGCCGAGGAATAAGCGTGGAGTTATTTACCATTAATGGCAACGACCAGAATTCGCGCTGGCCGATAATATGTGCAACTGGCTCGCCCGTTAAACGGCGCGCAAAAAAATCGTTGAAGATTTTCGATTGCTCAGCAGTGAGTTCTTGTTCTGGCCAAGTAAATAAGTAGGTACGATTTTTTTGGAGGATATGGGTAAGCAGTATTTCGATATCGAGGCGAGGGCTATCACTTACATCGGCAAGTTGTGAGAATTGTTGTAGGCAATTGGCGATGGTGTTTTTAGTCATTTTATTTTTCAGCAATGTTAAATCCCTCCTAACCTCCCTTTTTCTAAGGGAGGGACTAGCCCTACCGAGAATTACAAGGTGCCATTCTGAGACTATCCTAAACATCTTGCTCAAAAGGAGGGACTGACTCCCCTCTTTGAAAAAGAGGGGTTGGGGGAGATTTATCTTTTAAGTTAATCCGAAATCGCCGCCAATTGATCCGCTTGGAATTCATTGGAAAGCGGTTGAATAATTGCAGCCAAATCGCCTTGCATTACTGCATCCAATGAATACAAGGTTAAATTAATGCGATGATCAGTCACACGACCTTGCGGATAATTGTAGGTACGAATACGTTCGGAGCGATCACCACTGCCCACCAAACTTTTACGTTCATCGGCCATGGATTTATGCGCAGCATCTTCTTGCATGGCTTTTAAACGCGACGCCAATACACTCAATGCACGTGCACGGTTTTTGTGTTGCGAACGCTCATCCTGACATTCAACTACGAGGCCAGTTGGAATATGAACGATACGAATGGCCGAGTCGGTTTTGTTAACGTGCTGACCACCCGCACCTGATGAGCGAAAAGTATCAATACGCAAATCTGCTTTGTTGATATTAATTTCTTCCATTTCATCGGCTTCAGGCATTACTGCAACTGTGCAAGCTGATGTATGAATACGGCCCTGAGTTTCAGTAGCCGGTACGCGCTGTACACGGTGCGCGCCAGATTCAAATTTTAATTTGGAATACACGCCCTGCCCGGTTACTAGCGTAATAATTTCTTTAAAGCCGCCGTGTTCACCATCGCTTTGGCTCAGTACTTCCACGCGCCAACCTTGGGTTTCGGCGTATTTGGAATACATGCGGAATAAGTCGCCAGAGAAAATAGCCGCTTCATCTCCACCGGTACCGGCGCGAATTTCTAGGTAGCAGTTTTTTTCATCGTTGGGGTCTTTTGGCAGCAACAGGCGTTGCAACTCTAATTGTGTTGGCTCAAGTTGCGTTTCGCAATCGCGCAATTCTTCTTCCGCCATTTCTTTCATGTCGGCATCGCCATCTGCAATCAAATGCTTGGCTTCTTCAATGTTATCCAACATTTGTTGATAGTTTTTGTAGGCAATAACCACCGGCTCTAACTCTGCGTATTCTTTAGAGAGTTCGCGAAATTTGGTCTGATTATTAATAACCTCTGCCTCAGACAGGAGCGCGCTCACTTCTTCATAGCGTTCTTTAAGGCGATCTAATTTTTCTAAAATTGAAGCTTTCATTCGTTTTCCAAATCTTGAGGCTGTAAATCAAATAAGGCATGCGCCAATTGCACCACTTGAGTTTGGCCGTTAGCGCTGGCTTCTTTCAAATGGGTGGTGGGCGAATGAATTAATTTATTAGTGAGATTGCGCGCAAGCTGTTGTAAGACCTGCTCAGGATTGCTGCCAGTTTCTAACGCCGTTAAAGCTTTTTGCAATTCAATATCGCGCAGGTTTTCGGCTTTTTTGCGATAGGCTTTGATGGTTGCCAATGCATTCAACGAGCGCTGCTGACGGCGATATAGCTCTACGCCTTCAGCGATAATTTCTTCCGCTTTATCTGCAGCGGCCACGCGAGACTTTTTGTTTTCATCGATTACCGCGTGCAAGTCGTCCACCGTGTACAAATACACATCGTCCAACTCGCCTACTTGCTCTTCAATATCGCGCGGTACAGCAATATCCAACATAAACATAGGTTTGTGCTTGCGCTTTTTGAGCGCGCTTTCTACTGCGCCTTTACCCAATAAAGGCAACTGGCTGGCAGTGGAAGAAATAATAATATCCGCGCGGTGCAAATGCTCAGGAATATCCGCAAGTAAAATCGCTTCGCCGTTAAATTCGCGTGCTAAACGTTGCGCGCGGTCGAGCGTGCGGTTGGCAACTATGATGCGATGAATACCGTGTTGCGCTAAATGGCGCGCAACCAATTCGATGGTTTCACCGGCGCCAATTAAGAGCGCCGTATCTTGTTTTAAATCGGAGAAAATTTGTTGCGCCAAACTCACCGCAGCGTAGGCAACCGACACGGGGTTTTCGCCAATCGCCGTTTCAGTGCGCACTCGCTTGGCGATGCTAAAGACTTGCTGAAACGTGGTGTGCAATTCACCGCCGATGGTGCCTGCTTCGCAAGCGACCGCATAAGCAGATTTCATTTGCCCCAGAATTTGCGGTTCACCGAGCACCAAAGAATCCAAACCGCCTGCCACTTTCATCATATGGCGCACAGCTTCGTCGCCTTCGTAGCAGTAATAACAATGCGTTAATTCATCGGCTTTGATATTGGTATGAGTGAGGAGCCACGCGGTTAACTTATCGAGTTCGGTTTCACTTTTGGCATATATTTCAGTGCGGTTGCAGGTGGATAAAATCGCCACCTCAGCCAAGCCCGCCTGCGCCACTGCCGATTTCAGCGACGACTCCACCGCTTCTGGCGCAAACGCCATGCGCTCGCGAACAGACAGCGAGGCGGTGGTGTGGTTAATGCCGAATGCTAATAGAGTCATAAATGATCGAAAATCGGGGCTATGAAAGCAAAGGGCGGTATTGTCCGGCTCTGGCCGGACTATGACAAGGGGGAATTAGCTGCCAGAGGCAAAAACCCGCGATTACTAAATTTCCGTATCCCCCCTATTGAATCTCAGTGTCTTTGGCAAACAAGTCTTTCAGCTCTTTGCGCCCTTCCTCTACCACCTTGGCCAGCGCTGTTGCATCGTTTTTCACGCTAGCCGATTTTCTCAGAATTGCTTCATCGTGCTCGCGGAAGAGATCAATCGTATTTTGCGATTGCCCCTCGGTAAAGCCAAGCTCTAACAAGGTTTGCATGGCCGCCACCAAGCTCGATTCATACATTTCACGCACTGGCATTGCCACCCCCAAATCCACCAATTGGTAGGCGTGGTTACGGTCACGGGCGCGCACAATCAACGACACTTGCGGAAACCGCTCTTTCACTTGTTGCACTATTTTTAGCGAATCTTCCACACCGTCGGTGGCTATCACTAAGACTTTGGCGTCGCGAATACCTGCCGCCTCTAACAAATCCAAACGCGAAGGATCGCCATAGTGGCTCTCTACCCCAAATTGCTTGAGGAATTCGATATGGTCGGCATTTTTGTCCAACGCGTTATAGGGGATGTTATTGGCGGTGAGAATACGGCCAACAATTTGCCCAAAACGACCAAAGCCCGCAATGATCACTTCAGGCTTATGTTCACTCGGTTTTTCGAACGCAGTGAGAGATTCCTGATGGCGCGCCATATCCGCCAAGGCTTTTTCTTGCAAGGTAAGGCGGCGAATCAAATGATCAAACAGAATCACCAAGGGGCCGGTAAGCGCCATGGAAATACCCACTACCAGCACCACATAGTTGGTCACATCAATGGGCAAGAAACGAAGATCTTCGGCTGAGGCCATCAACACAAACGCAAATTCACCGCCTTGCGAGAGCATAAGCCCCAGTAAAATTCCCTCGCGAAACGAAAATTTGCGCACTTTTAGAATCAAGGCGATAACGCCAACCTTAATCGCCATCAAGAGCAAGGCGAGCAAGATCACTAAGAAGGGATGTTCAAACAACAACTTCAAATTCAGCGACATACCCACGGCGATAAAAAACAAACCGAGTAGCAGGCCCTTAAAAGGTTCTATATCGGCCGCCAATTGGTGGCGATAGCTGGATTGCGCCAAGAGCAAGCCGGCCAAGAAAGCACCCAAGCTCATGGACAGCCCGACCAATAACATCAAGAGCGAAACACCCAGCACAATCAGCAATCCTGCAGCCGTTAGAATTTCGCGGCTGCCGTATTTAGCGGCGAGTTTTAATACTGGGTTAAAGAGTACACGGGCAGCAACAATCACCCCCAACACGGTTAATACACCTACCCACCACGGCAGGCGATGGCCAGTTTCATTGGCCACGGGAGCGAAACTCGCGAGCAATAACAGAATCGGGATAACCGCCATATCTTGGAACAAGAGCATGGAGAAACCCTTGCGCCCCAAGGGTAAGCCCATGACTTTTTGTTCTTCCATTAAAGGGATTGCGAATGCGGTAGATGAGAGTGCAAGCGTCAAACCAATAATAAAAGCTTGCTGCCACGTGAGCGGAAAAAAGCCCAGCACCACCGCTGCAATCAGCAAAGCACTCAAGAGCATTTGCAAGCCGCCGAGTAGGCCGACTTCAATTCGCATCTTCCACAACTGCTCTGGGTTTAGCTCAAGGCCGATGACAAACAAGAGCATAACTACGCCAAATTCTGATAAGTGCAGTGCTGCTTGTGGCTCATAAATTAAGCCTAGAACTTGCGGGCCAATCACCACACCTGCGACCAAATAACCGAGTATGGCGCCTAAGCCCCAGCGGCGAAAAATCGGCACGGCGATAACGGCGGCGAGTAGGTAATAAATGGCATGTAACAGGCTTTGATGTTGATCCACCGAATGGCTCCTTAAAATCGAATGCGCAAGAATATATCACTCGCGCTAAGAGGTGCAGGTGTTTATTATGTGCGCCCGCTGCGGTAGTGCTAGATCCGCTAGCACCAGACTGTATTTGCAACGAAAGTTTACAGCCAATATTTGCAACCGAAACTCTTCAGAATATCTCCAATGAAAGTGGTCTCACTTACATTTTTCTCTTCGCTGCTTAGCTTTGCATTTTTATGCAGCTACAGTGCCGAGCTTTATGCGCAAACAACTACGCAAGCGCCTACACAACAGACAGTACAAACAACACAAACGGTAGCGCCAACACCAGCAAAACCCATTGAGCGAAAATTCTCTCGCGATACGCTTTACGCCCTGCTCACCGCCGAGATTGCCGGGAGCCGGCAACTCTATGATGTAGCGCTTAGCAACTACGTTCAACAAGCCAGAATCACCCGCGACCCGCAAGTTGCCGCGCGGGCAACTATGATTGCCCGCTATTTAGGTGCAACCCAAACCGGTTTGGAAATGTCGCTACTTTGGGCTGAAAAAGCACCTAAAGATAAAGAAGCCGTCGCCAACGCATCGCTCGCATTAATGCAGGCTGGGCGCCTGCAAGAATCATTTGAAATGTCCAGGCGCTTGCACCTTTTAGGTGGCGAGCCGCTGTTTCAAAATATCGCCGCCAGCGCGGCCAATACTCCCGGCACTAATAGCCTCACCAAACCCCAGCGTGAACGCCTGCTGCAAAGCTTTAAAAATTTGCTGCCGCGCTATAATCGCGATGAACAATTGCTGGTTGGCATAGGCGAATTGTTGCAACAGCTAGGCAATTTTGATGAAGCTATGACCTACGCAGAAAAAGCTTTAGTCACCTATCCGCGCAGTATTCCGGCCGCTATCCTTGAAGCGAATTTGCTGCACGAATTGAAACGCGACCGCGAAGCTATCGCCAAAATGGCCGATTTGCTGACCTTTTATCCCGACAATATCAGCCTGCGCAATCAATACGCCCATATCCTCACCCATTACGATTTGGCCTTGGCGCAGCAGCAATTTGCGATTATCGCCAAGCAGCAACCCAAAAATGCCGATGCGGTTTTATCGCTCGGCATCATCGCTATGGAACGCAAAGATTACAAAGCAGCGAATAAAGCGTTTGAGAAATTGCTGGATACCGAAACCCACAGTTCCACAGGCCACTATTATTTGGGGCGCTTAGCGGAGGCTCAGCAAAACTGGCAGGAGGCGATTTTCAATTATTTGCAGGTTGAGCGCGGCAACGATTTCTTATCGGCCACCATCAGCTTGTTGGATATTTTCATTAAGCAGGGCGATTTTATCAGCGCCCAGCAGCATATGGACCGCGTGCGCACTCGCTTCCCCGATCAAGCCGAGAGCCTGTTTTTGTTGCACTCGCAAGCATTGGTTAAACGCAAATTTTGGAGCGAAGGTGACAAGGTGCTAAACGAAGCACTCACCAGCCTCCCCAACAACAGCAAGCTGCTTTATGCACGCGCCATGCTCTACATTCAACGCAATCAAAAAGCCGACGCAGAACGCGATTTGCGCAGTATTTTGCAATTTGAGCCCAACAATATAGTCGCGCTCAACTCTCTGGGCTACATGCTCACCGACGATAGCCTGCGCTATCGCGAAGCCGAGGAATTGCTGACCAAAGCGCATAACCTTAAACCGGATGATCCAGTCATTATCGACAGCCTCGGCTGGCTGCACTATCGCCAAGGTAAATATGCGGAAGCGGTTCGCGAATTGCGCCAAGCCTATACCAGCTACCAAGAACCCGCAGTTGCCGCGCATTTGGGCGAAGTACTTTGGGTGACAGGGGCGCAGGAAGAGGCGCGTCAAATTTGGCTGCAAGGCATTAAGCAAGCACCGGATGACACCACTATTCCCGCCACCATGAAACGGCTAAAAGCCGAATAACTGACGGATAATTCATGCGCGCTTTTCAAGCTTCATGGTTGCAACTTATATTCATTGCCTTATTGCTGAGCGGATGCGTGCATCAAGCGCCAAAAGCACCGCTTATCAGTCAGGATTGGGCAAAACATAAAACCCAAGTAGACGCTATTAATAACTGGCAAGCCACCGGTAAACTCGCTATAAAAATGCCAAACGGTGGCGTCAGCCCAAGCATAAAATGGGTACAAACCGGTCGCACTTATCACATCGATCTTAGCGGCCCTTTTGGTTCCGGCAAATTGACCATTGATGGCGAACCTAATAGCGTCACTCTTACCGAAGCAGGCCAAAACCCCCAAACGGCTAAAACTGCAGAAGAATTAATTCGCAAGAATTCAGGTTGGAATATTCCCGTTACCCAACTTGCCT
>Ga0116157_10004672_pt1 | contig 12753 bp, 7 predicted proteins | sample AD_UKC048_MetaG_FD_89882 | JGI IMG/M metagenome (GOLD analysis project Ga0116157, IMG submission 89882) | Active sludge microbial communities of municipal wastewater-treating anaerobic digesters from USA - AD_UKC048_MetaG | ecosystem: Engineered > Bioreactor > Anaerobic > Digestate | place: USA... | reverse complement strand
AAGAGGCATCTGCTTATCAACGTATTTGCGGTATCACACCTGCAGAAATGGGTGCAGGAGGTGATATGGCACTAGACGGGGATGAGGAATGGGTATATTTCAGGGTTGGCAGGGATGAAGCTGCAAAACATCTGCCTGAAGGGACTAAAATAGAACAGAACTTCGGCCCCAGAAAAATGGGTGCCGGACCTTCAGGAATAGGCAAAATGAATTTAAAAACCGGAGAATGCGGATATGTTGTTTCAGTTCCTTTCCAGGTTGGTCATATCCAGACAAATCCGTGGGTTCCCGGAGAAATTGTTTTCTGCTGGGAAACCGGAGGCAAAGCACCTCAGCGTACCTGGACAGTAATGTCCGACGGAACAGGCATGAGACCGCTTTATCCGGAAGCGGGATATGAATGGATCACTCATGAGGCAATAATCACCAAAGATGAGGTTGCAATCGCCATTATGGGTCACAGGAAGGTCGGAATACCCGGCCAACAGGCAGATCCTGCAAATCCCGGACAGGAAGTTGACTGGGGTCCTTCAGGTACAAGAGAAAAGCCTACAGGACTTGGAATAGTGAATTTCCGGACACGGGAAATGATGATAGCCGGACAGACAAAGTCAGGTAGCGGATTGTGGCATGTTCATGGTTCGCCTGACGGCCGCTTTGCTGTTGGTGATGATTTCTCAAGGGGAATTTACCTTATTGACCGCCGGAACAGCGAGATGATTTTATTATCGACAGGACATAAAATGACAGCGGCCGATCATCCTCACCCCACTTTCAGCAACGACGGAACCAAAATAGAGATTCAGTCAGCAATGCTGTCCGAAGACAACAAATCAATGAATATTTGTATAATTCATGTGCCTGAAGCCTGGCTTAAACGTTAGCTTAATTTCAAAACCGGTCTTCCAGGGATTTTCTGATTACCGGAGGAGTTGTAAGTCCTCTGTCCCCTTCGGTCAGCCAGTTACGCTCTTCAAAACGGTGAACAATTTTATCGATTGTTTCCCGCGGGACACTAAGGTTCTGAATAATAGGAGTTTATTGCTAATCTTCTTAAATAGCCATTTTTATTCCGGGACATTCATTAATATCCCAGTGTGAAATCCTTTTCCGTCGCAGGGATACCTTCTTTCATCCACTGAGGCATTGGCTCACCTTTAAGATAATGGGCAAAGAACTGTGACATTCGTTTCTGGAAATCCACTCTATTCGGATGTTTCAAAGGCCAGTGCGGCTCTCCGTTGTAATTAAGCAGCCATGAGGGTTTTCCAAGCCTGCGCATTGCAATAAAAAACTCAATTCCCTGCCACCAGGGCACATGTCCGTCCTTATCATTTGACATTATTAATATCGGTGTGTTTATTTTATCAATGGCGAACAATGGTGAATTTTCCCAGTATAGATGTGGAGCTTCCCATATTGTTGCTCCTATCCGGCTCTGCTGATGTTCATACTGGAATGATCTGTTCAGTCCTGTTTCCCATCTTATGCCCCCATAGGCACTGTACATATTCACTACCGGAGCCCCCGATTCTATAGCAGCAAACAGATCTGTACGGGTGGCCAGATATGCGACCTGATAACCACCCCATGAATGGCCCTGTGCGCCAATTCGCTTCACATCAACAAATCCATTTTCTATCAGCGACATTATCCCCGGGATGACACAATTGAAAGCGCTCTGACCCGGATATCCGTCCTTGTAATATACATCAGGATTGAAGATAAGATATCCGTTGCTTGTGTAATAATGGTAATCAATCGTCGATCGTCCCGGTTCAGGAATATGATGGCTGTAAAGCCCTGAAGAACTTTTCTCATAAAAATTGACTATCATCGGATATTTCAGAGAGGGATTAAATCCTTCAGGTTTGTAAAGCAGTCCTTCAATCTCCTTTCCGTCAAGGGATGTCCACCTGACAAGCTCAGCAGTGCCCCTGTAATAGTCCTTATGCTGAGGATTGGCAGTGGTGATCTGCTTCCTGTCCTTAAATGAGAGATCGGTAATATAATAATCGGGAAACATATCAAATGTTTCCATTGTACAGATCACAGATGATGAATTCCTTGCTTTTACCGGACTTCCGATACGGAAATCCCCACCCATGAGTTCAGAAGGAGGATTCTTTTTCCTGAGATCCAATGACCAGATGGAACTTCCTTTTGTTTTCTCATTAAAAGCCATAAGATATTGTAAAACAGATGGATCAATATAGTCATTTTCAGTATCAAAGTCGATGAGGCTGTAAGTTGTAACAGACTTTCGTCCGTTCATTGTAATGTTTACGGGAGGATTTTCTGCTTTAGGATCGAGAGACCACAGATCAAAGCGATCAGAAATAATGAAGGCTTTGTCATCCTTAAGCCAGCCGGCCGGAGGGTATGATGATGCAGCATCGGGAACATCATTAAGTTCATCGTGACAGGGCAGGGTTTCCGGCGTGGTTAGCCTGTATTCCTTCCCTGAGGCAATATCATATGTATACCATGAACTGTCGGTGCTGTGATACCAGTAAAGATACTTTCCTGCAGGTGAAGAACGAATCCTTGCCCGGTAGTTTTCCTTTTTTTTCTGGGGCGTTCCTGTAAGAAGATCGATAAGCCAGACATCGTTAGGTCCCGGGCTGCCTTCCCACATCGATTCAAGCTGATAAGGTAAATCCGACCAGGCAAGAACCTTTGGAGAATCTCCTTTATCAATTAGCTGAACTTCAGGAATTTCCTTTGTTGCAAGCTGAACGATCTTTTTCCTGTCACTGTGGAATACCGCCATATAGGATTTGTTCAGATCCCGGGGCTTATCAGCTAACTGGACAGTATGAAGCTTGCCTTCATCATAATGCCACACATCAACATTCGGGCGATCTTCTTCGAGAACAGTTGTGTCCTTGATCTTATATTCAGGTGAGGTGCCGAAAAAGAGCCTGTCACTTTTCTCACCAAAAATCAGTCGTGCATTTTCGTTGATTATCCATTTTTCCGGGATGCCCGGTGTTCCCGGATTTGCAGCCAGGAGTGCATTTCCGGAACCGTTCCACCAGAACAGAGAATAGGAATTACCTGTTTTATCCTTTAAATCAGAAGAAACAAGGAAGGCTGCCCGTTTCCCATCCTTTGTGATTGTAAGCTGTTTGAATTTACCTTTACCTTTAAATAAATTTGTACGGTTCTTTTTCCCGAGGTTTATCACAATTACTCCTGGTTCAGAACCTTCATCATCTCCTGTGGTGGAGCATATAAGTACCGGCGCTTCATCTGCCAGGACATAGCCTGTAACAAACTTAATTGTATCGGTAGTCTTTTCGGAGAGGTTTCTTATGCAAAGATGATAACCGTTATCTTCTGATTCAGCCTTCGGTTTTGGGGTTTTACTTTTTGCAGAAGCCGTATCTGCTTTCTGCAGGTTGTTCTTTTCCTTTGACATTTCCGCCTTTGCCGGTTCACACTGATATGCGATCCATCCCGGCCATTTCACCGGAACTTTGAAGGTTTTAATCCGCCTGATCGTATCAGTCGAATTGTTAACTGCATCAAATATACCCAGACTATTAACCGGCATATCTTCCTTTTTTGTCTTCTTAAGTTTTAATTCAGTCAGCTTCGATTTGGGGGTTGCGATTGTAAAGATCATAAACCTGGAATCGGAAGTAAGCTTTATACCTGAAGCATATGGAAATGATTTTCTTTCTATTCCTTTTCCGTCATAAAGTTTAATTGCAGGATCACCGTCCCATGGTTCAAAGACAAATCCGCAAATTGATCCGTCATCAGAAATTACACTTTCAGTTATCCTGTTCCAGGTGGAGAGATCATCAATTGTAAGCGCTCTTTTATTCTGGGATGAAACTGACAGGCTAAGAATTAAGAAAATGATCACTAAAATAGAGTTTCTCATATCAGGGGTAATAATATTTTGACGATAATTTAATTATTAGTTGGCAATGGATTTAACTATTAATATACTGACTTTGTGATCCTTAGTGACTTTGTGCCTTAGTGGCATTTTATTCAGTCACAAAGTTACAAAGGATAAAAGTTGTCGGAATTAAATTGTAACTAACAGTACATATCAGTGTTAACAAATTAGTATTCATTTCAGGGATCAGAATATTTTTCTTATCAGATACAGGATCAGTGATAAAACAACACTTATCAGGATCATTGTTGTAACAGGGAAATAAAATCTCACATTTTCCTTTTCAATTCTGATATCTCCCGGCAAATGTCCCAGCCAGTTCAGTTTATTTCCCGCGAAATATATAACCAGCCCGGCGATGACAAGAATTATGCCTGCAACTATTAAGATTTTACCCGTCTGCTGCATTTGTTGTATGTTTATGAAAGCGGTGAATATACAAAAAATTGTTTTGCTTTGTCAGCTGTAGTGCCGTAACGATATAACGCCATAACACCATAACACAGCAACACCGTAACACCGCAACACCGCAACACCGCAACACCATAACGCCGGTGCGCCTTTGTGCCGTTGTGCCTCTGTGCCCGTTGTGCCTCTGCGCCCGTCGATTTTATTATTACATTTACCGCCACTTAATCACATGGAAACCCGTATAATTATCTCCCAGATCTTCATGCTGGCAGTGGTGGTGCTGATCGGTGCAATAACTGCCCGGTTTAAGGTTATCACACCGGAACTAAAAGATATGTTGTCGAAACTGATATTCAACATATCTCTTCCGCTTATGTTATTCACGAATTTTCTTAAGATCGGAGCAACACCCCGGCTGATAGCAAACAGCCTTACAGTCTTGTCAGTAGCCGGATTTGTAATTCTTTTTCTCCTGTTATTTGGATGGATATCAACAAGGTTATTTAAAATAAGAGACCGGGAAGCTGCTGTGTTCAAAGCACATTCTATGTTCGGGAATACAATATTCCTGGGTTTTCCTCTTATAACAGCATTGTATGGGGCAGAGGGACTACTTTATGCCACAATGTTCCAGCTAATTTCAAATATTCTGATGTGGACTGTTGGTGTGGTTGTCCTTTCACACGGGAATGGTGTTTCGTGGAAAAAAAGCATCCTCAGAGTGTTAAATCCGAATACAATTGCCACTTTGATAGGTCTGGTTTTCTTCCTGTTTTCAATTAAACTTCCTGAAATACTATTAAAGCCATTGTCGGAGCTTGGTTCTGCAAATACATGGTTATCAATGCTCTATATTGGAGCCATGCTTGTATTTGCTAACGTCGGAGATCTTTTAAAAACAAAGAGCATTTATATCCTGAGTTTTAACAGACTTATTCTGGCGCCTGCAATTCTTATTTCAATTTTTTATATTTTTAGCGCTATTGCAGGTCTGGCTCCTGACAAGCTGGTTTCTTCAGTAATAATCCTGGAAGCCTCAATGCCTTGCATGGCAACTGTCGTTATAATGGCAAAAGAATTTGGAGCAGACGATCACCTTGCTGTCGGAAATGTTTTTATCTCTACTATTGTAAGCATACTAACATTACCGATTGTAGTGATGGCGATAAACAGGTTTTTGTAAGGTGATCGGTAATCGGTGATCGGTAATCGGTGATCAGTAACCAGCAACAAGCAACTATTACTATAAATAATAATGCGTAAATTATTAATATACATTATTCTGTCATTTTTTCCCAGTTATCTGAAGGGGCAGCAACCCGACACTATTGCATTGCAGGATACTGTACTTTCAAGGACTCTTTCGGAAATAGTCATTACAGCCAACAGATTCGGTTCTGTCGGGATAAATACACCGGAAGCAATTAAAGTTGCTGATGAATTATCTATAAGAGAAAATCAGCTGAGGACAGTTCCTGAAGCTCTAAGTATTACTCCCGGGGTTTTTGTCCAGAAGACAAACCATGGAGGTGGATCTCCTTTTGTCCGGGGTCTGACAGGTAACCAAACCCTTCTGCTCCTTGACGGAGTAAGGCTCAGTAACTCGACTACCCGTTATGGTCCAAACCAGTATTTCAACACTATAGATGTTTTCAGCATAGAAAAAATGGAGGTACTCAGAGGCAGCGGATCCGTTCAGTACGGGTCAGATGCCATCGGTGGTACCATCCAGGCCTTCAGCCACCAGCTCAGAACAACTGATGAATCGTTATGGGGTTCATCACTGCTTACAAGATTTGCCACTCACGGGATGGAACAAAGCATCAGAGGAGGAGTCAACTATAGCAACAACAGGATTGCATTGCGGTCCGGTATAACCTGGCGGAACTTCGGGGATATCATAGGAGGAGATACAACAGGAAAACAATCGCCAACAGGATACAGGGAATTTGATTATGATCTCAAAGGGAAAATTAACCTTACGGAGAAAACAAGTGGTACAGTACTTTACCAGGATGTAAATCAAATCAATGTCCCCGTATATCATAAGGTGGCTCTTGAGGATTATAAGATTAATAAGATGGATCCGCAAAAAAGGAAGCTTGCTTATCTGAGGGTCGATCAAGAAATGGGTACCGGTTTATTTAAATCACTTTCGGCGACTGCATCTTATCAAAACACCAGGGAAACCAGGGAAATACAAAAGAACGAATCATCAACCTTGCGTATTGAAAATGATAAGGTCCGTTCACTCGGAATTTCTGCAGAAGCTGTTCTGGAAACACCTGAAATATGGTCAGGGATAATAGGTATTGAGGTTTATAATGATCTTGTTAACAGTACAAGGACAGATATTACTTCCGGAAATTCAACAGAAAAGAGGGGCTTATATCCTGACGGTTCTGCAATGACGAGTATGGCAGGATTTACCGTAAATTCGTTTGATCTCGGCAACTGGATAGTTACTGCCGGCGCGAGGTTCAATACTTATGTAATAAAAGTTGATGATGAGGCCCTTGGCCTGACGAAACTGACACCTTCCGCACTGGTGGGCAATCTTGCTCTTTTAAGAAAGCTCAGCAGTACGTCAAATCTCTTCGCATCACTGAATACCGGCTTCAGGGCGCCTAATATTGATGACCTCGGTACACTCGGGATAGTCGATTTCAGATATGAGACCCCGAATCTCGACCTTAAACCGGAAAGCTCCGTCCAGTACCAGATCGGATACAAATACCTTGACAGGAAGGTTAGAGGTGAGGTTTATATTTACCGTAATCAACTGTACAATCTGATAACAAGAAGCAGGGTTGGCGAGCAATACATTGAGGAATATCCTGTATATCAGAAGGAAAACAGCGATAAATCATATATACAGGGTGTTGAGACTTCCTGGGATTATGATTTCAGTAATTCATGGAGTTTTCATGGCGATATAACCTATACTTATGGCCAGAACATAACAAAAAATGAACCTGTAAGGCGTATTCCCCCTTTGTTTGGAAGAATTGCGGCAGAATATACCCGGGAGAGCTGGCTGGTGAATGTTGAATGGCTTGCAGCAGCAAAGCAGGGCCGTCTGGCACAGGGAGATAAAGATGATAACCGTATTCCCGAAGGGGGCACCCCCGGATGGAATGTTTTCAATATCAACGGCAGTTACAACTGGAAATTTATTACCGTTGATCTGAGCTTAAGGAACATTCTGAATACTGATTACCGTTACCATGGTTCAGGTGTTAACGGATATGGAAGATCGCTTTTCCTGACGGTGGGGGTAGAGATCTGATAAAATCCTAAATCTGAAGATCTACGTATTTTAGTATGTCTTTTAACACCTTTATAAAGTGTGAGTCAATTGTCCTGTGTACTCACAGCGCATATTAATCTCTGACACAACGGACAGACATCCCCCCCCTCTTATAGCCGTAGCTGGAACTGTTTAGAGCGCTGCTATTGGTAAGAATACCGTGGTACCATGCGTAGGTTGCATCGCTCTCCGTTGTGCTCCACCAGCCGGTGCTGTTGCCAATGTTGAGGAAATTCCCATTGACAAGACGAACGCCGCCCGGAAGGGCTGTAAAGCCTGTTTCGTTGGTTGCTCCGACGATGGGAATGACCCAATGAGTAGTACCTATTTCTTTTAGCTTGCCTCCGGCAACACTCGCACCGCCAAGATAATCAACTAATTCTGTCCATTCAGCATTGCTGGGCAAATGCCAGCCTGTCGGGCATACCCCTTTTACTCCGCTTGGGTTCGCTGTACTGCTTGCAGAGCCTGCCATGGCCGCCGGCCAGTTGTATAATACGCCATAGGTAGTGTAATTGGCTGTAGCTTTAGCAGTGGCTACAACTGTGCCATCGTAACCATAAACATAGTAATAAGGCGTTTTGCTTGATCCTGTACCGGGACCTACTACGGCAGGTAAATACTTCAGGTTTTCTGCCATCCAGGTTTGAGTACCTATTTTGACTACTGGATAATTATTTGCATCACCATCAGTACAGGCAATAAATGTAAAAACAAGTGTTTTGTCTGCCCCGGGTATATCTGTTATTACAGTGCTGTAATTTCCCGATATACCGGTAAACTTAAGCACGTTTCCGTTTGTATATGGCATATCAATTGTACCTTCGGCTCCTTTGCTTTCAGATTTTTTCCTTACAACTGACGATATTCCGTCACCTTCCTTTTCAATACTGATTGTTCCGCCTTGTTTTGCCACGCTCAGCAATTGCTTAGATAAATGATAATTACTCCCTTTCACGCTGATCAGGTATAAGCCATATTTAAATCCGGACAAGGTGAATTCTATTCCGTTTTTTTCCAGATAATTCTGTTTCTGGAACAATTGCCTTCCGGTCAAATCAAATACAGTAAGTACGGCCTCTCCCGCAACAGGAACATTAATCTCCATTAATGAATTCTCATTTATTGGATTAGGGTAGATTTTTATTCCTGATGAATTTTTGTTCTCAACGGAATAAATATCTGTTGCCTGGGTTAGATGCAAAATGTCATTTCCGTTTAAAGTGAGAGTAGCTCCAGAGTTTAAGTTCTCAACTCTGACACTGTTTACAGTTGTCGATTCACCCGTTCCTTCAAAGGAAATACGGTAATTCTGGGCATTAACTGTTAAAGTAATGCAAAAAAGGATCGTAACCGATATCTTTTTCATTGTGCTTCATTTTATAGCAATTAAAGATTTATTTTTCATATGACATGAGTTATAGATGTGTTTATTCTCCTGTATTGTTCATCAAACCGTTATATTCTCCAGGTGTCTGAAATGAACGAAACAAGAGATTATTTGTCGCTTTTAATGAACCCTTAGCAGATTTAGTTAGCGAAGAATCAATGCATATCTGAACTTCAATATTGAAACGGAGTTAGCTTTCAATTTCTGCAAATCGGTCTTCAGATTGGAATTTCAGGTAGAAAAGCTCTCTTTACAGACTATGGAGATAGATATCTGATTAAATCCAGTATCTGAATATCTACGTTTTTTATACGGATTATAATTCGTTTTTTAATCTCTCTGATATAAATAATAAAGCAGCAAACAGATCAGAAACCTCACTGGTAATATTATTAGAAGTTTGTCATGTCGATCCGGAAGGATTCTTCGCTTCACTTCGTTACGCTCAGAATGACAGGCATTTATACAGAAATTAGGGGGAGGGAAGCCGGGGCGTTTTGCCGGTACTTTTCTTAACAAACTAAATCTAATTCAAAACGCCCCGGCTTCCCTCCCCCCTTGACAAATATTGAATTGTCATTTCGAATGAAGCCAAAACTGAGCTTGCGAAGGTTTGGCGTAATGAGAAATCTTTTTGATTTCAGAAATTTTCCAATGAAAAGATATCCTAAAAAAGTTCCTTTCATTAAAGGTTGCAGATGAAATTGTGATCTGTAATCTAGATCAAAGCCATTATAATACGTATTATAATACGTATTATAATACGTTTTTAAATACGTAGATATTATTAGTAGTATTAGTTCATTTGAACAACGTAATATACATTAAAACAAGTAAATATTAAATGATGATTAATTGAATGGGCTATCCCTGATTTCATTAAATGGGATTTCAATATCGTCAACGTTGGTCCTTTTTTCAGAAGAGCCTGACTTCTTATGATCCATCAAATCTTTCATTCCTTTAAAGTCATGGTAATGCGTAGAATAAGATTTTTCTATGTTATAACTTATTGATTTACTGAAGATAAGTTTCCGTTTTGGTCCTTTACCATATTTGTTATAGATGGTTACGGATTCCTTAAGACCTAACTTCCTCCCGGTTTGTCTGATTATCCTGTTTATAGAAGACAATTTTCCCAGGTTTACCATTATAACTTTTTCCAGAAATTCCACTTTACCAAATCTCCAGGCTTCATAATCTTTTTTGGATAGATACCCCAGTTCAATTAATATGTCAACAGGGCACATATACCCTTTTTCCCTGATAAGCCGCCAGGAAATACCCATGATTTTTTTCTTCAGGTCTTTGTTATTCATTATCATATTTTATGTTCAGGGCGTCAAGCTGGTCTTTGACCCACTGGATCAGTCTTTGATTCTTAAAATCAAACCATTTTTGCCGGTAAATACCTGAATTATCGATGACCCATTTAAAATTTCTGAACGGATGCCTTTTATTTAAAGCATTTATTAATGCAGTCCGTAAATCCTTGTCATTAATGGATTCCGTAAAGTCAGCCATCAGACCAAATGATTCATGGGATTCCATCTTCGGGATCTCATCATACTTATCCCAGTTCTCTTCCAATTCTTGTAACACATCCTCCCATAATTCCTCATCAGCATATGGTGAGTTGTCAAAGTCAATTATGGTTTTTAACTCACCAGTTTCTTTATTCAGGTAACATTTCATTCCGCAGTCAAGATACTCAGCTATTTCCCTGACCTGTTCTTTTGAGATTCTTATCATCTGTTATATGTTTTACAAACCTTAATTTAAGAAAAGTTTGCCAAAATTATATCATAATTGAAACTTATTATGATAGGTTATAGTTGAATGGATCAGTTTAACTATAATTATTTGAGTTAATTTTACCCCTGCCGGTATGATTTAGCTTTAAATACGTGAGGCAATATCAGGAATAAGGGATATTCGGTTCCCCGCAGAGCGCATATCCGTCAATCTAACGGAGTTTTGTGGGCAAAAGTTTCCCCTCCTTTAAAAGGAAGGGAAACTTATATAGTTATATTCCTGATAATTACAGCAATTTTTGTCATTAAAATATTCCTTAAATTGACGGCTATGCCGCAGAGCGGGGCATGCTCTTTAGTGCTGCCTTTGATACTAACCGTCACTCCGTCCCTTAGTCTTCATACTCAGTCAGGTACCCGGTTATTCAACCCCTTCAGGGTTGCTCTGATGATACTGTTCCCTGCCATGGGTTGCGCCTACTTCGTCGGCTTACCCATGGTTATTCATATTCAAGGCCTCCGGCCTTTTCCGAAACGATTACCTTAATCCTTAATACGAAACTAAAAACAAAAAACCGGAATTAAATTTACATGTCGCCGCTACGCGGCTCAGGAATCTTGGTATACGTCGTTTCTACAAACAGATCGCCGCTACGCGGCTGGGAATTGCCGTAAGCACGACCTGTTTACAGATCACCCCCGACGATTCTTTGGAAGTGGCCGCTATACGACCAGGGAATCAAAAAGAATATTTTATCTAAGGTTTAATGTGCTTGATAAATATTTCCTTACTGCCGGGGAAAGAGAAAATGTTTCAAACTTTATTAAAATTTTATACATTTGTGTATAATACCATTTAGTATAATACATAATAGTATAAAAAATTTGAGAAATGATAACATCACCTTTCATTTTTGGTACGACTGTGACCGATGAGGCATTCATCAACAGGACCGATGAGATAAAGAAGCTGTCAGATAATCTGACCAGCGGGATCAATACTTCCCTGATCTCTCCAAGACGATGGGGAAAGTCTTCACTGGTGGAAAAAACTATCGATGATCTGGTTAAAAAAAATAAAAATATCCGGATCGCAATGATAGATCTTTTCACTGTAAATTCATCAGAACAGTTCCTAGAGAAATTCGCACGTGAACTTATTAAGGCATCGTCAACAAAATGGCAGGAATGGGTAAAAAATACCAGGTTATTTTTTAAAATGCTGATACCTAAAATAAATATTGGAATTGATCCTGCACATGATTTCAGCATCAGCTTTGACTGGAGGGAAATGAAAAAGAATGAAGAGGAGATATTGAATCTTCCGGAAACCATTGCACAGCAAAAAAAGATAAAAATAATAGTATGTATTGATGAATTCCAAAATATTGCTTCCTTCAGTGATTTTGAATCGTTTGAAAAGAAACTCAGGGCAATATGGCAAAGACAGCATAATGTTGCTTATTGTATTTATGGAAGCAGAAGGCATATGATGAACGATATTTTCAACAATCCTTCCAAACCATTTTACAGATTTGGCGATATAATATTGCTTGAGAAAATTGATAAAAATGAATGGGTCAGATTTATCACCGGGAGTTTTAAAAAGACTGATAAACAGATAAGTATGGATGAAGCTGCATTAATTGCTGATTTGATGCAATGCCACCCCTGGTATGTTCAGCAACTTGCACATTATACATGGAATCTTACTGCAGACAAAACAACAAAAGGCACAATAGAAAAAGCCCTTTCAGAGCTGATAAATGCCAATACACCATTTTATCAGACAGAAACAGAAATATTGAGTTCCACGCAACTCAATCTTTTAATTGCTGTATTAAACGGAGAAAAGCAACTCACTTCGGTTTCGGCTATGAATACATACCGTCTCGGTACTCCCCGAAACGTAAGCAGAAACAAAACACAGCTGATCAATAGTGATATTATTCAGGCGACTGGAAATGGATTT
>Ga0116157_10004667_pt1 | contig 12765 bp, 12 predicted proteins | sample AD_UKC048_MetaG_FD_89882 | JGI IMG/M metagenome (GOLD analysis project Ga0116157, IMG submission 89882) | Active sludge microbial communities of municipal wastewater-treating anaerobic digesters from USA - AD_UKC048_MetaG | ecosystem: Engineered > Bioreactor > Anaerobic > Digestate | place: USA... | reverse complement strand
AGTTACGCAGTGATTATTTCTTATAACGGATGTATTGATACATCAAATTGTATTACAATGATAGGATTGGGTACAACGTCAGATCAAACTTCAGAAACTTCAATATCCATGCTGCCCAACCCCGCAAGAGATAGGCTTACTGTTCGTCATTCAACGGATGGAAGTATTATAATGAACATCTATGATTTGTCGGGTCGTTTTGTATATCAACAAACAATACCATTGGGCAAGAAGGAAATGAGCATAGATATAAGTTCATTAAACTGTGGGCAGTATTTTGTAAAGTTTATAATGAATGGGAAGACAGTAAGTATAAATAAGCTGTTAGTTAGTAGATAATAAAGCTGCCGCCAACACGAGCAAAGCTGAATAAGGAATCTTACAAGCTCTTCGCAAAAGTGTTGTTGGCGTTTCGCCCTTTTGCGATGTGCTTGTAAGTGCCTAAGATTTATTTTTTGCTGAATGAAGGTAGTTCGCAGAATTTTAAGCAGTGTGGTGTCTTTGGTGCTTACCTATAACGGTTGCGAATTTGTACAGTAGCGGATTCAAAGGTACTTCGCTTCATTTTAGAATCAAAAGATCATTAAAGAAATAATGCTCAACCTTTGCACATCGCCGCTATTGTACAAATTTGTTGTTAGCTGCTGTTTATATCTGTTCACATTCCTCACAATTTAATTCTTAATGAATCACATTGAAATTCTCTTTTTTGAGGTGGAAGGTTGAACTTTATTTGTGTATGATTGTAAATAAGTTTTGGATCAAAACCATAACTCTTCGCTGCATCGATGAACAAAGAATAATAAGATCCAACTTCACCTTGAAGTAGTCGTCCAAAAATAATGTCATAGTCTTTTATATTGGTACTTACTGGTGTTCCAACACAGTTGTTTTCAATATCAACACATATAATTTCTTTTGAATCTTTTGTGTCAGCTTTTTTAAAATGAACCAAATAGTAATTAGCGGTTTCACCATTCCAGTATCTGTCAACATGGAAGACTTCAATATCATTTGTGATTTTACCATCTGCATAAACAGTTGCGGAATTCTGTTTACCTATATGTCTTGCTGTTCCTGTAACTAATTTAAGAATAATCGGATGTTTAATTGCAACTAATCCAATTAGTATCGTGCTTGAAAGAAAGGCGATAATTATTATTATGAGTATTCTTCGGTTCATTTTGTTGAAATTCTGACTAACGTTTTTTTTGATGTTGTTATTCAGATGGTTAAAGATAATATGTTTTTTTAATTTTTCTGCTTGGTTCTTCTTCCACCCGTTAGCTCCGGATGTCATTTTACACGTAAAAAGGGGGAATAGCAGCTAACGGTTGCGAATTTGTACAGTAGCGGATTCAAAGGTACTTCGCTTCATTCTAGAATCAAAAGAACATTAAAGAAATAATGTTCAACACTTGCACATCGCCGCTATTGTACAAATTTGTTGTTAGCCTTAGTTGCTGATACAAAGTTGAGCGTCTTTAAGGCATTCCAAGTTCCCAATATTTCTCAAAACCTTTTTCTGCAATTAGTTTATGTCCATAAGCCCAATAATTCAAAGCACAACTTAAAGAGCTAAAACCAAAGAGCTATAATTTACCTTCAGCATAACTATTCCTATTTTGGTTCTAGTTTATGAGTTCAATACTTCCGAGTTTCCCATTCTAAGCGTTTAGTTTACAAGTTCTATCCTTCCAACTAGTTATGAATTCTCGCTTTTTTTTCTAACTGGTAGATGGTTTGATTATCTTGTTACGGATTCCGCGAGCAATTGAGGCTAACGGTATTTGCCTATGAGTCTGGCAGGGAGTTAAAGAATCAAAAGCTTGATAAAAGTACAAAAGATAATTAAAGATCCAAATGATCGAATTGCTACAAAGCCCTGCTTGCTCATAGGCAATGTTATAGCCAGTGGTTCTTGTCGTTCGTCCTTGCAAACCATTGTCGTTGTTGAGTTGTCGTGTCATTGCGTGTCGGCTGTGCGTTGCGGTTTTTATTTTTTTTAGAAGCGTTGGAAATTTTTTAAAAACAATTTTCTCTTGGGTCGGCTTTGCAAGCTCTTTTAAAAACTTTGGTCGTGCGGTTGCTTGTGCGGTTTTTAAATGTGCTTGCATTGTGTGATGGCTTTATTGCCCAATATCGTTAAGTATGAATTCTATTTGTCTCTTCTCGTCTCCTACAAAATCAAATGGAATTACTTCTAACGCTAATTCACCTTCATAAATAAAGTTGTCGAGTTTGTTAGAGAAATTTGGATTGGATGGATAAAGCAAAATAAGCTTTGGGTCAATTTTATCAGTTGAATATTTTTTCCCGTATGCATAAAGCTGATACATGTCTGCTTGTGAAATATCATAGTTTCTCTTTTCTGCAAATTGGTTCAGTAACTTCCATTTGGTATCAACAATTTTTGTTCTGTCTTTATCCTTATTTATGACTATGTCAGGTTTTAATCCGAATATTTGTTTCTCAATTTTTACCCCAAGATTATTTGTCCTGTGGTTTATGAGGAAGTAAGACTTGTCTTGAAGTTTAATTCTATACCCATCAGAATATTTTGTGAATAAGTGAGCAATGTAATCTTCAAATATTCTTTCCATTGGGAAAAGTATTGCCATGTTCAAGTTGTCACCTTTGAAGTTGGTAAAAGATTTATTTGTTAGAAAAATTTCCGACCACAATAAAAGCATTTTATATTTTGATAACAGTCGGTTTGACGATTGCACTTTTGCTAAATCACCTTTTATGTTCGAAGAAGTTGAAACTTCTTCAAGATGAGAAAGAATTTTATTTATTGAGTAGTAACTGCTGTAACTACTCGTCAGTTTCATTAACTTTAACAAAGTGGTTTTCACTAATTTGTTTGCTGGTATGTCAGGCGAATACTCCGAAAACTCACAATAGAATTTTGATTTGTCTGCGAAGTTGAATTTTATGTTCTGATTAATTATCAATTTCCCTTTTAGGTACGGAACATTTTCTTCTTTAAGAACATAATCCGATTTAACACCATGATTAAAAACAGTTTCAGCTTCTGTGATGAAAGACTTGATAAACACTTCAAGAATTGGAAAATCCCTTTGTGTTTCAATGTGTGCCTTGCTGATATTCACGAAAGGAGAATTTTTAAGATGCTTCAGCATTTTCAAAAAAATCGTTTTTGTTTCGTCAAGTTCTCCTTTAATCGTTGACTTTCCAGTGTGTATTTTCGGGAGAATTTCTAAATGTAATCCTTCTTTAGTTTCAATAACACCAACATAATTTTTGACTTTAATCTGCTTCTTTTTCCCTTTAGCAAATAAGGTAAATGGTTTTTCACTTTCTTTAGAATCGTCTTGATTCTGAGAAATGTATTTGTGAATACTATTGAAGTGTGTAACAGGAAGATAGAGTTCTTCCAATGTGCTTACTTCACCGTTTTCATAATCGTCTGCTGAACGAATTACGCCATACTCACAAATATGAAATGTTTCCTTTTTCAATGTATACTCAGTTTATTTTTTGGTATAAATTGAAGTGAAGAATTCCTTTGAAGTTTCATCAAACTTTCCTTCTATTAGTTTTGGATTAAGTTGATAAATTGTTTTGTCGTCAAATTCATCCGTGTTGTTTCCAAATAGAGCTGTTGGAGTATTTGCTTTTTTCTCTTGAACAATTCTTTCGTCATCTGTTTTACCCCAACCCTTATTATCGCCTAATACTAGTCGAATTTTTTCATAATCACCATAAAAATATTCTTCGAGCAATGGAATAATTTTGTTCCTTAAAACACCGCACAAATCATTTTTACTTTTTACATCAAGCAAATAAGCATGCCCTATTAAATGGTCTTTGTCAAGCAAAAATTCAATCCTTTGATTTATTGTTTCCAACAATTTTTGAAGATTTATACCTTCAAGATCTAACGGAAGTGTAGTTGGGTCGGATGTATATTCAGTGAAGGTGAATCTTCTTCTTAATGCTGTATCAATAAGTGCTATTGACCTGTCCGCTGAATTCATTGTCCCGATAATATATACATTGCTCGGCACTCCAAACATTTCTTTATCGTTAATACCAGAATAAGTCAGCTTTATTTTCAAGGCTTCGTCTTTCCCGATTCGTTTTGATTCTTCAATCAATGTAATTAACTCACCAAATATTTTTGAAATATTTCCTCTGTTGATTTCATCAATTATCAAAACGAAATTTTTATTGGTGTTGTCTTCTTCTTCGGTTTTTACTTTGTATTTGTCGGTAATGTATTTGGCAATTGAAGTTGTGTATGGTTTCCAATCATCTACAATACCGCTTTCCATGAAATTTTGAATAACCTTTTTTGTGATTGTCATTTCAGTTGCAGTCGTGGTTTTTGGAATTGCAACACAACTTCCATTGGAATTTATTCTAACTGAAAATGGCTTCTTTTGAATTAGCGTTGTGAGTTGTAATTGATTTCCTGATTCCGTTAAATCAGAAATGAATTCGCTGTAAAGCGAATCAAAATTTTTGATTGATTTTTTCTCACTCGCTTTCAAACAAAGTTTCTTAAAGATACCTTCTTCAATGCTATACTCAACATTGCTTCCGTTAACACTTGGTTTAATTCCTTCAACAAACTCCTCATAAGAATATGATTGATGAAAAGTAACGAACTGAATTTGTCCGCTTTTTACTAACTCATTAAATTCATCTTTCGCTGCTTTTCTATTTGCCGGATTTGCTTTCTCTGCATCAATCAGTTCTTGTAAGTCTTTTCCTGTAGCAATTGCAAGTGCATGATTAATTGCGTTGTGAGTTTTACCTGTCCCTGGTGCACCATAAAGAATTTGATTCAACGGATATTTTTTATTCGAAACATTAATTTCAACTGCTGGTGCATCAAAAGCAGTATTGTCCGCTGTGTTACTTGGATTGATAGCAATGAAATCATCATTCTCTGTAAATGTTTTATCAGTGTTTGGAATACTGAAAACTTCAAAGACATCAGAATTATTTTTCTTGATGATTATTACTTTATCATTTTCTACTAATTGTCCTTTGAGGTCAAGGGCTGCTCCGTCAAAAGTAAGTTGAGCATATTCATATCCATTTTGACTATTCGGTCTTATTATTATGTTGCAACTGTTTCCATTGCATGTTGCTTTGTATTTGTATTTCCAATTATTGAAATAGTCGCTTCTTAAAACAACTGGGATAATATCTTTTACATCTTCAACATTCTTTTGAAACGGTCTGTTTTTCCCAACGATATTTTTTAATGCTTTAAGCATTAAAACCGCACTCACATCTTTCAAGTAAGGGTCAGTTAAATTCAAACTGACTTTCAGTTTTTTCTCTACTGCCGAATACTGTGCTGCGTTTTTGTAAGATTTAATTGCCATAATTAAAGTTGATATGAATTAAGAAAGTGTTTAACTACATTTTTTGCTAAGTCAACTGGAACTGCGTTTCCAATCAATCTGTATTGTGATGAATAAGGTAAATTTATTTCTGTTGCTTTTTCAGAAAAGGAATCAGGAAAACCTTGTAAGCGAAAACCTTCAAGCGGTGTTATTCTTCTAATTGGTTCCTTTTCCAAGTTGATTGATGGTCTTTCAAATGGGTCGTTGCTCTCTATATATGAATTGCTGTAATAGTTATCTTGATTAGCTCTGTGCCACTTGGACATTGATGCTGTCAATGGTCTTGCAATTGCGTTGTCAATCTCAACATTACCTGCCCACTTTGGGTTTTTATAAAGAACTGTGTTTCTTGTTTTTGTTGGAATGAAATGTTTTTCATCAACTGTGTTCTTTTCAAGTAAATGCCATGCAGTAGGATATTTTGCTTTTCGTAATTCAATTTCTGGTGGTGCTGATATCTTGATTAAATCTGAAACATCTTTTCTAACTCCGCAAAAAAATATTCTTCTTCTGTTTTGTGGTAAGCCGTAATTAGAAGCAAGTAAATCCCAAACATGCAGATTGTAACCTTCTCCGATTTGTTCTAACGCTAAGCTCATTTCTTCCAATAGACCGCCTTTGTTTATCGTTGAAAGTTTCTGAACATTTTCAAGCACAAAATATTTTGGATTGTAAAAATCAATGATGTCTAAAATATTAAAGAAGAGTTGTCCTCTCTCGTCATTCATTCCTTTTCTGTAACCAACATTTGAAAATGATTGACAAGGGAAACCACCAAATAACAAATCAAAATCTTCAACCTTGATTCCTTTTTTATTCTTATTCGTCTTGATGTCTTTAGCATCTTCAATTACCTGAATTCCATTTAACTTTTGTGCTTTGTTGTAAAGTTCTCTTGCTTGCTTGTCAATCTCACAATAGGCAACATGTTTAAAGTTGTAGGACTTGCTCCTTAAACTTTCTGCCGCTGTTCTGAAACCGCCAATGCCAGCGAACAAGTCAAAATATTTTATTGTCGTTTTTTTAGAATTCATAAATACGATTCAAAACTTTGTTTAATGCTTTACCTAAAATTCTTCCAAGTATTGGACTGACTGCATTTCCAATTTGCCTATACCATTCGTTTGGACTTCCTAAGAAAAAGTAATCGTCAGGAAAACCTTGAACTCTGGCTGCTTCTCTCGGTGTCAAACCCCTTGCAGCGAATGGATGTATATACATGTGACAGTCGTAATACATATGTGCTGTGATTGTCTTTGATGGTTCGTTTGGTAGCAACTTGAAAAATTTGTCTTTGAAAATATCTTCTCTATTCAAATAGGGATTGATGTCTGCAATGCTTTCTGAATCTGAACCCTCACCTTGTTTCAAAAGTCCGTAAATTTCAATATCTCTTTCGTTATTGAATTTGCTCTTGTGATTTAATAAAGGTGTTTCAAGATTTTTTGTAGGGTTAATAAAGTTTGAATATACAGAGGTGTTTGCTCTGAAATCTCCAAATGTGAATCCCCAATCTTTGCTTTCAGAGTGTGTTGAATTTCTTTCTGTCTTTGCTTTTAAGTTTGGCAAATCAGAAATAGAATCCCACAACGTAAAGTTTACTTTGCCTTTTTCTGATTGTATTGTTGAATTAAACATGTTCTGAAGTTCAAATGAAATCTTTTCGTGTTTGTCGCTGATTCCTAAAATGAAAACTCGTTTGCGATTTTGGGGAAATCCAAAATCTTTTGTGTTTAATCTATATGGGTAAAGTGTGTATTTGATTTTTGCAAAGTCCTTTTGAATTTCTTTTACATGTTCTAAAATACCTTCAACGTTCTCCAATAGAAAAACATCAGGTGAAGAAAGTTCAACTGTGTGAACATAGAATTTATAAAGTTGATTTCTGTCGTCATTCTCTTTACGCTGTTTGTTAGCGTTGCTGAAACCTTGACAAGGAGGTCCACCAACAACCAAAGGAGTTTTCTTGAACTCATATTCCTTTGTTACTTCTCTGATGTCGTCATTTATTATTTGCTCATCTTTTAAATATGGTCTGTTGAAATGGTATGTGAGTAGTGAAGATTTGTCTTTGTCAAGTGCTAAGTCAGAAACCAAACCTGCTTGCTCTAATCCAATTGAAAGTCCACCTGCACCACAAAACAGATCAATGAATTTAAAAGCGTTTTGATGTTCAGAATTAAATTGCAGCTCTGCTGCAATTTTGCTTTTGAAATATGAAAGAACTTTTTCTTGATGAGTTTGCTTGTCAAAAGTTTTGTCCGTGTAATTTGTTTTTCTGAATTCGTTTTTGATTTGCGTAATGAAATAATCAAGTTGGTCAATGTTTAATGTCTCTGAAATCTTCGGTTGTTTCCAAGAAGTGTAATCTTTGAGCAAACTGATTTGAGGTTCCTCGACTATTAGTTGTGCTGTGCCTGTTAAATTGTATGTCATGTTAATAGTTTTGGGTTACTTTCTTTTTTGTGTAAAATATTTCACTTTGTCTTCAGCTACACGCAAAATTGAAATATCTGCTTCTTCTTCCATTATTCTGTAAGCGAACTGGTCGCTTAAAAACTGTTCCGTTAAATATTTTTCGTCTTGCTTGTAAATTTTTGCAATGCTTGCAATTTGTTCTCTTGTTGGCTGTCTTTCATTGCGTTCAATCTTTCCAAGTAATGACGGGTCAATATCAAGTTGAGCTGCTATCTTCCTAATAGGAAGTCCTGCGGTCTCTCTCAAACTTCTAATGTATTCTCCGAATGATGTAACAACTTTGCTCATTTTGATTATTCTAAGTCGGCTCAAAATTAAGGACTTATTTTGAACGGACAAATAATGTCCTAATTAAAATTATCAACAACTTCTTAATCTTATGAATTCTATAAAGCGATGGCTAAAAATTGGCTCTTTTGGTTTTGCGAAGCCTTGGCTTGTGTGTCGGGCAAAACCAAATGTGCCAATTGTGCGGCTGGCTAAAAATTGTTTTTAAAAAAGTGCGGTGGGAAAAAAATAAAAAACATCGGGTCGGCTTGAGTGTCGGCTTGCTCGCAGTCCCGTTTGAATATGTTCGATATGTTGGTCACCTGTCAAAATGGTTTGTCTTTGTTTTATTGTTTAAATTTTGGTCGGTCTGTCGTCTTGTGAACGGTCGTCCTACCATTGGCTATAACGGTATTTGGCTACAAGTCAGGTGGGGAATTCAAAGGTACTTAGTTTGTATTAAGAACCTAAAGATCCATAAAGAAAAAATGATCGAAAAGCTACTTTGCCCCACTTGCTTGTAGCCAAGGTTATCGGTTGCCATTTTATCCATCTTGTTTCGATTCATGGTGACTTTGAGTTGATGAAGGATTGATGGTGATGAAATTAAGTACTAATGTACAAGCTCTTTTTGCAGGTGGGGTTGGCGTTTCGCCCCTGCAAAATGTGCTTGTAGAAGTATGTTCGTCTGTGGGTCTTTTTTGTCTGTCAATATGGGTAGATTGACTGAAAAAATAATGAAGTTGACATGCTTACTTTCGTGATTGACTTTCATTCTAATTTGATTGACTTTCTTATTTGTTTTCTTGACATTCTTACTTGCTTTGATGACAAAGATTCTAATATAGTTGACATTCATTCTAACGTTCTTGACATTCATTCTTGCTGGGTTGACATAGATTCTAATGAAATTGACAACCATTATTGCGTAGTTTTCATGAAAAAATGTCATTTTGGCGTATATTTTAGGGTAGTATAAAGTAGATTGTGTAAACTGTTTAGGGAAGCATTTTAGAGGCTAAGGGCGAAGTGGAGCGTAGCGGAACGAGCCCTTAGCCTCTAAAAAAAAGTATAACTTTAAAAACTAACAAACACAATGCAACAGAAAGACAAAAAAGAAACACCTTTCCCGAAAGGTTTTTTCAAACAATTTAAAGACAAAGATTCCTTTCAGGAATATTTTAATTCCATGTTTAAGCAAGGCATTGAAGAAATGCTTCAAGGCGAGATGGATGAACATTTAGGGTATCATAAACATACTACGGAGGGGTATAATTCAGGTAATAGTCGAAATGGAACTTTTCCAAAAACAATTTCAACTGAAAATGTAGGGGATGTTTTGTTGGATATTCCTAGAGACAGAAATGGTGAATTTGAACCAAGGATTATACCAAAAGGTGAAACGATTTCTGCGAAAATTCAAGATGCTATTCTGGGTATGTATAGTCGAGGCATGACCACCTCTGATGTACGAAAACAAGTAGAAGACATTTATGGATTAGAGATCAGCGAAACTACTGTTTCTAATATCACTGAACGTGTGATGGAATCTGCAAAAGAATGGCAGCATCGGAGCTTAGAACCCGTCTACTTTGCCGTTTGGATGGACGGTATAATCATCAAAATTAGAGATGATAAAAAAGTGATTAATAAGTGTGTCTATATTGTCATTGGGCTTAAATCTGACGGACTTAAGGAGGTCCTTGGGTTTTGGATAGAAAAGACCGAATCAGCCTCGTTTTGGATGACGGTGTTAACCGAGCTTAAAGCCAGAGGCGTAGAAGATATTCTTATTGCGTGCACCGATAATTTAAAAGGATTTACCTAGGCAATCTCCGCTGTTTTCCCTGAGGCGGTAACACAACTTTGTATCGTTCATCAGATCAGAAATAGTTGTAAGTTTTTAGTATGGAAAGACCGAGGAGAATTTTGTAAAGATTTGAAAAAGATTTATACCGCAATCAATAAAGAAATAGCACTAGAAGAATTGGGAAACCTAAAAGAAAAATGGCAAAGCAAATATAAATATGCAATCACATCATGGGAAGATAATTGGGATAACCTCTCCAATTATTTTGAGTACCCATTGGAACTTAGAAGAATTATTTACACAACTAACACCATCGAAAATTTGAATCGAGGTATTAGAAAATATACTAAAACAAAAACACAATTCCCAAATGAAAACGCAGCAACAAAATCCATTTATTTATCAATAAAAAATATCGAAGAAGCGTGGGTAGTCAAAACCAAAGATTGGGGGTTAATACTAAACCAATATTTAATTATCTTTGAAAATCGGTGTAGGCTCTAAATACAGTTTACACAATCTACTTTACACTCTCTATTTTAGTGTAGCTGGGTTGGATTGCTTCGTTCCTCGAAATGACGAAAAAGAGGTTCGTAATGTCGGATATGGGGTAGGCAATAATAATTTAAGGTTTGTTTTTTAAAATTTCATTCGTTGGATTCGGACTGCATTGAGGATGGCTAATAGGGCTACGCCTACATCGGCAAATACTGCTTCCCACATGGTGGCTAAGCCTCCTGCTCCGAGGATTAATACGATTGCTTTTACGACAAATGCCATTGTTATATTTTGCCATACGATTTTCTTTGTTTGTTTTCCGATGTTTATTGCCATTGGTATTTTGGATGGCATGTCGTCTTGAATTACTACATCGGCTGTTTCGATGGTGGCATCGCTTCCTAATCCTCCCATAGCTATTCCGACATCGCTTAATGCTACGACTGGTGCATCGTTTACGCCATCGCCGACAAAACAGACGGTTTGGTTTTTGGCTTTTATTTCTTTGACTTTGTTTACTTTGTCTTCGGGTAGTAAATCTCCAAAAGCATTTTCGATTCCTAAAATGTCGGCTACGTATTTTACGACTGTACTTTTATCGCCACTAAGCATGGTGGTTTTTACTCCTAATGCTTTTAGTTTGTCAATGGTGATTTGTGCATCTTGTTTTATGCTGTCGGCTATGGTGATGTAGCCTACAAATATTTTATCGTAGGCGATTGCTATTAGGGTATAAACTATTGTTGATGGATTTATGTTATAAGTGATTGAAAATTTATCCATCAATTTGAAATTACCTAATACTAATTCTTTTCCGTTAACTGTTGCTTTTAAGCCGTGTCCTGATATTTCTTCTACATCTTTTAGGACTATTGTATTGTCTATTTTTCCAACATATTGATGTATGGCTGTGGCAACTGGGTGTGTGCTTTGGCTCTCGAGAGCATTTACCATTTGTAGGATTTCGTTATTATTAAATTCGGGTTTTATGATTACATCTTGTACTTTGAAAACACCTTCGGTCATGGTGCCTGTTTTGTCCATGACTACGTTTTGTATGTTGGCGATGATGTCTAAAAAGTTTGAGCCTTTGAATAGGATTCCGTTTTTGGATGCTGAACCGATGCCTCCGAAATAGCCTAATGGAATGCTGATTACTAATGCACATGGGCAGGAAATAACCAAGAAAACTAATGCTCTGTAAATCCAATTTTGAATTGTGAATTCTGAATTGTGAATGAATGGGATGTTGATTTGAAAATAATATAGTAGGAATGGTATAAGGACTATGAGTGTTGCTAATAGGACTACAATGGGTGTGTAGATTTTTGCAAATTTGCGTATGAATAATTCGGTGGGTGCTTTTTGTGCTGTGGCGTTTTGTACGAGTTCGAGAATTTTGCTTAACTTGGAATCGGTGTAGGCTGTGGTTACTTTTATTTGTGTAACGGTGTTGAGGTTTATCATTCCTGCAAGTACGGTTTCGCCTTTGGTTTTGGTGTCGGGTTTGGATTCGCCTGTGAGTGCTGATGTGTTGAATGAGGCTGTATCGGATATTAATTCGCCATCTAATCCTAATTTTTCTCCTGCTTTTAGTTGTATAATGTCGCCTATGTTTACGGTTTCGGCTTTGATGGTTTTGGCTTGGTTGTTTTGTAGAATTGTTACTTCGTCTGGTCGTTGGTCGAGTAGGGTTTTGATGTTGGCTTTTGCTCTTTTGACTGCTATTGTTTGGAATACTTCGCCGATGGCGTAAAATAACATTACGGCTACGCCTTCGGGATATTCGCCTATGGCAAATGCTCCTATGGTGGCGATGCTCATGAGTAAAAATTCGGAAAATATTTCGCCTTTGCCAATACTTTGTATTGCTTCTTTGAAGACTGGGAAGCCGACTGGAATATATGCAAGTATGTAGAACGAAATTCTAATCCAACCTGTGAACCAAGTTTGTGGAAAGTAGTTGTCGATGGCTATGGCAATGAGCAATAGCACCAAACTGATAATAGATGGTATAAACATTTTAATAGTACTGTCATTGCTGGAAGAATGGTCGTGTCCGTCATGTTCGGTATGCTTGTTTATTTTTTGTTCGAGTGTGCAACAGGTTTGTTTGCCTTGTGCATCGTATGTGTGTATGTGTGAATTGTTTTGCATTTTATTTATTTTATTTTGGAACACTGATTGGATAGATTTGAGGGATTAGCACTGATTTTTTCATGCAAAGGTTTTTTTAGACCTCACCTCAACCCCTCTCCTTAAAGAGAGGGGCAACGACAGAGTGGATTGTTACTTGTTTTTATATTTTTTTTTACAAATTATTTT
>Ga0116157_10004666_pt1 | contig 12765 bp, 10 predicted proteins | sample AD_UKC048_MetaG_FD_89882 | JGI IMG/M metagenome (GOLD analysis project Ga0116157, IMG submission 89882) | Active sludge microbial communities of municipal wastewater-treating anaerobic digesters from USA - AD_UKC048_MetaG | ecosystem: Engineered > Bioreactor > Anaerobic > Digestate | place: USA... | reverse complement strand
GTCGGCCTGCGCGTGGCGTTCGTCCGCAGCAGGGTGGAGCACGGTCCACCCCGCCACTGTGTCGCCTGCGTGGGCCCAGACACGGCGCTCGGGCGTCGATTCCAGCGATTGGAGCAGCCGCCGATAGTCCGGCGACCGCGAAGGGGCGCCGCTCGCGACAATGTGTCGCGCCCGGAACGCGTCCGCCAGCACTTGCGCTCCGCCGACATGCCGGACGTCCCCGTGTGTGACCGCCAGCCGCGCCAGACAATTGACGCCGCGCGATTCGAGGAACGGTCCCACGGCGGCTTCGGCCGAAGGCGCATCCCCGGAGTCGATCAGGAGGTCCTCGCTCCGCCCGGGGGCATCCACGTACTGCGCGGCGCCGCTCCTCAAGGCCAGCACCGTCACGATCAAGGTGTCGCGCGCCGCCCACCATCCGACTGCCATTTCGAGCGCGAGCCACAGGGCCGGCGCGGCCAGGGTCAGTATCCACCGCCGGTTCCGTCGCAGTTCGGGCATCATCACGCCGAAGAGCAGCGCGTAATAGGCCATCGCGGCGGCGATGCCGGGCGAGCGGGCATGGAACCATGTCCACGGCTGCGCAGCCATCCATTCGCTGACCCGGATCACGCATGACATCCAGAACCAGGCGCTGTGGTTGAACAACTCGGTCAGGGGCCGAAGCCATGAGCCGCAGATCAGGCTGCCCAGGTTGCTCATCAGCGCAAGGCTGCTGATCGGGACAACCACGAGATTCGAGGCGAGGCCGCCGGGTGTGACGATGTGAAAATAGTGAGCGATCCACGGCCAGGATCCCAGCCACGCGGCAGTCGATGTTCCGAGGCTCACCGCAAGCCACCGCAGCGGGGGCTCGAGCGCCTTGCGCCAGCGCGGCACCAACTCGTCCGGCAGGAAGGGATCGGTGGCCAGCCACCGCCGCTGCGCCTCGGCGATCGGACGCGCGAACAGCGCGATGGCGAGCACGACAAAGAAGGACAACTGAAAGCTCGCCTGAAAGAGTTGGCGCGGTTCCCAGACCAGGATTATGAAGCCCGCCGCGGCCAGCGAGTTCAAGAGATCGGACGGACGCCGCAAGGCCCACCCCCCAACGACCACCGTCATCATCAGCGTCGCCCGAATGGCCGACGCCTGCCATCCCGTCGCCGCGGTGTAAAACCAGACCATCGGCACCGTGACCGCCCCGCAAGCGCAGCGCGGCACCTGCAACACGCGCAGCAGCGCCACCAGAATCCCCGTTATCAGCACGATGTGCAGCCCGCTGATCGCAAAGATGTGCATCGTGCCGGTCCGGACAAACGGTTCCGACGCCTCGTCCGTCAGCGCCGTCTTCCACCCCAGGGTCATCGCCCAGAGCAGTCGCACCGCCTCGTCCTCCTCCGGCAGCCCGATCGCAAGGATTCCCTGCGCCCACCCCAGGAACCGGTCAGACAGCGGCGGGCGAGCGGGTTCGTTCGGCGTCGCGACAAGCGCCCAGTCCTCGGGGCCGTCCGTGACCAGTTCATGGTAGACCCCCTGCCACTCGAGCCACGCCCGGTAATCGAACAAGCCCTCGGCCACAGGCCCGCTCGGACGACGCAGCACGCCAACCGCCTCCACGGTCCGCCCGCCGAAGTAGCCGGCTTCGAGCGCGCCGCTCATGGTCGCCGCCACCCGCCCGATGGCCGGGCGCCACCTATCGTCGATCCGCACGGCGTGAACATCGATCATGGCCGACGTGCGCCGCGCCTCGCGCGTGCCGCGCAGAACGACCCGCTGCGTCGGCGTGCCCGCCAACCGTCCCCGGATCGCTCCGAGTTGCGGTTCCTCGGTCAACACCGCTCTCAGATCGGCCGGCGAAAGCAGAGCGGTTCGGGCGACCAGATTCGTCCATCCGGCCAGCACGAGCGCGACGGCGAGCAGGACTGCGCTTCGTCGCGGCCACACCGCGGCTCCGATCAGCGCCAGAAACCACGCGCTGAACAGGAGCGCCAGCGGCGCCGGCTGCCAGTTGCCCAGCAGCAAGCCCGCAATGTAAGCCGTCGTAACCGGAATGAACGGTCCCTTGAGCATCTGAACCGACACGCCTCCTTGACTGGTCCGAAGCTTATCCCGTCCGGCCCCATTCGGCAACTCCAGAAGGCAATGGGATTGGTCTGAGGGGGTAGCCTTCGCCGCCAGCCCAAAGAGCGGAAGACAGTCGCCCCCATTTGTCAACTGTATAGATGCGACCCCATTGCCTTTCCCTACAACGAGTTTGACCGGTCTAGGATTCCGGGGGGATAGTCCGGTCACATGCTATTCGGCGCACATTGTTCAACGGCTGGCGGCGCGCACATGGCCTTGAGAAGGGCGAAGCAGATCGGCGCGTCGTCGTGCCAGATTTTCGTTAAGAACAACATGCAGTGGTTCGGCAAGCCGCTCACGCCTGCCGAAGTCGCGCTGTATCGCAAGGAACGCGAGGCAGCCGGTCTGGCGTCCGTGTTTGGCCACACGGGCTACTTGATCAACCTCGGCGGCCCGCCTTCGCCCAACCGCGACAAGTCGCTGCAATCGCTGATCCAGGAACTGCAGCTCGCCCAAAGCCTCGACCTCCCGTTCCTCGTCCTCCATCCCGGGGCGCATCTGGGACGCGGGGAAGAGGCGGGTCTGAAGCAGGTCGTCGCCGGTCTCGATGAGGCCATCGCGGCGACGAGAGTCTCCCCGGTGAGAATCGCCCTCGAGAACACGGCCGGCCAGGGGACATGCCTTGGCCATCAAATCGCGCATCTCGCCGCCATCTTCGATCGGGTGCGCGCGCCACGCCGGCTCGGGGTCTGTCTGGACACGGCGCACTTCTTTGCGGCGGGCTACGATTTGCGGGGCGAACGCGGATGGGAGTCTGCGATTGCCGAGGTGGACCGGCTGATCGGGCTCGATCAGGTGCTTGCCTTCCATCTCAACGACTCGAAGACCGAGTTGGGTTCGCGGGTGGACCGCCACGCCGGGATTGGCGAGGGCAGACTTGGACGCGCGGCCTTTCGGCGCATCGTGAACGACCCGCGGTTTCGGGATGTTGCGGGATGCATCGAGACGCCGAAGTCGCCCGATTTGCACGAGGACATCGAGAACCTGGCCCTGTTGCGCAGCCTGGCCAAGCGCGGCACAGGCGGCAGAAGGTGCGGTTCTGATCGCGTCCAGGGCGCTCGCTTGCCGAGCGGGGACGCGCGCCGGGCCAGGACCAATTGATGAAGCGGAGAGGCGATGCCTGCCCGCTGCCCGTCCGTGTCGTGCAGCATCCCCAATCCCACCTCTTTCAAGTTGTCCTTGTAAGGCGCGCCAACGTCCGGTCCGAGGACCTGCCAGCCGTGGGGCAAGGGGTCCGGAACGCCCCAATCGCTGGCGGGCGTGTCGCGTAAGATAGTCGTGGACCGGGTACGACAGCGAGCAGACTCGGGATCGAAACCGTCGCTGGCGAGGATGAGAGGAACGCCGGCGTGCGAGCGGACAATTCAGCCTGCTGACCGTGTTCTCGCCGATGAGTAGTCACCGTGCTTTGTCACCCGGTGCCGGGGCCTGGGGCAATCAGAGTGCAGTTGGGTCTGAGGCCCCACGGCGATCAACTCGGTGCCAAACGGGGTATTGTCCCTTCCGGTCCGACCGGTGGCCAATAGGGCAAAACTACGAGCAACGAATCCGGAGATCGTGGTTCCACCTGAGCCTTCGCGTCTGGGGCCGGCCGGTGGCGTCGAAGCCCCTCACGACGGCACAGCTTCGGCGAGCGGCCGTTTCGATTGCGTCCAACATCGTCGAGGGTTGCGCTCAGGGATTTCGCTGGCCTGGCCGCGGCGACGGCACCCTCGTGCGTGTCCGAGGTCAGGCGAAGGGATCGAGCTGTGCGACGCCGGCCTTCCGGAAATCGGAGAGGTTGCGGGTGGCAACGGTCAGGTCATGCTCCAACGCGGTGGCGGCAATCATTGAATCCAGTACCGGCATGGCGAGCCCTTTCCGCCTTAACTCGGAAACGAGCCGTGCCCAACGCCGGCTCACAGCGGCATCCCACGGCAGGCACTCGATCGTCTGAGCCACCGTCTCGAACCACGTCTCGAGACGGGCGCGCTTGCGCCCGATCGGTAGAGAAAGAACGCCCAGGCACAGCTCGCCCAGGACAATCGAGTCCACCACCAGATCGTCCTCGTGCGCCTCGAGCCAGCCCACCACCTTGGCCTCGGGCGCCGGCTTGGTCGGCTCGCTGAGAACGTTGGCATCCACCAGGTAGGTCATCCGAGTGTCGGCGCCGAGATGCTCTCGGTGGTCTCCGTCCGCGCCGTTCTCTTGAACCAGCCCTTCACTGGGCAGTCGAGCAGGAGCCGCACGAGGCCCTGGTTCCGCCGACGTGTCCGGCGTTTCAGGCGGTACTCCCCTTGGTCAATGCGCTCGACGTCAAATTCCTGGCCGGGCCGGATATCATCCTGCTGGCGGAGTCCAGCCGGCAACACAATCTGGCCTTTGCTCGAAACCGTCGTTGTCATTACCGGTAAGATAGCGTCTTACACTCGGTGGGTCAAAGCATTCTGATGACGCGATCCGGGAGTGCCTCATTGGCAGGCGGGACGCAATGCGCCCTGCGGCTGCAACTACAAGTGCCTGGGCAGCGCCCGGAAGCTGCATTCGGGCGAACACGAGCGTTTCCCAGGTTTGTTGAGCGCCTTGCCGGCGGCGTCGACCACGATCGCGTTTGGCTGCTCGAACGGGACAGGCACCAAGGGACCCCACGAAGTGATGCGGCCTGACGCGAAGACGCCGCTCAGGCACAGGGGACTACGCAGACCCATTTCGCGAACCTGGACGCAAGACTGCGCAGCTTTTGCCTTGCTCCGATCGAGAGCCGCAGACAGGGGGCGAATCGCAGCCTCGACTTGACCCCTGCTTCAACGCATGGATCGCTGCCTGAAGACCTGGTTCATCAATCGCGTGATTGAACCTGTTCGATGAGCGCAGTCGCCTCCGTCATCCGTGAGAACTGAGCCAGCCGACGCAGCCGCGTGGCCAGGGCGGCGCCCTCTGGACCGAGCCGATCGAGTTCGATCAAGCTCTGCTTGAACTCGGTGACGCGGTAGCCAGCCGCGCTGGACTTGAGCCGCTCCAACACCTCCGACGGCACCCGCACCGACTCGATATCAACCGCAGCGACTTCGGCGGCTTCCCACCGCACGCCCAGCAATCGCTCTGTCAATTCCTCGAGTTCTGCCACGGCCCCGTTCTGGGACTGGTTCAACGCCGATCCGGAGGTTGTGAACGAGGGCAAGGAGGTCGGCGATCACGCCTATCGGATGGTGGACACCCGGCTCGATGCCCGGGAACTCGAGGTCTTCCGGCGGAACGGCTTTGTGGTGAGCGAGCGGATGAGCGCCGAGAGCTTTGCCAAGATGTTTCACGACTTGTGGTACAGCGACATGCCGCTCTTTATCTCGACGGACGCGTTGCTGCACGCATGGCATCGGACCTATGACGCGATGCTCGAAGAGGTCGAGGAGACTTGCCTGTATCAATCCGTGGGGACGATGCTCGAGGGGATGGCCGCGGGCATTCCGAGCGCTTCGGCTGAAGTCGGCGACGGCGCGCTCCGGGCCAGCGTGCTGGACGCGGACTTCTACCTGGCGGTGGCGCGTTCGCTGTTGAGCGGCCTGGGCGGCCCGCCTGTTCCCTCGTCTCTGGGGCAGGATGAGCGTGTGGCGGCGACCCTGGCCGAGGTTCAAAGCGAACAGCTCAAACGCGTCGACGATTTCATGGGCTCCGAGCGTGTGATCGACTATTCCCAGTTCCACGTGCGCGGCCACTACACCAACACGGAACGGCTGGCGCGGTATTTTCAGTGCGTCATGTGGCTGGGACGAATCGACATGTGCGTGAGCGAGTCCCCGCGCGAATTGGGTGTCGCGATCGTGCTCCGGCATCTGCTCGACCAGTCGGGGCAGTTCGCCGCGTGGGCGCAGATGGAGCAAATCGTCCAGACGTTTGTGGGCTGGACCGACTCGATGACCGCCGGGCAACTCGGCGGCGTCCTGGCGGGCGCCGGGATTCGCACCCTGGCGGACGTGCCCGACCTCGCCACGATCGAGGCATTGCAGAGGGACATTGCGAACGGGACGCTGGGGGTGCAGAACATCCGCAGCGATTACTTCGCGAGCCCGCTGGGTTTGGCGGGTTGCACAGCGTTGTCCCGGTCGTTCACGCTGTTCGGGCAGAAGTTCGTGCCGGACAGTTGGGCGTTCGGGCAAACAGTCTACGACAGCATCCTTTGGGAGGGGGCGCCGGTGTTGCGCCGGGTGCCCGGGGCGCTCGATGTCGCCTTCGCCGTGCTGGCCAACGACCAGGTCGTGCCCGACCTGGTTGCGCAGATGCAGGGCACGTTTGCCGACCCGCATCGCCCGCACGCGTTGCGATGGCGCGATGGCCTTCCTTATCAGCACAACCTCGCGGCGGTGCGGGTCGTGATGGACCAGCAGACGCCTGAGGCATGGGAGAGCAATATTTTCATGAGTTGGCTCGCGAGTTTGCGCGCGCTCTCGGCGCCGACCACGGATGCGCGTTATCCGGCAGCCATGCGCACCCGGGCCTGGGCGATGAAGACACTCAACACCCAGCTCGCGTCGTGGACCCAACTGCGACACGACACGATTCTTTATGCCAAGCAATCCTACACGCGCGGCGTCCAGTGTCTCTATCCGAAGGCGTTCGTCGAACCGCGTCCCGAGTTCTGGGCCCGTCTCAAACAAATGGCCGAGGGCACGGCGGATCGTATCGCCGCGCTCGATTACGAGGGCGCGTATGAATACTGGACTGACGAAGGGGAAACCGAAGTCATCCCGCTGACCGAAGTGCGGAGCCGTCAGGTGGCTCATCTCCGAAACTTCGCGCGGGTCGTCGGCCTGCTCGAGGCTCTGGCGGCCAAGGAATTGCGGCACGAGGGTTTCAGTCAGGACGACCAGGCGTTTGTGAACTCGTTGATGGAGTCCGGCCACTGGGTCGGGGGGTTCTGGTATTACGGCCCCCCCCCGTACTCGGTCTACAGCGGGTGGTACCCGGGGCTTTTCTATCGGACGCTCTACTGGCCGGAGACCGATTTCCACCTGTTCTATGGCGCCGCGGCCAAGAACACCATCGTTGCCGACGTGCACACCGACGTGCCCGATTCTTACGTTGGCGATGAGGGCAGTGTCCTGCACCAGGGGATCGGACGAGTCAATATGTTGATGATCGCGGTGAATCTCGGCCCCGAGCGGTTTGTTTGTGCCGGACCGGTGCTCAGCCATTATGAGTTCGAGGTGCTGGGCGCTCCCCGCCGGCTTGACGACATCGAATGGGGGGGGGCGACCGGCGCATGGGGTGCGGGTGGGATTCTCTCCGGTGAAATCCCGTGGGACCTGTCTCCCGGCAGCATCGAAGGCGTCGCGCCGCCCGTGTGGACCCAGAGCTATCTGGTTCCCCGCAGTTCCGAACAGGGCGGTGAGTAGCCTGACGTTCGCGGAAGCTCGGCATCGCGTCCCGAGGCCCGCCAATGATCCCTTGACATCGTCGGCCAAGGGCGAAGATTCAAACACACGCTATGAACCGACGAGATTTCATCATGACCTCGATGGCTGGGATGGCCGGCCTCGGCGTCGGTCCGGTTGTGGCCGGCGAGGAACGAAAGGCCGGGCGCCGATTCACCCTGTGTCTGGCCTGTGGGATGATCGGCGTATCCGCGGATCCCCGCCAACTGCTCGATTGGGCGAGTCAGCACGGCTTCGAATCCATCGAGCCTCCGAGTTCGTTCCTCGCCGGGGCGTCAGAGGCCGCATTGGGGGAGTACCGCGACGCGATGGCCGCCCGGAAGATTGTGTGGGGCGCCGCGGGCTTGCCGGTCGACTTTCGTGGCGCCGACGCGGCATTTGATGAGGGGATGAAATCGCTGCCGCGCTATGCCCGGTCGCTCGAGCGCGCGGGAGTGACACGGACCGCCACCTGGCTGACGCCGGGCCACAAGACGTTGACGTACCTGGCCAACTTCCGGCTGCATGTGAAACGGCTGCGCGAGGTGTCTCGAGTGCTGGGGGACCATGGGATTTGTTTGGGCCTCGAGTACGTGGGGCCCAAAACATCGTGGACGGCCCATCGTTTCCCCTTCATCCATACCATGGCCGAGATGAAAGACCTGATCGCGGACATTGGCCGGGACAACGTCGGCTTTCTCCTGGACAGTTGGCACTGGCACACGGCCCAGGAAACCGCAGCCGATCTGTTGACGCTGCGCGCACACGACGTGGTCATGTGCCACGTCAACGATGCGCCTGCCAATGTCCCGGTGGACCAGCAGATGGACAACCGGCGCGAACTGCCCTGCGCCACAGGCGTCATCGATCTGCGGGCGTTTCTCGAAGCGCTGCTCGCCCTTGGCTACGATGGCCCGGTGGCGTGCGAGCCTTTTAACCAGGAATTGCGCAAACTGCCGCCCGACCAGATTCTCGGCACCGTGGCGGCCGCCATGAAGAAGGCGGCGGCCCTGGTTCGCGCGGTTCAGGATTGAATGGGTCTGAGACCCCAACCCGCTAGATTGCAGGTGAAGTGTGCCCATGAACCTGGAATGCGGAAGTTCATGGGAATCAGTGAGAGCATCCTGAGGCTCATGGGCAGGCGCGCCGGAAAGAAGGACTTCGCTCTGCATGAACGAGTGGGTTCGGTTTGAGGGGGTCGCATGGGTTGCAGGCTTCTTGACAGCACCCCGTTCACAGATAGGCTGGCTCCAGTTTCCGACGACTCCCCATGATGCCTATGATGACTCAGAGCTCGAGCCGTGTGCTCGTGTGTTTGCTCTCCTCCGGCCTGGCTCTGTCCCTGTGGGCAGCCGTGGACATCAAGATCAAGGATTCCGAGTCCGCCTCGCACGGGGCCGGTTCGCTGGGCGGCGCGCAGACCCCCTCCGCCACGCCGCCCACCGCTCCCGGTGATGCCGTGCGCCTGGTCGAAACCTCTTGGCTCGGAGACAACCTGGGCCGCGACGATCTGCGCATCAGCGCCATGAAGAAAGCGGCAGTCCCAGCCCGGACATCAAATCACGCGTAGCGCTACGAAATCGCGAGAGCCATGACTTCTCAACCCTCATTCCCACGTCGTATGCGGTTTGGTCTGAGGCGCGCCTCGCTCGGCATCCTGACCGCCCTGTCGATCCATGTGGCGGGCGGCGCCGCGGCCGCCTTCCCGCCTCAGGTCGGCGAGGCGGACGTGCAGAAGGCCATTGCCGCCGCGCCCAAACAGCATCCGCGACTGCTCGCCACGGGCGAACAACTTCGCAACCTGCCACAGGCAGCCAAGGCCGGACCGACCGCCCAGGCCGCGGCTGGGCACATTGTCGCGGAGGCGACACGGCTTCTCGATGAGGCGCCCGTGACGCGCACCCTCGAGGGGCGGCGGCTGCTCGGTCAGTCGCGCGCATGCCTCAGCCGGGTTTTGCACCTGGCCGCCGCCTATTACATCACGGGTCGAGCGGACTTTGCCGGGCGGGCGGAGAAGGAGATGCTGGCCGCCTCGGCTTTCAGCGATTGGAACCCGGCGCACTATCTCGATGTCGCCGAGATGACCCTCGGCCTGGCCGTCGGGTACGACTGGCTGTTTGACACCCTTGCGGCAGACTCGCGCCGGACCATTCGTCAGGCCATCGTCGAGAAGGCGCTGCGGTTGCCATTCGAGACCGGGCATCGCGGCTGGGTGAAGGCCAGCAACAACTGGGGCCAGGTCTGCCATGCCGGCATGGTCGGCGGCGCCCTGGCTGTGCTCGAAGACGAGCCCGAACTCGCCGCCCGCACCGTCCTGAACGCCCTCGGGAATGTGCACCACTCGATGCACGCCTTTGCGCCCGAAGGCAGCTACCCCGAGGGGCCCGGCTACTGGAGCTACGGGGCCGGATTCAATGTCCTGCTGATTGCCTGTCTCGAGAGCGTCCTGGGCAGCGACTTCGGCCTGTGCGAGGCGCCCGGATTCAGCCGCACCGGGGCTTATCTGCCGATGGTCACCGGGCCGTCCGGTCTGACCTTCAACTACGCCGACGGCGGCTCCGGGCGGGGGCCGGAGCCGGTGTTGTTCTGGTTTGCGGATCGGTTCGACCGCAACGACTGGCTCAAGGACGAGTACGATCTGCTGCGCCGAGAGCCGTCGCGTGGCGGACGGCTCCTGCCGCTGGCGCTGCTCTGGATGAACGAGTCGGCGCCGATGAGCGAGATTCGGATGCCGCTGCACTGGAATACGGGCGGCGAGGTGCCGATCTGCATTCACCGCAGCGCGTGGGGCTCGCCGCAGGCCGTCTTCGTGGGATTCAAGGGCGGCTCACCCTCGGCGAACCACGGGCACATGGATGTGGGGTCCTTCGTGCTGGACGCCGACGGCATCCGTTGGGCCCTCGATCTTGGCGCCGAGGGGTATCACCGGATCGAATCGCGCGGCATGAACCTCTGGAGTCGCGACCAGAACTCGGAGCGCTGGACCGTTTTCCGGCTGGTCAATGCCAGCCACAACACACTGGTCATTGACGGGCAGAACCAGAGCGTCAAGGGCTTCGGCAAGGTTGTCGCCTTCTCCGACCGCCCGGAGCGGGCCCACTCGGTGATCGACATGAGTTCGGCCTACGCCGGCCAGGTCGGTGCAGCCCGGCGTGGCGTGGCTTTGCTGCCCGCGGGTTGCGTCGTCGTTCAGGACGAGTTGGGCGGGTTGAAGCCCGGCGCCCAGGTGCGCTGGGGCATGGTGACCCGCGCCCGGCCCGGCGAGACCGGCAGCGACCGGCTGCAACTTGCTGAGCGCGGCAAATCACTCGAACTGCGGATTCTCAAGCCAGCCGGCGCCTCGTGGAAGACTGTCGACATCGAGACGCCGCGCAACGAGTGGGATTCGCCCAACCCAGGAGCCACGATGGTCGCTACGACGATCGTGGCGCCGCCGAGCGGCGACATGACGATCGTCATTGTGGCCCGGCCCGGCGGGGCGACCGCGCCGGACGTTCCGCCCAGGCCGCTGGCGGAATGGTAGGGAGGGCGTTCGGCAGTTTCGACCGCGTCGACCGCTGTCGGATGTCCGGCGTGACTACTTCGAGGCGCTGGTGAGTTCGAGGGAACGTTCCTTGTAGCGGGTGGCGATGAACACGAACAAAAGGGCCACCGCGAGCGTCAGCCCGGCGTACAGGTAGAAGGTCGCGGCGTTGACAGCCGCGCCTTCCCCGGCCGCCGCGGTGCCGGCGATGACCGCGCCGCGCAATTTGGTGATCAGGGGGACGTACAGGTTGCCGACCGCCACCGTCAGGAGCCAGAAGCTCATGATGGTGCTTTTCATTTCAGCCGCCGCCTGTGTGAAGGCGAATTCGAGGCCGGTGGTCGAGATCAGCACCTCGGCCGTCGTCAGGATCAGGTAGGGGAGCGTCTGCCAGAGCACGCTCAACCGCCCCCCGGCATCGATTTGCGTCTGAATGAAGCCGACGACGAGGTAGGACAATCCGGCCAGGAACATGCCCGTGCCCATGCGGCGCAGCGGCGAAACGCGAATGCCGAACCACTTCTCGATGCGCGGATAAAGGAAGAGCGTCAGCGGCACCAGCAGCATGACAAAGGCCGGGTTCATCGATTGCATTTGCTCGGCCCCGACCTGGAACGAGCCCAGCACCGGGAAGGGGATCATGCGATCGCCTTGCATCACCCAGGTCGATGTGGTCTGGTCAAACAGCGCCCAGAAGATCGTGACAGGCGCGAACACCATCAGGATCGGGCCGACCGACCTGGCGGCGTCGACTTCGCGGGCCGAGAACTTCGCGCGGGCCGCGTCCCAGAACGTCTGGCCGGCCTGGCGCGAGCCCAGGCTGGCCAGCGCGTGCCAGAACACCTGGAAGAAGCCCGCCGATTTCGTCTCACTCGATGGCGGGATGCGCACATAATACTTGCGCCCCAGCCAGAAGATCAGCGTGGCCAGGAGCATGAGGATTCCCGGCACGCCGAACGCCCAGCGATAGGCCTCGAGCGGCACGCTGCCATCGGGGTTCTTCCCGAACGAGTCTTTGATCCACGGAATGACCAGGAACGAGAAGAACGAGCCGAAGTTGATCGACCAATAGAAGAGCCCGTAGGCCTTCTGGAGCAGGCTGGCCTGATCGGGCTTGAACTGGTCGCCGCAGAAGGCGGAGACGCACGGCTTGATGCCGCCCGAGCCGAGGGCGATCAGGAACAGGCCGACATACAGGCCCCCGACGCTGCCGGCCGTGAGGGCCAGGGTGAGGTTGCCCAGGCAGTAGACCAGCGAGACGTACAGGATCGTGTTGTAGCGGCCCCAGAACTTGTCGCTGATGATCCCGCCCAACAGCGGGGTGAAGTAGTTGGCGAAGATGAAGAGATGGATGATCCCGGCCGCGTTGTCGCGGGCCTGGCCCTCCGGCAGGTGCTGGAAGAGCACCGTGCTGATGTAGAGGGCCAGGATGCTGCGGATGCCATAGTAGCTGAACCGCTCGCAGGCCTCGTTGCCGATGATGAACTTGATCGGCGGCGGAAACCGGTTCGCGGAGGAGACTCGTGCGCTCATGATGTGTTTGGACGATGCGGGCTGTCCGGGTCACTTCGACTTGTCCGGATACGGGGGCGGGGTGGGTATTTTGACCGGGTGCTGCGTCACGAGCAGCTTGATTTCGTCGATGGCCCGGTTGAGTTGGTCGTCGATCCCGGCGAACTCGCGCGCCGGGTCGTTGTCCACCACGATGTCCGGATCGACGCCGTGACCTTCCATGATCCACTCCTTCGC
>Ga0116157_10004662_pt1 | contig 12769 bp, 14 predicted proteins | sample AD_UKC048_MetaG_FD_89882 | JGI IMG/M metagenome (GOLD analysis project Ga0116157, IMG submission 89882) | Active sludge microbial communities of municipal wastewater-treating anaerobic digesters from USA - AD_UKC048_MetaG | ecosystem: Engineered > Bioreactor > Anaerobic > Digestate | place: USA... | reverse complement strand
TCAAGAACAAACAGGTCTATAGTTTGACCTATCTGCCTATTGGTTAATTTGCTCTTTGGTATTAACTTGCTTGCCATATTATCAGCATAAATGTTTATGCTGTTCTAGACAAGCTCCAAAATTAAAATAATATTAAAATTTATGCAAATAGAAAAATGTATTTGGAAAGGCCTTGATTTCTGGACCGAAGAAATAAAAAAAGCTGGCGTTTTTGAGAAACTACGCTTTTTCAATGATGTAATCACTGGCACACAACCGCCAAATGGTTATGGGGATGCTGTTTTAATGGATGTTATTCTTAACGGTAAAAAAGGTGATGTCTATCATACCGACCACCAAGATGGGGATACTTTTGCGAGGATATTTATACATATTAAAGAGTAATTTTTTAAAGTCTACCCAATTTAGTAAACTAAAATAAAATATTCAAAATTAAACCTTAAGGCATACAAAATTAAAATTAGTCTGTCTACCAACGACAAGGTCTGCGGCAAAAATTATATCATTCTTTTTGTCTAAGTTTAAAAATTTATTATATTAATATTAATTAAGAAGCCAGCAAATATGCCCAAAAACACCAAAGCCTTTTATTTCATTGTTCTCTTGCTCATCGTCCTGGCCCTGCCCGGCTGTGGCAAGAAGCCAGACAACGAAACTATTGTGCCCGAAGAAAGCCAGGCATCAAACGAAAATCAGTCCGCGGCCGTAGATTATCCGACCGGTGAGTACACTATCAATGAGCTTCTGACTATGAATAAACCACTTAAGTGTACCTGGAAGGAAAGCTTGACTGGGGCTGGCGAGGTGACCAATGTCATCTATATAAGCGGTCAAAAATTTTATCAGGACGTGACTATGGGTGATATGGGCCACGCCTACACTATTAGCGATGGCGAGTATCTTTATATTTGGAATGATTTTACCAACACCGCTTCCAAAATGAATTTTCAAGAAATGCAAAAAATTTCCCAGCCCGATTCCGGTTCTGTCCCGCCGGCGAATACCAATACCATGGAACAGGCGCGCAATTTTGTCTGTGAAAAATGGTCGGTTGATAATTCTTTGTTTACTCTGCCAGGCGACAAGAATTTCCAGGATTTGACCAAGGAGATGGGGCAGGCCGCGCAAGATTTGCAAAAAAATTCCGCCCAGAACAAAAATCAAGCTTGTGATTTTTGTCGTCAAGCGCCAACCCAGGAATTAATTGATGAGTGCCTGGAAAACGCCCAGTGCGCCGAGTAGTATTAATAACTTTTATGTCCACCGCAAAATATCTCCGCGCCCATGAAGATTTTATCAAAAACAAACTGGCTGATAAAAAAGGTGATTTTGATTGGCCGGCTCTTCAATCTTATCACCGCGCGCAAACCCAGTTTTTTCAACACGAGCGCCTGATTCATCTTTTGGTGACTTTGACTTTTGGCCTGGCCAGCCTGATTGTTTTCGGGCTGGTTTTATTTTTTCCGAGTCTTATCTTGGCATTTTTAAATATTATTTTTTTAATCATGCTCTTTTTCTATGTCCGCCATTATTTCCTTTTGGAAAATGGCATCCAACGTTTTTATCTTTTGGATCAGGCAATCAGCAAAAAAATTATTACGATTTTATGACCGCCTCCGTTGCCTGCCATAGTTTCTTATAATTCATGACTAATCAACCCATGCTCGTGTCTCACCTCTTTTTTTGTTTGGCTTTGGGGAGTTGTTCCAATATTTTTTAGACAAGCGTTCAAAGTTAAAATTTATTTTTTGCTATGAAGGAGAGAAAGATTGTAGTTCACGATCAAATGCAATCTGGTTATACCTATTATCTCACCGCGCCGACTGGCCGTTCTTTTGCCCCGGATTTTCACCCTGATTTGACTCCTAGGCAGATGCTCGTTCTTGGTGTTTTTGGCGGCCGCTATCTACGTGATTGCCAAAAAGAATTTCCCCGCGCTTGGTTTGCCAAAGCCAAACTATTGCCTATCGGCCGCGCCGGCCATGACCGCCATCTCAACTATTTTGGCGTGGACGCCTCACAACCACTCTCGGTTTGGCGCGCCAAGGGCTGGCTTCACCCCGATGATCCGCGCGGCTGGTTCCAGTGGTATTGCCGTTATTATCTTGGCCGCCGCCACGAGGATGATACCCGCCAGATCAAAAGGTGGCGCTTGATGACGCGCCATATTATGCAGATAAAAAAACACTGTCGCCCGGGAGATATTGCCTGCCACGCCCGCCAACGCCAAGCCCTCTTGCATTGGGCCTATGACAGCCGCCAATATTAAAAAATGAAAACAACCCTCTTTTTTCAAGGGTTGCTTTTTTATTCTGGTTTTATCTTTAACCTCTTTTCTGCCGCTCGTATCTTATTCGTTCATTCTCTGTCAGATATTTCTTGCGCAAGCGCACGCTTTTGGGCGTGATTTCCAGATATTCATCATCACTCATCACGCTCATGCCGCGTTCGAGTGTCAATTCTACCGGCGGCGTCAGAATAATCGCCTCGTCCGAGCCGGAGGCGCGCATGTTGGTCAGTTGTTTGCCCTTGATCGGATTGACCGCCAGATCCATTCCCTTGGACACATTGCCGATCACCATTCCTTCGTAAACCTGCGTGTTGGCGCCGATATAGAGCGTGCCTCGATTTTGCAAATTCCACAAAGAAAACCCCAGTGCTTTGCCGGCCGCCATTGAAACCATCGAACCCAGATCGCTTTTTTCTATCTCGCCCACGTATGGCTTAAAGCCGATCACTCGCGCGCACAAGATGCCTTCTCCGCGCGTATCCACCACAAATTCATTGCGGTAGCCGAGCAGTCCTCGGGTGGGCATTTCAAAAGTGATTTTTGTTTGACCGTGTTCGGTTTTCAGATCTGCCATTTGTCCTTTGCGTTTGGAAATTTTTTCAATTACTCCGCCCGCCATTTTTTCCGGGACAGTGACGGTCACTTCTTCAAACGGCTCCAATTTGTTTTCCGGATTGGCTGGATCTTGACGAATAATCACCTGCGGTTGAGAAATCTGCAGTTCATAACCTTCGCGCCGGATGTTTTCCAAAAGTATGGCGATGTGCATTTCGCCCCGGCCGTAGACTTTATAAAAATCCGTCGAAGAAAAATCAATCTTCAAACCGACATTCACCTCCAGTTCTTTTTCCAAACGTTCTTTGAGTTGGCGGTTGGTCACGTATTTGCCTTCTTGTCCGGCAAAAGGGGAGTTGTTAATCAAGAAATTCAAAGAGATTGTCGGTTCGTCAATCTCAATCGCCGGCAAGGCCGCCTGCTCTTTGTCCACGCAAATCGTCTCGCCGATATAGATATCCGGCAAACCGGCGATCATCACGATATCGCCCGCGCCCGCGCTCGCCACTTCTTTTCGGTTAATGCCTTCAAAGGTATAAAGTTTGGTGATTTTGCCGACGCGCGTTTCGCCCTTGGTGTTTTTGACCACCACCGAATCAGCCACGTTTATTTTGCCTTCATAAATTCTCCCGATCGCCAACCGGCCGAGAAAATTATCATAACCCAGATTGAATGGTTGCACGCGCAAGGGTTTGCTCTCAGCCAGCTCGCTCGAAGCGACCGGCACCTTGGCCAGAATCGCGTCCAAAAGCGGGGTCAGATCTTTGGCTTCGTCTTCCAATCGCGCTTTAGCCACGCCTTCCCGACCAATGGCATACAGCGTGGTAAAATCCAATTGTTCGTCTGTGGCCCCGAGATCTACGAATAATTGGAATACGGCATCGTGCGCCTCATCCGGTTTGGCCGCTGGTTTATCTATTTTATTGATCACCACCATCGGTTTGAGTCCGAGGTCGAGCGATTTTTTGAGCACAAATTTTGTCTGTGGCATCGGCCCTTCTTGCGCGTCCACCACCAAAATCACTGAATCAATGGAGCGCAAAACCCGTTCCACCTCCGAACCAAAATCAGCGTGGCCGGGCGTGTCTACGATGTTGATTTTTGTACCCTTGTAGTAGACAGCGGTATTTTTGGAATAAATGGTAATGCCCCGCTCTTTTTCGAGCGAGTTACTGTCCATACTGGTCCCTTCTTCGGCCATGCCGGTTTGACGCATGATCGCATCGGTCAAGGTTGTTTTGCCATGGTCCACGTGGGCGATGACCGCGATGTTTCTGATTTCCATAGATTAATTAATAGCCAAATTATAGATAAAATTAAAACCGTTTCCGAAAGAAACGGATTTTTAAATAACTCCTGATATCATAGCACTCTTGGTGGATAAAATCAAGAGCCGGCCTTATATTCTATCATTGAAGATTAAATCAACTGCTTCGGTGTTAAACAGAGGCGGGCGAGTGCTTTTAAAATTATGATATCATCCTAACTGTTTTTCTTGCATTTGCTAGGGTATATTATATAATTGTACCATTATAGATCCCAGATCCACCATCTAACTATCTTATCGTTATTTATGAAATTAACTCTTGATACACATTTAGCCGACGGCTATCAAAGTCGCTCCCAGAAAGCTCGCATTTTAACGGAACAATGGGTTGGTAATTCTGTCTTTTGTCCCAACTGTGGTCATTTAGATATCAGTAAATATCCAAACAACAAGCCAGTTGCCGATTTTTATTGCTCAAATTGCCAAGAAGAATATGAGTTAAAAAGCAAACAACGTTACTTGGACACAAAAATTGTTGATGGCGCGTATCGTACCATGCTCGAACGATTGCAAAGTAATAATAACCCCAATTTTTTCTTGCTTAGTTATAATTTGCGTGATCTTATGGTGCAGAATTTTTTGGTAATTCCGAAACATTTTTTTGTTCCTGAAATAATTGAAAAAAGAAAACCACTCTCGCCAACTGCCCGTCGCGCTGGCCGGGTCGGGTGTAATATCATCTTGTCAAGTATCCCGCAAACCGGCAAGATATTCTTTATCAAAGATAAAAAAGTTGAGCCCAAAGATAAAGTATTAGCGGAATGGCGAAAGACGTTATTTCTGCGAGAAGAGAAAGAAACAAAAACCAAGGGCTGGCTATTGGATATTATGGTATGTGTTGATAGACTCGGGCGCAAGGATTTTTCTCTTAATGATATTTATGCGTTTGAAAATGAGTTGAGTAGAAAGTATCCCGACAATCGTCATATCAAAGATAAAATCCGCCAACAATTACAAATTTTAAGAGATAAAGGTTATCTAGCATTTGTGGGAGGAGGACAATATCACTTAACATAAAATTATGGAATACAAAACACTACAGGCTCAGTATGATAAAATTTATTCATACTTTAAAACCACCACGGAACCCTTTGATTTTTTGGATTGGGACGGTAAGCTGTTAATGGTTTGGCTAAATGATAGTATTGTAGAAAAATATACTCTTAAGGAGTTGGCAGAAATTATCAGTTTATTGTGAAAATCAGCCCATCTCGATTTTTGGTAAAGCTAATTTAACCCTCTGGTAGTTTTCCTCAATAGTGGCGTTAGCTCCATTCAACAATTCAAAACCCCGCTGTTCGTGAACGGCGGGGTTAATTATTTCTATTCAATTTTATCTCCCGGCTCTTGGGGTTTGAGAAAATCTCTGGCGGCCAAATTTCCGACGAGGTTTGAAGCGGCCCAATCGGGGCCCGAAACGATCATCTGTTGGTTGACGGTCAAAATTTTGTTTAGGCTGATGAGTTCTTGAGACGGATGCTCGCGTTCGGAATTTACCGCTCGGCTCTAATAGTTGGTCAATCCTAAAATCATTTTTATCATTATTCTCTCGGGCGCGTGTTGGCACCGGCGTAGACGATTTCCAGCCTAGGGTCTTTGACTGCGCTTGATTTTTAATTTTTTCCGCCACTGCTTGGGGCAGGGGAGAAACCGGTAATTGTTTTTTGATCAGTCTTTCAATCACGCCGACATCGCGTTTTTGTTCCGGCCTGACAAACGAAATAGCATGGCCACTGTGTCCGGCTCGACCGGTTCGGCCGACTCGATGCACATAATCGCTCGAGTCTTCTGGCAAATCATAGTTTATTACTAGTTCAATATTTTCCACGTCAATTCCGCGCGAAGCAATATCGGTGGCGACGAGCACGCGGTAATAGCCGGTTTTAAAACCAGCTAGCGCTTGCTTTCTTTGTTTGAGTGAGCGATCCGAATGGAGATCTGCCGCCCGGTGTCCCATCTCGCGCACAGCCAAAGCGATTTTTTTGGCGCCAAACTTGGTGCGTGAGAAGATGAGCGCGCTTCCCTTGTACTCCTGCATCAATGTTTCCAAAAGCGCCATTTTGTAATCATGGCGCACGAAGAAAATCTCGTGCGTGATATTGGCCGCGGTCGTGCCGGTCGGCGCTATTTCCACTCGAACCGGAAATTGCATATATGACTTGGCCATGTCCACAATTTCCGCGGGCATCGTGGCGCTAAAGAGCATGGTTTGTCTGTTCTCGGGCACGCTTTGTAGGATTCTTTTCAGTTGCGGAGCAAAGCCCATATCCAGCATGCGATCCGCTTCATCCAAAATCAAGATCACGACCTTATCCAAATCAACTGTCTTCTGTTGCAAATGATCAATCAGCCGTCCGGGCGTGGCCACGATAATGTGCGGATTGCGATTGAGCTGGTGCATTTGTTTGCCGATACTTTCTCCGCCAATCAAAACCGCGGTGCGTAGTCCTAGCGGTCGGCCGATTTTTGTCAGCGACTCGTCAACCTGTATGGCCAGTTCTCGAGTTGGCAAAACCACCAAGCCACGTCCTTTGAGGGCGGCCAATCGTTGTAACATCGGAATGCCAAAAGCCAAAGTTTTTCCTGTGCCGGTTTGGGCAATGCCCATAATGTCTTTGCCGGCCAAAGCCGTGGGAATAGATTGATATTGGATCGGTGTGGGCGTCTTAAAATTAAGGCGGTCTAAAATATCCAAAATTTTTGGGGCGATTCCCAGTCCGTCAAAGGTTTGTGGTGTTATTTGCGGGGTCATAGGATAAAAAAATCCGACCCGAGCATCTCAAGGTCAGACATAAAAAAGCTGGAAGAGAAACAAGAGTCATTAATTATCGCTAAATTATAGCATGCCAAAATCTTTTTGTCAAGCTGGCGCGGTAATTTGTACATACATATGGCGGTTTTACCGCTCCGTCGGAGTCTCGCATTAGGGTACTTCGACGGAAAAACCATCCTTTTTTTTCTGGTTTTTATCGCCAGACATGCTAAGATTATTTCAATTATCTTACTATGACCAATAAAACCGATGAACAACTGGTGGCTGATTACCTGGCTGGAGACAACACCGCTATCAATTTTTTGGTTGAGCGCTATTTGGTCCCAATTTTCAATTTTATTTGGCGCTATGTTCATAGTTCGGCGGACGCCGAAGATGTTGTCCAGGAAGTTTTTGTCAAAGCTTGGCGTCACCTAGCGCGCTTTGACCAGACCAAAAAATTTAAAGCCTGGCTCTTTGCCATTGCCAGAAATGCCGCGCTTGATTTTTTGAAAAAGAAAAAGACCTTAAATTTTTCCGATCTTGTTACGTCCGAAGGCGATAATCCCGCGATTGATAATTTGGCCGATCCTGCGCCCTTGCCCGCTGACTTGTTTGACCAAAGCAATCTCGCCGAAACTCTCAACCATACCATGTCCGAGTTGCCCGCGAGCTATCAACAAGTTTTGGAACTTTATTATCATGAAGAATTGAATTTGCGGGAAATTTCCGAAGTCCTGGACGCCCCCGTGGACACAATCAAAAGTCGCCACCGCCGGGCGCTAATCGCCCTGCGCAATATTCTATTAAAAAATAAGGAATAAATATTATTTTGCACCCAAAACAATAATTTTTTCGTATATATTAATATAAGCGAAAATATGGACCAAAGCTATCAAAAACTTTTCACTCACCTGAAACCAGCCGAACCACCCGCCGGTCTTTTGACCGTGGTGATGGCTCGTTTGGCCAAGGAAGAACGCCGGGCTATTGCTCGTTCCCGCCGCCATTTGTTTTTTGTCTCCCTTTTGCTTTTGGGCTCGCTTTGGGCTTTTTTCCCGGCTGTCAAGCTCGTTTATACCGATCTGATCGCTTCCGGTTTTTTTCAATATTTGTCTTTGCTCTTTTCTGATTTTTCTGTTATTGCCAGCTCTTGGCAGAGTTATGCCTTTTCTCTCCTGGAAACCATGCCGGTTGTTAGTCTGACCTTATTTTTGGCTGTTACTTTTGTCTTTTTATTTGCCCTCCGTTTTTTTACCGCGGATTTTCGTTGTGCCTTCCGGCATTCCGCCGCCTAATTATAAAAAATTCTATTATTAAAAATTAATTATTATCACCATGGATATTGGCAAATTTTTTCAATCCAAGGTTTTCAAGGGCTTGATTCTCGCTCTGGGAATTTTAATTTTAGTTCTCGTTTCTTTCCAGGCCGGACTTATGGTCGGTTTTCGCAAAGCCGATTTTTCCTACCGCTGGGAAGAAAACTATCATCGCAACTTTGCTGGTCCCAAAGGTGGTTTCATGGATAATTTGCGCGGCCAAGATTTTATTGAATCATCCGGCGTATTCGGGCCGATTCTCAAGATTGATGGGGAGAACATCGTTATTCGCGGCAAAGACAATGTAGAAAAAATAGTTATCGTCAAAGATGACACTGCTATTCTTCGGGGCAAGGAAAATCTAAAATTAGCAGATCTCAAAGTTGATGATCCGATTGTTGTTATCGGCGAGCCTAATGGGGCTGGCCAAATCGAGGCCAAATTAATTCGCGTGATGCCGCCGCCTCCAGCTACTGGTCCCGGCTTTGATCAGACCAATTCATCATCTGCCGATTTTTTGCCGCCCCCGCCGCAATTCTAATTAACATCAAACCAAATTAATTCCATTTGAATATGCTGAAAAAATTTTTTGCCAAGCTAATTGCTCATAAAATCAGAACTTTATTTCTCCTTATTATCATTTGCGTTGCTGGCTATTATGCCTACCAAAAATTTCACACTACCGCGACCATTACCAGTTATGTGCTGGCGAGTGCGGAGAAGGGGACGCTCATCACTTCCGTTTCCGGTACTGGTCAGATCTCGGCTTCTAGCCAGGTTGACGTTAAGGCCCAAGCTTCCGGCGAAATCACTTCTTTGTCTATTAAAATTGGTCAAGAGGTAAAATCCGGCGCCTTGCTGGCCCAGCTAGACGCCTCTGACGCTTACAAAAATGTCCGTGATGCCAAAACCGCTTTGGAAACCGCCAAGCTGGAGTTGGAAGAAGCTTTGAAGCCGAGCGATGAACTGACCTTGCTTCAAGCCGAGGGCTCTTTGCTTCAAGCCGAGCAATCTCAAAAAACGGCCGAAGACAATCTGGCCAAATCTTATGAAGACGGTTTTAATACCGTTTCCAACGCTTTTCTGGAGTTGCCGAATATTATCGCCGGGCTTCGTGATGTACTTTATAGTTATTCCTACAATCAGAATCAGGCTAATATGGATTATTATGCTGATTCTGCCAAATATTTTGATACCAAAATTTTGACTTATCGCGATGATGCCAAAACCGCTTATGAACAAGCCCGCACGGCCTATGACGTCAATTTCAGCACTTACAAAACCGTTAGCCGAACCTCCGACCAGGCGACCATTGAAAGCCTCATAAGTCAAACCTATGAAACCACGCGTTTTATTTCTGAAGCCACCAAAAGCGCCAACAATCTAATTCAATTTTACCAGGATAAATTTACCAGCCGCGGTCTGACACCCCAGAGCCTGGCCGCTACCCAGCTCACTAGCCTAAATTCCTATTCCAGCAAGATTAATACTCATTTATCAAATTTGCTGAGTGCCCAAAATAATATTCCCGGCTATAAAGATGATATCGCAGACGCTGAGCGTACAATCAGAGAAAAAAAACTCTCTCTTGAGGATGTCAAAGCCGGTACTGATGAGTTGTCTATTCGCGCCAAAAGAATCGCTGTTCAGCAAAAAACCGATGCCTTGGTCTCAGCCCAGGAAACGCTGGCTGATTATTCTGTGCGGGCGCCTTTTGATGGTTTGATTGCTGAAGTCAATGTCAAAAAAGGCGATACTATCTCTTCTGGTTCTTCGGTTGCCACTATTATTACCAAACAAAGTATTGCCGAAATTCCTCTGAACGAAGTTGATGTGGCCAAAGTCAAAGTCGGGCAAAAAGCCAATCTCACCTTTGACGCGATTGAAGATCTGACACTGACCGGTTCTGTAGCTGAAATTGATACCCTCGGTGCGGCTTCATCAGGGGTGGTTAGCTATACGGTTCAAATCGCTTTTGACACTCAAGATGAAAGGATTAAGCCCGGTATGAGCGTTAGCGCCAATATTATTTTATCAGCCAAGACTGATGTTCTGTTAGTTCCTTCCACGGCCGTTAAAACGGTTGGTGGCGAATTTTATGTTGAGCTGGTGGGCAATGATGGTTCTTTTGACCTTGCTACCGCTCAAAGCACCGGCGTTATTTTAACTACTGCTCCGATTAAACAGACTATTACGGTCGGTTCTTCTGACGACATCAATACGGAAATAACCAGTGGCGTGGAGACAGGGGATTTATTGGTTGTCAGAACCATTAGTTCTGGCGCAAGCAAAAAAACCACAACCAATTCTAATGCCGGCAGTCCTTCTAATAATTCTATCCGCGTTCAGGGTTTTGGCGCCGGCGGCCCTCCTGGCGGTTTCTAGAGATAAATCAGATTATTTGATTAACCCCCCATCCTTTGTAATTTATTTTTTTTCTGTGTTTTTATGGCCAAACTATATGATTGAATGTAAAAATATTTCTAAAATTTATAAGAGTTCCAGCGTGGAGACTAACGCCCTGAAAAATGTTTCTTTCCGGATTAAAGATGGCGAGTTCGTCGCCATTATGGGTCCGTCTGGTTCTGGCAAATCCACTTTAATGCATATCTTGGGCGCCTTGGATACGCCGACTAGCGGTGAATATTTTCTGGACGGCAAGGATGTTGCCAGCCTTACTGACGACGAGCTGGCTGATATCCGTAAAAATAAAATAGGTTTTATTTTCCAATCTTTTAATTTATTACCGCGCGCGACCGTCCTTCGCAATGTGATTTTGCCCTTGGTTTATACCAATACGGAAAAAAGCCAAAGAGAAAAACAAGCTCGGGCCGCCCTATCCGATGCTGGGCTGGAAGAAGCTCATTTTGAGCATTTATCAAACCAGCTTTCCGGCGGCCAAATGCAAAGAGTCGCGATTGCCAGAGCCTTGATCAATAATCCCTCTTTGATCTTGGCTGATGAACCGACTGGCAATTTGGACACCAAGACTGGCGATATTGTCATGGGTACTTTCCAGGAACTAAATGAGCGCCTCAAGCGCACGATTGTTATTATTACTCACGAACACGATGTGGCTGAATACGCCGATCGCATTATTTTTATCCGAGATGGTGAGTTGGTTGAAGATAAACAAAACAACCATAAACGTTTGGGTGTTCAAGCTAAATAATTTTTTATGAAAATTTCCGATTTGTTTCAAGAGACATACTTCGCCATCCTGGCCAACAAAGTCCGTTCCAGTCTGACGATTCTGGGCATTGTTATTGGCATTGGTTCGGTCATTGCCATGGTTTCTATCGGTCAGGGGTCAGCCCAGTCTATAACTGATCGCGTGGAATCTCTTGGCAGCAATCTCTTGACCGTGATGCCGGGTTCACAAAGAGGACAAATGGTCAGAGGCGGCATGGGTTCAGCCACCACTCTCTCGCTCGAAGATGCTGAAGCAATCAAGACCATTAGCGGCGTCAAAACAGTCGCTCCAGTCGTTAGCGCCCGTAAGCAAGTCACTGTCAAGGGTAGTAACACTAATACCTCTATTTATGGCGTTGATGAGAATTATTTTTCCGTCAAATCTATCACTTTGGAGCTGGGCAGCGCTTTTAGTCCTGTACAGATCAAAGCCAAAAACAGAGTGGCTGTTATTGGCCCCACCACGCGCGATACCTTGTATGGGGAAAGCTATGATCCGGTCGGACAAAAGATTAGAATTGATAGCCAGGAATATACCGTAATCGGCGTTACCGAGAGTAAAGGCGGTACTGGTATGGGCAGTTCTGATGATTTGGTCTATATTCCCTTGGGTACGGCTCAGCAATATCTGACCGGCAATAGTAAATTGAGCAATATCAGTGTGGAGGTTATTTCTGCCGAGCTCATGGATTTTACCGAAGAAGCGATCACGTCATTATTGCTTCAGCGCCATAATATCTCCGGCGCTGACAACGCCGATTTCAGTATTATGAATCAAGCCGATATGTTATCAGCCATGACCGACATGACGAGCACCCTGACACTATTACTCGGTTCCATCGCCGGTATTTCTCTGATCGTCGGCGGTATCGGCATTATGAATATGATGTTGACGACTGTCACCGAGCGCACTAGGGAGATCGGTTTGCGCAAAGCCATTGGCGCCAAGCGCGGCGATATCAGTCAGCAGTTTTTAGCTGAAGCCGTTACGTTGACTTTCATCAGCGGTATTATTGGCATTTTGCTTGGCTGGCTTTTGAGTTATCTGGTAGCTAGGTTTGGTAGTATTACTACTAGTATCTCTCTTCAATCAGTTACCTTGGCCTTTGGGGTTTCCGGGGCTATCGGTATCATTTTTGGTTATTACCCGGCTCGCCGCGCCGCCAAACTCAATCCGATTGAAGCCTTAAGATATGAATAACAATAATTAAAAATGGAGCTTGTCTAGAACAGCATAAACATTTATGCTGATAATATGGCAAGCAAGTTAATACCAAAGAGCAAATTAACCAATAGGCAGATAGGTCAAACTATAGACCTGTTTGTTCTTGAGG
>Ga0116157_10004660_pt1 | contig 12776 bp, 7 predicted proteins | sample AD_UKC048_MetaG_FD_89882 | JGI IMG/M metagenome (GOLD analysis project Ga0116157, IMG submission 89882) | Active sludge microbial communities of municipal wastewater-treating anaerobic digesters from USA - AD_UKC048_MetaG | ecosystem: Engineered > Bioreactor > Anaerobic > Digestate | place: USA... | reverse complement strand
GCGGCAATTAAGCCGCAAAATTACGGCATAAGGACAAACGCGCAGCAGGTATCTGACATTAAAGCGGTTTTAAAAGCCGTTATGTTTGAAGCAAAAAAAAGGCTTATACAGGCCGGATAAAAAGAGAGGATATAGAAATGGAAAAACTTACACCGGAAGAGTTTAAGGACGTGATAAGGGGGCTTAATGAATTTGAAAACCCGCCTGCGGTCATGATATTTGGGGAGCCTGGCATAGGCAAAAGTTTTGCCGTGCGTGAAATAGCCGCAGAGCTTGGCAGAAAATACATGCCGTTATCGCTTGGCAGGTTAGAGGCGTACGACATAAAAGGCATGCCCGACCTGCACGGGCAGTTTATGGAATGGAAGCCGCCTGTAATCTGGAAACAGGTGATAGAAGAAAACGGCAGAGCGTTATTACACTTTGACGAATTCACACTTGCGGATGAATCCGTTCAGGGCGCGGTTTTAGATGTGGTGCAGATGAAGTCAATAGACGGGCTTAAACTGCCGGACGGGACAATGATAGTGATTTCCGGCAATATGGGGGGCGATGACGGCACGTTTGCCAAGATACTAACCAGCGCGTTAACAGGCGGCAGGGCGGCTATATTTGGAATGAAACGCCCCGGCATAAACGACTGGATTAAGTATCAAAGGCCCGCAGAAATAATAGAAAACTTTCTGCGTAACCACCCAAATCAGTTATACCGCGGCCCTAACAGCGCAGAGCCCTTTTCCCCGTGGACATGCCCGCGCGCCTGGTCGCTGTACGACATGGTGATAAAAAAACTTGGGCTTGAAAGTCTAAAGTCAAAACCGCATTTAAAAAAGCAGGCGGTTATGTTTGCCAAATCCCTGCTGTCAGAAGAAACAGTAAACCAGTTCATAGATTTCCTGGAAAATTCGTCAATTGACGCGCAGAAAGTCGCCGAAGGCGATAAAGAGATGATAGGGCGGTTTTTAAAAGCGGATAATTTCAGGCAGGCATCGGTCATTAAAGAATGTGCAAAACTTAAATTTAAAAACAGCCAGAAAAAGGTGGAAACCTTTCAGAATTTTACGGATTTTTTAACGTCCAACAGCCTGCCTCAGGAACTGCTGGCGCTGTTTGCCGAAGAACTTGTAAAACACGACCCGGAAACACTTGTTAAGTTAAAAGTGGCGGGCATGCCCATGGACCGCTGGGCAGATAAACTGTTACTGGCGTAGGGTGGTAAAAAATGGGTGATGAAGTAATTACAAAGAATGAATTGTTGCCACAGGATGAACTGCTTCCGATAGAGCGGCTGCTTATAAATTACAATTACCGGCTTTTTGGGGCTGTGCTTGTACTGCTGGAAAAACAGAAGTCAGAAGCTGTGCAGACAGCCGGTGTAAGTGTTTATCAAGGCAGGGGAATGCTTATTTATAATCCCGCGTTTATGGCGTCTATGACTATGGAAGACCGTCTGTTTATCCTTATGCACGAAGCATCGCATGTGATTTTATCTTCCATGTCGCGCAGCGCGGGCAGGGACAAAACCTTATGGAACTTTGCAACAGATATAGTCATAAATGAGATGCTTGCGCATAATTTTAAGTTAAAAATCCCCGAAGGCCTGCTTGATATGGCATTTCTTGACAGCATTACGGGTAAAAAAACTCACAGTCCGGACGGGTGCAACGGAATTGTAAACATTAACGCTGATGATATTTATAAAGAACTGGCGCTGTTTATAGAACACATTGTGCGCCGCGGTAATAAGGCGATAGTCACATTAAAGAACGGCAGGACAGAAGAGATTAATATTTACGGGGAAGAATGCGATGAAGACGTGTCCGGGCTGGACGGCAGGGTAAAGCAGATGATTAAAGACGTGTTAAACGGCGCGGAAGAATACGGACGCGCCGCCGGGAATTTTGTAAAAGGGCTTTTAAAAGCCGTTAAAAAGTCTTTCCCGTTTAAGGATGTATTAAAAAAACAGTTTGAAAAAAAGGATTATGATTTTTCAAGGCCAAACAGAAGAATAAAGGTGTGTGACAGTTTTTTCCCGCGCCGCAAAACCCCGGCGTTTGTCGTGTACGCGGCGGTTGACGTGTCCGCTTCCACGACAGAACTTACAGAAGATTTTCTTGGCTACATTATGGCGCTGCCCCAGTTTGAAGAAGTGGTATTTTTTGACACCAAAATTCAGCACGTATTAAAAAAAGGCCAGCCCATGCCGATTGTGATGAACGGCTACGGCGGCACAGATATCAACTGCGTGATAAAAAGGTGGCAAAAAGTGGAAGATAATAACAGGTCAAAAAAGTTAAACTTTGTGGCGCTGACAGACGGGTATGTAGAAGAGATTGAAGAGATGACAAAAGAACAGATTTTAGTCCTGACCACAGGTATTGATATAGACGGCGCAAGGAATGTAAGGATAAGGGTGTGATGGGGGGATGGAAGGCTGGATGCTTGGAGGGTTGGATGTTTGGTTTTACTTCTGACCATCTAACCCTCCGACCATCCGTCCCTCGTGTTTTGTATTTATGGTTTGGTGGGTTGGATATTTGGTTTTACTTCCGACCCTCCGACCATCCGTGCATCCGTCCCTCGTGTTTTGCATCCAGTACTGGTAGACGCGGGTCTTTAGCCCGCGGCAGTTGGTTTGATGTTTTGGTTTTAATTTGTTTATGCATTGGTAGCCGCGTCCCTTTAGGGCGCGTGTCGTTGATCTGGATGTTCGTTGGTTTTGGGTGGGGCGGTTGGTTTGGTGGGTTGGATATTTGGTTTTACTTCTGACCCTCCGACCCTCCGTGCATCCGTCCCTCGTGTTTTGTATTCAGTACTGGTAGACGCGGGTCTTTAGCCCGCGGCAGTTGGTTTGGTGTTTTGGTAATGTATTGGTAGTGGTAGCCGCGTCCCTTTAGGGCGCGTGTTTTTGGTGCGGAAGGTTGGATTTTTGGATGTTTGGGTTCACCGGCCTTCCGAGCTGCTGACCCTCGGGTTTGTATGCCAAGCCTCCAAGCATCTAACCATCCAAGCATCTTATTAAAAAGGAGTTTCCATGCAACAGACAACATTTCTAAACAACGAATTCGCATCAGCGTTTAAAGATGGTGATTTTGAAAGGGCGCACAAACTTGTTAAAGCCGGTGCAGATATGCACAATACAATTATTCACCTGGATGATGGTCATTCTTACAGGGTAATGGAATATGCGGTGGCAAATGGCCTTTTTGACCATATAAAGGCACTTATTAATATGGGGTATAACATAAATGACAGGGATGATACCGGCAAGACTGCGGTCTTTATTGCAATAAATAATATAGATAACAGCGTGCTGACAGAAGTCCTAAAATACAAACCGGATTTAAACCTGCGGTATAAAGACATGGGGGGATATTACGCTACAGGCAGGTTATTTCATAAGGCAGAAAATACAACGGTATTGATGCAGGCGTGTTATATCAGCCGGCTTAGGACAATAAAAAAACTGCTTAACCGCGGTGCAGATGCAAACGCGCAGGATTCCTGCGGTTTTACCCCGCTTATGTACCTTGCGTTAAGGTATTTCATCCCGGAATTGACCTGTAATACGTCTTTTGGTTTACCGGTTTACGCACAAGCGGAGGAAATATTGCATACGGAGTATTTTGAGGGGATAGAAGAAAAAGACCTGGCGCCAATAGCGCAGGCGCTTATCAAAGCCGGTGCGGATGTTAATATCCGCAACAAATTCTCCAAAACCGCCAAAAACCTCGCGGCTTTATCTCCGCCGCTATATAAGATTTTGTAGTGATTTATAGTGAAAGAATTAAGTCTTGAAACGTCCGTTTATATGTGGGAATATGTATAAAATACTAGAAAATTGGAACTGCATGAAAAGTTAAGGGAAATTAAAACAATTCAAAAAGCTATTTTAATATGATGAAATATTGGAATGTTCTAAGGTAATTGTCAATACGACATGAATGAGCGGCAATGAAATTAATACAGAATTAGGTAAATTGCTTAAGGTTTCAATATAGTGTGAGAGTATGATTAAAATGATTATTTAACTTTGTGTATAAAAGTTATTTTATTAGGAGAATACAAATCTTGGAAGAAATTGTAATTGAACGCATTCATGAAATAGAGAAAGATTATTATAGGTTGTTTTTAATTATTGGTAATCTTAATAGAGGAAAAACAAATACAATAAGAGAAATTGGTTTGAAAATGTGTCTTGACCCAATAAATTTAAATTATGAATTATGTAAGCGATTAAATGATTTTTCTTTAAAAGAACGAGCGCTTTCTGTACAAACATTATTAGAAGACATTATTGAAGAACAAAGTACACCATGTGTTTTAATTGATAATATTGAAATTCTATTTGACCAAGACTTACAGTTAAATCCATTAGAGGCGCTTAAAAAAATATCTAAGAATAAAACGATAGTAACAACTTGGTTGGGAGATATAATTAATAAAACATTATATTATGCTGAAGAAGGTTATAAGGAAAGATTCTGCAGCAACATTGGGCATATTCAATATATTGATTTAAATCAACAGGAGGTATAATTTGAAATATTCAGAGCTTATAAATTTTGAACCACTAGAGACGGTAGTCCAATTAAAAACTGCCGGTAATAAGTTAAAAGCCGAAGAACTTGTTAAACAATATGTTATATCTGAAGATATGGCAGACAAATTAAATGAAGTACTTATACCACAATTACAATTTTTAACACATGCGGATAACAAAGGACTTTTAGTTATAGGAAATTATGGCACAGGTAAATCTCACTTAATGGCAGTCATTTCAGCTGTTGCTGAAGAAGAAGCATTGGCTGAAAAAGTTTCTAATAAACGGGTAACTTGTGAGCTGAAGAAGATTGCAGGTAAATTTAAAGTTTTAAGAATTGAAATTGGAAGCACAAAAATGAGTCTTCGAGAAATTATACTTGAAAAAATTGAAAAACATTTAAGAGAATTTGATATTTCTTATGCTTTCCCAAAAGCTGAAACTGTTTCAGGTACAAAACAGGCTTTTGAAGATATGATGTCAGCTTTCAATAAAAAGTTTCCAGAACATGGATACTTGATAGTGGTGGATGAACTTCTTGAATTTTTAGAATCAAGACACGAACAAGAGCTTGTAAGGGACTTAACTATTTTGAGAGAAATAGGGGAGAGTTGTAGGGATTTACGGTTACGGTTTATTGCAGGTGTGCAGGAAGCGGTCTTTGAGAGTCCTCGTTTCAGCTTTGCTGCTAAAAGTATACAAAAAGTAAGGGATAGATTTGAGCAAATCATGATAGCAAAAAGTGATGTTAAATTTGTTGTTTCTGAAAGACTCTTAAAGAAAAGTGTTGCCCAGCAAATAAAAATAAGAACGTATCTTGAACCATATGCAAGATTTTACGGAGACATGAATACAAAACTAGAAGAATTTGTAAGGTTATTTCCTGTGCACCCTGATTATATTGATACTTTTGAAAAGATAAAAGTCGTAGAAAATAGGCATGCTCTTAAGAGTTTATCAAATTCCATAAAAGGTATTTTGGAAAATGAAGTTCCTAAAAATTATCCTGGAGTGATTGCTTTTGATTCCTACTGGAAAGAAATAAAGTCTAATCCGTCTTTAAAAAATTTTGACGATATCAAGGAAGTTATAAAGGCAAGCGATGTCTTAGAGGAAAAGGTAAGTAAAGCTTATACAAGACCAAGTTATAGAGAGATAGCTCTGCGTGTAGTAAAAGCTCTTTCAGTTCATCGTTTGACGACAGGTGATATTTATAAACCACTTGGAGTGACACCTGAAGAGCTTAGGGATAACTTGTGCCTGTTTCATGAAACCGTAGCGGAGTTGGGTGGAGAACCTGATGCGGATCTTTTATCTCTTGTGGAAACCGTATTAAAAGAGATATTAAAAACAGTTAATGGACAGTTTATTTCTTTTAATCAAGAAAATAGACAGTACTATTTAGATTTGAAAAAGATAGAAGACTATGATGCGAAAATTGAATTACGTGCAGAGACTCTTGAGCCAAGCACACTTGATAGATATTATTTTGATGCATTAAAAAGATTAATGGAATGTTCTGATTCTACTTATGTTCCGCACTATAAAATTTGGGAACATAACATACAATGGCCCTCGCATCAAATCTTCAGAAAAGGATATCTTTTTTTTGGGGCTCCAAATGAAAGATCAACTGCAGTTCCTGCTAGAGATTTCTATATTTATTTTTTACCAGTTTTTGACCCGCCCAAATATAAAGATGAAAAGAAGCCCGATGAAATCTTTTTAAAACTTGATAAAAGTGATCCTGATTTACTAAGAATCGTTAATAAATATGCAGCGTCAAGGGAATTGGCAGGTTTATCATCCGGAGCAGCTAAAGATGCTTATGAAGAAATTGCTGACAAAGCTCTTTCGGGATTGGTGAAATGGCTTCAGTTAAATATGTATAAAAAGTATGAGCTTACATATCAAGGAAAGGCCAAAACAATAGATGAATGGAAGAGAAGTGAAAAAATCAAACAAAAAGATTTAGATCAATCGGGTGGTCAGTTAAATGTCAGAGATTATGTGAATGCCATTTCAGGAGCTTTATTTAGCAAGTGTTTTGAAGAATTAGCTCCAGAATATCCTGTTTTTACTAGGACAATTACTGAAGATAATATAGTAATTGCTATAGAAGAAACTTTACGACAACTTGCAGGATCAAAACCAACACAGTTATCAGAATCGGTGCTAGATGCGTTGGATTTAATTGATGGTAATCAAGTAAATTTAGAGAAATCAAAATATGCTTTGTATGTCTTAGAATTAATGAATCAAAAAGGGCATGGGCAAGTAGTTAATAAAAATGAATTGCTTGAAGCAGTACGTGATGTTGAATATTTTGTACCATCCAAGTACAGGCTTGAACCAGAAATGCTAATAGTAGTTTTGGCGGCAATGGTATATAGCGGTCAATTGGTTTTAAACATTACGGGCGACAGTTTTGATGCTACTAAAATGGGTCTAATGGCAGGTAGAAATTTACAAGACATTTTAAATTTTAAACATATTTCTAAACCCAAAGATCTTAACATTCCTGCTCTAAATGCTCTTTTTGATATGTTGAATTTGAACCCTGGACAAGTTCAGATGATTATTAAAAATAACAACGCAGAAGATGCGGTAAAAGCCATGCAAGGAGAGATAGCAAAACTTATAGAACGCGATTTGAAAGCAATAGAGTTATTGGGAAAAGGAAATCTTAATTTTTGGGGTAAAAATGTATTTGCTGATAATGAAGCTGTAGCTTTAAATGTTGCATTAAAAGAATTGAAAGAGTTTCTTGAAGACGTAAAGAAATTCAACGTTCCAGGAAAACTGAAGAATATGAATTATCAAGAAGAAAAACTTGAACAGATGGCAATGGAAGTAAAAAAATTGCAGGCACTAGAAGAGGTTCAAAGTATAATGATTCAGCTTTCAGGTTTCGAAAGTTATCTTTTTAAGGCAGAGGATAAAGTTCCTGCGGAGAGCAGGTGGAAAAGCGAGCTGCAGAGACTTAAGATCAAAATGCAGCAATTAATTAGCGATGAAAAGGCGCGCAGAGAAGCAAATAATATAAGGGAAATTTTAGTAACGGCCAAGCAGCTAAAAGATGAATACATTAAACAGTATTCTGAATTGCATGCGAAAGCAAGGTTAGGCAACACTGATGACAAGAGAAAAGCTAGTCTTTTAAGGGATAGTCGCATGAAAATTTTAGAAGAATTATCAGTCATTGAGATATTAAATAAACAAGAACTTATTAATTTGAAAGAAAAACTTGGGACAAAAATAAAGAGTTGTTTTAATTTACTTGAAAAAGATCTAGAGGGTAGCGTTCTTTGTCCGCATTGTCAGTATAACCCTGTACTTGAACCTGTTTCTCAAACTGCGGCTATGATGTTGACAGGAATTGATGCGGAAATGGACAAGATTTTAGAAAAGTGGAATAACTCGCTTCTAGATAATTTGTCAGACCCATCCACAAAAAAAATCTTAGAAACGGGTGTTATTAAAACGGAATATAAGAAAATTATAACGAAGTATCTAAAAGATAGGGCTTTACCGGAAAAAATCGAGCAGGAATTTCTAGATGCGATTAAAGAATCTCTGGCAGGTCTTGTAAAAGTTTCAATAAGTACTGATGAAATAAAGACTGCTTTATCGGCAAGTGGTGCACCCGCCACCCCTGATGAGATAAAAAACAAATTTAGCGAATTTATTGATGAGAGATTAAAAGGGAAAGATCATGGAAAGATAAGAATAATTGTTGAATAGGAGGAAATATGTTAATAATTAAAAAACCTGAATGGGAAGATTTAACTGATTTAGTCAATAACGCAAAACATAAATTAATAATCTGCACTCCGTTCTATAAAGGAAAAGCTATTGAAGCATTGGCAACTTTGGCAGGCAAAGACATATCTCTTATATTAATTATTAAAATTAGTCCGTCTGATTGGGCTAAGAAAGTGGCGGATCCCGAGAAATTAATGGAGCTTTTAGATTTTTTATCAAAAAAGAATACAAGAATTAAAATTTATGAGAATAATCGTTTGCATGCAAAAATATTTGTAGCTGATAAAGCTAAAGCTCTTATTGGCTCAATGAATTTAACGCGTGGTGGATTTGAAGGAAATCTAGAAGTGTTGCTTGGATTTGATGACCACTTATCTGAAATATTGAGTTTTTGTAAAACTGAATTAATTGATAAATCAAGTGAAGTGGAAATTTCTGATTTAAGAAAATGGGTCAAAAAATATGCAAAACAAATCTGTCAGTTAAGCAAAAAAGATGAGTATGCAGAAGCAAAAGAACTTAAAGAAGCTCAACGAAGTCTAGATAAATTCCTAGTTAAGCATCGTAGACCAATAGTAACTGGAATTAAAGTAAAAGTAACAGAAAGTCTGTATTCGGATTTTACAAGGTGGATAAAAAGTAATCAAAAAGTTAATGGTGCCAAACTTGTGTATAGAAGGATTAAAAATCTGGATAAACAAAATTTGCAAGGGCATGTGAAACAAAGTTTTTTTGCATCTTATACGTTTTTAAAGGAAATTCCTCAACTTGGGCCTAAAATTATATCCGAATTCTTGGCAGATAAAAAAATGTATGAACCTGGACCAGAAATTCTAGCCGATTGGCAGGAATATTTTAATTTAAATGCCACAAGAAAAGAAACTGGTTTTGATATGGCCATTTTGCGTGGTATTTTGCCTCCGAGTTTAGGAGGAACCAGAAGCAACGGCGGCGGAGGAAGCAGCACTTTTAAACGCGTATTACCCTTGGTGGCAAAATATCTTTTGGAGAAAGTATGAAGCAATATAAAAAAGTACAATCTTCTTCTCTCTTTGAGGTAAATGAAGTGGTTTCTACGCAAGCAAAGGAAGCGCTTTCCGAATATAAACAAAGACTATTTGCAGAGCTTGAAGTGCAAAAGAGTATTCAAGGTTTTCCAGTGGCTGGGGACAAGCAAATCATTGACTTATCTGGGCCGCCGATATATTGTGCGTGTCCTAATCCCTTTATAAATGACTTAACGACTTTAAACACAGAAACACCGCATATAAGCACGCCTATGACCAAAGATGTATACGCTGGGAAAAATGATCCCATTTACTTTGCGCACTATTATTCTACAAAAGTACCGCCTGAAGCCATAAGCCAATTTATATTTTATTATAGTAATCCCGGCGATGTGGTTTTTGACGGCTTTTGCGGTACAGGAATGACTGGAGTGGCGGCTCAGTTGTGTGGAAACGACAAACTAGCAGTCAAATTTGGAGGTAAAAAAGGTAATAGAAAAGCCATCTTAGTTGACTTAAGCCCTGCCGCGACCTTTATTACTGCGGGAACGAATAGTATATCAAAACTTCGTAGACAATTAGATAAAGTAGAAAAATTAATTGAAAAAATAGAAGAGGATCACGAGATTTTATTTACTACCGCCCACACCGGATGGGCTCGGGGGGAGAAATCTGAAAAGCTGCGAAAAAACAAGAAGGAGAGCTTAGAGAGAGGTGAAATAGAATATCTCATATGGTCGGATATTTACACGTGTAGTAATTGTGGCCAGGAAATTGTCCATTGGGATGTGGTCTTTAATGGTCCGGGAGAAGAAACTAATAAAGAGTTAATATGTGGGAAATGCCATGCTGTTTATAATGCAAATAGTGTAGAGCGATCATGGGAGACAAAGTTTGATAAATATTTGGGGACCATGATCACACAGGCTAAGCAAAGGCCTGTGCTTATCAACTATAGAATAGGCACTAAAAGGTTTGAGAAATATCCCGACAAAGAAGACTTGGATATAATTAATGCTCTTGAAAACGGTAAAAACGAAGAATTTCCGCCGGTGGTGGAGTTACAAGACGGGTATAACACAAAACAACCTAAAAAGTCACACGGCTTTACTCATGTACATCACTTTTTCACAAAAAGGAATATTTTGCTCATGTCGCACTTTTGGCATACTGTAAAAGAGCAGGAGGACTACTGGTTAAAGCTGGCTGGATTATATATTTTGACTGGAGCCATACAACGTATCTGTAAGCTAAATCGTTATATGCCTAACCATGACCGGCATGTAGGGCCCTTATCAGGGACTCTGTATGTGGCTCCTCTTACAGCGGAGCTAATCGCCACCAAATATATGAAGGAGCGTATAAAAGACTTGAAAAGATGTACCCAGACACTGGAAGGAGAGGATTTAAGGATCTCTACCCAAAGCGCTACGGCTCTTAAAAATATTAAAAGCGAAACAGTGGACTATATCTTTACAGATCCTCCTTTTGGAGGTAATTTAAACTACTCTGAGCTAAATGTATTAGTAGAGGCCTGGTTAGAAATCAGGACTAATACAGTAACTGAAGCTATAGTAAACGAGACTCAGAAAAAAGAGCTCTATGAATATCAGAGACTAATGGAAGATAGTTTTAAAGAGTTTTACCGCATCCTAAAACCAGGCCGCTGGATGACCTTGGAATTCAGTAATTCACAGAATTCGGTATGGGTGGCCATACAGGAAGCCTTGCTAAAGGCAGGGTTTGTAGTGGCTGACGTTAGAATTTTAGATAAAAAAAAGGGAACGACTAAGCAGCTTAGTTATAGCGCGACTGTAAAACAAGATTTGATAATCTCATCATATAAACCTGATAGTACTCTGGAAAAAGGCGCTGATTTAATAGATGACTCGCAGGAAGGGATATGGAATTTTGTCAGACACCACCTAAAACATCTTGCGAGCTATGTGGAAAAACAAGGAAACCTAGAGATTATGAGTGAAAGACAAGCTTACATGCTATATGAACGAATGGTGGCGTATTATATTACCAGAGGTATTATGGTGCCAATTTCTACGCAAGAATTTTATACAGGGTTAATGGGAAAATTTATCGAACGTGATGGCATGTATTTTCTACCAGAACAGGCGGCCGAATACGAAAAAAAGAGGATAACCGTAAAAGAGATAGTCCAGTTGGAGCTCTTTATTACGGACGAAGCCTCTGCTATACAATGGTTAAAACAGCAACTCGGTACTAAACCACAGACATTCCAAGAGTTGCATCCACAATTTATGAAAGAGGTAGCAGGGTGGAATAAAAATGAAAAATCATTAGAATTGGGAAATACTTAAAGAAAATTTTTTAAAGTATGAAGGTGATGGTGAAGTACCATCACAATTACATAGCTATTTATCTCACAACTTTAAGGATTTAAGGAAACTTACTAAGACTGATGCAGCATTGAAAAAAAAAGCTAAGGAAAGATGGTATGTACCGGATCCGGCTAAAGCCGGAGATTTGGAAAAAATAAGAGATAAAGCTTTACTTAAAGAGTTTGAGGAATACAAAGTTATGAAACAGCCCAAGATAAAAGTGTTCAGGATTGAAGCCATAAGGGCAGGTTTTAAGAGGGCCTGGGCGGATAAGGACTATAATACTATAATTGATCTGGCCAAAAAGCTGCCAGAAGAGCAGCTGTATGAGGATGCAAAACTTATGATGTGGTATGACCAAGCTATGACCAGGACAGGGAAGGGATAAAATAAGATGGATGGTAATTGGTTATATTCAAAAAAATACAAACAATTATGTAAAGTTATAGAGGAACGACGGCTTTGGGATACACGTGTATATCGGGTGTGGTTCCCATCAGAAAATAGTGTGCTTGATCTTGCGCCTGAAGATTTATGTTCACTGAAAGACTCCCCTTGGAATACACCAGAGGGCATTATATATATCGCTGCAGCTACAAAAATAGCCGCTTCTTTATCACAGGACACTTTTTTTGCACCTTTGGAAGCATCAATAATTCCATTACCACATCAAATAAAAGCTCTAACTATAGCCCTTTCTAAAACCAAGATTCGGTATTTGTTGGCAGATGAGGTGGGTTTAGGAAAAACAATTGAGGCCGGGTTAATAATTAGAGAATTGAAAATTAGGGGACGCATCAAAAGAGTATTAATTATTGCACCCAGTGGCTTAGTACCGCAATGGATAAGTGAGTTAAAACTACACTTTGGAGATGATTTTAACCATATTTTACCTGAAGATTTGAAAATATTGAATAAAGTAATTGAAAAATATGAAGGTAATAAAAACAGTGAAGCCGAATTAATAAATAATCCGTGGAAAATATTTCCACAGGTAATTGTTTCTATGGATTCAGTAAAACCTTTGGAAAGCAGAAAGGGATGGACAGAAGAAGAAGTAGATGTTTTTAATAGCCAACGATTTGAAAGTCTTATCTCGGCAGGATG
>Ga0116157_10004657_pt1 | contig 12779 bp, 7 predicted proteins | sample AD_UKC048_MetaG_FD_89882 | JGI IMG/M metagenome (GOLD analysis project Ga0116157, IMG submission 89882) | Active sludge microbial communities of municipal wastewater-treating anaerobic digesters from USA - AD_UKC048_MetaG | ecosystem: Engineered > Bioreactor > Anaerobic > Digestate | place: USA... | reverse complement strand
TTTCTTTAGAAGTTCGTTAGACTTTTTAATGATTTCCACGGTTCGTATAAAATCATAATGAGCTGCCTTTTGTTTATAAACAAATTTGTTATATATATAAGAGAGGGAAAGTACTTTTCTTTCTATAACAGAACTTCTGAAAAATCCAGTTTTTTGTAATTGGCCCTTGATCATCTCATAACGTGGGCCGCATACCCACCAATAAAACCCTGCAGCCCTGTGGATATGTTCAGGGATAAAGCTGTATATCGCTATTTTTTTGTCATTGTGTCCTTGTATGTCTTTACTGACACGGTTCTCAATTAAAGCAAGCATGTGATTGGGTCCATAACTGGGCAGACCATAATTTAAAATTTTATAATCCTCATGGGCGTATTTATTGAAATAAAAGGGTAAAGTGACGGAGTCGCCCAGCCCTTCGCCGAAAGTAAATGAACAACCGAAGAATAAAGCACAGTTTTGACTTTTTTCGTTTGAGTTGGGGGTAAATCTCAGATTATTCTTAATCGTGTAAGAAACATCAAACAAAACTTCATTATTAAGAGTCTTTTTTGAGGTGAAAGACCCGTCTTTATTTAATCCGAATCCAAGGTAGGGATGGTTGGGATTGTATAAACCCTTTTCGGAGATATCCCAGGTTCCGGTAGTTATGATATTATATTTTTCTTCCGGTTTGGTAATCCATAAATATAATTCAAAGATAAAGAATGCGAAAAAAACCGCTGAGATACTAAGAAATAATATTTTAACAATAGTTTTTTTAAACAGGAAACCTGCATACAGCATATAAGCGGTAGCTGCAACAAGGATTATCACCCAAGAGCAATACCAGAAAATTGTCAGCGATAAATATGTCAGCAGTAACAAAAACAATCCCAATAATAAAAACTCAAACCATTTGACATTGTTCTGTTCCAAATCCTTTATTCTCTTGAAATACGGTGCTAAAACAATTCCAAGAATTCCGGTGAAGAGTGAAGCAAATACAGCCCATTGCCAGAAAAAAACCAGGTGCAGGATCAGAAACCCCATGGAGATAATCAGCGATTTATATTTTAATATAGTTGTATTCATATTAAATTGTTTAAAGGATAAAAAGGTACAAAAAACAGCTTCGACAATAACGCTACGTGCAAATGTCAGGCATGATACAAAGAGAATTAAGTGCGTCAGGAGTGATACTGTATGTGGTTTGCATATATATTAATTGCAAATGATAAAAAGTTACTGTTCATTTGCTGTGAAAGATTGATTTGGAAATTTTATTTACATAATATGAGTTTAATTCTTTTGAAGGGTGCATGTCGTGTCGGCTAATTACATACCTCGGGTTTTGGGATACAAAGTCAGAAGGGAGCGGAATGTTGAGGATTTTAATTTTTTTGTTTACATAGCATAACCAGGACAAATTGCTTGCCCATCCGGGATATAAGCCCACGTAAAAATCACCATACGGTTTGATTTCCCAATATTTGGCTGCCATATAATTAATTATATCAGCAAACCTTTGATAAAATTTTTCCTTTTTTGGATAGGTAGTCCGGATATTGAAATAAATCATGGTTTCGGAATGTGTCAGGAACCATGGAATGATTTGTGATCTTTTTTTATGCGCCAATTTGTTATCTTTAACATAGACATCGGGGTTGCCGCCACTGTAGGAATAGCAGCTGCTGCCCCCGTAGAGCCGGTCGAGATGGTCATTAATAAAGGTATAAATACAGAAACCGCTATCTTCCGGAACAGCAGAATCATTAACAATATTTATCCCTTCATCAAAGAACAGGCACATTTGATGCGGGCCATAGCCTGTCACACCATAATTGTATGACCTGAATCCGGGATTTTTGTTTTCAAATAAAAAGGGTATCGTACCGTCAAAATCTAATCCGAAACCAAAAGTCAGAGAACATCCCAGGAAAATGGCATGTTTCTTTTTTGTATTGTATGTTCTGGCTGTGTCATTCAGACAATCATCTCTGGATATCCTTCGACCGAATCTATCGGTTGAGATAAAACAATTAAAAACCGTATCGTTTCCTAATATCCGTGTTTGTCTTTTTTCAAAACAATCAGGTGCATTTTTCCATGCGACGGTCGTGTCGACCATATAAATGCCCTCATCATAGAAGTAAGCGGAAACTTTGTTTTCCGAATTGAGAATCCCGAAAAGAATCTCAAAAAAAATAAAAATTATTAAAAGCGAACGGAGAATATAAAATATAAAGTTTTTTTTGGTCAGCAGGAAAAACTGAATTATAAAAGTGATATAAAAAAATATAACAATACCTTTAATAAGATCGCCGCGGCCCTGAGATATAAAAAAAACTATTAATAATACGGTCAGTATCGTATACAGGATTTTTTTCTCTTTAAGTTGATTTATTAATTTTTCCTGATAACTTTTGGGAAGTACATTCAATGTCAGCAGGAGGAACATAAAAAAAAGAAACAACAAGGTGAAAAGAATGCTTTTAAGGCTGGGAGAGGCCAGAATAACATTAAACGGATATCCTGCAAATAATTTTTCTATGAATGATCCCCCGCTTTTTATTTCTGGAGGCAATATAAATGTATGAGTGTTGTCTGATTGTTTTGTTGAAGACAGATCGCGGATCTGATAGGTGAATGTTTTATTTTTTAAGATTATCCGGATTGAAGTGATATGTGCAATGAGCGTGTCGGGAACAGTTATTTCAATAGATTGGTAAGATCCGTGGCTGTTTTGAATGGGTGTATTTATATTTTTTGTTTTATTAACGGGAGTGATGCCCGTAAATTTTATTTTACCCGACTGGTTCCGGGAAATACCTGAAATTTCAATATTGACGAGATCATATATGTTCACTTTCTTTAAGTAAACAAAATAGTATACCGTAAAGAGCACTGACACAAGCAGTAGTGACGAAACGGATATGAGTATTTGTTTTTTAATCATAAAAAATCAACGGGCGAAATTATAAAAAAAGCCCGACCAGAAATGAAAAAAATCTGCAGTGAAATTGTTATTATTATTCTAAATACTTGAATCCTGAATGATTAATAGGTATGGAACAGAGCAAATACAATGGAATTAAAAACGCAAAATGAGCAAATTGTGGTGCAACGTAAAAGGCAACTGCAGCGCACTTTTGTTTTTTTTGAAGTCTTGATGAATTATAAGAGGAGTGTGGGATAAACTACTTTATTATAGATTTCGAAATTTCTTCAATATAATAAGAATTTAATTTATGTGTAGGATGCAGATCCCAGTTACTTATAAAATAGGAAGGATTGTTTTCAATATCTGCGGGGGGGGCGGGGTTTATAACTTGTATTTTTTTGTTTAAAAATTTCACCCATGCCGTATCGTTTTCTTTGCTGCACGGATATATGGCCACATAAAACTCGCCGGCGGGTTTCAATTTCCAATATTTGGCCGCTGTATAATTAATTATGTCGGCAAATCGCATATAAAATTCTTCATTTTTAGGATATGTTGTGTGAATATTGAAGTAGGTCATGGTTGCAGAATTGTTCAGCAACCAGGAAATGATTTCTGATCTTTTTTTGCGAATCAATTTAGTATCTTTTACATAAACATCCGGGCTGCCGGCGTTAAAGGAATAACAGTTGCTGCTACCATAGACACGGTTGAGATGATCAATAATAAAGGTATAAATACAAAATCCGCTATCATGGGCAACCGAATTATCATTTATAATATTTATTCCCTCGTCGAATAACAGACATATTTGATTTGGTGCAAAACCATTTACTCCGAAATTATATGATTTATACTCCGGATATTTTTTTTCAAATAAAAAAGGAAATGATGATGTATAATCCAGTCCTGTTCCATGAGTATAGGAACACCCCAAAAAAACAGCATGTTTTCTGTGTGGATTTTTGTCATCCGGCGTGTGATTTAAAAACTCCTGATCCGATATTCTAATGCCATATTCATTCGTCGTGAAATAATAGTCAAAAATAGTATCGTGTCCGGAAATCTTGTAATGCCTGTTTCGGAAACAATCCGGCCTTGATCTCCACGTTGTTATTTCATCAAGGATTGTACTGCTTTGATTGTTAGCAAAATGGTCATAAATAGTAGAATCTGAATTTTGAAGAATAGTGAAAAATAGTTCAAAACATAAAAAAATAATTATTATAGAATTGAAAACATATAGTGTAAAACTCTTTTTAATGCAGAATAAAGTTTTTATTAGAAATAAAACGAATAATATGATGAGAAGAAAATAAATTATTTTTATGTGATCGGGCCACAAAACCGGCCACAAAGCCAGCAACAGGAAAAAAATGCAAATAAGCAGGTATTGAAAAGACCTTTTTTGTATTAATTTGTTGAATTGTTGTTTTTTGTTTTCGGGAAGTATCTTTTTTATCCATCTGATGATGATAATGAGGCAGATAACGATAAAAAGCACTGCAATTGCAAACAGAACAATGATAAATAACATCAAAAAAAGTGGAGAAGAAAAAACAAGGTTAAAAGGAAATGCTGAAGACAATTTTTGTATAAAAGTTCCATTACTTTTTAACCCGGGTGGCAAGACACAAATGGATGTATTGTCTGATAATTTATTGAAAATAAGATCGTTAGATGCAAACGTGTAAGAAATACTCTTCAAATTAATTTGAACTGAAATTATTTTTGAAACGAGTGTATCGGGGATTATCAATTCTATAGACTGAAAACAGCCGCCACTAAGTTGATTTCCGGTTTTTAACGTTGTTACAGGTACTTTTTTACCAGCAGGTGTGTTCCCCATGGTTGTTATTATCCCGCTCTCTTCCTCTGAAATCCCCGTATATTCGATGTTTACCAGATCATAGATGATAATATTTCTTAAATAAAAAACATAGTATGCTGTTAGGATTGCTGTTACAAGCAGTACTAAAAAAACAGATATGAGTATTTGTTTTTTTCTCATAAGAAATCAAAGGGCGAAGTTATAAAAAAGCCCGAACAGAGATTTTAAAAAGTTTCAGTAAAAGTCTCTATGAATTTTATTTTAAATAGTGTCTGAACGAAAACTCCATTTTCTTCGTTACGCTTGCTCCAAAAATGCTCATTTACCGCAGTAAACTCCGCTTTTTGTCGCTTCGCAAGCCTCGAAACTGAACTTTTCGATTCAGACACTGGGTTTCCGCTCAAACACTAAATATAAAAATCTGCTGGTATTTATATATTTCGCCCAATGTAACTGCAGTTATATATAATCACAGGATGAGCACACGGTAATGCCAATAAAACTGGAAGCCGAAGGGATTTTTTAATCATTTTTCAGAAACATCGGAGAATGTTAAAGAAGGTTCAGAAATGTCTATTTTATTATTGATTTCGAAATTTCATTTATATAGTATGCATTCAGTGCTTTTGAAGGATGCCCGTCGCCCTGAATCTTGTAAATGGGATTCGAATTAATATCTGGTAAAGTAGTAACATAAATAACCTTAATTTTTTTATCCAGATACTGTAACCATGAATAATCTCTGTCAGCAGACCAAATATATTCATATAATCCCACATAAAAATAACCATGTGGCTTAATATCCCAGTATTTTTTAGCAGAATAATTTATTAAATCCGCAAATCTTCTATAAAAGCGCTCACGCTTTGGATATGAGAATGTTACATTGAAATATCTCATAGTTTCCGAATTGAAAAGAAATTGTCCAAAGCATCGTTGAATATACGATCGGGGTGCCGTTATTAATTTATTATCAATTACATACACATCGGCAGTTTGGCCCGCGAAATCCAGATAGGTACTTCCTCCATAAACCCTGTTCATATGGTCATCAATATAAGAATATAGGCAAAAACCGCTATCTTCTGGAATTGAAATATTGTTCAGGGTATTTATGCCTTCATCGAATAGCAGGGCCATCTGATTAGGCCCCCACGATGAAAATCCATAATTATATGATTGGTATTCCGGGTTGTTAATTTCGAACATATACGGAAACGAAGAACTGCAACCCAGTCCTTCACCAAAAGTATGAGAACAGCCCAGAAAAACAGCATGTTTCTTTTTTTTGGTATTTTTTGTGTTGTTCAGAGAACTATAAAATACTTCTTCCGGTATTCGCCGGCCATATTTGTCCGAAGAATAATAAACATCATAAACGGTATCGCCGTTTAATATTTCCGTGGCTCTTTTCCGGTAACAATTTGGAAGAAGCCTGTACCCTCCGAGTTTCGGATCAACCAATGTAAATTTTTCCCGCGTAATGTATTTTCCATCACCAAGAGTTTGAGTGATAATTTTTTTTGAATTCAAAAATCCGAAAATAAGTTCAAAACACAGGAAAACTATTATGACGGCACGGAGTATGTAACAAACATAACTTCTTCTTAACAGAAGGGCAGTTTGGATTAAAAATATAAAATAAAATATTATGATCAGCGGCTTGATGATGATCCCTTTAATGGGCAACAGCAAAAGAATAATAAGTACAATAAAAAGAAAAACATATAAAAATCTCTTTTCTTTAATTTGAACTATGAGAACTCTGATATATTTTCTTGGTCCTTTCCATATCATTTTTATGAATGTCACTAAAAGGATAATAGAAATAGTCACTGATACGAAGGAAATGAATAACGATGATGCCGCAATATTAAAAGGATATGATGCAAATAATCTGTTGAAAAATGTACCGGTACTGTTCACTTCCCCTGGCAATCTGTAGATATGACCGTAGGCTGATGTACCGTTCGGTATTAAATCGTCCGTTTTAAGTTTGTAAACCTTGCTTTTTAATACGATCCGGATTGAAATGATTTTTGAAACGAGCGTGTCTGGGACCGACATCTCAATAAATTCAAAAGAACCGAAATCATCCCTGGCAGGCGTTTGTATATTTATCTTTTTATTAAAAGGCGTAGTCCCTGAAATTTTAATGGAGGCAGCCTCTTCTGTAGTTACACCGGTAAATTCAACATTGACGAGATCATATATTGCTGTTTTTCCGATATATGAAAAATAAAATACAGTGAAAAGTACTATTCCGAAAAGGAACAGTGAAACAGTAATGATTAAAGGCCTTTTTTTCATAGAAGAAATTACCCACTGATTTTAAGTGTCAATAACAGGATGGGTAAATATTGGCAAAATGATCTAACCTATATCAAAATAACGTATAAATAAATGGTGCAACGGCGCTTCCGCCTCCAAAGATGATCAATAATCCTAAAAGTAATATCACGATTATCAAGGGCGCCAGCCAATATTTTTTACGCTCTTTCATGAAAAGCCAGAGATCTTTTAAAAAGTCCATAAAAATTTTTGATTTTGTTATAAATAATTTAAAGTTGTAGGGATATTGATATGATTTGAAATATAAACTTGTGTGATATGGGATAATAGTATCCGTTAATATAAAACAAAGCTATTAATCCAGTTTAAACTTTACGATCCATTTTTCACGGTTTTCCCAGTCGGGTTGCTCGGTTTTCTTTAAGATAAAGTTATTGACCACCAGGTAGTCCATTTCAGTCCGCATAAAACATTTGTAGGCATCTTCGGGCGTACACACAATAGGTTCTCCGCGGACATTAAAACTGGTATTCACCACTATTCCGTATCCGGTTTTTTCTTTAAAGGTGTTGATGAGTTGCCAGTACCTCGGGTTAGTTTCTTTATGCACCGTTTGTATTCGTGCAGAGAAGTCCAGATGAGTAATAGATTGAATGTCGCTTCTTTTGTAATAAAGTTTTTCCCATAAATCCATTTCCTGATAATTATCAGGTAGTTGTGCCCTTCTATCATGATTAACGTAAGCGATAAGAAGCATATAGGGCGAAGGCGCCTGAAGGTCGAAAAAATCTTTTGAACTTTCAATCAGTACCGAAGGGGCAAAAGGTCTGAAACCTTCCCTGTACTTGATTTTCAGGTTCAGTTTCTTCTGCATTTCCATATTTCTTGCATCGCCCAGGATACTTCGGTTTCCTAATGCCCTGGGACCATATTCCATCCTGCCCTGGAACCATCCGACCACATTACCGGCATCAAGCAGATCGGCCACTTCCGAACATAAATTATTAAAATTATCTATACAATGATAAACGGCTTTGTGTTTTTTAAACGAAATAATAGCTTCTTTATCAGAAAAATCCGGCCCCAGATAGGCGCCCTGCATGGCATCGCCAATATCTGAAACCTTACGTTCCTGATCATAGTACATATAATGGATTATTTCTGCTGCGCCCAATGCGCCACCCGCATCGCCTGCTGCCGGCTGAATGAAAATGTCCTTAAAAATGTTTTCTTTCAGAAGTTTTCCGTTAGCAACACAATTCAGCGCAACACCTCCGGCAAGGCATAAGTAATCGGTACCGGTGATCTTTTTTGCCTCCCTGGCCATTTTCAGAACGATCTCTTCTGTGACATTTTGTATGGCATAAGCAAGATTACAATGCTTTTGTGTGATTTTGCCATCCGGTTTTATTGCAGGGAACCCGAAAAGTTCTTCCCATTTTTTTTCTTTCACCATTCTGAGGCCTGTCGCATAGTTAAAATAATCCATATTTAACCAAATAGAACCGTCGTCTTTGATGGAAACGAGGTGACTTTTGATTTTACCGATGAAATCAATGGTTTGCGTTGCTCCTGCATTGCCGTATGGCGCCAGGCCCATCAGTTTGTATTCTCCCGAGTTGACTCTAAAGCCAAGATAATAAGTAAAGGCACTGTACAGAAGCCCCACAGAATGGGGAAATCTCATCTCTTTCAGCATTTTAATTTTGTTGCCTTTCCCATGACATATAGAAGCCGTGGCCCATTCACCAACGCCATCGACCGTTAAAATGGCTGCTTCCTGGTAAGGCGAAGGATAAAACGCGCTGGCGGCATGTGATAAATGGTGTTCGGGAAACATGAGCTTCAGTTTCTTCTTATCGTATTTCTGTATTTGCTGCAAGCCTTCATGGAGTAATTTTTTCAAGAACATCTTTTCTCTGGTCCACACCGGTATCGCTTTGAGAAAAGATACCAGCCCTTTGGGCGCAAAAGCATAATAGGTATCTAACAACCTTTCGAACTTCAGCAATGGTTTGTCATAAAAAACAACGGCATCGAGTTCGTCAATGCTGCAACCTGAATATTCAAGACAATATTTAATGGCATGAACAGGAAAATCCGGTGTATGTTTCTGACGTGTAAATCTTTCTTCCTGCGCAGCGGCAATGATGTTGCCATCAATTAATAATGCAGCAGCAGAATCATGGTAAAAAGCTGAAATACCTAAAACTTTTTTCATTTATTTTGTTTTATATTTGGTAGTATAAATATAGCGCTCAGTAGTAAGTGTTGTTATTACAATTAGTATAATTTATTTCAGCAAAATTACTTACAGCAAATTTCATATACAAATTTTTTTATAACCATGTCTCCCGGAACATATTATAAACCATCATGAGTTCGAATGAGTTAAATGGCTTATGGAAGCGCCGATTTTCCGTAACTGTTGTCCTGCAGGCTTTGAGCAGTTTTGATCCGCCGGCAATTTGATCTTCCCGTTTGTGATTACAATGATCGGTTTATTTCAAATATAATGATGCTGCTATTTGTTGGCTATCAGTCTGTCGACGATGAGATCCAATTCCTCTTTATGATCTGCGACGAAACGCCTGCCTGCCGACACCAGGTTGAGGATATTTTCAGCCGAAGCATTGTCCATGGCCGATTTGGCTTCGCCCAGGGTGGGCTCAATCCTGAAATAATCTTTTTATTTTTTTCATCTAAGGTCAAAAACATTTGTTTGACCTGGTAACTCACCGTTTCGGAGTTTCCTGACATGAGAATATCAATAATCGGCAACAACCAACCGATAGCCCCCCATTTTTTTGCATCCTTGTATAAATAAGGCTTTCCCGTTGACCCTGTCCCGATGGAAACGATGATCATGTCTTTTACAGTCGGTTTGTCCGGTTTGCCGGGATTGTTCAGAATTTTGCTGAATTCCATTTTGCGGGCTTCAGCATAAGCGCACAAGGCCGGATTATTTGCAAAAACTCCGCCGTCAATCATTGAATAGGGCGCTCCGTACCCCGACTTAATCTGACAGGTTTCAAAATATGTCGGAGCTGCCGATGTGGCTCGGCAGATATCCCGAACAAAAAAATCATCCAGATCGCCTTTCTTTCCATTGACCGAATTAAAGAAAAATGCAGCACGTTTGGTTATCTCATAAGAAGTTACAAGACAAGGTTTCAATAACTCACTGAGCCGGGTGTTGCCAAAATAGTCCCTTAGTTTTTTTTCAAAATTCGCTACCGGGAATTTTTCATCGGCTAATCCGGCCAGGCTATGAAATTTGTGCCAGAAACCAATATCAAAAATTTCATGGCCCTTTTCAATGTACAAGTCTACTGCTTCTGTGGCCGTGAATTTTGGACGGCCATCTTTTCCCGGCGTCAGATAAATACAGGTTAAAATGCCACCGGTACTTGTGCCCGCAATGAGATCGAAATAATCGGACAATCTTTTATCGGGGCCTTCCATTTTATTTATTCTTGATTCAATATATTCGAGTATTATTCCGGGAAGTATGCCTTTGATCCCGCCCCCGTCAATGGAGAGTATCCTGATTTTTTTTGTTTTTTTTGCCATGGTCTTATGATTTTAAATATTAAAAAAATACACAGTAATGATTTTTTCAGAAAGATTCCTTAATAATTTCCAATAAAGAATACAAATATATGCCTTTAAGAGAATGATTCAAGGGATCTTAAATAAAACAATACTTCGGAATTGTGTTTTTCTATTTGCGTAGAAAGATTATTCATTGTTTGAATTTCTCCGGGATATTTTGCTTCTGCTGAAAAAAATAGAAAATAAAGCAGCAAAATTCATAAACATAATTTTGAGCTATGCCAGTCTGTCATCCAGATGTTTTCTGGAAATATATTTGACCGGGTACCAGGCTGCAATAAAACCTATAAAACTTACAATCAATAATACATATATGAAATCCGTGAATAAAATCTTTGTCGGGTAGGCTTCCAAAACAAACGTAGATCCCTGGCCGATCTTTATGATACCGAAGGTCTGCTGAAGCCAGCAGATAGCCCCGCCGATGAACAGACCCAATAAGGCGCCGAAAAGAGAGATCATCATGCCTTCTGTAAAAAAAATATTACGGATGGTTTGGTTGTTTGCGCCCAGGCTTTTCAAGATGGCAATATCTTTTCGTTTCTCGATGATGAGCATGCTAAGCGAACCGATAACATTGAATGTAGCGATAAGCAGTATAAATGAGAGTATAAGGTAAATGGCCAGTTTTTCGGACTTCATTATTTTAAACATCAGTTCTTCCTGCTGGTATTTGTTTTTTACAGAGAAATTCTCACCGAGCAGGGCTTGTACTTCCTTTTGGACATTGGTGACCTGTGCGTCGTTTTCAACTCTTATCTCCAGAGCGCTGAGTTGTTTATCGTAATCAAGTAATTGGCGCAGAAACCTGAGTGGAACAATCATGTATTTCTGATCGACTTCCTGCTGAACCGAGAATATACCTGATGGCTGGATCAACATGCTGTTGAATGCATCAACAGGATTCAACCTTGTACCTTTGAAACGTTTAGGGACATAAACAACAAGAGGATTTTCATAATCATTAAGATTTAGTCCGAGGTTGTATGACACGCCCTGCCCGACTATGGCAAAATTTTGTTCACCCCGTTCTAAAATACCCTCGCCGCCAATAATCATGGTGTCTATCTGACTGGTCATCAAAAATTCGTTGCTGACGCCTTTCATCGTGCAGATGTACTGCTTGTCCAGATACTTTATCAATGCGTTTTCTTCAACTACTTTGGTCAGATGGCTTATACCGTCAATGTTCAGAATATTCTTCAGGACAAGATCATCTTCAATAAATGTTTTACCTTCAACTGCCGTAACTTTCAGGTCGGGGTTGAAAGAGTTGAACATGCTTACCACCAGGTTTTCAAACCCATTGAATACAGAAAGAACTATGATAAGCGCCGCCGTTCCGATAGTGATCCCGCCCACCGAAATCGCGGAAATAATATTAATGATATTATGCGATTTTTTCGCAAAAAGGTAACGTTTTGCTATGTACAGGGAAATTTTCAAACTATTGTTTAAGCAGTTTGTCAATCTGATCAATCCTGTCGAGGGTGTCATCAAGGATGAAATCAAGTTCAGGAATTATCCTCAACTGATGCTTGAGCCGGTTTCCCAGGACGCCCCTTATTTCCCGGGCGTTTTCATTTATGGAAGAAATAAGTTCTGTTTTGTTTTTTATCCCGAACAAACTTAAATAAACCCGGGCGTACGAAAGGTCTTTGGTGACCTTCACCGCTGTGACCGTGATCATAGCGTTACCGGCAATTTTTTTTGCCTGCGACAGAAAAATGTCTGCCAGTTCTTTATGAACCAGGCGTGAAACTTTGTTAAGTCTTATGTTGTCCATGAAGGCAAAGATATAAAATATTTCATGACCGGTAGTTTATAATTATAGATTTAGTTTGGCCTGATTTTTGGTTTATCGACACGGTTTTTTTGTGGGCTATTTTTAAAACAACCGCATGAAAACAAACAGATGAATTATTTTTTTTTAAATTTGCATAGAAATAGTTCATTCAATTAGTAATAAGGTAATTTGCAACCACTTGTAACGGAGCAACAACAAAAAACAAACAGTTATGAAAAAGATTATTTTAATTCTGATTGGAATTGTATTTATTAATGCCTTGTACGCACAGGATGTGATTTTTAAAAAGAACGGCGATGAAATTTATGCTA
>Ga0116157_10004655_pt1 | contig 12784 bp, 10 predicted proteins | sample AD_UKC048_MetaG_FD_89882 | JGI IMG/M metagenome (GOLD analysis project Ga0116157, IMG submission 89882) | Active sludge microbial communities of municipal wastewater-treating anaerobic digesters from USA - AD_UKC048_MetaG | ecosystem: Engineered > Bioreactor > Anaerobic > Digestate | place: USA... | reverse complement strand
GCTCAGAGAACAAAAGCGCTTGGAAGACAAGATGCCGCCGCAAGCCGCCTACTTGGAAGCCTGCCAAAAAGTGATTAGCCAGCAGTTGGCGCGCACTTCAATTCCCAAGCGCTTCTTAATTCCCATGCGCGAAATTTGGGATCTGCAAGCTCGTCTTCCAGGTCGCCAAGGTATGCGCGCATTGCGCCTGTTGGATCACCCACGCTTTCGCGCCGCTTACGACTTTTTGTTGATGCGCGAAGATGCCGGCGAAAAACTCAACGGCCTAGGTTCTTGGTGGACTAGCTTTCAAAGCGCCGATGACGATGCCCGCGAGCAAATGGTTAAAGACCTCGGCAAGCAAAATGCCACCAGCCGCCCACGCCGCCGTCGCCCGCGTAAACCTGGCGATGGCGCAACTGCCAACACACCTAGCGCCGAATAAGTCAGCATGCTCGCTTACATCGGCCTTGGCAGCAATTTAGAAAACCCACGCGTGCAAGTGGAACAAGCCTTAGAGGAATTGGCGACTATTCCCCAATCTCACTTGCTAGCCAAGTCTCCACTTTATCGCAGCGCTCCCGTCGGCCCAGGCGATCAACCCGATTACATCAATGCCGCTGCCATACTGGAAACCTCCTTAACCCCACTTGCACTACTCGATACCCTACAAGCCATTGAACAAGGCCATCAGCGGGTTCGTATTGAGCACTGGGGGCCGCGCACGCTGGATTTGGATATCTTGCTGTTGGATCAGCAAACGATTGATAGCGAGCGCCTCAAGGTGCCTCACCCCTATCTGACTCAGCGCAACTTTGTACTCTACCCCTTGGCTGATATTGCCCCAGAGCTGCGCTTACCCGATGGTACAAGCCTGCAACAACTTATTGCTCAATGCCCGCGCGATGGGCTGGCACCCATAGAATAACGAGCGCCCTTGAATGCGCATCAGGAGTTGGCTGTGAACCCCATGTTTGAAGATTTATCTCTGGATTTAACCAACACCACTCTGCCGCGCTATATCGCGGTAGAGGGCTGTATAGGCGTAGGGAAAACCACCCTCGCGCGCAACATCGCCAACTTGTTTAATTACGATATGTTGTTGGAGCAGCCAGAAGAAAATCCATTTCTGGAGCGCTTTTATAAAGACCCCAAATCCACCGCGCTGCCCACACAATTATTCTTTTTGTTCCAACGCGCCAAGCAGCTCCAAAGCCTGCGTCAGAGCGATATCTTTGAACCTGTACGCATCGCCGATTTTTTGATTGAAAAAGACCAACTTTTTGCGCGTGTCACATTGGATGACGATGAATTGAATATTTATCGTCAAGTCTATGACAAGCTTTTGATCGACGCTCCGCGCCCAGATTTAGTGATTTACCTGCAAGCACCTTTGGATGTGCTTGCCGACCGCATTCGTCTGCGCGGTATTGCTAGCGAGCAATACATCAGCAATGAATACCTAAAAGCACTTAACGATGCTTACACTGAGTTTTTCCATTATTACGACGGCGCACCGCTGCTCATCGTCAATGCCAAGGATTTAAACCTCGCACAAAACCGCGAGCACTTTAAGCAGTTGGTGGGATATATCCTCACCATTAAAAGTGGCCGCCACTATTACAACCCAACGCCTATGTTGTGATTTTTGCGGTTTGCACCATACTTTTAGCTCCATACTTTCCCAAACCGCATTCACTGCATAAGTTTGCAGCACCCAAAAGATGATCTCACTATGCCCTACGGAACCATTACCAACAGCACCTCAACCACCAACAGTGCACTCACCAAAGCCGTTACGATTAATACGCTGCATAAACTAAAAGGCACTGGCGAAAAGTTTGTGGTGATTTCGCTCTATGACGCCCATATGGCCGCCATGGCGCAGCGCTGTGGTGTTGAAGTGGTATTGGTCGGCGATTCCTTAGGCATGACTGTGCTCGGCTACGACAGCACTATTCCCGTCACTATGGAACATATGATTTACCACGTAGAAGCGGTGGCGCGGGGCAATAAAAAATCCCTGATTATGGGCGATTTACCTTTTATGACTTACGCCACGCCGGAAGATGCTTTGCGTAATTGCGCGCGCATTATGCAAGCCGGTGCGCATATGGTGAAACTGGAAGGCGGCGAGTGGTTGGCAGAAACAGTTCGCATGCTATCTGATCGTGGAATTCCGGTGTGCGCACACATAGGTTTAACGCCGCAATCCGTCAATAAATTTGGCGGCTTCCGCGTGCAAGGCCGCGATCAAGCCCAAGCCGATAAATTACTCACCGATGCAAAATTACTCGCCGACGCTGGCGCAGATTTATTGTTGATGGAATGCATACCCGCTGCACTCGCCGCACAAATCACGCGCGAAATTAGTATCCCCACCATTGGCATTGGCGCGGGCAAAGATACGAATGCGCAGGTGTTGGTAATCAACGATATTCTCGGCTTAACCGAGCAACCACCAAAATTCTCTAAAAATTTTTTGCTGGAAACCAATGATATTCCCGGTGCCATGCAAAAATATGTTGCGGATGTAAAAGCGGGAATTTTCCCCAGCGAAGAAAATAGTTTTAACTGACATACAAAAAACACTATCGGCAATAAACTCAGAAAGGATTCATCACTCGGTCACCACCAAAAAATCTGTGCTAGCAAAATTTGAATATACAAAGGCTTAGCCGCAGAAGACACATCAAAAATTACAACAAACCGACGGGTGATTGTTATGAGTATCAACTTGCATTTTTTACCACTCGCCAAGCTGAAAGTTATGCTTAGTGGGTTAATATTTCTAAGCTCGGCGGCATTCGCTGCTACGGGTGAAGAACTCTCCAAAAACGTTATGCTCGAGAACGCAGAGTGGCATGCTTACAGTGCTAAATCTGAACAATTGAAAGCCTTAGATAAAGCCGCGCTTGCCGCTGAAGTTAAAGCGCTGGGTTTAAGCGAACCCAAATTACCCGAGTACACCAAAGAGTTTGGCTTTGAACCAAAGCAGGCAGATGAATGGTTCAAAAGCGCCGAAGGCGAGCGCATTATGGGTATTATTCTTTCTTTCCAAACCCCGTCTGGCGGCTGGTCTAAACGCACGGACATGAGCAAAACTGCTCGCCAAAAAGGCCAAGCGTTTGGCGTAGAAGAAAATTACGTTCCCACCTTCGATAACAACGCCACCAGCACCCAATTACAACTTTTAGCGCAGGCCTATAGGGTCACTAAGAACAAAGTTTATCTCTCTGCGTTTGAGCGCGGCGTGAAATTAATCGTGGATGCGCAATACCCCAACGGCGGTTGGCCGCAAAATTATCCCATCGTAGGTGGCTATCACGATCACATCACCTACAACGATAATTTGATGAAACAACTCATGGAATTGCTCTACAACATCAATACAGGCAAAAGCGAGTTTTCATTTACCTCCAAAAAATTGCGCAAGCAAACACAAGCCACTTATGAAAAAGGTTTGGCGTGCATTAAGAAAACTCAAGTGGTAACCAACGGCCAACTGACTATTTGGGGCGCGCAACACGACCGGGTGACGCTCGCCCCCGTCAAAGCCCGCAACTTTGAAATGGCGTCCTTATCAAGTAACGAAAGCGCGCATATCATGAGCTTTTTAATGGACATAGATAAGCCCGATGCGGATACGATTAAAGCCGTACACGCTGCCGCCAAATGGTTTACAGAAAATAAAGTTCTTGGTCAGCGCTGGTCGCGCACAGATTTAGCTTTGCAGCCAGATTCTGAAGCGCCGCCAATGTGGTCACGTTTTTATGAGATAGGGACTAACAAGCCGATTTTTGGTGATCGCGACGGCTCCATCTATTACTCGGTCGCGCAGGTTTCTGAAGAGCGTCGCAAAGGCTATGCGTGGTATTCAACTGCAGCAAATAAAATTCTTGAGAAATACAAAACGTGGGCAGAGAAATACCCTACCAAACCCTAAGTCATAAATTTCATGCAATAAAAAAGCCGGTGTTCATAAGAGCACCGGCCAAGACCATACTAGAGTACAAAATAAAGGGGAATTCCAACTGGGTAAATAAACCCACCTGATACTACGAGCAACTCAATGCATTCATCAGTAACTTAAGTATTGGCGCAAATCATAAAATTGCCAGTCTGCAAAATAACTTTTTTACATTGTTTTGAGATAAAGCTCACAAACTCATTTGAAAAAGCTATAAAAAGTGCCTTTTTGAAGAACTCCCTAGCGAGTTGGTAGCGATACAGCTTCGTTAATAAGGGTTTCAAGGCGAGCAGCAGTGCCGGAACGCAATACAAACTCATCCAACATCTTTCGCAGTTTACTCAACTTAGTACGTGCCGCGCGGAATTCGGCAGTAATAGGCTCATAGACCAGATCATGATCTTGCACACTCAACTTACCAATCTCAGAAAGCTCTGAGTGAATGGCACAAATAAGATCATAGAAAAAATCTTTACGATCTATGCTGCTAGCCTCCCAATAGGCTACATCAAGCCCCACCAATAACTCTTCTAAAATTTTTACCGCTCGTGCAATGCTATCGTTTTTCATATGCCACCTTTTTATTTGTAAGAATGCATTAGTCATTTGATAAGAATGCACTGAGTATAGAAGAGAATCCAAAACCTACCTGCAAATACCCCAACTTATACTGGCTCACAACAAGTGGCTCGACTAAGATAGCCGCCTTGATTGAGAACACCTGAATGCCGATTACAAACTTCAGCCTATTTTTGTCGATTACCTTTATTGTGTCTGCCAGCCCTGGCCCGGTCATGCTCTCTTGTATGACTAACGGTGGGCGTTTGGGTTTGAGCAAAGCATTGGTGGGCATGCTGGGTGCAAGTGCAGGCAATCTGTGTTTAGTAGTGCTGTCAGCCTTGGGGTTAGGGCTGATCATTGCCCAAAATGATATTTTATTTAATGCTATAAAATGGGGTGGCGCCGCTTACTTAGTGTTTTTAGGTGTGCAAATTATGCGTACGCCTGTTGTGTTTGAGCGGACGCAATTCACTGCACGTTTGGATTCAACCAAATCGCTGTGGTGGAATTCATTCTTTATCGCTTTGAGTAACCCAAAGGGGTTAATTTATTTTGGCGCATTATTTCCACAATTTATTGCATACCAAAAACCTTTGGCACCGCAATTTTTAGTATTAACACTGAATTTTTTAGCTATAGATTTAATGTGGATGTTTATTTATGCCATAGCAGGCAACACTATTATGCGCTGGCTACAAACACCTAAACATCAAATTTGGTTTAACGCCCTTTCAGGCCTTGTATTAATTGCCGCCGGAATTTTTATGGCGCTATCAGGAAAAGTGTAATGAAACAAAAGCTTCTTTTAATAGGCGGAACTTCTCTCATTTCTATCGCCATCGACCAATGGACAAAAGTGCTCGCTACAAAATACTTAATGGGGAGCGAAACACATAGCTGGTGGAATGATTTTTTCGTATTGACCTACTCTATCAACCACGGCGCATTTTTGGGTTTGGGCAGCAACTTACCAGAACATATTCGCAATTTTATTTTCAGCGGATTAGTCGGGTTATTTTTAATCGGTTTTACCATTTATGCGTTCCGCGACAAAACCATGAACAAATGGCAAAACCTCGCCTGCGGATTAGTCTTAAGCGGCGGTTTTAGCAATCTCTATGACCGCATTACCAATAATGGCGGCGTAGTGGATTTTATGAATATGGGAATCGGCGGTTTGCGTACGGGTATTTTCAACGTGGCCGATATGGCGATTATGGCGGGTGTGTTTGTGTTGGTGATTTATTCTTATAAAACTGAAACGAAAAAGTAAGACCTATCCCTCGCTCTGAATGCACATCAGTGACGACCAGTTTGCCCACTCGCTCCGAGTGGGCAACAGATCAAAAAAAGGAATTTGAAGTAACAACCCCTTCGACTGCTTCGCACTCAGGGTGAGCGGGAATATACAAATTAAATAACCGTTTTATTTCTGCAACGAATCCCTAACCTGTATTAAAGTCTGCGCCAAATCTGTTCCCGCCTGCGCAAAGCGAATTCCTTGCTGTACAAACTGTAGGGCAGCTTGCGTATTCGCCAACTGCATATAGCTCTGCGCTAAAATCAAATAAACATCGGGCGCGCGGCGATCAATTCGCAAAGCGCGTTCTGCAATAGCAATAGCACCTTGATAGTTTTTTGCTTGGTACTGTGTGCGCGCTTGACTCACCAAACTCGCCGTCGCATTGCTGCTTGCTGCAGGTATGGGTGCACGAGTTTGTGGAACCGCTTCTGGAATAACGGGTTCTACGGGTTTCACCGGCACATTAACTTCTGGCACAGCTACGGGGGCGGATTGTTCAATAACAACAGGGGCAGCTTCAGGTTTTACATTGCCGGCGCAGCCGACTAAATTCGACACCACAAAAAACAAACCACCCAAAAATAAAACTTTCTTGAATACATTTTTTTTCACAACACAATTTCCCAAAAATTATTCATCATAACAACACTTAAAAAATCTTTTGCCACCAATGTTCTTCACCCAGATTTTCTTTAATTTTACACTCAGCCGATTCTTTAGGTTTGAAATCATTATGCAGCGGTAACCACATGGCACCTTCGCATTGCTCTGCGCTGAGCAGGCCAGTGTTTGCATCTATCCAATCGAAACTGACACCTTCTGGTGCTTGTTGATTCACACCTTGGGTTGGTACTTGACGCATTAAATCTGCCCAAACTTGCAAAGCACCGCTGGCACCGCTTAAAGGGGTTTTAGCGTTGTCATCTTTACCAACCCACACTACGGCTAAATGCTCACCGCTAAAACCTGCAAACCAGCTATCGCGCTGATCGTTGGTGGTGCCGGTTTTGCCCGCAAGCGGCAAAGATTCTGGGAAAGAATTGTACACGCTACGCCCAGTTCCCTCACGCAATACCGCTTGCAATGCATGCTGTAATTCAAAGGTACTTTGCACAGAAAAACGCTGATCCAATTCTATAGGGTAACGTTTGAGCGGCTGACCTTCGGCATTTAGCACCTCGCGAATAGCCCGCAACGGTGTGTAAACACCTTCTGCTGCAAGCGTGTGGTAGATACCGGTAACTTCCAGCGGTGACATATCAACCGCGCCAATTAATATAGAAGGCACTTGTGGGATATCACCGGTATAACCTGCAGCCTTAACCGTTTTAATCACTTCTTTAACGGTAAGCTGCATACCTAAACGCACGGTCGCCTGATTTTCTGAATGCGCCAACGCACGATAGAGCGGCATATTCCCGTGGCTTTTATTGTCGGCATTTTTAGGCTCCCACATTTTGCCGTCGCCACCTTTAATACTTACAGGGTCATCGCTAATCAGAGTGCCAAGATGATAAGTTTGCGGCTGATCGAGTGCCGCTAAATACACAAAGGGTTTCATCAGTGAGCCGATTTGACGGCGTGCATCCAAGGCGCGATTTAAGCCAGGATAACGCGGATTTTTATCGCCAATTAACGCGAGAATTTCACCACTACCGACAGAAGTAACAATCATACCCACTTGCAGTTCTTTTATTTTGTAGTGTTTTTCAAGCCGCGCAATACGGGTTGCCACCGCATTTTCTGCAAGGCGTTGCACCATGGGAGCAATGGTCGTAAAAATACGCAAACCTTCTGCACGCAAATCTTCTTCTTTATAATCCTGCTTTAGTTGGCGTCTTACTAAATCGACAAAGGCCGGGTAATTAATCAAACTGTTATCCGTTTCTGCCGCCAAACCTAAAGGTGATGCCTGAGCGATTTTAAGTTGCTTATCGTTAATTAAATTTTCTTGATGCATAACACCTAAAACAAGATTGCGACGCTTTTTTGCGCGCTCAGGATTGCGCCACGGATTATAAAAAGATGCACCTTTCACCACGCCCACAAGCAAAGCAATTTCTTGTGGATTGAGTTCCTGCACTGGCTTGCGAAAATAATGTTGCGCCGCCAAACCGAAACCATTAATTTCCCGTGAGCCGCTGCGACCCAAATAGACTTCATTAATGTAGGCTTCTAAAATTTCTGATTTGGTGTAATGAACTTCCAACAAGACCGACATAATGGCCTCAGGAATTTTTCGCGCCATTGTTTGTTCAGAGGTGAGATAAAAGTTTTTGACTAATTGCTGTGTAAGCGTGCTGCCGCCTTGAACCACTTCACCTTCACGTGTATTTACCCACATGGCCCGCAAAATAGCTTCTGGCGATACACCGTGATGTTCAAGAAAATGTTTATCTTCAACGGCTAATAAAGTTTCACCTAAGAGTGGTGGCAATTGCTCGAGCTTAACTAATACACGGTCTTCAATATTATTGGGGTATATGCCGCCAATTTCTTCTGGTTCCATGCGCACCAAGGGCAATGCAGCCCCCTTAGAATCCATCAATGATGCAATTCTGCCGCTATCAATTCGCACGGTGAAACGCTGAGGCTCTTCGCGTTTATCCCAAAAATCGAAACCGCGCGTTAATATTTCATAAGTAACTTCTTGGCTGCTAGCGGCACGGCGCGACATCTGGCCCGATGCAGTCACGCTTGCCGTACTGCGATACCCTAAGGCTTCCAATTCTTTCTCGAACAACACAGGGGTCAGCGGTAAACCTTCATAAAGCTCCAACGGACGCGAATAGACGCGTGCAGGTAGTGCCCACTTCTTGCCTTCAAATTTTTCGCGCACAACCTTATCGAGATACAAACTCCACACGCCTAACACAAGAGCACACAATAGGCTAAAGGCCAAAAACGCCAACAGAACCAGCTTCCAATTGATATGGAAAGAACCAGAACCGGGAGACTTTTTACCGCGACTTAAAAAACGACGTTTGGTCATCGATGAGATCCAACAGGAGATTAATTACGTATTTTACGGGTTAGAACATTTTACGGGTTCAACAAGGCTTTATCGAGTTAAACCTTTTAAGCATAATGCACCACCTCAAAATTTCGTTCACACAAGGTTTACCTCATGAGCAAGCAATATCACATTTATGGCATAGGCGCCGCCCTCGTCGATACCGAAATCACCTTGAGCGATGCAGATCTCGCCGCAATGAAGGTGGACAAAGGCGTTATGACTTTAGTGGACGAGGCGCGCCAACGCGAACTTATCACACATTTATCGCAGCACTTAGTTGCCTCCAAAAAAGCCAGCGGTGGCTCAGCAGCGAACACCATCATCGCAGCCAGCTATTTTGGTTGTAATAACGTCTATTCCTGCAAAGTGGCTGACGATGAAAATGGTCAGTTTTACATCAACGATATTAAAGCCGCTGGCGTCACCTACCCCGCGCACATTACCCCACCCGCAGGCACTACGGGTAAATGTTTGGTCATGATTACACCTGACGCTGAACGCACTATGAACACCTTTTTAGGCATCAGCGAAACTCTGTCCGTTGCTGAATTAGATGTAGCTGCTATTGCCCAATCGCAGTTCGCTTATATTGAAGGTTATTTAGTGACCTCTCCCACTGGTCGCGCTGCGGCTATCGCTTTGCGTGAATACGCCGAAGCTAACAATACCCGCACCGCACTCAGCTTATCTGACCCAGCCATGGTGCAATTTTTCCGCGATGGCTTAGTCGAAATGATTGGCGCAGGTGTAGATATTTTATTTTGCAACAGCGATGAAGCCATGGGTTTCACCCAAACCGAAACACTCGCAGCCGCAGCAGAAGCCTTAAAGAAATTTGCTAAAAATTTCGCCATTACCTGCGGTGCCAACGGCGCATTAATATTTGATGGCAATCAACTAATTCAAGTGGCAGGCAACCAAGTAAAAGCAGTTGATACTAATGGTGCAGGCGATATGTTTGCAGGCGCATTTTTGTATGCCATAGCGCAAGGTAAGGATTATAAAACCGCAGGAGATTTTGCGAGTTTGGCGGCAAGTAAAGTAGTGTCACAATTTGGGCCGCGCTTAAAAGCTGAACAACATGCAGAATTAAAAAACGCTTTTTTTAATTAGTCCAAGTCATTTCTCTATTGAATATAAATATTCAATAGAGAAATGAAAGCTCGTTGTCTGGCGCTAGAAACACGACAGATAAAATCTACTCAAAGCCAAAATACTTATCGATAATTGCCCGTCATCTCCACTTCACTTTTCACATCATTTCTTATTTCTATTACCTGATTTTTTAGCATTGCACGCGCAAAAATAGTGCACGATGTAAGCACTTGCTTACAGCAAGAGCTGGTCTATGCTTAAAACACAAAAATCGCGCCCATGTATGACAGATCTTAAAAAAATCATTATTTACTGTCTCGCAATCGCTAAAGGAATACTCAATGGCCAATTTGTCTACAATAGACAACTCTTATTTAAATGATCGCAAGCGCCGCTGCTTGCGATTGGCACTTGCCTGTGCGTGTTTGCTACCCGCGATGCTACATGCAGCTGATTCTCGTGAGCTGCTGGATATGAGCCTTGAAGAGCTGCTTCAAGTCACTGTTACCGGTAGTCATATCAAGCGTACCGATACCGCTGATAACAGATCCCTCAATATTATTGACCGCAAAATCATAGAACGCTCTGGTGCCACCTCGGTCGAAATACTTTTACAACGTTTGGCATTTTCTGCAGGCTATGCCGGCAATCAAACCAATTCTTATTGGGCCTCAAATGGCAACGGCAACACTCACGTGAATTTACGAGGGCTCGGTATAAGCCGAACCCTCGTGCTGCTTAATGGCCGCCGCCTTGCGAATGGCGGTACGGGTGCGAATGCCGCGGTTGACCTCAATAGTATCTCGCTCGCCACGATCGATAGAATTGAAATATTGAAAGATGGCGCGTCTGCGATTTATGGTGCAGATGCCGTTGCAGGCGTGGTAAATATTATTACCCGCAGCGATCTTGTGGGCGTTGAAGCTTCAGTGCGAGCGGGTGAAAGTTTTCAAGGCGATGGCAATAATCGCTCTGCCGACTTGAGCTGGGGAGCCAACGGTGAACGCGGCTCATTGATGCTTAATTTAAGTCACTCAGCCAATGGTGCAGTCAATATGGCGGATCGTGCACCCTGCGGGTTGGGTGAATCAGGCGGCCAACTTATCTGCGTTGATAGCGGCAACACTATTGGCGGCCGCGCACTACTCGCCGATGGCCAGCGAGTTAACTTCAACCAAGTCTTAGGCGGCAATGGCAATTTCTTTGAGCCCTACTCCGCAGCAAAACACAACTTCAATGGCAACCCGTATCTGAATGCTGTAAACCCTATTGAGCGCACTGCGTTGAGCGGTTTCGGCAGTTTGATATTGAGCGATAAGCTTAGCGCCTTTGCCGAACTAAGTTACAGCGAACGATACTCCAACCAGCTCGCAACACCGGGGGTCATTGGGCTCAACCGTGTAGTCAATATTGCCGCCAGCAACCCTACCAATCCCACCGGCCAAAACTTATTACTGCAACGCCGCCGCTTATTGGAAGCAGGGCCACGCGAGTTTTTTCAAGACGTTGAATACGTCGATAGCGTTATAGGCTTTAAGGGAAATTTACGAGACAACTGGGATTGGTCGGCAGCAATCGATTACCGCCGGAACGAGGGGAGCAATAGCGAGACCAATATCGCCAATCTCGATCACGTGGATAACACGCTGAACATCAGCAAGTGTAGCAATACCCCGGGTGCTGCAATCCCCTGTGCGGATTACTTGGGCTACGGCGATCTGACTCCCGCCGTTATCGATTATTTAATGATGACCACTCAGGATACCGGCGGCAACGAACAAAAGGGGTTTAGTGCCAGTATAACTGGGCAGGCGTGGGAGCTAGCCGCCGGTAAAATCGCGGTAGCCGCCGGAATTGAAATACGCGCTGATCATGGCTGGTTTAATCCCGATCCCAGAACAGCGAATGGTAGTGCAAACAGCAATATGCAGAAATCGACGGATGGCAAGTTTACCGCCCGTGAAGCTTTCGCCGAAGTAGATATACCGCTGCTTAAACAACACGCTTGGGCAGAGTCATTATCACTGAGTAGCGCTATTCGCCATTCTGAATATGATTTGTTTGGGGGCGTGAACAACTATAAGTTGGGGCTCGATTGGCAAGTAGTAAGTGCATTAAAATTTCACGCCAATTACGCCACCGCATTTCGCGCACCCAATGTGCCAGAATTATTTGCCGGTAATTTCAACCAAAATCTCAATGCCATAGACCCCTGCAACAACTGGGATAAATTGCCCTCGACATCTGAGTTATATCGCAATTGCCAAGCCGAAAATATTCCCGTTGGCTTTGAGCAATTAGCACCCAGCATTCTGACTACATTAGGAGGCAACACTAAACTCAAACCAGAAAGCGCAAGCACCTTCACTTTAGGGGTGATTTGGGAGCCGAACGATAAAGCACAGCTAAGTTTGGACTATTTCAACATTGATATAGAAGATGCTATTGGCGGCGCCGAAGGCTCCACCAAACTAGCTGCATGTTATAGCTCACCCCAGTTCAGTCATCCCTTTTGCAGCAGCACACAATTCACCCGCAACGCCACCACAGGTCAAATTAATTATCTGTCAGCACAACAGACCAATGCGGCTAGCGAAAACATGTCTGGCATTGATTTGAGCGCGCACTACCAATTCACACTTGCGGACTGGAATGCCTCATTGAATTGGGATATTTCCTATTTGATTAAATACGACTTAGTACCATTCGATGGCGCTGAAAAAGTAGAATACGCAGGGAAAATCACCAGTGGTCGCGGCAGTTATACCCAGTGGCGATCCTTAGCAGAATTAACTCTCGAACGTGGCGCTTGGTCTGGCGCATACACTATTCAATACATAGGTTCCGCTAAAGATATAGC
>Ga0116157_10004654_pt1 | contig 12784 bp, 12 predicted proteins | sample AD_UKC048_MetaG_FD_89882 | JGI IMG/M metagenome (GOLD analysis project Ga0116157, IMG submission 89882) | Active sludge microbial communities of municipal wastewater-treating anaerobic digesters from USA - AD_UKC048_MetaG | ecosystem: Engineered > Bioreactor > Anaerobic > Digestate | place: USA... | reverse complement strand
GAGGAAATGTACATCACGACCGAAGCTGCCGATATCGTGAACAAATCGAAAGCGGAGAAAAAGAATGTGATTTCGGTTGGAACAACCACCATGCGTGCGATTGAAAGTTCTGTATCTACTGAAGGATTCTTGAAAGAATACAGCGGCTGGACGAATAAATTCATTTTTCCTCCATACGATTTCCGCGTAGCGAATGCCTTGGTGACGAATTTTCATATGCCAATGAGCACCTTGTTAATCATGGTTTCGGCTTTTGCTGGACATGATTTTCTAATGGAAGCATACAAAGAAGCCGTAAAAGAGAAGTATCGCTTCTTTACTTATGGCGATGCGATGTTAATTATCTAACAGGGTGCGTTACCACGTAATTATCGTGGCTGGCGGAAGTGGTTTGCGCATGCAAGCTGCTGTTCCTAAGCAGTTTTTACTGTTAAGGGGATTACCTGTTTTGATGCATACGATTAATCGGTTTCATCAAACCTTACCTAGTGCTCAACTAATAGTTGTACTTCCTGAAGATCAAATTTCTTTTTGGAAGCAATTACTAGTTGAGCATCATTTTTCTGTGCCACATCAAGTTGTTGCTGGCGGAGAAACACGTTTTCATTCGGTCAAAAACGGTTTAGCACGTGTTGATGAAGGAATCGTTGGTGTTCACGATGGTGTTAGACCGCTGGTGAGTGAGCAAACTATTTTACGTTGTTTTTCTGCTGCCGAAAAAACGGGAGCTGTTGTTCCGGTGATGCCTGTGAATGATTCAACACGTATCGTTTTAGCTGACGGGTCGAACCAAGCACTGGAACGTTCTGCTTTGAGAAGCATTCAAACGCCTCAATGTTTCGAGGTAGAAAAATTGAAGCGCGCTTTTGAACAAGCCTATCGCAGTGATTTTACTGATGATGCTTCGGTGATGGAAGCGGCTGGATTTCGGATTGAACTAGTGGATGGAAATGAGGAAAACATCAAAATTACTCGACCGTCGGACCTGATTTTAGCCGAGAACTTTCTGAATTCTCCTGTTTAAGTTTTTCGATTTACGCTTCTTTCCTCCAAAAAAACCCCGAATTTGCAGGCATGAAAATTCTTCTGCTTGGATCAGGTGGTCGCGAACATGCGTTTGCTTGGAAATTGGCTCAAAGTAAGCGATTAACAACACTTTACATTTCTCCCGGAAATGCCGGCACTCAAGGTTTGGGTATTAATGTGGCTTTGAATCCGAACGATATTCCGGCAGTTATTTCGTTTGTTGAAGAACATCAGATTGATCTTGTACTTGTTGGTCCAGAAGAACCTTTGGTACGAGGAATTGTAGAAGCCTTTGCACAACATCCTAACGTGAATCATGTTCCGGTTATTGGACCCGATTCGGTTGGTGCTCAGTTAGAAGGCAGCAAGGATTTCTCGAAAGCTTTTATGCAACGCCATGGAATTCCAACAGCTCGTTATCAGAGTTTTACCCCAGCAACTATTGAAGAAGGCAAAGCATTTTTACACACGTTTCAGCCACCTTATGTGTTGAAAGCGTCTGGATTAGCAGCCGGAAAAGGTGTTGTTATTCCGGAAACTTTAGCAGAAGCGGAACGCGAATTAGAAGACATGCTTGGTGGAAAGTTTGGCGCAGCCGGAAATGTTGTAGTGATTGAAGAGTTTATGAAAGGCATCGAGTGTTCGGTGTTTGTGCTAAGCGATTCGGAACATTATCTCGTTTTACCTGAAGCCAAGGATTACAAACGCATTGGCGAAGGTGATACCGGACTCAACACCGGAGGAATGGGCGCTGTTTCGCCTGTGCCATTTTGCATTCCTGAGTTTATGGAGAAAATCCGAACTCGAATTATTGAGCCTACCATCCAAGGATTAAAACAAGAAGGCATCGTTTACAAAGGCTTCATCTTTATCGGAATCATGAACGTTATGGGCGACCCGATGGTGGTGGAATACAATTGCCGAATGGGCGATCCCGAAACCGAAGTGGTCATTCCACGAATCCAAAACGACCTAGTCGATTTATTGGAAGCTGTTGCCAATGGCACTTTAAACACACATACCATTCAAACTAGTCCCGAAACAGCTGTCACCGTTATGACGGTTTCGGGAGGATATCCGGGTGATTATTCGAAAGGAAAAATCATTCATGGACTAGGTGAATTAACCGGTGAATTAGTATTTCATGCCGGCACTAAGCAAGAAGGAAGTGATATTGTAACACAAGGAGGGCGCGTATTAGCTTTTACCTCATTGGGCGATTCAATTGACTCGGCTGTAAAGCGTTCGTACAAAAACATCAATACCATTTGTTACGACGGTATTTACTATCGTCGCGATATTGGTCAAGATTTGATGTCCTAATTAAGATGCTTGTTTACTTCTGGTTTCAGCAAAAGCTTCTAAACGTCTTGCTTGATCTTGCTTCAGAATCTGACACATCGCCTTGTATAGCTCTGGGAGTTTCTGTCTGAATTCTATTGGTGCTTCAAAAAAGTGTTCTACACAAACAGCCCAAAATTCATGCATGTTAGAACGAGCATAATCACGTAAAAATGGATGGTGTTCGTTACGTTGCATCTCTTCAAAAACAGGCATTGCAACAAGTGTCCAGTCGTCGAATCCGTAAAGCATTCGTCGGTGCCCAAAATAATCGAGATAAAGCGCATGAGCCATCTCGTGTAAGCCAAGATTTAACTTATCGGTTGCATCGGAATATCCATCTTCATAATGTGGCCAAGATAGAATCACGATGCCGTTGTGATAAACGGTTAAGCCTTTTATATCCTGCTCAAATAACCGAGAGTAAAACTGATTGGGAAATAATACGATTCGATCAAAACGGGGGAAATAAAAACGCTCGATTCCCATGGTGAGTTGAGCCATGGTTGCTCCAATAAGTAAAATTTTTGAGTCGGTAACTTGTAAGCCTTCACGACCAACAAACCATTTCGTTTTTATGATTCGAACAAGCCTCGTTCTAAACCGTGCTTTTTCCTGCGGATTTAACAGATGATAAAAGGCAAAATTCCCAAATAGAAACTCATGCAAAGTAGCATCACTGGGCATGTACGAGATTTGAACATAATCCGAATAGTCTTCCTCGTCAAAAGGAATCGGACTGTCCTCATCGGGAGTTTTTAGCTCTCGAATTTGAAAATAAATTAAAATTACTGCGACAAAAAATGCAGCTAACATGCTGATCCTACTTTTTACGCAGCGGCGAAAGTCGGATTAGCCATGCTTGGATTTTCTTCCTGTCCGAATTTACGCATGGTGCGGTAATGACTAGCAATCGCACCAATCATCGTTGGCATGTTATAATAAGGAACGCCGTATTCTTTGCAAACCTTTTCCACAATAGGACTTAAAGCCGAATAGTGAATGTGGCTGATTTTTGGGAACAAGTGATGCTCTACTTGGAAATTCAATCCGCCCACAAACCATGAAATAGCTTTGTTTTTTGTAGCAAAATTGGCAGTGGTTTTCATTTGATGAACAGCCCAAGAATCTTCAATAGTTAATCGAACATCCGGCTCATGCGTAGCATCAACAAATTCGGTAAGTTCAATAACGTGCGCCAATTGGAATACAAGAGCTAAGGTCAAGCCTAAGACTGCGCTTGCAAATAAATATCCGATGATGAATTTGGAGAAACCAACCATCATAATAGGAATGAGCATATAGAACACGATGTACAAAACCTTAGAAACCCAAAACAAAACATGTTCTTGCATGGGTATATGATTGATTGGTGTGTTGTGTATGCTACGTTTGAAGTATTTATCGAAATCAGTATAAAGCGCCCAAAGCATCGATGAAATTCCATAAAAGAAAAACATGTAGATATGCTGATACTTATGAAGCGGCTTATATGGTTGAGAATAGCAATGACGAAGCACTGGCGATTTGGCAATATCATCATCCAAACCATCAATATTGGTATAAGTATGATGAACAATGTTGTGCTTAATTTTCCAAATAAACGCGTTTGCACCAAGAGCATTCATGGTTAATCCCATGATGTAATTGATTCGTTTGCTTTCGGAATAACTACCATGACAGGAATCATGCATCACATTAAATCCAATAGACGCGATACAAAGACCGAGTAATGCACACAAAGCAAGTGCAGCAACAGCGGGCATTTGAACAGTTAAAAGGGAAATATAAATAGCTAATGCTCCTGGAATCAGGACGAATGACTTTAAATACAAACGCCAATCACCGGTTTGTTTTAGATGGTTCTCTGCGAAATACTTTTTTACTTCAGCATTTAAAGCTTCAGAGAACGAATTGTTCTTGTTGTTGAATACTACTTTTTTCAAAGAGGGTTGATTTTCGTGAAAGGTAAGTCAAAAAGTGACAAGAGCCCCCAATTAACCATTTTGAACTAACAATTGTTTGTGTTTAAAGTGACATAATCTCAGCTATTTCCAAGATTGTTTCGTTCACATCGATGTTATGTTTAACGGCTTTTTCGAGCGGAATGAAATTCACTTTCCCAGCTACTTGTCCCGCCATCATTCGATTTTTTCCATCTAATAAACCACAAACGGCTTCATAACCAAGGCGAGTTGCAAGCACGCGATCCATACAAGTTGGATTACCTCCGCGTTGGATATGGCCAAGTATACAAACTTTGGTTTCGAGCTTATCAAACTTCTTCTGAACGATGTCGGCAATCTTAAATGCTCCACCAGCATCATCGCCTTCGGCAACAATAATAACGTGTCCCGATTTTTGACGCTTCCAGCCACGTTCCAGTTGGGTAATCAATTTATCAATATGCGTTTTTGTTTCGGGAATCAGAATCGCTTCCGCACCACAAGCAATTCCGCTGCGCAAGGCAATCAATCCGGCATCACGCCCCATCACTTCCACAAAAAACAAACGATTATGCGAACTGGCTGTATCGCGGATATTATCGACCGCTTCTACAACTGTATTAATGGCAGTGTCGTATCCAATGGTAAAATCGGTGCCGTATAAGTCGTTATCGATTGTTCCAGGGATTCCAATCACACGAATTTCGGGATATTCCTGTGCTAGAATATCTGCTCCTTGAAATGAACCATCTCCTCCAATCACCACCAAACCTTCGATGCCTTGAGCTCGAATGTTTTTCATTGCTTCTGCCCTACCTTCTGGTGTTCTAAACCGAGCGCTTCGGGCAGTTTTTAATATTGTTCCACCTTTTTGAATGATGTTTCCAACCGAAGTCGAATCCATTTTTCTAAAATCGCCCTGAATCAAGCCTTCGTAACCAGCAACCACTCCAGTTACTTCAATGCCTTTGAACATCGCCGTCCGAACAACCGCACGAATACAGGCGTTCATTCCCGGTGCATCACCACCAGAGGTCAATACTGCAATATGTTTCATTAATAAAGTGTTAATCTGACACAAAGATAAAGCAACTTATCTTTTATCCGAACATGCTTAAGGAGTAAATTCCATCGCCCCACAATCGGGAGCAGTATCTCCTAAACGGTTGTTTCCTAGCAAATCTGTTGGTATTGCAGGACTCTCATTCACAACAGCAACACTTCCTTTATCACGAGATGTGGAACTTTCCGATAAACGATAGTCCCTGTTTTGAACATCTCGAAACAAAGGATCTTCATTCAACACCATATTGGAAAAATGATTCACGTCTCCCGGATCGATGTTTTCATTATCGATTTTCAGACAGGTATTTTCAAATTTCCAGTTAAAAGTAGCTCCAGGCTGACTGTCCACATCCAATTCGTTATCTCCTTGTAGATTTCCGTAAACGATCCCATTTGTAAAACGAAAATCCATGTTAGCAACGTAAGTGACATTTTGGATTACCTGATAATTACTCAAAAAGACGGCAGTTTCAGAGCGAACTGATTCGCCCCAGTAATTGGCCACGGTATTGTGTCGGAATCGATATGTTCCTCCATTTATCAAGGCCAGAGCATAAGAGCCACAATTAGAAATGACGTTGTTCCAAGCATTGATCGAATAATGAACGCCATATAAACCAAAGGCCTTCATGTTTTTGATTCGAGTATTCGAGAGTGTTAGCAAACTTGGCAATCCTTCGCCAAACGAAATAACATCCTCTGCTTGAATTCCAATGTTTCCATTTTTAATCACCGCATAGTTTATCACATTACCGGTGCTTCCTTGATTAATCCAAATTCGATCCCACTGACCGGGTGTGTTTTTATATGAATCCTCCTTCCTAACGCCCTGAAAAACAACCGAATCCTGCAAGGTTCCATTCACAACCAAACGACCTTGTTTATACACCCAAATTCCAGAGTTATTGTACAAGTATACTTGAGTTCCGGCTTCTATTGTGAGCGAACAGGCCGAATCAACTGCTAGATATCCGATTATGACTTTAGGGCGATTGTTTGTCCAAGTTGTATCACAGCCAACAACCGAATAAGCTGGAAAACCATTTTTGGGGAAAACTGTTGGGCGAAAGAAATCGGCATTTCTGCCATACGCCATCAATTTCACATTTTGAAGGTTTCCATTGGTTTCAAACAACACGCTATCCATCACCACAAAAGGATTCTGGTCATTATTCGGATCAATTGTTACCTCTACAAATATGAAAATACTGTCTTTCCCGTCGATTTCCACATCGTGCGCATTGATTGTAGCTTCTCCATCAATATTTAAACGGAATGGTGATGCGCTTCCTCCAGCTAATCGGATATTCGAAACTTTAATTTTGTCTTCGCTCGAATTGTAAACTCGGAATCGTTGTGTTACCGAGCCCATTGTTACAAAAACAGTATCGAAGTAAACGGTATCAGTTGAGAAACCCAGTTTAGATGATGGACTAACATCTAGCACATCTTTTCTGCAACTGCTCAGGAAAAGTCCTCCTGCGAGAACAACAAACACCAAAACCTGCAGAATGTATTTTAATTTCATAGACTTCGCCAGAACGCCAAAGGTAACAGATTATTTTCCAGAGCTTCCAATCAAGACTGTGTATTGAACGGACGTCTTAACCTTAAACGTTCCACGGGTATTCCGCCAACAAGATGTGAATCAACAATTTCCTGAACATCACTTAGTTGAACCTTTCCATAAAATACACCCTCAGGATAGATTACCACAGTTGGTCCTTGTTCGCATAAATCGAGACAGCCGGATTTTTGAGCTCGAATAGGAACAGGCAGTTGCTTGTCTTTTATTGCTTTCTTAAATGCTGCAACCAAAGCCAATCCTTGTGTTTCGCCGCAACATGGGCGAGGAGCTCCGTCGGGGCGCTGATTCGTGCAAATAAAAATGTGCTTGTCGTAAATGAGTGCTTCGTCCATGTGGCAAATGTCGCTGTTAAAGTTTGGTTCTCATAATAGGAAAATTTCTCCGCTAGAAATCGGCAGATTCTAGAAGGATTTTAGCATTGCCATTGGCATCAAGAACGATATCGAAATGGTCATCTGCCACAAAAATATCACGCACTTTAAATGCTTTCAAACTTCCTTTAACCGTAAAAACGTTCTTGTAAGATGTGCTTTTCAACCGCTTAGTTAAATCGTCGCGAATGCTGCTAACTTCTTGGTCGAACGAGAAGTGCATTTGCTGTTGAAGCTGTTTTTGCAACGTTCCATTAAGCAACCAACTAGCGGCTTTTACTAAAACACTCCGTGAGTGAATATCATAATCCAACTGAGCAATGCTGAATTCGTTGGTTTCGCTGTTGTAGGTTGGAATTCCTGATAAGAATAGCTCACCTTTCAAACTTCCAGATAGCACCAATCGAACATAGGCCAAATCACCCTTTCCGTAAACTTGTATGTCCTCGACTTTGATGGTCTTCTTTTTAAAATGAAACTCTTGTCCAACCAACTGTTTCTTGGCAATAGAAGTTGCTGCATCAAAGCCTAATTCGGAACGTATTTGAATACTAAAATCCTGTCCGCCTCGACCAGCCAAACGCAAGTCAGGTAAAGGATTGCTCGCAGGTGGCTCGGGTTTACGACCGGTGAAGGTTTCAAGGTATGTTTCAAGCCCTAGAATAATATTCAACGAATTAGCATCACCCGTTATAGGTGCAAGAAGTAAGGCTTTCGGTTCGGCTCGCAACCAAGTTTGGGTTGAATCGTCGAGCAATAGTGGTTCTTGAGCAACTTTCCATAAAGCTTCAACCTGATCACGCAAATCAAAAGCTCCGTTAACATTTTTGTCAATCTCTTTACTCACCGACTGTAATTGCTCGTCAATCACGCTTTCCAGCAATCGTCCAATAGGAATATTGATTGGTCCAATTGCAATTCGAGGCTGACTTTTCCACTCAAAACCATCCGAAGCGGTACTCATTCGAAACTGGTAGTTTTTGAGGATTTCGACTTTTGAGCGGAGATAAACTTCCACATCAAAAATGGTTTGCTTCTCTACTTCCGGACAAAATGAGCATGGATCAAATCTTCCTTGTGCCCAAATTTTAAGGGGAATGGTGAATTTTAGCTCATTTCCAACTGCCGTAACTCCGATGTGATTGTTTTGATAAACCCGTATTTTAACATCATCAACCGTTGGACGCGTATAGCTATCATCATCGTAAATCACACCTTTAAACTGGGCATTGATTTTATTTTCGATGAGTTTCAGCGGAATTTCTAATGGAATGCTGATTGTTGAAATTGCACGCGTATAAACCTTACGGGATGGCTCATACGTGGGCATTTCAGGTTTTACTGTTTTACAGGAAGTCCAAACAATAAGCAGGACAAGCACAAAAATGGAACGATTCAACAGGTAGATTATCAAAACTGGTCGCAAAGGTATTGCTCTGTTGGCTTATCAAGGTTCGGTCGTTCAAAATTTAAGTGGATTGATGTAGAATCGGCAACAGAGCCGCATTTCTTTGCAGCATGGACCACCTAAACGCGCTCGACTACCTGATTCTTGCCTTCCTACTTTGGGGATTTATTGCTGGGTTTCGTCGAGGATTGATCATGGAGCTTTGCACCTTAGCTGGACTATTTCTAGGAATCTGGCTGGCAATCCATTTTTCAGGAGCGGCAGAAGAATGGATGAAAACTTCGCAGAAAATGGAAGGTGGCTGGATTTCATTTGTTGCTTTCTTGATGGTTTTTGTGGGCGTATATATTGGATTTTATTTCCTTGGGAAAGCCTTGTCCAAAGCAGTAAGCTTGCTCATGCTTGGTATAATAAATCGAATTGCTGGAGGAATATTTGGGATGATTAAAATGATGATGTTTTCGAGCATTCTGGTGTTAATCCTTAAAATGGGAGGCATTCCATTGCTTTCGGAAGAACTTGAAAAAGGCTCTGCTATCTTCAAACCTGTAAGCGCTTTTGCCGAATTAGTTTATCCATCCATAAGCGACATTCTTCCCGAAAAGAAAGAATCTCCCGTAGAGGAATTATTGGAATCCTGAACAAGCACGATTGCTGGCTGTTTATAGCTAAATTTGCCCCTCAATTTTCCCACATGATTACCAAAGAACAAGTACTCGACGCGCTTAGCAATGTTATGGAACCGGATCTGAAAAAAGATTTGGTAACGCTTAACATGATTCAAGATGTAGCGGTTGATGGAATAAAAGTGTCGTTCACCGTGGTTCTTACCACTCCGGCTTGTCCGCTAAAAGAACTCATCCATAACGCCTGCGTAAATGCCATCAAACATTTGATCGACATGGACGCTGAGGTTACGGTAAACATGACCGCAAACGTTACTACCAAGCGTGGTGAAGAACGCCCTTTGCTTCCTAAAGTTAAAAATATAATTGCCGTTGCTTCTGGAAAAGGCGGTGTTGGAAAATCAACTGTTGCTGCTAATCTGGCGGTTTCACTTGCCGATTTAGGTGCTCGAGTTGGTTTGGTTGATGCCGATATTTATGGTCCATCTATTCCAATCATGTTCGATGTAGTGGATGAAAAACCCATGGTTCGCATGGTTGACGGACAACAAATGATGATTCCGGTAGAAAGTTACGGTATCAAATTATTGTCGATAGGTTTCTTTGCTGACACTTCTCAGGCAATTGTTTGGCGTGGGCCGATGGCATCCAAAGCGCTAACCCAACTTTTTCGTGATGCAGATTGGGGCGAGCTTGATTACTTAATTATTGATCTTCCTCCAGGAACAGGAGATATTCACTTAACGCTTGTCAGTGGCATTCCTCTAACAGGAGCTGTTATTGTTAGCACACCTCAACGTGTTGCTTTGGCGGATGCAGAAAAGGGAATTTCGATGTTCCAACTTCCGAATATCAATGTTCCTGTTTTGGGTGTGGTCGAAAACATGTCCTATTTCACTCCCGAAGAACTTCCTGACAATAAATATTACATTTTCGGAAAAGATGGAGCAAAGGATTTGGCGGAAAAACTCGGTGTTCCATTGTTAGGACAAATTCCACTCGTACAAAGCATTCGTGAAGCGGGCGATAGTGGCCGTCCAGCAGGATTACAGGAAAACACGCCGGTAGCAAATGCATTCCTCGAATTAGCTAAAAATGTAGCTCAACAAGTTGCCATTCGAAATGCAGAAGTTGCTCGAGAGGCTGTATCGCATTAATTGTATATTTGAAAATAATCGGAACACCATCATGCAACCGGAAGAAAAGTTAGCTCTTAAATTAAAAGTTGAACAGGCAATCGATTCCATTCGTCCTTATATGGAGGCCGATGGAGGCAATATCACGGTAGATGAAATTACCGATGATCTAGTTGCAATGGTTCGCCTTCATGGAGCTTGCAGTTCGTGTTCAATGAGCACTATGACACTTCGTTCTGGTGTTACCGAAGCAATTCGACACGCCGTTCCAGAAATTCGGGATGTTGTTGCGGTTAATATGCCCGAAGTCGCTTTCTAAATCCCTTCTGCTTATGAATATATCTGTACACATTTCCCGAGTTACTTATTTGCTCGGGCTGAGCTTGCTATCATTAAATCTCAGCGCCCAATACGATTGTTCCAACGACCGCTTTCTTCAGGAAGTATTTACAGATGTTTCTGTTACATCCGATGTGGAATATGGTAATGCGTTTACTTATAGTGGAGCAGCAACGATATTAAAAATGGATGTTTATCAGCCAACGGGTGATGCATTTACCGAGCGCCCGCTGATTGTTTTCGCACATGGTGGTTCTTTCATCTTTGGAAATAAAACCAGTTCCGACATTGTAACTTTATGTAACAAGTATACCCGATTAGGTTACGTATGTGCCTCTATTGACTATCGTTTGGGTTATGAGAATTTGATTCCTAACGCAACAACTGCAACCGAAACAGTATATCGTGCAACCTCTGACATGCGTGCAGCAATTCGCTATTTCAGAAAAGACCGAGCTACAGCTAATCAATTTAAAATTGACACGACTAATATTTATGCAGCAGGTGTTTCAGCAGGAGCCTTTATGGTGCTTCACTTGGCCTACCTCGATCAACCGGAAGAAATTCCTACAGCTGTTGATCCAGTTGCTTTTGGTGGAATTGAGGGTTTAAGTGGAAATGATGGCTACTCTTCTAAAGTTAAAGCAATCGTAAATCTTTGTGGTGCTTTAGGCGATACTGCTTGGATTAATGCCGGCGATACACCTTGTCTTTCTATGCATGGTACAAACGACGATGTGGTTCCTTATGGCTCAGATATTATCAACGTACTTGGGATTTCATTGTTTGAAGTAGATGGAAGCCATTCGGTTGCTGCTCGTCAAAGTCATATTGGTGTTCAAAATGAATTTTACACTTGGCCCGGACAAGCGCATGTGCCTTTTGTGAACTCTACTGTTTATATGGATTCGGTATATATGGCGATGACACCCTTTTTGGCTAATCAGCTAGGTTGTGAAGTTCCAACTGCAATTGCCCCAACAGATGCACCAGTAGAACTTGCTATGTGGCCAAATCCAGCTAGCGAAACAATTTATTTGAACAGTTCTGCTAAAATCAATCAAGTTCAGATTTTCAATTTGCAAGGAAAATTAGTTCAATCCATGAATCCTTCTAATTCGACAACAAGTGTTTCAATCGATAATCTGCCTAATGGAATGTACTTTATTCGTGTACTCTCCAATTCAACTTGGCAAACACGAAAGTTTATAAAGAACTAAAAACAAAAAACCCCGAACGACTTATCATTCGGGGTTTTTTTATTGTCTTTTTCGATTATTTCGTTGGCTTGCGAGCTGTTTGTGCTTGATCAACTTGGAACTCTAAAATCATTTTCGACTTGATCAATTTTGCTGGTTCTGCAACTTTAACAGTTTGGTTCTCGACCATATTTCCGAAATCATCATACAACCAAGTGCGAGTTTCAGTTAAATCACCATTTGCAGCATAAACTAGTTCTTTGGTTTTTTCTCCAAACTTGTTAAAAATCAGCTGACGGCTTCCTGCTTTCTCTACTTTCTTTTCCGGACAAGAGCACATTTTGTATTCAATACTGATAATAGAACTATCGGTATAGGATAATTCATTCCGATAAATCTCTTGTTGCTCTTCGTTGAAACCAGTTTGCTTGATTACTTTATAATCGTTGTCGAGCTGATATTTGTAATAAATCCAACTCATCATTTTACGTTTCTCTTTGTTGTTATAAACGGTACGCTGAAGAATCAAACCTTCGTTATCGTATTCGCTTATCGTCATGGGTGCATTATGAGGAACTCGAGCTCCTGCACTATCAATTTGATACCGGCATTGTTGCGTTTCCTTTCCGGCAGCATTGTATTCATTATCGTAAACTTCTTTTCGAATTAATTTATCACCTCGAAAAGTTTGTTCCTCTTTTAGTTGACCTGTCGGATGATACACATAGGTCACACTATT
>Ga0116157_10004645_pt1 | contig 12791 bp, 14 predicted proteins | sample AD_UKC048_MetaG_FD_89882 | JGI IMG/M metagenome (GOLD analysis project Ga0116157, IMG submission 89882) | Active sludge microbial communities of municipal wastewater-treating anaerobic digesters from USA - AD_UKC048_MetaG | ecosystem: Engineered > Bioreactor > Anaerobic > Digestate | place: USA... | reverse complement strand
TGAATGCCTTCCAATCCATTGGTTGCAAAGGTGATTTCAACATCCCAACCCGCAGGTAGCGCCTTGGCGACCTGCTTGCGAGCCATGTTGGAATCATCACAAATAAGAAGAGGTATGGTCATAAATCATGCTTTAGGGCGAACTGTTAATGGAATAACCTGAGTATAGACAGGCATTCTCAGTTCGCCGGAATATTTTTAATTTAAGCGATAAATCACCCCAGCCGACAGATCAAAATCCTCTAACGCCCATCAAAAAATGCTTCTACCGACAGATTTAAGCGCTCTGCCTCCACGGTATCTAACTCACCCAAATGCTGCTTTGCATTGGCAAGCCAAGGTAAGGTTTCAAGCTCGGTTTGAGTTTCAGGCATGCGATTGCTAGCGCCAAGCAACGCCCTCACATCTTTGAGCGTAAGCCGAGCGAGGTCGCGGCTGAGCACGAACTCGTTTTGTTGCGTGGTCGCGATTACATTGTTGTTGAGCAGTATTTCGCGGATACGCTGCCATTGGTCGGTGGAAAGCCCCAGCCGTAACATCTGATGATTGGCAACGCTATCGCCTTTAAAGGAGGCTTGATGAAACTGCCAGAGTACCAATAGGCAGCCAAAGAAATCGGGGTAGCCACGGTCTTTCATATCCACTTGAATGAGGCTAATACTGCGCACTAAAACAGCTCCGCCCAAAATCACCATCCAACTCAAGTTAATCCACAATAAAAACAATGGGACTACCGCAAAGGCACCGTAAATCAACTTAAGATCGGAATGCGCAGCCATAAGGCCAAAACCAAACTTAATCAACTCGAATACCACAAGCGTTGCCACACCACCGATAAGCGCGTGCTTAAAGCGAACCTTACAATTGGGGACAGCCACAAATAACAGCGTAAACGCAGCGGCAGTTAGCAACCAAGGCACCCATTCAAATACGTAATCCACAAAACCCCAACCTTCGTAAAAACCCACAAAGGTGCGCAGCGCGATCAAGTAAGTTTTCATAAAGAGTGCAAGCCCAAGCAACAGGGGGCCAAGGCTGAGGATTGCCCAGTAGAGCAGGAAGTTGGAGACGCCTTTGCGTTCGCGCTCTACATTCCAAATGGCGTTAAAATTTTCTTCAATATTTTTGAGCATAAAATAGGCGGATGCCATTAAAAAAAGCACGCCCACGACCGTAAGCTTGCGCGCTTGCTCAGAGAAATCGCTCAGATATTGCGCAATAATTTGCTCGTTACCTGGCAGCAGCTGAGAAAAAATTAAAGACTGGAATTGATCGCCTGCAGATTCAAAGGCAGGGATAATAGAAAACATGGAATAGCTAACGGTTAAGAGCGGAACTATTGCAAAGAGCGTCATATAAGTGAGCGCACCTGCACTTTTTTGGCAGGACTTCTCGAAATAAAGCCTGTAAGCCAAGAGCACTACGCGCACGCTCAATCGGTAAAAGTGATTTAATGCTGCCAGCAAAGTGGATACCCTCCTTCGCGCCCCCGTCAGATAAGGGGCTATAATGCGACTTTTTAAATAGCCTTTTAATAGACACGAACAACTATGCCGACACTTTATCACAATCCCCGCTGCTCTAAATCCCGTGAAGCTCTGACATTATTACAAGCCCAAGGTTGCACACCGGAGATCGTACTTTATTTAGAAACACCGCCCAGCGCCAAACAGCTCAAAGAATTACTCGCCAAGTTAGACATAAGCGCACGCCAACTATTGCGCAAAACGGAAGATGCTTATAAAGAGTTAAATCTTGCGGATGAGAAACTTAGTGAGGCCGCGCTAATCAAAGCCATGATCACCAACCCCAAATTAATTGAGCGCCCTATTTTTATTAACGGCAATAAAGCCGTAATTGGTCGACCGCCAGAAACCGTTTTAAGCATTCTTTAATTCATTATTAAGCACATTTTATTGAGCACAGCATGACACCTTATATTTTAGTTTTATATTACAGCCGCTCCGGTGCCACATTCGAAATGGCCAAACAGATTGCACGCGGTATTGAGCAAGCGGGCAATATTGAAGCGCGCTTGCGAACAGTGCCAGCGGTATCGCCAGTCACTGAAGCAACAGAACCGAGTGTTCCGAGTGAAGGTGCAATTTATTGCAGCGAGAGCGATTTAAAAAATTGCGCGGGATTAATTTTGGGTAGCCCCACACGCTTTGGCAATATGGCTGCACCACTCAAATATTTTTTAGATGGCACCAGCAACGCCTGGGTGAATGGCGATTTAATTGATAAACCCGCTGCGGTATTTACCTCAACATCCACCTTGCATGGCGGGCAAGAAAGCACATTACTTTCCATGATGTTGCCGCTGATTCATCAAGGTATGTTGATTACCGGAATCCCCTACAGTGAGGCCGCATTATCATCGACTAAAACTGGCGGCTCGCCTTATGGTGCATCGCATTTAGCCACAGGAAATAATCCGCAAGAATTAAGCGCCGATGAAATTACGCTCTGCCAAGCGTTAGGTAAACGCGTGGCAAAAATTGCGCTGCAATTGCAAGCTGTATAATTAGGAGTTGAATAGTGATTGAACTAAGCAAAAAAGAAACTGCAAATACCGAAGTGACAGCAACGGACGAAACCAAAACTGCAGCCACAATGCCCAGCATCGAAGAGTTAAACACGGCACTCATTAAGGTAAATCAGAAGTTAAACATTGGATTTAACCTAACTCATATCAGCTATGGTGTGTTTTTGGTATTAATGAGCTGGCTGAATTTTCAACAAGTGGATAGCAGCTTTACCTTGTTGTTAGTAAAACTCTTCCCACTGATTATTTTTATTCCCGGTTTTATTCAGAAAAAATACCGCACTTACAGTTGGTTGTGCTTTGCCATTTTGCCTTATTTTGTGTGGATGACACCCTACCTTATGGGGCGCGGCAACTGGAGCGATTGGGCAATGACCTTATTAACTGTGGTTATTTTTATTGCCGCCATGATGACCAGCCGTTGGATGCAACAGCAATCCTACTTGGGCTGGCAAATATCAAACACACCTGAAAACACTTCAACTTCAATATAAAGGAAGAGCTTGTGGACTACCCCCAACAAAAACCCCGTGGATTTTTTCGCCGATTGTTTAGCGGAATAGGCTCAGCGATTACCTTCTCACGCAACTTAGTGATGAATACTATTTTCATCCTGTTTTTAATTATTTTGCTCGTAGCAATTGGTAGCAGCGCACCCAAACCACTACCAGAAAAATTTGCATTGCAAATTGCACCCAGCGGTTTTTTGGTAGACCAACGCAGCTATATGGATACCGCAAGCCTGTTGTTAAAAGATGAAAATGAAGAAAGTGAAACCCTAGTGCGCGATGTGGTGGATGCCATTAACCGCGCAGCCGATGACAAACGCATTAATAGCATTGTGTTAGAACTCGGCGGATTGGACGGCGGCGGCATCACCAAAATGAGCGAAATAGGCCAAGCACTTGAAGCTTTTAAAGCCAAAGAAAAACATGTTATCGCAGTGAGCGATAATTACAGCCAAGACCAATACTTTCTTGCCAGCTTTGCCGATGAAATTTATTTGCACAAAATGGGTGAAGTGCAGCTAACTGGCTATGGCCGTTATGTAACTTATTACAAAACCGCCTTGGATAAACTCGGCGTAAATATGCATGTATTCCGCTCAGGCAAATACAAAGATTATGTTGAGCCCTACCTGCGCGATAACATGTCTGACGAATCCCGCGAGCACAATGCGCAATGGCTCAATGCACTTTGGGCGCAATACACATCCGTAATAGAAACTCAGCGCAAATTACCTGCTGGTAGTTTGAATACGCTAATCAATAACCTCGATACCAAATTAGCTGAAGTAAAAGGCGATAGCGCGCAACTAGCGCTTAATGAAAAACTGGTGGATAAATTAGTATCGCGCAGTGAAGTAGATAATCTTCTAATTGAAAAATTTGGCGAAAATAAAGAGGACAAATACTACCAGGCAGTAGGTGTACACGCCTATTTATCCGAAGCCAAATTGCATAAATTTCCCAAGGCGCAACAAGTAGGTTTAATTGTTGCATCTGGCACTATTCAAGATGGCTTCCACCCTGAAGGCTCTATTGGTAGTGAAAACTTTGTAGATATATTGCGCAGCGTACAAGACGACGAATCGATTAAAGCTTTAGTGATTCGTGTGGATAGCGGCGGCGGCAGCGCTTTCGCTTCAGAAATTATTCGTGCCGAGATAGATGCAATTCGCGAAAAGAAAATTCCCATATTTATTTCTATGGGGAGTGTTGCAGCTTCTGGCGGTTATTGGCTAGCAACTGCAGGCGATGAAATTTGGGCAACACCCACCACCATCACGGGCTCAATCGGTGTATTCGGCGCATTCCCCACCATTGAAAACAGCTTGCAAAAAATCGGCTTAAATACCGATGGCATTAGCACCACCGAATTAGGCGGCGCACCGAGTATTGATCGCCCACTCGCCCCCAAAATGAATAGCGTCATTCAATCGGGCGTAGACTATACCTATCAAAACTTTATTAAGCTGGTAGCGGATGCGCGCAAAAAAGATGTAGCCGAAATTCACGAGATTGCCCAAGGTCATGTATGGACTGGCGCAAAAGCCAAAGAACTTGGCTTGGTAGATAACCTCGGCACTTTAAACGATGTAATCGCCGCTGCCGCTACCAAAGCAGCACTAGATGATTACAGCGTAAAACTCATCACCCAAAAGCTTTCACCTAAAGAGGAATTGATTCGCAAGCTCGTGGGTGAAGATGCAAAAGGTTTTATCCCAAAATCATTTTTAAAACCTTTGACAGATCTACAGAATGTACAGCAGGAATTATCGCCGCTGTTAAAACCGCTCATGGCACTGCAAAAAATGACCGACCCGCAAGGGATTTATGCGAGTTGTTTGGAGTGTGTTAGCCCTTAGGGTTTTACTGGACAACAGAAATGAAAAAGGCCAGCGAATTGCTGGCCTTCTTATTAGCAAAAAATTGATTTTGATAGCGGGGAGTAAAGTCACACCTACTTCTTTCTATCCAATTCAAAATATAATTGTTTTTTAATTTCATCAGCCTCATGAACGCTAAACCCGACGATAAACTTTCCCTCTAAATCCTCAAAATAGGTAAAAGCAACATCTTTATACTGCCTCATGTCGGTTAGATTAGACGTATGGCGAGCAACAACATTACCTTTCGAATCATACTCATATATTTCAATTCGATCACGCCCCCAATCGAAAAAATCTACTATAAAAAAATGATCCCCTTTACAACTCACCAAATTCACTCTGTCTGCGTTAAAAGTGTCAATCGGAATAACCAACAAATAATTATTTATTGAAAACAGCTCATCACCAAGACCGCCTTTAATATCAACCTCCCTCCTAACGACATCAAAACCGTCACAGTGGGTTACATTTTCTACATACCAATATTTTCCACGGAACTTATCTTGAGCATCGGGTAAAGAACTCAATAATTTCACTTCTGACGTCACCAAATTTTTAATTTCTCTTTCCACCACAATCGATTCATCGAGAAATTCAGATAGCGTTTCCTCTTCATTTAAAAACCAATGAAGCTCAGCTAACATCGCACTCCAAAAATTATAACCTACTAGCATATCAAAGAAGCTGCTCTCCCCTTTAGCAAAATACTCAGACTCGCCGCGATACATCTTTCGAATTCTATAACTCTTTTTATATATAACCTGCCCATTATTTTTTAAGGTATAGGTCGCACCTGTCAAATAACTATCAGATTTCACATCAATAAGAATAGAAACCTTTTCATTAGAATCGGTAGAGGCCACCAATCCCTTATTTAATACCGACTCTCGGAACACCTCTTTCGTAACGACAGGAACACTGTAGTAACTGGACATGCTAACACCGCTAAACTTTTTACTTGGGAACTCCATAAGATTCCGTTTATAGGAAATCTCTTCCACATTTGCAGAAAATAAAACTTTATCTCCGAATTTCAGCTTTATTTTTTCTTTGTTTGAAATAATGACATTTTCATCAGAACTGAAAGCGTCATGGAAATAATCGACTATCCGAATATTTGCAGCAAGTATTAATGAGAAAACCATGCACAAAAAAACTGAAATATTTATATTAATGAATCTTCTGAGCCACTTATACAAAAGAAAGGTTATACCTAAATTCAGCAACGTCCCAGAGAGGGCGCTGAACAGAAAGCAAATTACGAAAAGACAGAGAACCACAAATACAAATATAGCCGTCATAAAAATCCCTTATTAAATAGAGCCTAACACTCTAGGCTTATATAGCGCTTGAAGGATTTGCCATAACAGCAACCCCTATTATTTTTATTTCCAACGCTTAGCTGCATCTGCGTCTTTTTCTTGCGACTCAACCCAAACATTACCCGCTGGGGTTAATTCTTTCTTCCAAAAAGGGGCGCGGGTTTTTAAGTAGTCCATTAGAAATTCTGCGGCATGAAAAGCGTCTTCGCGATGGGCGCTGCTAACGCCTACAAAGACAATGTTGTCACCAAGGTGCAAATCGCCGATGCGGTGAATAATTTTACAGCGCAGAATTTTCCAGCGGGACTGGGCTTCATCCACAATCGCCTGCAGGGATTTTTCTGTCATGCCAGGGTAATGCTCCAAATGCAAACCCAACACATCGCGGCCTAAATTTAAATCGCGCACGCGGCCCACAAAGGTGACAACGGCACCTGCGGCTGTATCGTCTGCGACAAGTGCTTTGTATTCTTCACCAACATCAAAATCATTTTGTTGAATGACAATCATCTTAGCCGCCCGTTACTGGCGGAAAAAAAGCAACTTCATCGCCATCTTGAATAGGGTGCGATGCTTTTACCAAGGTTTGATTTACCGAGAACAATAATTTATCGCTCGCCAAAAACTCCAACCAAGTGGGATGAAGCTCAATAAGCTTTTCGCGCAAACCCGTAACACTCAAATCTGCAGGCAGTTCTAAGCTTAACTTTTCACATTGTAATTGCTCACGCAGTTGCGCAAAAAATAAAACCCTAATCACAAGCTACTCCACACGCTGATAATGGCCGCGGCGGCCACCAGATTTTTCGAGCAGGCAAATATTTTCAATCACCATGCCCATATCTACCGCTTTACACATATCGTAAATCGTAAGCGCTGCCACACTTGCAGCAGTGAGCGCTTCCATCTCTACGCCGGTTTGGCCGGTTAGCTTGCACAGAGTATAAATTTCTACCGAATGGTCTTGTGGGTTAATTTTAAAATCTACCGCCACCTTGCTCAGCATTAAGGGATGACAAAGCGGAATTAAATCAGCACATTTTTTTGCGGCTTGAATGCCAGCAATTCGGGCAACGGCAAGCACATCGCCTTTTTTCAAACTATTCGCCTGAATTTGCGCGAGGGTTTCTGGCTGCATAATCACGCGCGCAAAGGCACGCGCTTCACGCACCGTGGAGGGCTTTTCGCTCACATCCACCATGCTGGCTTTGCCTTGTTCGTCGATATGGGTTAGTGACATAAAAATCTCAAATTATTAACAACTATATTAAGTGGTATCATAAGCGCCCCTTACGACCACGTCAGCAATCATTTTACGCAACTCTTTTACGAATCAACTTATACAAATTGACCCAACCGATGACCTTAGCCAAAATTAACCGCCGTTTTACCGCCGCCCCCATGATGGAGTGGTCGGATACTCATTGCCGCAGCTTTTGGCGTTTACTCACCAAAGAAGCCGTGCTCTATAGCGAAATGGTAACGACTGGTGCGCTGATTTATGGCGACCGCAAACGCTTTTTGGATTTTAACGCCTGCGAACACCCACTCGCCTTACAACTGGGCGGCAGTGACCCTAAAGCCTTGGCCGAATGTGCGCGCATGGCGGAAGATTGGGGTTATAACGAGGTGAATCTCAACTGCGGCTGCCCTAGCGACCGTGTGCAAAACAATATGATTGGCGCCTGTTTGATGGCGGAGCCTAAGCTGGTCGCAGAGTGCATAGCCGCCATGCAAGCGGCGGTGAAGATTCCCGTGACCATTAAACACCGTATCGGCATAGACGATATGGAAGATTATGAGGGCATGCTGGATTTTGTACGCACAGTGGCAGATACAGGCTGTAAGACTTTTATAGTGCATGCCCGGAAAGCTTGGCTAAAAGGCCTAAGCCCAAAGGAAAATCGTGAAATTCCGCCCTTGCAATATGACAAGGTGACACAACTTAAGAGGGATCATCCTGAGCTGGAAATCATTATTAACGGCGGTATTACCACGCTGGAGCAATCCTTAAATTTGCTGAATGATGTGGATGGCGTGATGCTGGGGCGCGAGATTTATCAAAACCCTTACTTGTTAGCTGAAGTCGATCAGAAAATTTATGGAATCGATAAGCCAGTGGTGAGCCGTGAAGAGGTGATGGAAGGTTTTATTGCCTATGCCGAGGAGCAACTCGCTAAGGGCATACGCATAAATTACCTTACTCGGCACATCTTGGGGCTTTACCAAGGTTTGCCGGGTGCACGCAAATTTAGACGCGTAATTTCTGAGCAGGCGTACAAGCCAAATGCAGGAATTGAGGTAATAAAAGCAGCGCTAAACTCGCTAAATGAGTTACCATTTATACCCGAATTGACCAATTAACAGTGCGAATGGCATCGTCAGAATAAAGCCTTTTATCAACCCAGTGCTTTATAGAAAAGATGACTTTCAGCTAAGAGTCAAAAAGACTATAATATATCCTACGGCAAACTAGAAATATCAACCTTTACGAGCCGCCTGCACGAAGTAGCGAGCGATGACAGAACAAGGCAAAAATTGCTAAAAAAGCGGAGTTTACACAGAGTAAATGAGCATTTTTTAGCAATTTTTAACGCAGTTATGTCGAGCGCAGTATTCGTGCAAAGGTCTCTTAACTCCGTTATAGGAAAACTATTGTGACTAGCAAACTTGAACAACTGAAACAATTTACCGATGTAGTTGCCGACACAGGCGATATTGAAGCCATTCGTTTATACAAGCCAATGGACGCCACCACTAACCCATCTTTGGTATACAAAGCTGCACAAATGCCGCAATACAAAGATTTAGTGGCATCTTCTTTTAATGCTGCAAAAGGCATTACCAACAGCGCCGAACAATTGAGCGCTGCGAGCGATAATTTGGCCGTTGGCCTTGGTTTGGAAATTTTGAAAATTGTTCCCGGCCGTATTTCTACTGAAGTAGATGCACGCTTGTCATTCGATACCAAAGCAAGTATTGCTAAAGCCCACCACTTAATCGACTTGTACGCGAAAGGCGGCGCAGATAAATCACGCGTGTTGATTAAATTGGCATCTACTTGGGAAGGTATTCGCGCTGCAGAAGTTTTGGAGAAAGAAGGTATCAATACCAACCTGACGTTATTATTCGGCTTTGAACAAGCAGCCGCTTGTGCAGACGCCGGCGCGTTTTTGATTTCTCCTTTCGTAGGCCGTATTTTGGATTGGTACAAAACCAATACCGACAAAAAGGAATACAGCGCGTTTGAAGATCCAGGTGTAGTTTCTGTGCATCGCATTTACAACTACTACAAGCAAAATGGTTACAACACCGTTGTAATGGGCGCAAGCTTCCGTAACCTTGGCGAAATTGAAGCTTTGGCTGGTTGTGACCGTTTGACCATTAGCCCGAACTTATTGCAAGAGTTAGAGCAAGACCAAGGTAAATTGGAACGCGTATTGTCGCCCTCAAACACTGGCGAAAAAATTGCTAAAGTTATTGAGACTGAACCAAGCTTCCGTTTTGGTATGAATCAAAATCAAATGGCAAACGACAAATTGGCTGAAGGTATTCGCGGTTTCGTGAAAGATCAAATCAGCTTGGAAAAATTATTGAAAGAACTCGCGTAATTATTCGCAGACTTAAGCAATAGTTTTCAAAGCGCCACCTGCAACCTGCAGGTGGCGTCTCTGCACAAGCTTCTCATTCTTAAAAATCTAGCGACAACACCTCAAACAAAAAACCGTCAATCTTTCTGCACTTCAATAATAATTCGATCAATGATTTGTTTAGACGTGGTTAAATTATCTATATTGGTATAAATTTTTCCATCTGCGCCAGAATGATGCCCGTGCCCAATAAGTGTCATTGGATAATATTGTTGTGATGTCTGTGCATCGACAATCGCTTCATAAATGACTGAAGGTTGCGCACTATAACCATTCCCAGAATAGATGGGATCATCGGGAAATCGGTCGCTGGAATAATGCTTGTTAAAATCAAATGCTTGATTGATTTCAAAACGAACTCGGTATTTATCTGGCAAGGATTTGGCAGATTGAGAGGATAATAAAAAGCTATCAACAATAGTTGCTCCAGCAAAAGCATCCATTGGCAGTTGTTTAGGTGAAGTATTTTTTAAAGCTATTTCATCCGTGGGTGAAAAAATATTGTCAGCCGTTTTCGAGCCAAGCTGATGTAGAAACACAGGCAGTGACTCAGGGCGCACGCGCTGATAAGCGGTTTCAGGACTATATTCCTCAGCAAACAACTTGCCCCAGGTCTCATCGTCATAGCCAGAAACATCGGAATTGAACACCTCACGTTTATCACGCAATGTTTGTTTGACTACAAACTTGTTATTCGCCAACTTTTCAGTGATATATAAGGGCTGGATAAACTCTCCTTCCATGGTCTCTAGCCAAAAAGCGTATTGGGGCCAGCGAAAATAAGGGCCTTTACGTAGATCAATCACGAGTTTATTACCCTGTGCACCCGCCTTGGTATTATTGACGCGCACATAGCTGAACTGAATTTTTTCTTCTGACTTTTCGCCTGCCCGCAATTTATTCCCCCACTCGTAAAGAGTTAGAAAGGGTGCAGACTGCGTGATTGCTAAGCCAAGCATAGTGGCGCCACACAAAACAGCAATTGGCAGCGCCAAACCAAAGGCCGCTCCAGATTTGGATTGGCGCAATTTGAAATAAGTTTTAAGGCTAGAGAAATTATTTTTTAAGTGCCATATCGCAATTGTAAGCAACAGGAAACCTATCCCTGTATGCACCAGTGCAACTAAGGGTGTATGCGGCTTAAAAAACATTAACACCGAGGTAACAAGAATGACGATGAAAAAAATAAAAACACTAAGAGAAACAAAGGCTCTACGATTGAAGAATGTTGACATCTGAATTTACACCTTGAAAGTTAGGCTTCAAATATCACTTATCGCCGCGCTGCAACCCAGTTAAAATTTATTAAATTTTATGAAATGATATGTATTTTAATGGATACGGCCAATCAGGTTTCACTAAGAAATCTTCAAGCTTGTAGAGCTTATAATTATCGATCAGTTTTCGCACAAAAAGATACTGTATATTGGCTGGAACCATGTTGCCTTGTTTGAAAAATGCGTTGGCGCACTATCGCACCGATTGCACTAAACAGATTTTACTAACATGGACTCTTCAACCTAGAGCCAGTTAGATAAACATTGAAGGATTTTTTACGAGGGCTTGTTAAGAATTTTCAAGCATGTTAACGAGGTTTTTAAAGGTTTCGTGATTTTGGGCGTTTAAGCTCATCAGAATTTTGTGTGCTTCTAGTACTTTTTCTTTAACTTGCTGCTCATCACATTCAATCGCAGTTAAAGTTTTCTCAGGCGCTATTTCTACATCCAACTTATCGACAATCGTAAAAATATCCGCAAAACCCATGGTATCCAAAATGCGTTTAATGCTCGCATTAGTCGCCAGAATTACCGGTGTAATATTACGTTTTTCTTGAGAGAGAAGAGAAATTTTAGCCATAAGGCCGAGGGTGGTACTATCGACTGCCTCTGCTTCTGAAAGATCGAACAACACCGATGAAAAATTCGGCGCCGCAAGCATGGCATCAATAAACTGATCGAAGGATATACACAGCGTAAGACGAACATCACCGGTCATCTTAATAATGTAAACACCCGCATGGTCTGCAACCAATATCTGACCGGGACGCATTCTATTTACCTCTGGCAATCGTAAGGATGGCTATATCATCTGGCGTTTCGCCATCATCCTTAACATGTAGAGTATTGCAGATTGATTCTAAGCTGCCAGTTGATTCTGCAACTTTTTGTAATAAATGAGCTTCCTTATCTTGAATCGTATCTGAGGGCAATATTTCCAATACCCCATCTGAAAAACACGAGAGTGTGTAGACCTCAGGCAACTGCAATTGGTACACATTCCATGTCACATCTTTAAAAATTCCCACTGGCTTTCCAATACCGTCAAGGTACTGACAAGTGTCTGGGGTTTTGAGAATAGGCATTGGCAAGTGACCTGCCACAGAATAGTTCATCAACTGCGTATGCGTATCTATAACGCCGACAAAAAAAGTTAAATGATGATTGAGTCGCGTTTCCTTTATCTCGCGATTCACAGTTTGTAATAAATGATTAGAACCGGTTGCGAAAGATTCTTCATCGCCAAACAAGCCCTTTTCGCGCACCATACGGCTTACGAGGTGCTTTAACCAAATAGTGACAAATGCAGAGGAGGAGCCGTGGCCGGAGACGTCAGCGAGATAGAAGGCAAGATATCGTTTTTTAATGTGGGCGTAGTCAACAAAATCGCCGCTGAGGAACAAGGATGGGGCAATGTAATGGGCAACTTCGTAATGATCTTGAGTTATCAGGCGATTTGGCATTAAACGCTTTTGAACTTGTTTTCCGGCGAGCTGATCACGCTCTAACACTCGTAAACTTTCGCGCAATTCGTGGTTGGCGGTTTCTAGCTGTTCTCGGTAGCGCTGGTTTTCTAATAAGAGATCTGTATGCTCAAGCGCCT
>Ga0116157_10004638_pt1 | contig 12807 bp, 25 predicted proteins | sample AD_UKC048_MetaG_FD_89882 | JGI IMG/M metagenome (GOLD analysis project Ga0116157, IMG submission 89882) | Active sludge microbial communities of municipal wastewater-treating anaerobic digesters from USA - AD_UKC048_MetaG | ecosystem: Engineered > Bioreactor > Anaerobic > Digestate | place: USA... | reverse complement strand
TTTTAATACAACAGTACCAGTTCCTTCAATGGGTACACATTCGGGGCAGTTTGGGTCCTCTCTTTCGCACATAACACGTAATGTAAATGTAGAATTATTTGTAACCACTATTGTTCCGAAATTTTCTGCTACACATCTTTCTACAGGATTAACCATTAGCATCACTGCACGAGATTCTGAGAATGGACTATCAAATCCATGTTCTGCATCAGCAATTTGTACTGTTACTCGGGAAATTGTTTCTACATTCGTATAAGGCGCTTTCCACATCACATTAACATCTGATGGGCTTGACAAAAATTCCCCAGAAAGACACGTCCATCTATATGATATTGGATCGCCATCAGGATCAGTAGCATCACACCAAACAAATATGGCCTCTTCGCTATTAACAGTTGTTTTACTAGCAGTGAGAGACATAATTGTAGGTGCACTGTTGGGTTCCTCGCAAGAAACAAGGAACCCAACCAATGCTAATAAAAATAATAACTTTTTCATGTTTTTAGTTTCCGAAAAGGACGAACCCCAAGTTTATTTCAAAAGCAAATGCACCAGCTTCGTCACACCAGCCATAGCCTACACCTACTCGTGACCAAACACCGCCATACTGGTACTTTACTCCTCCAGTTAGAATAGTCATAGGTGAAGTATATGCACCTCCCCAGCTATCTTCATAACGAAATCCTTGTGAAGCATATGCGCCTGATAAATAATAGCTTGTGCCTTCTTCACTGGCTTTTGCTGTGTAATAGGTTATTGCGCCCGAATAAGAGTGAATTCGAGTACCGGACATTGGCATTTTCGATGGCATCCAGCCACCAGCAAGGCCAATATTTCCAAACTGTGCTTCGGCACCAAGAACGCCGATTGACCAAGAGTAACCTCCGTGAGCGCTAAAGCTCATAGGAGCCTGAGCATTTGCTGATGTAACACTTATTGCTACCAGCAAAAAGAGAGCAAGACAAAACTTTTTCATTTTTGTTTAGTTATTAATTTGGAAAAAACCAAACAGTGGTGTGCGGGTTTGGTATAAATTTAGTTTCACTAGGTAAATAAGTCAAAACTTGGGCATGTCCATCTATTATATTATACCTTCTACACTGACCCGTAAAAATATCAACATCAACTTGGGGTAAAAAATAAGAATTTTTTGGAGATTTTATTTTGGAATGGATTTCCATTGTATCTCCAAACATATTTGGGGTAAGAAGAAATAAAGTGTTTAATATTTGTTCCTTAGTCATAGAACGAAAATTTATGGAACAAATATAATAAAAATCTTAATACGTTGTATCAGCAGTACTAAAAATTTTTATTTATTTTTATTTTTTTTAAATAAATTTAGAGGATTTGTCTTAGAAAATACAAAGTACAGTGTAAAAAAACAAGCTGATACAAGGTAAAAAACGGAAATTGAAAGCCAGTAACTGCCCGTCCAGTCCAGTAAACCCTTCAATAGTGCATCGTATCCTAATGGATTGAAGAACGTTCCTAACATGAGAAACACAGTTGCTAGTTTTTCTTTTTTGACTACCACCGTCGTCGTCCATACTTCTTATTTTTTTAAACTATCGATTTGATCCAATAGTTGCTTGATTTCGATCCAACTATATCGTACACCTTGAAATATCATATAAGATATTCCCAAACATAAGATAATTCCCGCCATCCAGCTTCCAATTGTCATATTTATTAAATAATAAACTGCTACACTAATAGCAAATATTAAACAAAATATGACAGCTAATCTATTCTCAAGTTTATCCATAATTTTATTATATATCAAGCGCCTCCAAAAGGATTCGAACCCTTAACCCTCTGATCCGAAGTCAGATGCTCTATCCAATTGAGCTATGAAGGCATTGGTGACCTTAAAGGGAGTCGAACCCATAACCTCCTGATCCGTAGTCAGGTGCTCTATCCAATTGAGCTATAAGGCCTATATTCCGTATTGATTTCTCAATGTATTTTTCAAAGAATTTTTTTCGCTTCTTTTCAATGAACGTGATTCTCTTTTGAATCCTTCAACAACTTTTTTTCTTTCACGAGAAGAATCAAATCCGCTTTCCATTACTACTCTTTTTCTATCTCGTAATTCTTTTCTTTTAAATTTATAAGTTTTCATTTAAAGTTTTTTCTATTCCGCAATCGCGTATTTCGGGTGTTCCTTCATACACATACTCTATATAGTTAAATATTCCTTGAGGAGCCGCCATAGGTTGAACTGAAACTAAATCATTTGCTATCAATATAGGTCTTGCTGCTACCTTTGTAAATTCAGGAAAATTAACAAAAAGAAGTTTCAATTCTTGTTTTCCTTCCCATTGTACAATTAGCTCTTCAACGGTCGTTGCTACGGGTCTAGTAATCAGTTCTGTCATTGCCGTATAAGTCTTTTACTTTTTGTAACCATTTTAGAGTTTTTATTTTAAACATAAAAACCTCTTGGTTTTCAACTCCTTTACAAACTACTCCTTCTTGTAAATTTAATACATTTTTTTCAACTAATCCTAAATAATTTTCAGAAAAAATTCCTGCAAATGAAAGTTTGCATATATCTAGTTTCTCAAAAGCCTTTAAAAATTCCGAAGGAGATAAAAATCCTTTCTTTTCAAAGAATACATCAAAAATTTTAATATCATGTTTTTCACTCCAATCGTGCATTCCTGCAAAACTTTTAGGACCAAAAAATTCTCCAAAAACTGTAATAGTATCAATGTGCCTAAATGTTTTGTTTTCCAGAAACATCTTATTTAACGGTTCTGAAAATTTATTTTTAAAAATTTCAACACCTTCATAATATGGATCTTTCAAACTTTTTATTCTGTCTTGCCTTGTACCAAATCTTCTAAAGCCATTTGTAAAATTAGATTTCTTAGATAACTTTCGATTCCATTCAGCTCTAAAATTAGAACCATCTACTTTGTCAAAGGCAAAGATATATTTTCCAAAATAATCTTCACTCCACTTTGGTATGGAATTATATGTCTCCATCTACTAAATCACTAATTCTTTGTGCTTGTTGTATACTAATATTAAATAATCTTTCTATGTCGTTTCTAACATGATCATCTATTTCTTTGTCCATTTCTGCTATTAAAACGGATTCCATTTGGGCAACAACATCTATTCCATGTAAATTGCTTAATTCTTCATATAATAAAGTATATCGAAAATGATTCTCCCATCTGTTATCCCAAGCATCTATGTATTCTTTAGCGGTCATACACAACCTCCACAACAGCCCCAACCAATTTCTTCGTTGATAACACGCAAAGACTCCTCCTTTGCTTCCTCAGGAAAGTCTTCAGGCCATTCGTAAATAGTCCATGGACCATCTTCAACATGTTCGCACCAGTTCTTGTCAAACCATACATTTCCGCCGCTTGATAAAGCGTGATATGGAAAAGACCACTCCTTGTCATCAACAGCAAGAACTAAACGTCCGCTACATAAGTTTGGATACGATCCATCGTATGATATTAACTTTACGACCATAATTTTATTCCTAATACTAAAGCTATTGTTATAAATGCTAAAATTTCAACCCACCAAGTTCTGTTCGGACATATTCCTTTCTTTGAAAAACGTGTTAATGCTAGAGGTAACGCTATAACTGCAAAACCAACTGTTATATACCACATATGAAAATCCAAAATAATCGACAGCTGGCTAAAAAGTATTGCACAAGCAGCACCTACTATATGAACAGTCTCTGTCATTTTTTGGCGATATGCGGCGGCTGCACCAACGAAACAAATTCCTGCTCCTGCGAAAAACATTAATGGTGTTGAAGCCACTATCATAGCTGACAGGGCATATGCCCAAGACCATAATGTAAATAAAAAACGAAGATTTTCAGGAAGAGCATAATAACTATGGGAAATAGATTGTAAAACTCCGTATTTTGCCCATATCCAGGAAACATAACCGAAAAAAACGGCTAACATAATAATATAAAGTGCTGTCATAATATAAATTTTAGTGATTCGGGAGCGACTCGAACGCTCAACCGACAGCTTAGAAGGCTGTTGCTCTATCCATTGAGCTACCGAACCATTATTCGCCTTTTTCTTCTTTCATCTGCATGAATTGTTTGTATTTTGCTTTCTGTTTTACTTCTCTCTTTTTAACAGAAGGTTTTGTAAATTGTTCTCTTTCTCTTAATTCACGAGCAATACCAATCATATTAAATTTCCTCTTAAATCTTTTAAGGGCTTTATCAATGTTTTCACCCTCATGCACCTTGATTATTAACATCTTTTGCAATTTTAATTTTTATTTCTTTTCCGTCAGTTTCTGATTTAATGTAAAGTAAAATTTCTGTATCAGTAATGCTTTGATAAAGAGAACCTGTTTCAGATCCAATAAATTTTTCACCATTTACTTCTACAGCAACTTTTATATCTTTTTCGAGTGTAAGTTTCATAGATCTATTTCTCCACGCATAAATTTTTTCAAATCATGTTTTGTTTTTGTTCGATGATCATAAACTTCGTTTCTTACAAAGTTATATGTACGAACTACTTTCTGGTTTTTAATTAGATCACGTCTTCGCTCATTTTTTGCTTCTTGAATCTTTTGTTGTTCAAATCTTTCTACTTTAGCTTGAATTCGTTCTTTGGCTATTTCAATATTTTTGATTTTACTTCTTGTATCTTGACACTTCTCTTGCAAACCAGTTGGAATATGAGTTATAATAACGCAAGTTTCCACTTTGTTTTTATGTTGACCTCCTGGACCTGATCCACGAGTGATTCTAATATCTAAATCTTTATCTTCCATATATGTTATTTATCAAAATAATTCTGTTCCTCCAAATGGCAAAAGTAATTTTGGGCTAATATAATAAAATCCAATTTTATAATCTGCATAATTTACAGTTCTACATTGCCAGTAAATTTTTTCTTCTCTTCCAATCGGAATAAGCCAGTAGTAATAAAAGGGCTCGTCAGAAATTGATTCGGGAAGTGGTTGTTTAAATTTGGATTTAAGTTCCACAACTATTTGATCTTTAGTCAACTCTACATAATCTCCTCTCCCTCCATGAACCACTCTTTCGTAGCCCTCTGCAAAAAGAACACCATCTTTAAAGTAAAGATTTCGTTTCATTTATCATGCATATAATTGCTGGATATTTACAAAACTCTTCTTCGTCGCCATCATGCCATCTGTTTTTAAAATCTTGAATTTTCATAGATCTTATTTTTCCATAATTTGGATCCATGAATTTGACTTTTCTATCATCGACTTTTAAAACTATTACATAATGACCATATTCAATTATGTGTTTCCAATCTACATTTCTTTTTTTCTTATGTTGAATACTAACAATTACTGGCCAATTATTTGTATCAATTCTTAACTTTGTAATATTACTTCTTTCTGAAACAACTTTAATTCCAAAGCTTTTAAGTATTTTAACAACTTGTTCTCCTGAAACACCTTGATCTGGGCCTATAGGAGGACGAATAAAGCGATATAAATCTCTGTAAGTAATATCAATTCCCGAATATCTAAGTATGCACCAAATGACACACACGGAACAATCATGTCTGTTCATTTGTTGTCTGATTGGAAATTGTTTTAAATCCATATCAAATCTTTTGGTGGAAGATGAGGGATTCGAACCCACGACCCCTTGCTTGTAAGGCAAGTGCTCTGAACCAACTGAGCTAATCTTCCGAAAGGATTTCATGCCCGCACTTTGATAATAGCCGTCAAATCAGGGAACATACCTCCCCCGGCAATCGGCATCCAGTGAGCGGAAAACGAGACTCGAACTCGCGACCCTAACCTTGGCAAGGTTATGCTCTACCAACTGAGCTATTTCCGCATTTTTTCTGATGAGTTAAATGGTAACCATTGCACTTATTGCATTTATAGATGAATATAAATTCATATCCCTTTTCCAAATTTATTTCATCTGCATGCATTTGTGCTACTTCTTCAGAGAAAAATTTTCTCTTCCCAGAACAACTCGTTATTCCCATAATACTAATCATTGTGACCCCGGTGAGACTCGAACTCACGACTCCCACATTAAAAGTGTGGTACTCTACCAACTGAGTTACGAGGTCATTCTCTTTTTATATGTCTTATGAGGTTTTCTCATTTTTTCCTTTGTCTCTTCTGTATGATGTTTTCCATAAAAGGGATTTTTTTCACCTGATAATGCTTTACTTAATGATTGACAATATTTTCTTCGATATTCTGGGTCATTTTTTAATTTATCAAGATGATATTTTCTTCGTATAGGTAATACAGCAAGTGCGCCTGCAACTGAACATTTTTTCTGATGCTCTTCACTCCAAAATTTTCCGCCTCCTTCACCACCACATTTTAAATTCATGCATAATGGGTCATTAGTTAATTCTTCATTAACTATTTCTTTTTCTTTTAATTTCAAAGAACTTCTGTTTGGAAGCTTTTCAAGAATTTCAAACCTATGATTTTCAATTCCATATTTCTTAATGGAATATCTTAATCTTGTTCCACTTCCTAAATATCCATCATTTAAATCATTAGTTGAATGCATTCCGATATAATATCGATTTGTCACTAAACAAGTTGTTTTGTAAAGAACATGATACACTTTTGGTTTCCTTGGCATGATACATTTTTATTTATATATCATAGCCAAGGAACAAAAAGTGAGTGTGGCGAGAGCTGGATTTGAACCAACGATCTTCAAGTTATGAGCTTGACGTTTTTCCGATGAAACTCTCATAATTACTACATCGAAATGAGAAAGCTAATAAGAGCCTTTTTTCTAAACTTTCTCGCCATTTGTAGCGGGGAAGGGGTTCGAACCCTCGACCTTGAGGTTATGGGCCTCACGAGCTACCGCTGCTCTACCCCGCAATTTATTTTTATATCTTTCTAGTGCCTTTTTTGAAAGTTTTTTCCTTGTTTCCTTGGATAAAGTTCTTTTTCGGTTCGCATTAGAAATTTTATCTCTAGTTTCTTTAGAAAAAATTATTCCTTTTCTTTTTTCGGAAAGAATCTTTTTCGTTTGTTCCGAATGTTTTTTCAAAAATTGTGCTCCTCCTTCACCCCCAACACCACAATTATAATTGTTTTTATCAAGTATAAAATCTTTTGTCACAATCTGCCTTTCCTTTTCATTCATTAATTTTTCATCTTCAAAAACAAAAATAATTCTTTTTTCAAAATTTTCTCGGCCATATTTTTTAATAGCAATTTCTAAAGCTTTTCCAGACCCAAGATAATTATCATTTAATTTTTGAGTTTGATGTTTTCCTATATAGAATTTACCATTTATTTTATTGGTTGTTTTATAAATTGTGTAAAACATTATTTAGCTGTAAAAATTTGAATTTCAACATCATTATTTTCTTCATAAATATTTGAACTTTTATCATCCATTTGGTGATCTCGTATAGTAAGTAAAAATTCATTTTTGCTATAAGAATATTGTAAAGACAATATTAAATTGGGACTCCAAACTTCTGGATTTTTTGGGTTCATTAAAAAATCATCTATTGTCCATTTGAGTGTTTTAGCTTTTTCTTTAGAAAGATTTTTTTGAGCCCATTCACTTCCAATACTATAAAGTTTTAATCTATTTGTAACTAATTCCCAATCAATTGTATTGAATATTTGACTTAAATTAACTGATGGTAAATTAATTGATGGTATTAATGTTGATAGTGAAAGAGGCTTTAAAGCTTCGTTTTTTAAATTTTCCATTTTCCATATTATTAAATTAAATTACTACGCAGTTTTAAAATATGATATAATGTCACAACATCATCATCTTCAGAAATATCTTCTTGCATTCTTTTTGCAGACTGCAAACCAACTTGACATGCTTGTAAATCTATTTCTAAATATTTTACACGTTTCTCAGTTCGCTTTATAAAATTCTGCATTGCTTGATACTTTGTCGGATATGCAAATCTTCGCAATCCATCTTTTGAAACCCATTTCTTATCACTTCCCCAGTACAAACTAATCCAATATCCTTTATTTGTTTCTCTTTTGACATCGTATGATTGTAATTCAACATGTGGAATAGCACCATATCTTGAAGATGTAACTATGTACCGATAAAGTTTCATAATGCTATTTTATTGTTTTTAGCAAATTCTTCAATGTTCTTTTTCAAACTATAGAGCATTTGGCTCTTGGATAACTTACTTCTTGTTTTGAAATTCATTTCCTGTTCGATACTTGAATAAATTGAACGAACAAACTCAATCAATTCTGTTTGTTTATTGTAATTCATTTCAAATGTAAGATCAATCAATCTTGATTTCAAATCTTCATTCTCCTCTTTTAATCTTTCGATAATCTCTAATAATTCATCCATCTTTTGAAATTTGGCGGGGACAAAGGGACTCGAACCCATAACCCTCTGATTAACAGTCAGGAGCTCTACCATTGAGCTATGTCCCCGTAATCTGAGAAAGTTGAAAAGAGTTTAATTACTAAGCAATGCGCTCGGTATTGGAGTCGAACCAATTTTTACCACGATGTAGCTCTTTTCTTACTACAGATATACGTTTTGGCAGTGCGTACGAGACTCGAACTCGCGACCACTAGAGTGACAGTCTAGTATTCTAACCAACTGAACTAACGCACTATGTTGTGCCTCCGAAGGGACTCGAACCCTTAACCTTCTCCTTAAGAGGGAGTAGCGCTACGCAATTGCGCCACGAAGGCATAATATGTGAATTTATATAAAAACTTTGAGAAATAATCATTTTTATACAAAAATAATCGTTTTTATACAGATTCTGTAATAGTGGACCGTAAGGGAGTCGAACCCTTGGCCTCCTGCTTGCAAGGCAGGCGCTCTAGCCATCTGAGCTAACAGCCCGTGGTGCGTATAGAAGTTCTCGACACTCCTGACTAACCAAGTTATTCGTTAGATTATACGCGTTTCTCTTTTTCGAAAATATCTTGTTCTATTCTTACCGCATCAAAAAAATCCTTTAATTGATCCTGATTTCTCGTAACTTTGTTTTCCCCAATTCGCCGTCTTGTTTCGAAATACGGACCAAAATTAATTTTTTTAGATTTAATAACGGGTCTTTTAATTAATTCTTGAAAAAATTTAAAAGCTTTTTCCATTTTTTAATTCTTTTAAGGTTATACCGAATCTCTGGTATCGATGGTCTGTTCCGACTATAATATTCAAATTTAGACTATTAGTTTTAACTGCATCGTTCATTTTCCATTCCATTTCTTCAGTAACCCACCCTTTGTATTCAATGTATTTGTTTCCATTTACTACAAAATCAGGATAATATTTTCTTTGTTTTCCATTTCGCGTTAAATAAGGAAAGCCTTTTCTGTTTCTATCCCAATTTAATTTTTTCTCATCAAGTATTTTTGCTACTTCTATTTCTTCTGTGTTAAGAAACATTTTAAAACCTAGCCAATTTGTGTATGGAATTTGTTTTGATTTACCTCCACCAGGTCTTAATCCCCCCGATCCTTGTTTTCTTTCTATTCCTTTTTTCTTATTTTTTCCTAACTGAGAATAATGACTTCCACAAGAAGAAGAACAATATGTTTTTTTATTTGAAGTTTCAAACGTTTTTCCACATGGGCAAGTTTTTATTTCCAGAAAATTCTTCTTTAGTTTTTTACTTACCTTTTGGTTAATTTCCTTTCTTTTTGTTTTTGTACTAAAACCTCTAGCACATTTAGATGAACAAAATCTTCCAGAACCATAAGTTCCATCATGTTTATTTCCGCAATTTTCGCAATTCATAGAGGATATTTTTATATTATATATCCATTTGAACTAAAGTTTTGGATTTGATTAGCAGGGGTACCAGGACTCGAACCCAGATCATTTCTTTTGGAGAGAAACATGCTAACCGTTACACCATACCCCTGTTTAACCGAGAAAACCAGAAAGAGCCTTTTTAGTAAAAAGCTGGAGTCGAACCAGCGACCTTATTGTTAGAAGCAATACACTCTATCCATTGAGTTATTTTCACGATGAAACTCTGTCTATCACTACGGTTAGCGGTCCCAAAGGGGTTCGAACCCTCCTGTCGATTATTAGTCGTTCCGGCGTGACAGGCCGGCAGCCACACCTAGCAGCTCCTGAGACCATTAATTACTGAGAAAATTCGGAGGGTAACAGGCGGATTTGAACCGCAACCATTGTTTAAGAGACAATTGCTAAACCATTTAGCACGAAGTAACCCATTCCAGTCACTACAGTAATTTAGAGCAGGTGATCAGAATCGAACTGACGTCAGAAGCTTGGAAGGCTCCTGCACTACCACTGTGCTACACCTGCGAAGAAAGCAATATGTCAAAGAACTTAAAATAAAAACGGGAACCTTTTTGGAGTTCCCGTTGATTTATTCTTAATTGTTGTTGTTTTTCACCAATCAATTATATCCTCAACGGGACGCATAACTCCTCTACGACCTTTGTTATCATCATTGGCCACCCAATTCGCTACGACTATATTTAAGCCTTGTTTCTGCATCTGTTGATTTTTTCTATATATTATGAACTCGTTTGAAAAAGTTTTAATTTAGTGCAAATATAACGCATTTTTTTCAAATAAAAAAATTTTTGAGCACTTTTTTTCAAAAAATTATTCTTCTTTTATCCATGCTGCTTCAATATTCATTTCCTTTTTTAATCTAGCAATATATTTCCAAGGATCCGTAATGTCATGATGTTCAATTACTTTGCCTCCTTTTTCTCTTACACAAACAGTATATTTTTCTGTTAAAAAAGTTTTGGATGAAAATCCGCCACGAATATTAAAATCTTTAAAGAAATCTTTGTTACCCATTGATTTTTATTTATTATAAAAAATAAAGGGGCAAAGTTTTGCCCCTTTTAAATTTTCCGAGAATTGATAGTAGGTGCGTTTGAATGGTTGTCTCCATTGATCTCCATACTTTTCGAAACATCTTAGTACGCAAATAGGCGCCTAAAAACCGAGAACTTTCGTTCGTCGAACCATGCAGGAATTTCTAAAGTATTTTAGGAAATCTTCGTTTACATAGAATTGATTTGATTTTTGTGGCACGAGGCCACGGCTTTCTTATTTACGAAGTATCACCTAACTTTACTACGGTATAAAAATCTTTTTTCTGAGAAAAATTGTATTTGCGTGTTTTTCGGAGTTCCTATCTCCCGAAATTTTAAGTTTTTCAAAACTCCTTAGGTACAGAATTTATGTGTTCGTTCTGCCAGCCATCCTAAGTTCCTGCCTTATTGAGTATTTGCCGAAAACAAGCCCTAATAAAATTCTGACTTAACTTAGCACAAATACTCTCATGCCCTTAGCGGGGTTTTCAGATAGAATTGATCATAAGTAATTGTTTAATTTATTACGAAGTACCGCAATTACTAACTACAGAAAAATCAAAGAACCTTTACATATTATATATGAAGATTTTGAAAAGTTTTAAAATATAGTTATTGCAGAAAAAATTATCTTGCATCTATTACTTGGCGAACTAAATCGACTAAATAATCTTCTATTTCTGAATCTGAAAACTTTTCATCTGATAATTCCATATGAATCATTCTTGCAAAAGATTTAAACTGTTTCTTTAAATATGGAGGGCAAGAATCGTCTGTATTAATGAAACTTAAATCAGGATTATAAATTTCATTCAAAACAGGATAAAATTTTTCGTTTTTTTCTTCCATAATTATTTGATCCAATGGAACAAAGTTAGTATTTTCTCGAGCCATCCACCAAGAACCATCTTGCCATATGTAATTATATTCCTGAAAATATTGGCGCATATCTAGATTGGCCAATGCATGAAAAATTTGAAGATCCTCTCCTCTCCAAATATGATATGATTGTCGTCTTGTTTCTTCAACTGTTTCAGCTAAAGAGGAAATTCCTCCGAGAGATATTAATTCTCGAACTATCTCTTCATCATTATAATTATGCATTAAAATTGTCCCAACATAGTCGGGATAACCATCGTGATGGCAGTAAATTCCGTCACGAGAGTCGTCTTGATTTTTGATCCAGATAGTACTGCGAGTTGCCATTGAACTTTTTTATTATATATTCTTTTCTTATAACGATGTTTGCGTTCTTGTTTTAATAATAAACATTTTAAGTTTCTTACAGTATCTACGCCAACAGCCATAGGAATTAACCCTCCAATAAAAATGGCTCCAGTAGCAGCCACAGTTATTCCCAATGGTATAGTTATAGGTTTTAAATATATTTTATTAGTATTAAAGGCAGATAAATCGACAATCTCGCCATTAATCAGATAATTCGTATATTTCATTTGAAACAAACAACAGTAACATCAAGGTCTTTTAATTCTCTCTCAATGATTTTGGCAATCACATTCCAATCACCACCGGCTAATCCTGCCCCAATTTTTGGAAGTCCTATTTTCTTTCCTTTATAATTATGATTTATTTTTCTCATACACAAAGTTAATGCTTCATAATCAATAGGTTTTTCACTACCATCAATATGATTTTTTCCATAATGATATTGCGTGTAGCAATTAATCACTTTTAATTTTCCCCACGTATTGTGATTACTAACAAATGATTCTGAGTAGTTGCCAAGTTTGTTTATATCTCCACTTATTGTTCTTTTATCAGCATTATACGCATCTTCAAATTCCTCTTTTATTCTTTTGGCAATGCCAGCGCCCATTGTGTTAAAACAATTACATCCATGAGCAATTAAATCAAATTTATCTTGCTTTGCTAATTCTATTAAATCTCCATCAACATATTTCATGATTACATATTTTCGTGATTGTATAAATCGATAGACAAATACACATCTTCGCAATTTTCTTTTGTACA
>Ga0116157_10004633_pt1 | contig 12812 bp, 9 predicted proteins | sample AD_UKC048_MetaG_FD_89882 | JGI IMG/M metagenome (GOLD analysis project Ga0116157, IMG submission 89882) | Active sludge microbial communities of municipal wastewater-treating anaerobic digesters from USA - AD_UKC048_MetaG | ecosystem: Engineered > Bioreactor > Anaerobic > Digestate | place: USA... | reverse complement strand
TATTTCCTTTCGGTAATTATTGGAAAAAATGAGCACTTGCCTTTACCAATTGCTACGCTTATAGCGAATGTTATTGCCTGTTGTATCATGGCTTTAACCTTTAAGCTTAGTCAAAATCTATCCGATACCATGCGCTTATTATTGTTGATAGGATTTTGTGGAGGATTAAGTACGTTTTCTACGTTCAGCTTTGAATCGATGACATTATTCAAAACGGGACAGTATTTATGGGCAATTGGAAACGTATTGATCAATTTGGCTTTGTGTTTCTTGGTATTATTGCCAGCCTTGAAAAAGTAAATCGGCATGTTAAAGCGCTTCTTAAATCTAACCATGCTGTTTTTACTGTTGGTAACCGTTTATCTGGTTGCCGAATGCAGGAATATTCAGTTTGATTATAATTTCGAGCACTTTTTCCCGGTAGAAAGCGATGATGCAGCCTATTATTATTCATTTAGGGAACAATTTGAATCAGACAATGCATTCTTTCTAATTGGTTTAGAACGAGATAAGAGTGTTTTTGAACCCGAGTATTTAAAACGGGTTGCTCAGCTTCGAACTGATTTAAAGGAGTTGGCACATGTTAAATCTGTTACTTCTATAACCCATTTAAAGACTCCAGTAGTTAACTCGTTTGGTATTACGGAGATTCCATTAATCGACTTTGAGCATTTAGAAAATCTTCCGGCTGATTCGGCTCGGATATTTAGCACACCAGTTTTTGAAGGGAATTTGATTTCGGCAGATAGTAAGAAGCTAACCTTGTATTTGCGTCATGAAGATCAGCTACCCAAAAGCACTGCAGATAGTTTATTGCTAGGCATCGAAAGCAAACTAAAACAGTTCGGAGGCAAAACCCATTTAATGGGAAAACTCCGTTCCGAAAAAGCCTATCTAGGAAAAACTCAGCAGGAGCTTTTGCTGTTCATGTCGTTATCGTTTGTATTAGTCACTTTTTTCCTTTGGCTAACATTCCGAAATCTATGGGGTGTTTTAGTTCCCCTATCGGTAGTGGTTTTATCCATCATCTGGACGATTGGAATCATGGCTGCTACAGGCAAACCGATTGATATTATGATCATTCTCATGCCTTGTATTTTGTTTGTGGTAGGCATGTCGGATGTGATTCATATTACAAGTCAGTTTTACGAAAAAATAGAAGCCGGATTTAAGCGGATAGATGCGATAAGATTGGCACTTCAGGAAGTCGGATTTGCTACGTTTCTAACCTGTATAAGTACGGCTGTTGCATTTTTAACTTTAAATACCACATCTATTCAACCGATACGCGATTTCGGAACCTATACAGCAATAGGAGTCGTGGTTGCGTACATTTTCTCCATTACATTATTACCATTCATATTACTTCGGGTTAAGAATCCGGATAAATTTAGAATTCACTCTTCACAAGCCCGTTGGGATGGATTTTTACGCGGTACTTTACGAGCAATATTCAAACGCAAGGCGCTTGTGATATGGGGTTCGGTAGGAGTACTGATTTTCTCTGTAGCAGGAATTAATCGTATCGAGATTAACAATTCGGTGTTAGATGATTTAGATGAAAAAGACCCGATAAAAGAAGATTTTCGGTTTTTTGATGAGTATTTCTCTGGAGTTCGGGGGTTTGAAATGTCGGTCAAACCCGCAGCTGGAAAAACGAGTATTCTAACATGGGAGTCGGTTCAAGAACTGCAGAAGTTGGAGTTTTTCCTTGAAAACACATATCAAACAGGAGCATTAGTTTCCCCTTTGGGTTTGCTAAGAGGATTCAATCAAGCAACCCACGATGGTATAGCTGAATGGTATAAACTACCTGAAACTCGCATACAATTCGACTCATTGGTAAAAACCATGAGACCTTTTTTAGGAAGAAAGGAAATTCGTTTGTTTTTATCGCGGGATGAAAAAATTGGTCGGATTACAGGCCGGATAAAGGATAAAGGCAGCAAAGCGGTAGGAAAGAAGAATACAAAGCTTGAGCGATTTATACAAGATGCGTCTTTCAAACAGATAGAAGTTCGTGTTACGGGTTCTTCCGATTTGATTGATAAAAGCAATAGTTATTTAACTGAAAACATGCTTCAAGGCCTCAGTTTAGACATAGCGGTTTTGATGTTGATTATTGGATTGATTTTCCGTTCCTGGCGGATGATGTTATTATCGATATTGCCTAATTTACTGCCTTTGTGTATGGTAGCAGGATTAATGGGCTGGGCTGGAATTGAGATGAAGGTAACAATTTCGATAATCTTCTCCATTGCATTTGGTATAGCAGTAGATGATACACTTCACCTACTGAGCAGGTTAAAAATCGAAATGGCAAAAGGACAAAGTTTGCCAGTAGCATTAAAGACTACTTATTTATCTACTGGAAAGGCAATGATCTTAACAGCAATGGTGATAGCAGCGGGATTTTCAACATTGATGTTGAGTGATTTTAAGAGTACTTTTTATGTGGGAATGATGATTTCGGTGACATTAATTTTTGCATTAATAGCCGAATTGGTGTTAATGCCAGTATTGTTAGTTGTTTTGTTTGGAAAAAAATCTACACAAAAAAAGCCAATACAAGTTGCTGATTTAGAGAACAACTAATCAAATTTAGATGAAAATGTTTGATGTTAGAGGGTGAAATTTTCATACAGAAAATCCATATAAATGTTGAAGTAATTACAAACCGTTTATATTTGCGGATAAGAACAAAAAGCAAAACTTTATGAAAAAAGCACTATTTACTGCGCTTCTTGCGCTTGCATTCAACCTCGGCTTTGCTGCGGAGAGTGCCGATCTATTCAAGGTAGATGATCAAGAAATCAACACTGAATTTGCTCAATTAAATGAGCTTGAGCAGTTTGTAAATGCTAACGAAGGCATTACTCTTGAGGAAATCAACCCTAGTAACCCATTAGTTCAGAATGTAAACAACTCAAGTGACATTCTGGGTATTTTATCAACTCTTCGTGGAGATGCTCCACTTGGGATTCCTTCTTTCGTTTGGGGTCTTTGCCTTTCTTGGGTAGGAGTATTGGTAGTTTACTTTGTAGCTGATGATCGTGATGAAACTAAGAAAGCATTTACAGGTTGTGCTGTGAACGCTGGTCTTTACATCATCTGGATTGTTGTTTACGTAGTAATTATCGGAAATTCATTCCTATTCTTCGGATAGAATTAATGAATCACTCAAGTCAAAACAAGTTTTGTTTTGTCTTCACCTTACTAGTAATTCTAATGTTGCCCAATTTTTCAATTGGGCAACATTATTTTAGGTTAAGGGCAGACTTCACAATTAAGGAGAAATTCAGCGATGGGAAAATGAGCCTTACAATGGGTTCAGTTCTTTACGATCGCTCTTATAGAAAATTAGTGTACCATGTCACTTTTCCTTCAAAGGAAGATTGGGTGATTATGGATACTGTTTTCAATCGAATAGTAGATAAAAAGCTGGTAGCTCGACAGTTTGTTCCGATGTTACCATCTTCAACGATATTTGAGTTCGCATTACAAAACAATCTGGATAATTTCGGATTGGAAAAATCTTCTTACACGTTGAGTAAAATCGATCGTGATGGAGATATGGTTTTAACCACTTGGTTGCCTGATAAACGACTTCAAAAAGCTATCGGTAAAATTATTGTTTCAAAACGAGCTGGTAAATTAGTTGGAGTAGCATTCTACACACCTAAAAACGAGTTAGTTAAAAAACAAATTTTTAAGGGGTATTTGAAAAGCTCAGGAGTTGAGTTCCCTGCTGAGATACTCGAGATACTTTATAAAGTTGGTGGAAAAGAAACGAAGATTTCAACTTTTAAGAATCTTCGCATTAATGAAATGAATGATGATGCGTTATATAATTTTCCTGTTCCTGCTAAGTAATTTTAGCATTCAGGCTCAACATTTCGGCTCATCAGAATTGCGACAAGGTTTTCACAAACCTCATGTTCATCCCGATTTTGGTTTTGCTAAAAACAACACCAACGAAATCCAATACCTGTTTTCGGGTTTATTCCTTTTTTACAAGTTTGCAGTATCTTCTCAAGATAACAACAAGTGTACTTTCAGCCCATCTTGCTCAGAATACGGTATGTTAGCTGTTAAGAAGAAAGGCCCTATTTTAGGAATGCTTGCTACACTCGATCGTTTACAACGTTGTAACGGGTTGAGTCCTAAGAATTACACCATCGATCAGGAGAAAAACCTGCTTATTGATAATCCCTGATGCGGAATCTTATTCTTTTTTGGATGCTGGTTAGTTTTAGTCCGGCATTTTCTCAGAATCTCTACGACTTAGCTAATTCAAAAGAGTTTGCAAGCTATCTCTATCGTTCTCAACAATATTCATTGGCTTCGATTGAATTAGAACGACTTCTATTTATCCAACCCGATAACGATACACTTCGAGAAACACTCGTGAGAAGCTACATGTTAAACAAAGACTATGTAGTTTCCATTAAAAGGCTTGATTCATTTTTCCCAAACCCAAGAGAAATTAAAAAGCCATTTGATGACCTTTTTGCTTACTCCTTGTTAGCAGATAAGAAAACTGAACGTGCTCGTACATTTTTGAGTTCAAACGAGACATTAGAGCCTGAAAAGCGTCAATATTATCAAGCTTTTAGTTATTTGCTTGAACAAGATTATAAGCAAGCTGATAAACTACTTTCCGAAATTCCCAATACGAATACGACTTTAGCTCCTTTACGAGATTTAAGTAAAGAAGGAGTTTCGATGCGACATAAATCGGGTGGTTTAGCCATGGCGATGTCGGCAATTGTTCCAGGAAGTGGTAAATTTTATACGGGTGATTGGAAAGATGGAATTATAAGTCTGATTTCTATTGGAGTTACAGGTTATCAAGCTATTCATGGGTTTCAAGTGAAAGGTACCAAAAGCGCTTATGGGTGGATTTATGGCACTATTGCAACAGGATTTTACTTAGGGAATATTTATGGTTCATTTACCTCAGCTAAGCGTTTCAACAAAAGACAATCCGATCGGGTTGCTCAAAAAGTTGATGCTGCTTTTAGTATTCAGCCTTAGTATACTATTCCCCAGAGCTTCTGCTCAAGATCTAGAAGAAACATATCGTTTTGGTCTGGAACAATATGCTATTTCAAATTACGAAAGCGCCACGCTTGCATTTGAACGAATTCTGTATTTTGGAAAAGGACAATATATTATTAGTACGCTTGATCATTTAGCTCGAATAAAACTTGCCCAAGGCGATCCCGAATCTGCCATTAAATACTATCATCGAGCATCTGTTACAGCCGATGAGTACGCTGAAAAATCTTGGTATACACTAAGAAAATGTGCTGGTTTATTGTCATTACAGAAAACCAAATTAGCCATGGTTGATTTGTATGACATTACTGATAACCTACCTGATAGTACTTTGAAATACAAGTACTTCTTATTAGGAGTTGCACACTTTGCAGAATTGAATTTCGCTGAAAGCCGAATTGCGTTTAAACAAGCTTTGCCTGAAACAGAAGTAAATAAACGAAATTCCTTAGATAGTTTGTTTAATGTAGTTCAAGACATCAAACACCCTAAAGCCAAAACAGCTAAAATTCTTAGTATAATTATTCCTGGAGCTGGACAATTTTATGCTGGTGATATTAAAAATGGAGTTAATTCACTTCTATTAACGGGTGGTTTCATGTTTCTGGGCATTAATACAGCCGTTAAATATGGATTTATGAATTCGTTTGTTTCCGTATTCCCTTGGTTTCAACGCTATTACATGGGCGGATACCACCGCGCTGAACGTATTGCAGTTGAACGATTAGCTGAAAAACGTGATTATATTTATCAAGAAGTATTGAATCTATATCAATAACTTATTCCTATTGAGTAGATTGATATTCAGCAATTAATTGCTCTACTAATTTAGGAACCGCTTTCCCTGCTAAATCCTGAATGTGCGTTAAACGATAAATCTGTCCAGTCGTATTTTCAGAGGGATCTACTAGGTACTTTCTACTATCATAAGGAGCATGATATAATAATCCAGCAGCAGGATAAACATTCAAAGATGTCCCAATTACCAATAAGATTTCTGCTTGTTTAACTAATTCTGTAGCAGTATTTATCATCGGAACATCTTCTCCAAACCATACAATATGCGGACGAAGTTGGGTGCCGTGTTCACATGTTTGACCTAGTTGAATAGGTGCGTATCCGATCGTATAAATATTATCCTCATACCTTTCACTTCTAGCTTTAATAAGCTCTCCATGTAGGTGTAAAATTTTAGTTGATCCGGCACGTTCATGTAAATCATCTACATTTTGAGTAATGACATGTACATCGAAATAGTTTTCCAATTTGACTAATGCAACATGAGCCGCATTTGGAACCACTTCCTCCAATTGTTTTCTTCGTTGATTATAAAAGTCGAGTACCAAGGCAGGATTTTTACGCCAACCTTCGGGTGTTGCCACATCCATAATGGAATGCTCTTCCCATAATCCACCACTATCTCTAAATGTCCTAATGCCACTTTCGGCACTAATTCCGGCTCCAGTCAGTACTACTAAAACAGGCTTTTTATTAAGCTCTTTATCCATTCTTAAGTAATCTTTAAAAATAGAATTAAAACACAAGTACTGCAATGTTGAAAACCATCAGTAATAAACTGCCTAAAATGGACTGATTTCTTTTACTTTTGCGGCTTGCAGCTATGTATTATCTAATACAAATTGCTGGATATCAAAAGAATATGGACGATTACAAAAAGAAACAAGCGCTCGATTACCATGCAAATGGTCGTCCGGGTAAAATTGAAGTCATTTCAAGTAAACCCACATCAACTCAACGAGATTTATCTCTAGCCTATTCACCAGGTGTCGCTGAACCTTGTCTTGAGATAGAAAAAAATCCCGATGATGTGTATAAATATACAACCAAGGGAAATCTAGTTGCGGTAATATCAAATGGTACAGCCGTTTTAGGATTAGGAAATATCGGGCCGGAAGCATCTAAACCGGTGATGGAAGGAAAAGGAGTCCTATTTAAAATTTTCGCCGACATTGATGTATTTGATATTGAAGTCGATGCGACTGATATTGATAAGTTTGTCGATACGGTAAAAGCTATTTCACCCACGTTTGGAGGAATTAATCTGGAGGATATAAAAGCTCCGGAATGTTTTGAGATTGAGCGTCGTTTAAAAGAATCATTGAAAATTCCTGTCATGCATGATGATCAGCATGGAACAGCTATTATCACTGGTTCTGCCTTGTTGAATGCATTAGAGATTGCAGGCAAAAAAATAGCTGAAGTAAAAGTTGTGTTTAATGGAGCAGGTGCTTCGGCAATATCTTGTGCCCGTTTGTATTTGCAGTTAGGAGTTAAAAAGGAAAATCTAATTATGTGCGACAGCACTGGTGTGATAAGTACTTCCCGAACAGATTTAGATTCTCAAAAACAGTTCTTTGCTGCCAATACAGATAAAAAGACATTAACGGAAGCATTCGTTAATGCGGATGTTTTTGTAGGATTATCGAAAGGAAATATTGTGAATCAAGATATGATTCGCAGTATGGCGAAAGACCCTATTGTTTTCGCGTTAGCTAATCCTGATCCTGAGATTCCATATCACGATGCTATTGCAGCGCGTGAAGATATTATCATGGCAACTGGGCGTTCGGATTATCCTAATCAGGTTAACAATGTATTAGGTTTCCCGTTTATTTTCCGAGGAGCCTTGGATGTTCGAGCTACGAGTATCAACGAAGAGATGAAGTTAGCAGCCGTTTATGCGATTGCTAATCTGGCTAAACAACCTGTCCCAGAACAGGTGAATATGGCCTATAACAAAGCCAATCTTCAATTTGGACGTGAGTATATTATTCCAAAACCAGTTGATCCAAGGCTTATCACTTATGTAGCTCCAGCAGTTGCTCAAGCAGCTATGGATTCGGGTGTTGCGAAGAACCCAATTGCCGATATGGAGGCATATAAGCTTGAGTTAATTCGTCGAATGGGGCTTGATAACTCCTTGATGGATCGATTAACAACTCGAGCTAAAACAAATCCGAAACGCATCATTTTCGCAGAAGCTGATCATCATAAAATCCTAAAAGCTGCACAAGTAGTTAACAACGAAGGAATAGCAATCCCAATCCTTCTTGGAAATCGGATTAAGATTAAAGAGATATGTGATGAATTTAACATCAATCTAGATGGTGTTGAAATAATTGACCCGCGCGATTCTGAACAAGATGATCGCCGTCATGCATTTGGAGATATCTTTTATGACTTGCGCAAAAGACGCGGTATTACCTTGTATGAAGCAAGAAAAATGATGCGTGAACGGAATTACTTTGGAGCCATGATGGTTCGAACAGGTGCCGCTGATGCATTGATTTCAGGTTTAACTCGTCGCTACCCTGATACTGTTAAACCTGCTTTACAAGTTATTGGCATTCGCGAAAATGTGAGTCGTGTGGCTGGTTTGTACATCATCATGACGAAAAATGGTCCTGTATTTTTCTCCGACACAACCGTAAACATAAATCCTACAGCAGAAGAATTGGTTGATATCACCATCCTCACTGCTGATGCGGTAAGTAATCTTAACATCACTCCTAAAATTGCATTGCTATCGTATGCGAATTTTGGTTCTGCCGAAGGTGCTGATGCACTAAAAATGCGCGAAGTAGCACGCATGCTCCATGAGCGTCGTCCAGATTTAATTGTAGACGGTGAGTTGCAAGCAAATTTTGCGATGAATAATAATATGCTGAAAGAACAGTTTCCTTTTTCGTGCTTAGTGGATAATAAGGTAAACACCTTGATTTTCCCTAATCTGGCAGCTGGGAATATTGCTTATAAACTCATGCAAGAATTAGCATCAGCCGAAGCAATCGGTCCATTGTTGTTGGGCATGAAAAAACCAGTTCACATTTTACAATTAGGTAGCTCTGTTCGTGAAATTGTGAATATGGTTACCCTAGCAGTTGTTGATGCACAAGCTCATTCTTAATTTATGTACGAATATTTTAGTGGTAAATTGATTGAAAAAACACCTACCTACGCGGTTATCGACTGTGGAGGAGTTGGTTATGTACTGAATATTTCACTGAGTACTTTTTCACAAATTACCAATCCAGATAAGTGCCTTTTGTATGCCCATTTAGCTGTTCGAGAAGATGCTCACGTACTATATGGGTTTGCCACACGCTCCGAACGAGAAACATTTAGACTGTTAATAAATGTATCCGGAGTGGGTGCCGGTACCGCGCGTATGATTTTATCTTCGCTAAGTTCCTCCGAAATTGCTGAAGCCGTAATGAGTAATAACGTCACCACTTTGAAAAATGTAAAAGGTATTGGTGAAAAAACTGCTCAACGGATTATCGTCGATTTAAAGGGCAAATTTGACCGCGATTCGGTTAGTCCAGAACTTTTTGCAGGCTTACACAATACAGTAAGAAGCGAAGCGTTAACTGCACTGACTTTACTCGGGTTTCCTAAGATTAACGCAGAAAAAGCTCTAGATAAAGTAATTAAATCAGCCGGGCAGGAATTGAGCGTAGAAGACATGATCAAGCAAACCTTGAAAATGCTTTAACGTATCAAGTCCCGTTTGTCTGTTATTGAACCATTGATTGATTGAAAACGTACTATAAATATCTTTCAGGAAGTATTGCTGCATTGCTCTTCATGGCTGTTGCTTGGAGCGCAAACAGTCGCCCTTTCGGTTGGGTCGAAGAGGAATTTCGTTTTCAACCAGAATCACTAGTTGGTGATACAACCGATCCCGATAGTTTACTTCCATTCCCTTTTTCGGATGATGAATTGGATCCTTTAGATCCATCACCCAACGGTTTGTTTCTAGCCGACCCTTCCAACATTGAAACGACCATCGAACTCAATCCTAAAACCAATGAGTACGATGTAAATCAGAAAATGGGTGATATGCGTTATGGCTATCCGAGCTATCTCACCTTCTCCGAATATCAGGAAATGGATTTCGATGCAGCACTTCAGAAAAACTGGCGTGATCGCATGGCTTCTGATGATGCGAGTAAACCTAAGAAGGGATTTCAGCCTAAAATCATCGTTCCGGGTGATGCATTTGCTACGATTTTCGGAAGCAATACCATCGATATTCGTCCTCAAGGATCAGCTGAACTAATTTTCGGAGGGAATTTCAACCGAACCCAAAATCCAGCCTTACCTATTCGTCAACAACGTGTTGGAGCATTCAATTTCCAACAGAAGATTCAGATGAATATTGTTGGGAAAATAGGCGACAAAATTCAGTTACAAACGAACTATAACACGGAGACTGGCTTCAATTTCGACAATAAAGTCAATTTGAAATATGAAGGTAAAGAGGATGAAATCATCCAATTACTGGAAGCGGGTAATGTGAGCATGCCTTTAACAGGTTCACTTATCACGGGTAGTCAGAGTTTGATGGGTGTTAAAACCAAGCTGAAATTTGGTCGTTTAACGGCTACCACTATTTTCTCCCAACAACAGGGCGATAAAAAGACTATCAATGTTCAAGGTGGAGCTCAAACCACACAATTTGATATCTCAGCATCCGATTACGATGCTAACCGACATTATTTCTTAAATCAGTTTTTCAAAGACCGGTACGACCAGTCGATGAGTACTTTACCAAACGTTACATCTCCTTTCAACGTAACACGTGTCGAAGTTTATATCACCAACAGAACATACGCGACTACCAACGTACGTAACATCGTTTCTTTTGCCGATTTGGGTGAAAGTAATGCCGCCTATTTCAATGGAGGAACGCTTACACCTACAGCCACTCAACCGGGTGTTGGTCCTTTAACTCCTCCACGTAATGAAAATAACAACCTTCAGCCTTCTCAGTTAATCTCTCAATTCCCATTATTCCGGTCTAAAGCCAACGAGATTCTAAATCAGAATGCTCAGTTTGTACCTGCAGTAGATTATGAATACTTGCAAAATGCTCGCCTATTAAGTCCAACCGAGTATAGCTTTAACCCATTATTGGGATATGTTTCGTTGAATCAGGCTTTGAATGCCGATGAGGTTTTAGCTGTTGCTTATCAATACACCGTAAATACAGCTCAAGGACAACAAGTTTATCAAGTTGGAGAGTTTTCTACGGATGTTCAAGGAACTGGGATTTTAGTATTGAAAATGTTGAAGAGTACACAAGTATTCACCAAGAAACCGATCTGGGACTTGATGATGAAAAATGTGTATTCACTAAATGGATATCAAATCAGTAAAGACAATTTCAAGCTGAATGTATTGTATCAGGATGAACAAACGAGTGTTCGGATGAATGTGATTCCTGAAGGGATAAATGTTAAGGGTAAAATTCTACTTCAATTATTCAATCTCGACCGCTTAAACAATCAGAATGATCCACAAGCAGATGGATTTTATGACTTCATTGAGGGTAAAACGATACAATCCGACAAGGGGCGAATTATCTTCCCAATGCGAGAACCGTTTAAGAAGTTTCTACGGAGCCAATATATTCAACCCGATGAGAATCCTTTAGCGAATCGGTATTCGTTCGACTCCCTTTATGTTACAACAAAACCACTTGCTCAATTAGACGCTCAACACAATCGATTTTACATTCAAGGATCGTATCAATCAGCATCCGGATCGGAGATTTCGTTAAACGCGATGAACGTTCCTCAAGGTTCTGTAACTGTTACAGCAGGTGGTGTTCCGTTAGCAGAGAACGTCGATTATACGGTTGATTATGCTTTAGGTCGTGTTCGAATTATCAATCAAGGCTTATTAAATTCTCAAACTCCAATCAGCATTTCGCTCGAAACTAATACACTGTTCGCCATCCAGAGCAAGCGTTTAATGGGAGCACATTTCGATTATAAAATCTCCAAAGATTTTGGTTTAGGTGCAACAATCATGAATTTGAGTGAGCGCCCGATGACGCAAAAAATCAATATTGGTGATGAGCCTATTTCTAATACCATTTTAGGTATCGATGGGAACTTTAAAAGTGACTCACGTTTCCTAACTCGTTTAGTAGATAAATTACCATTTTACAGTACAAAAGAAACATCCACCATTACCGCAAGTTGGGAAGCTGCTAAGCTCATACCGGGCCATTCGAAAGTTATTGGTAAAGATGGATTGTCTTATATCGACGATTTTGAAGGAGCTGAATCATCTATCGACATTCGCCAGTGGAGCAATTGGAATTTAGCTACAACTCCAAGTGGGCAAAATAATTTATTGAAAGAAGGTTCCTTATTCGACGATCGACGTTACAATCATAATCGGGCTAAAATTAATTGGTATCAAATTGATCCATTATTCTCTAGAAATGGAAGTACCACACCCGAAAATGTAAAAGATTCACCGATGCAGAGTGACAACTTCATGCGTCAGATTGTAGAAACTGAAATTTTCCCAAATAAAGCACGTCCAAACGGACAGGTTCAACTTATGTCGGTGTTGGATTTACATTTCAACCCTAATTTACGTGGACCTTATAACTTCGTTGTAAACGACAACCCATATGCAAAAGGGTTAAATCCTGACGGTTCGTTGAAAGACCCGCGTACACGCTGGGCGGGTGTAATGCGTAAAATTGAAACGAACGATTTTGAATCGGCTAATATCGATTACATCGAGTTTTGGATGATGGATCCATTTGCACAAGGAATAAATGGGAATCCGATTAATAATGGAAGTGGTGGAGATTTTTACATCAACATTGGTAATATTTCCGAGGATATTCTTCGTGACGGTCAGCAATCGTTTGAGAATGGAATTCCTGTCACTCCCGATAATACGAATATAGCCTACACAACTTG
>Ga0116157_10004627_pt1 | contig 12825 bp, 10 predicted proteins | sample AD_UKC048_MetaG_FD_89882 | JGI IMG/M metagenome (GOLD analysis project Ga0116157, IMG submission 89882) | Active sludge microbial communities of municipal wastewater-treating anaerobic digesters from USA - AD_UKC048_MetaG | ecosystem: Engineered > Bioreactor > Anaerobic > Digestate | place: USA... | reverse complement strand
TCCACCATGCCGGATTCGTAAACCTCGATCTCCGGTACCACATTGTATTGCTTAAAGGCCTCCGCCAGCCGGACGATGTCGCCGGGACGGTTGATGAAAACATCGTCCCCGAAATTCAGCGTGCCGGCATTCAGGGTACCCATGTCCGGCTTCAAACTGAGCGGTGCCAGCCTCTTTTCGAAAGCCTCGCCAACAGCTCCGCCGGTGCTGATCTGGATGACCACTTCCGGCGCTGCTTCCCGGATCGCTTTAATGGACGCGGCGAAGCGCTCCAAACTTTGGGTGGGGTTGCCGGCGTCGTCTCTCACATGGAGATGGATAACCCTGGCTCCCGCTTCAAAGCAAGCTTTGGCGTCTGCCGCCTGTTCCTGCGGCGTGATCGGCAAATGCGGCTGATCCTTGCGGGTAGTTTCTGCTCCCGTGATGGCCGCGGTCAAAATCAATGGCGTCATAATCTATCCTTTAAATCGTTAATCTGCGAACCAACTCTCAAACAGCCGCACCCTGCGCAGTTGCCCGGGTTTGCGGCCCAAAATGCGTTCGGCGATCTGGGCGAACTTGGCTTCGTTGTCACTCACGAAAAACCTGTCCGTGCCCGCGGTGCCGTCGTATTCGCGCGGCAGTAGCGAGCCCAGGTAGCCGGTGATGGCCTCAGCGCTGTCCACCAAAGTCACCTTTTCGCCCATCATTTCCCCGATCAGTCCTTTCAAAAGCGGATAATGCGTGCACCCCAGCACCAGGGTGTCGATGTCCAGGCCCTGATAAAAACTCAGGTATTCGGCCACGACTTCTTTCGCGGTGGAGCCGGATACCCAGCCCTCTTCGACAAATGGTACGAAAAGCGGGCAGGCTTGGGAGAAAACCTGCGCTCCGGGTAAAATTTCCGTGATCGCCCGGGTGTAGGCTCCGGAGCGGATGGTCCCCTCGGTGCCGATCACGCCGATGCGCTGGTTGACCGTCTGTTGCGCGGCCAGTTCGGCGCCCGGCTGGATCACGCCGATGATCGGGATCTCCGTCAATTGCTTGAGGTGATCCAGGGCAACGGCGGAAGATGTGTTGCAGGCCACGATCAGGATCTTGATCCCTGCCTGCAGCAAAAAACGAGAGTTCTGCACGGAATATTCGATGACCGTGTTTTCCGATTTGGGGCCGTAGGGCACCCGCGCCGTGTCGCCGAAATAGACCAGGTCCTCCTCCGGAAAGGATTCCCGGATGGCTTTGTAGACCGTAAGTCCGCCCACTCCGGAATCGAATATGCCGATCGGTTTTTTCATTTTTTATTCCTGCGCCGCTTCGCTGTGGAGCCACTTTTTTGGCGGCCGCCCCTGGCGTCAACTGCATTGTTCCTGCGCGGAGCCCGCAAGCGGCTTAACTCCTTGTTTTGCCCGGCGCTGTCATTTTTACGCGGCACGGCATACTGATGCACATGTGCGTTTGGCACTTGCTGAACTTCCAGATAAATATCGTCGCTAACGTCCATTATCTGAACCATTACTTTATCTAGCAACTGATAAAAATCATTGGTTCTGGGGTTTGCAAATCTCATTTCCCGGTCGCGGTAAGTCCAGCCGCTGCCGGGTAACTGCGCCGTCTGCAGCACCGCGTTGACGGGGATCTCCTCCAGCCGCACGATCAGGCCGCTGGATTTGGCGGAAATGACCAGCCCGTGGAACTTTTCGCCCACTTTGGTTTTCATGTAGGCCAGGCCGTAGGTGCGTTCGATGTCGCGCTCCGCCTGGTCGGCCTGCAATTCCTGCTCGGAGGCGACCGTCGCGTAGTGCTGCAATTGCTGCCGGTTGAATTTCACCTTGCCGCTGTGCAGGATCCAGGTCTTGCAGAGATGGTGGATGATGAGGTCGCAGAGCCTGCGGATGGGGCTGGTGAAATGCGTGTAGGTCTCCATGCCCAGCCCAAAGTGGCGCACATGCTGGATGGAGTATTTGGCCTTTTTCAGGCTGCGCAGGATGATCGGATCGAAGACCCGGTGGTATTCCAGCCCGGGCAGTGTGTTCAGCAGATACTGCATCGATTCGTTGAGCGTTCCGCGCTCATAAAAGTTGATCCCGTAATAGGAGAGCAGTTCGGTGAGTTTTTCGATCTTCCGGTACTCCGGATCCTCGTGGATGCGGTAGAGTGTGCCGGTTGCCAGTTCCGTCAGTTTTTTGGCGATGAATTCGTTGGCCACCAGCATGAAATTCTCGATCAGCTTGTGTGATTCGGTCTCCTCCGCCAGGGTGAACCTGCGCACCAGGCCTTCGTCGTCGTATTCGTATTCCAGTTCGGGCAGGTCGAAAAAGATGTAGCCCTCGTCCAGCCGCTTTTGGGAGAGCAGCGCCGAGAGTTTTCTGCCCTCGTTCAGAGTACTGGCAAGTTCCTCCGAAAAATCCGTCGGCTGTCCCGCGAAGAGGACGTCCACCTGCTCGTAACTGAGCCGGAAATCGCTGCGGATGACGCTTTCGGAGAGGCTTTGCCTGAGGATCCTGCCCTTTTTGTCGAATTTAGTGGTCACGGTCAAAGTGAGTTTGTCCTCGCCGGGACGCAAGCTGCAGACCTTGTTGGAAAGCATCTCGGGCAGCATCGGGATCACTTTCTTGGGGAAATAGAAGCTGTTACCGCGCTTGGCCGCTTCCTCAAACATCGCTCCGCCCGGCTTCACGTAATGCGCCACGTCCGCGATGTGCACATACAGCTTCCAGCCCTTGGCGGTCGTCTCCAGCGAGATGGCGTCGTCAAAATCCTTGGCCGAGGCGGGATCTATCGTAAAGGTGAAAACTCTGCGCAGATCCTCGCGCCGGGCGATCTCCTGCTGAAGGATGGCCTCCGGGACGGACTGCGCCTCCTGTTGCACTTCCTCGGGAAATTCCAGCGGCAGCCGGTATTGCCGGATCACGGCCAGCAGTTCGACCTGCGGATCGCCGCTCGGGCCCAGCACTTCAATCACTTTTCCCACGGGCATCTTGCCCAGCGTGGGATTGCCCCAGTTGCTCACTTCCAGCACCACTTTTTCGCCGTCCTTGGCGTTGCCGGCGTCGCTGACCTCAAACCAGTTGTGGATCTTGCGGCTGTTGCTGATGAAGTAGGCGCGCCCTCCGCTGGTGCGAAAGTCGCCGGACATCGTTGCGTTGGCCCGTTCCACAATTTTGCGCACGAAGGCGTAATCGGATTTTCCCTTGCGGAAATGCGGCTCGATGGCCACTTTGTCACCGTGATAGGCGTTCAGGGTATCCTCCGCGCTGACGAAGAAATCCCCCTTTTCGGTGCGTACAAAGGCGTAGGACTGGTTTTTGGCCAGCGGTGTGGCATCGAAGATGCCTTCGATAAGCCGCGGATTGGAAGTGGGGGAGGGCTGCACCTCCGGCTCTGGTTCGCGTTTCTGGCTTTTCAGGCTGAATTTACGGCTCTTCTTGGCCAGCGTCCCCTCCGCCATCATTTCCTGCAAAGTCTCGGCCAGCAGGGATTTTTCCCGCTTCACCAGCCTCAGGTTGTAAACGATCTCATTGTAGGACAGCGGCGCGTTGCCATTGGCTTCCAGTAGCGCCAGCACCCTTTCGCTAAGGTTAATATTCTTCATTCGCCCTCAGTATTGTTTGCCGATCTTGCGGCCCAGGATTTCCAGGAGTTGCGCCTTTTCCGCTTGCGTCCTGGAGAAGCGCAGCGACTGCCCCCGATAGGCGTCCAGACGCCGGGGCAGTTTGAAGGTGCTGAGCATCACTCCGCGCTTGTCGCAGTAAAAACAGCCGAAATCGCTGTAGCGCCGGGTGATCTTCAAAAAGAGATAGTAGATCACGATCTCGTATTCATAAAGATAATATGTGGTGGGGATGAAATAGGGGAGAAGGCTGCCCAAAACCAGCAGCATGCCCAGAAAGTAGAACCAGGGTTGCCGCCATTGGACCACTGCCACATTCCAGAGGAACCAGGCCAGGAAAATGAGGAAAGCGCAAAGCAGGACGGAGGCCTTGGGACGCTCCGCGAAAGGCCAGGATCGCCAGGTCAACAGCGGCTCAGGCGACATTCTGCACGATCTCCCGGCATTTTTCCACTTCTTCCTTGAGCGTGAGGATGTGTTTGAAAGTCTTGGCGGTGGAGAATTTGGAGCCCAGCGTGTTGGCTTCGCGCTGCATCTCCTGCAGGACGAAATTGAGGCTCTTGCCGTTGTCCTCGGCCTTTTCCAACGTTTGCAGCAACGTCGCGATATGGCTGCGCAGGCGGCTCAGTTCCTCGTGGATGTCGTATTTGTCGATGTAAATGGCCAGTTCCTGAAACAGCCTCTGCTCCAGGTTTTCGTTGTTATAGGACTGCAGCAGTTCCGCCGTGCGGGTCTTCATGCCCGCGAACAATTCTTCCTTGTACGGTTGGATCTCGGTTTCGATCTGCTGCACAGCCTCCAGCATCAGTTCAGTGGAAGCCGTGATCGTCTTGCGGATGTCCGCGGCTTCTGCCGAAAGCGACTTACCCAGTTCCTGCAAAGCCAGTTCCAGAGCCTCACGCAGCAGTTCGTTCAAGGTCGCGTCCTCGTCCAGGTTGTTGGCGGATTCGATGATGCCGGGCTCATTGAGCAGAGTTTCCAGCGTGATCTTGTCCTCCAGATCCAGCGCCTGGGCGGCTTTGCGGAAGATGTCGTTATACTTTTTCAGTTTGGCTTCGTTGAGCAGGATGGCTGGCTCGCGGTGGTCGGTAAAGCTGGTCCGCACCTCGACCGTGCCGCGGCTGAGGAATTCCGATATCCGCTTGCGCAGGGTGTATTCAAAAAATCCGATCTCCCGCGGCAGGTAGAGCCTTAGATCCAGATAACGCCCGTTGACGGACTTGATCTCCAGTTCCAGATCGATCCCTTCGCGGTGCAGTTTTGCCTTTCCGTATCCGGTCATGCTTTTCATATTATCTCCAGAATGCTAAAAACGGCGGGGGAGAACCCTCTGTCCGCTATAAGGTTAAGCCCTGCGTCTTCAAGTTTACATAACATGTCTTATCAACACAATCCAATGCATCTGACGGGTCACTCGCAGATCAGCGTCCCCGCTGTGGCCCGGACCACTCTCGCCCGCTTCAGGGTTCCCATGTCTTTTTCGCCGCCACTCAACACAGCGATCTTATAATCGCTTGTTTTACCCGATACCTGCCGGTTGGACTTCCGACTCCAACCTTCCACATAAACTTCGATCTCGGTGCCAATTTGGGCCTTGAATTTTTCCAACGTTATTTCGCGTTGGAGTTCGACGATCTTTTGCAGCCTCTTTAAGCGGATCTCCTCGGGCACCTGGTCTGGAAGACTGGCGGCGACGGTTCCCTCGCGGGGGCTGTATTTAAAGCAGAAGGAATAGTCGAAGCCGATGTCCCGCATGGCCGCGACGGTATTGTCAAACATTGTATCTGTTTCGCCGGGAAAGCCGGCGATGATGTCCGTGGTTATCGCTATGTCCGGCATGGCTTTACGCAGTTTCTCAACCAGGCCGCGGTAGTGCTCATAAGTATAGTTGCGGTTCATGGCGCGTAAAACCGTGTCGTCGCCGCTCTGCAGGGGGAGATGGATATGCCGGCAGATCCTTTTGCCGCCTGCCATAACGTCGATCAATCCGTCGGACAGATCCTTCGGATGCGAGGTGATGAAGCGCAGCCTGTAGATGGAATCGATCCCGTCCAGGCGGCTCAGCAACTGCGGAAAACCGGTGTCCCCATATCTGTAGGAATTAACGTTCTGCCCGAGCAGCGTGACGTCTTTCCTGCCCTCTTCCCCACACCGCCGGACCTCGTTGTAAATGTCGTCCGCCGGCAAACTGCGTTCGCGGCCCCGCACATAGGGCACGATGCAGTAGGAGCAAAAGTTGTCGCAGCCGCGCATGACGGTCACGAAGGCGCAGCTTTTGTCCTGATGCCTGGGTTGCAGTCCGGGATAGATCTGCAGCGGGTCGAGTTCGTTGCTGATCCCGCTTTCGGAGGCCAAAAGCCGCGGCAGGTCACGGTATTGGTCCACTCCCGCCACGAAATCGATGCCCGTGTCCTCTTCCAGCAGCCTCTTCCCCATTCTCTGCGCCATGCAGCCCAGCACGCCGATCTTGAGCCCGGGACGCTCCAGTTTGCGGCGTTTTTCGTTGGAGATGCGCCCCAAAACCCTGTCCTCTGCGTGTTGACGCACGCTGCAGGTGTTGAAGAGCAGCAGATCCGCCTCGTCCGGAGCGGAGGCTTCCTCCCAGCCGGCTGCGGCCAGGACGCTCCGTACCAGTTCGCTGTCCGAGACGTTCATCTGGCAGCCGTAGGTTTCGATGTAAAACTTCATTTATCCCTTGCCCCGCGGTTTGCGCCGCGGACGCAGGTTGTAACCTGTGGAAATTCCATAATGGCACACCACAAATTCCCGGACGCCGAATTTGTCCAGCAGAAGAACGCAGAGCCTGGCGTTCAGAGCGAGGACGTCCGCCGCCCCGGCTTCGGCCAGATACTGGCTCCAATCCCCATCTCCCCTCCCCAGCGTGGACACCAAGGCCTCGAGATCAGACACGGAGATGCGTGCCCCCTGCAGTTTGTCAGGCTGGAAAAACCTTTCCCGGCGGATGACTTTCGCCAGAAACGTCGCCGCGAGTCCCACACAGACTACTTTGGCAGGAGTCCAGTCCGGAACGGTAGCCAGCGCTGAGCGGATCACTTTTTCCACATCAACCCCCTCCCCGCTCTGCCGGCGCAGCGTGAGCAGTCCCAAGGGGAGGCTCACTCCGCTTTTTTCGCCCCTGTGGCCGTAAAAAACAAGTTCCGTGCTAAAGCCTCCGACGTCCGCGCTCACAGCGCTTTCCCCCGTTGCGAGGAGCGTTCCGGCGGCCAATCCCGCCAGTTCGGTCTCCTCCCTTTCGCTCAGTACTTTGAAGGGGATGCCCCAGCGCTCTGTAAACCACTGGGAGATCTCCTCCGCGGCTGGCGAGCGGCGATTGATCCCAGTGGCGATGGCGCGCTTTTCGGACGGGATCACCTGGTCATAAAGCAAAAATCTTCCCACCCGGCGTTTGAACTCCGCCAGCCTGGCCTTGGGGATCTCCACCTGTCCGTCTTTCCGGAGGTGGTAGTCGCGGCCCAGCCCGGTGGAGATCTGCGCGGTGTGCAGCGGCTCGGCTTGCCCCTCCACGCACAGCGCGTAGTTAAGGTTATTGGAGCCCACGTCGAACACGGAGCGCAGTTTTTCCCGGCAGTGCCGCAGTTCCAGATAGCGTTTCACAATCAGCGCGGCGACCCCGGCGTTGCGGTTGGGAACGGCCCTTCCCGCCTGATTGGGAGACAATGCCTGGCGGAACACCGCCTGCCACTCCCGTTTGCTCAGATCGAGTCCTTCCAGCCGCCTCTGGCGCGGATAGCGGGCGATGCCGCGGATCAGCACTTCCTCCTCAGGATAGTTCTCCCGCGGCCGGTAAACGATGTATTTGCCGTACTGCAAGGCCTCGGCGAAACTGCTGTAGCCGGGTTTGGTCAGCAGCACCTGCGAGCCGTGGATGAGGTCGGAAAAATCGGCGTCGGGCCGCACCCGGACGTGGTTCGCGGCCTTGGCCTCCCGCGTGGAAAACACATATCCCGGGAACGCGGCGCAAACCCTTTCCAGATCCAGCCCCATCTCCCCTTCCCCACCGAAGGTGCAGGTCAGAAGAGGCTTTCCCGCGGGCAACCCATACACCTCGTGCGGATCGTTGTAAAAGTCTTTCCGGAAGGCCAGCAGCCCCGTCGTTTCGCAGTTGCGGAAGGCACCCATGCTCCGTCTGGAGCCCAGCGGCAGGCGGAAAGCCCGCTCCGCCCTCTGATAGAGCCCAAAAATGGTGTTCAGCAGCGGACGGAACTCCCTGTCCGATCCGAACAGCCCATTGTAAACATAGAGCCAGTCGAAGTTGGACACGGCGAAGACCGGCACTTTGGCGTAGGTCCCGGCTTCCACAGCCAGCCAGGGAACGTCGGCTACGCTGAGGTCGATACCCTCTCCCCGTAAAAAGTCCACCTCCCTCTCGCAGATCTCCAAACGCCGTCCCATAAGGCCCAGCAAGGCTTCTTTGGTCGCCTGAAGATCGGGGGCAAGGTCCGGGCCGTGCTTCACTCCGACGTCGATCGCTACATTCTCTTTGCAGGAAAGTTGCGGATCGAGGTTGCGGAAAAGGAAATCCGGCCGGGCGCTGCGGATATGGACGAAGATGCCGAAGCGGTTGAATTCCTCGGCCAGCGCCGCCATCCGGGAGGCGTGGCCAAAGCCGTGGTCGGAAACGTAGAGCGCAAATCTCAGCATAGAAACCCTCAGCGCACGATCAAAGGACGTTTGGCGTCCCTGCCGCGGATCTCCACGACCACGCGGTTGGGCAGGCAAATGATGGGCAGGACGTCGCCCGCGCCCTGTTTGACGCAGCGTTTGCCGGGGCAATCGGCCGCCAGCATGCGGACTTTTCCGCGCTCGATGCCGACTGTGTTGTGCCCGTCGATGCGGATCGTGCGGTCCACGTTCAGCGGATATACGCCCAGCAGGGCGCCGTTTTTATAGATGAACACGCTTCTGTCGTCGTTCTTTTTCCAGGCCCAGGCGGCGCTGCCGATAATTGCCAGCACCACGGCCCCAATCAACACGAGATCCGCCCAAGTGAGGGCCTTCCAGATTGCTCCCCGCACTAAAAAACCCCGTAGATGCGGTGTCCGCAGTGGACGCAGTTGCCTTGCCCGTCGATCCCTGTCAACCGCCTCGAGGCCGATATCACTTCGTCATGGCAGGCGGGGCAATGGGTGGCGCTGAAGCCGCCCTGCCAGAGGTTTCCGGCGTAAACGTAGTCCAACGACTTCGCCGCGGCCTCGCAGGCCTTCAGCACCGTCGCCGGCGGCGTGGCCGGGATCTCGGACTTGTAAGCCGGACGGTAGGCGGAAAAATGCAGCGGAATGTCTTTGCCGACCGAGGCTACGAACGCCACCAGATCTGCGATATCGCGCTCCGAGTCGTTCAAGCCCGGGATCAGCAGATTGGTCACTTCGAGGTGAACCTTGCTTTCATACGCCCGGCGGATGGTGTGCAAAACGGGTTCCAGCCTGCCGCCGCAGCGCTCTTTGTAAAAATCGTCGCGGATGCTTTTCAGATCGACGTTCATGGCCTTGACGCGCGGCAGGAGCGCCTCCAGCGGCTCCGGATTGACAAAGCCGTTGGTGACCAGCACGATGTCCGCGTCCGTGGCCAGTTCGGCAAAATCCCAGATGTATTCATACCAGGTGAAAGGCTCCGTGTAGGTGAAGGCCACCTGCCGCGGCCCGCCTTGCGCCTGCTCTTGGACCAATCCGTAGAGTTCGGCGGGAGAGATAAAGCGCGTCGGGCAGCGCTGCTGGCTGCTGTCCCAGTTCTGGCAAAAAAAGCAGGCGAGGTTGCAGGAGTTCGGACCCAGCGAAACGATCCGCGAGCCCGGCCGGAAGTGGTAGAGCGGCTTTTTCTCGATCGGATCGAAGCTGGCGCCGATGCTTTGGCCATAATTGACTGCGACCATCTTCCCGCCGAGGTTTTTCCGTCCCCGGCAGAGTCCGCTTTGCCCCACCGATAATTCGCACACCTGCGGGCAGAGCAGGCAGCGCACCTTGCCGCCTTCCTCCGCCTTGCAATACATCGCTTCGCGTTCCGTCAATCCAGCCATGGCCGCAAACCTCCCAGGTGTCTTTCCAGCGCTTTGGCGTTGTCCGCCACACAGGCCCGGGCATTGTTTCCCAGGCTCTGGCGGCGTTCCGGGCTCTGGTAGAGGGCGATGATGGCTCCCGCCAGTTTTTCCGGCTCGCACACCAGGATCGCCTCCCGCGCGGCCAGATCGTTGACCAGAGCGGCGCAGGAACTGTGATAAGGCCCGATGAGCACCGGTTTGGCGTAGGCTGCCGGCTCCAGCGGATTGTGTCCGCCGAAGTCGCAGAAAGAGCCGCCGACCAGCGCCAGGTCGCACAGCGCGTAGAATTCGTTCAGGTGGCCGATGGTGTCCACCAATAAAACAGCCTCGTCCGGCACGGGATTTTCGTCAAGTTTGGAAAACAGCGCCGCCTGGGGAAAGGCGGCCAGCGCCTCGCCCAGCCGTTGCGGATGCCTGATCGCCACGATCATTTTGAGATGCGGGATCGCGGCTGTGAGCGCGGGCTGGATGCCGGCTAAAAGTTCTTCCTCGCCGGGACGGCTGCTACCCAGGCAGATCACGAAATCATCGGCCTTGTAGCCGTATCTGGCGCGCAGCGCAACGGGATCGTAATCCGGCGGCTGGAGCGCGTATTTCAGGTTGCCCGCCTCCTGGACATTGCAGTCGAAGATCCGGCGAAACCGCTCTGCGTCGGCCTCGCTCTGGGCCAGGACGGTTTTCACTGAGCCGCTGAGCGCCTGGAGCAGCCCTTTGATCCGTTGGTAGCGCCGCAGCGACTTTTCCGACAGCCGGGCATTGACGAAGGCCACCCCTATCCCCCGCTTCCGTGCCTGATTGAGCAGATTTGGCCAGAGTTCGGTCTCGACGATGATGATGAGTTTGGGGTTGATCGCTTGGAGTTGCAGTTTGCGCAGCCAGGCCAGGTCCAGGACGGCCAGATGCGCCGGAACACCCAGTGAGGACGCGGTTTTCAGCCCGTTGAGGGTGGTAGTGGTGACGACAACCATTTTATCGGGGTATTGGGCGCGGAGTGCGGCCAGAAGGGGCTTCGCGGCGTTGACCTCACCCACCGAAGCCGCGTGCAAGAGGATCCCGCCAGCGCTGTCCGTGGCTGTGAAAAAGACCGAGCGCAGATACCGTTTCCGCCACAAAAAGGGGATGAGCGCCGGCGACAGCGCCAGGCACAGGATTTCCGCGAGTCTGTTCAGCAATCCGAAAAGCAGTGACGGCATGTAATTTCCCCAATAAAAAAAATGGATGCCGGACGGTTCTCAGAACTGTGCGGCCAGGCCTCAAAGGGCTCCGGGAACCGCAACTCCTTCGAGTTTCCGGCATCCGAGTATGATGGCGGGAGCGACGAGACTCGAACTCGCGGCCTTCTGCGTGACAGGCAGACGTTCTAACCAAACTGAACTACGCCCCCAGCGTGTTCACAATGGACAATGTAGAGGCACGATTTTTAGGGGCCGCCTATCTGTCAAGCGAAATCTCCCCTCGGCAAAAGAGAACGCTGATGAAAGGAAAATGAGGATTTGAGGATTCAATGGGTCGCAGAAATCGCGGAAAAGCGAAGATTAGCACAGAAAAAGAGAACGCAGATGAAAAAGGGAAAAGAGGATTAAAAGATGATTTTAGCACGCAGATCACGCAGATTAAAGAATAGGTGATTATGTATTTCAGGATCGCAACAACGTTTCTCTTCGGGTAATAAGCGATCTGTATGCATAACTCTCCTTATGATCCTATCTGCGTGATCTGCGTGCTATCCCAATCCTCTCTGCTTTTCTCACCTAAACTCCGCTTTTCTCTGTGTTGAAAATTCTTTTTCGGCGTAAATCTGCGTCTTTTCTGTGCTTTTCTGCGGCCCATTCTATTATTTGGCCAGCGTCGCCTTGCCCGAGCGCAGGATCTCTCCCCCGGCGCTGAGACGGGTCAGGTAGACGCCGTTGGGGCAGGGCTGGCCGTGGATGTCGCGTCCGTCCCATTCGGCGCTGAAGGTGCCGGGGGAAGTCTGGCAGGCCGCGAGGGTCCTCACTTGGCGGCCTTTGATGTCGAAGATATCAAATCTGGCGTCGCCCCAGCCCAATGCCTCCTGCTCAGCCAGCGCGGCTTTCAGGGTGGTCGCGCCCCGGCAGGGATTGGGCCAGGCGGTCAGCGTTTTCACTGCAAGGCTGGGAGCGTTCGCATCGTCGTCGTTGCCGACTTCGACGTTCAGTGCGGCGACAAGCGCGTCAGTCTGCCCGGCGCCATCCATGACCAACCCGTCAAAACCGAAACTGCCCGTGAAATAGCCCGCGATGTAGGAACAGCCGTTGCTGTCCTGGATGATGTCCCAGCCGTAATCGCGGTATGGGCCGCCCGCGCTTTTGGCCCAGACCCAGACCCCGTTGGGATCGAGTTTGGCCGCGAAAAGGTCATAATCGCCGAGGCTGTTCAGGGTGACTTCGCCGAATTCGGCGCTCGCGGAGTAAAGGCCCGTCAGGACTGGATTTCCCTGCGCGTCGATGCAGATGCCGTTGCCGCAATCAGCGTCGCTGCCGCCCATCGATTGCACCCAGAGCCAATTGCCCAGGCTGTCCGCTTTGGCCACGTAGCCTTCGTAGGAGCCGTTTCCGGCGACGGGTATCTGGCCGAAGATCGCGTATTCCTGGAAAATCCCCGTCAAATAGAGGTGTGAGCCATGGTCCACGCAGATCCCGAAGCCGTAGTCCTCGCCTGTCGCGCCCGCGCTTTTAGCCCAAAGCCAGTTGCCGTCGCGGTCCGCCTTGGCGATGAAGATGTCCTTGTTGCCCGCGCTGGTCAGGGTCGTTCCACCGAACTGGGCCGCGCCCATGAAGGCTCCCGACACATATGGAAAGCCCGTTTCGCTCACATACAAGCCCTCTCCCCCACCCCACTCGGGACCGGGGGCGTTGATGGCCCAGAGCCAGTTGCCGTAGGAGTCGAGTTTGGCCAGGAACATGTCCTCGTTGCCGCCGCCGGTGATGAAGATGTCGCCAAACTGGCCGCTGTTGGTGAACCAGCCGGTCACATACACATTGCCCTGTTGATCGGCGTCGATCTCATAGGCGATGTCGTAGGCCGTCCAGCCTGCCTTTTTTGCCCAAAGCCAGTTGCCCTGGGTATCCAATTTGGCTATGAAAACATCCTGTCCGCCTACGCTGGTCAGAGTGGTGGAACCGAAATTGGCGCTGGCGTTGAACCCCCCCGCGACATAGAG
>Ga0116157_10004622_pt1 | contig 12833 bp, 7 predicted proteins | sample AD_UKC048_MetaG_FD_89882 | JGI IMG/M metagenome (GOLD analysis project Ga0116157, IMG submission 89882) | Active sludge microbial communities of municipal wastewater-treating anaerobic digesters from USA - AD_UKC048_MetaG | ecosystem: Engineered > Bioreactor > Anaerobic > Digestate | place: USA... | reverse complement strand
TCGGCGGGAATGATCTTGTCCTGCCACTTGAACTCGGTGGGGCCACCCCACGACACGCCGACAATCTGGCCGATCCAGCCGCCTTTCATCTTGTCGCGGTATTCTTTGACCGGCAGTCGCAAGAACTGGGTGTCGCTCGAAGCGCCATGCGCGGCACTTAGAATACCGGTCACCAACAGGAGTCCAAGTGCCTGCTGCGCCTTAAAGACAAAGCGCGTCCGAGCGCCACGCCTTACTGAGGGATCACCCGGATGCACCCCATCGCCACCCTCACCTGCCCCGCATAGCGGACCCCCCTCTCCCATCTGCCTGCGCCCAGGCTTCGGCAGGCAGGTCGGATGGGAGTTGGACAGGGTGATTGGTCTGTGTCGTGAATCCAACCGCCCAGGCAGCAAACAGGCCGGGGTCGTGGTGCTCAGACCAGCGAGAGAAAACAGGGCATTCATGTCTGTGAAGGCGTCAGGACCGCGGTCTCCCTGGGCCCATCAGCAGTGACACCAGTGTCGCCGCTGACTCCAGGGACCGGGCCAGTCGATTGGACAAACTGTGGGCGCGTGTGCTCACTTTGACCGGGTCAGAATAGCGAGGCGCCTCGACGCTGAAAATCGAAAAGCGATCGGAAGTATCAAGCGTCGGCAGAGGCCGTGAAGCGTTTCGCGCAAACGCTGCCCGATAACCCTGAACGCGAGCGCAACTCCGCGATTTGCGCTTGAACTTTCTTCAGAGGGTGATCCGAGCGGCTTTGTCAGGTAGGGTGAACGTGCGCCGCATGGAGCACGCAGATAGCGATGTCGATTGGATTCGCCGGACCCGATCCAGCGAGGTTGACACATTCGGTGCCCTGGTTGAACGTGCACGAACGCATGGTGCACACGCTGGCCCATCGGTTGACCGGATCGCTGTAGGAAGCCGACGATGTGGCATCTGAGTGTCGAGGCGAGCAGGCTGCAGGAGACCCTATGAGAAACTTGTTCCTCCTCTGGCTGGTGGCGCCGTGGCTTGGGGCAGGTGCCGTGCCTGAAATTGTCCCCTCAGGACCGCCAGTGGTGGCGCTGGGCGGTGAAGTCAACCGCCTTGAGATTCGGTTGCGCAACAGATCGAAAGAGAGCTGGACCGGTCATCCCAGCGTCCGGCTGTGGCAAACCGCCAGCACGATGGCCATGCCCGTGTCGGAAAGGCAGACCCTACACGAACTCACCGTGCCGGCCGGGCAGACCGTGATCGATTGGGTGCCACTGAGGTTCCCCTCCGTGCGCGCCGAAACCCGGTTTCTGGCGGAGTGGTTCCTGGACGACCTGCGCCAATCACCCGCCACCAAGGTCCAGGTCCTGCCGTCGGATGCGCTTAAGGAGTTGGCCTCGCTCGCCGGGGACCGGGGGATGGGCTTGTTCGATCCGCTCGATCGTCTGAAGCCGCTGCTCGAACACGCTGGAACCGACTTCGTCACCTTGGACGAGGAAGGGCTGCCGCAGTTTCGGGGGACGCTCCTGCTCGCGGCGACGGGCACCCTTGAACGCGCCGAGGCTTCGCGCCTGAAACGCGCGCTTCGCAAGCCCCTCGCGGCTGGCGTCCATATCCTCTGGTTCCGCCAACCTGATCCCGAGGCGACGGCGGCGCCGATCATTTGCTGGCATGGCCCTGATCAGGGAACATTGGTTGTTGCTGAGACTTTCCCGCTTGCCGTGTCAGAATGGACTGCGGCCGACCAACAACGAGTCCTGGTCCTGGCACGGCTGGCGCTCGCCCCTGAGAAACACGGCCCCCTGTCGGACACCGATCCCGTGGTTGACCTATGAAACCAAACACCCGCACCCGCTTGCTGTTCGCCGCTCTCCTCGCGTCGATCCCCTTGAGGCTCGGGACGCCGGTTTGTCAGGCTGGCGGCCTCGAACCGTTGACCACGGCTGTGTTTGACTTCGAGTCAAGAGACGATGTGGGCAAAGAAGCAGGCCCCCAGGCTTCGAGTCTCATCAACGCCCTGCTCTCGGCCGAACCCGACCTGATCACAGTCGAACGCGCCGAATTGTCCAAGCTCCTCGACGAACAGGAACTGGGCCTCGCCGGCACCATCAGCACCGAGACCGCGGCCAAGGTCGGCCAACTCACCGGCGCCAAAGTGCTGGTCACCGGACGCGTCTTCAAGGCCGGACCCGAAACGGTGCTCGTCGCGAAGATCATCGGGACGGAGACCAGCCGCGTGTACGGCGAAGTGGTCAAAGCGGGCGGCAAACCCCTGACCGACCTGGCGACCGAGTTGGCGGGCAAGATCGCCAACACCGTCCGCGCCAAGGCCGACACGCTCGTGGCCAAGACGCGCAGACCGGAGGACCGGGTCGCGGCGATCCGCCGGGCGCTGGGCGCCGCCCCGCGGCCAGCCGTGCGGGTGACGATCCCCGAACGGCATTTCGGCGGACCCACGTTCGACCCAGCGGCCGAGACCGAATTCAACAAGCTGTTGGGCGAATGCGGCTTCACGGTCCTGGACGCCAAGGCCGAGCAGAAACCGCGGTTCGAATTGACCGGTGAGGCCTTCAGCGAGTTCGGGATGCGCAAAGGGAACCTCGTCTCCTGCAAAGCCCGCGTCGAAATCAAGGTCCGCGACACCGCCACGGGCGAACTGCGCGCCGTGGACCGGCACATGAGCGTCGCGGTGGATGTCAGTGAGCAACTGGCCGCCAAGACCGCCCTTCAGCGCGCTGCCGGTGAGTTGGCGGAGCGCGTCATTCCCAAGCTGGTCCAATGAAACAAGCGCTGGCCGCCGGTGTGCAACGTCTGGGTCTCCTCGCCGTGCTTGCGGCACTTATCCCATCATCGATGGCTGCCACGCGTGTGGCGTTGATGAACGCAATCTGCGAGGACAATTCCTATCGCAGCACCGTTGCGGCAATGGATTTCACCGCGGCATTGCAGGCGGAGATCGCGCCTGGCACGCAGGCTCTGGAATGGGTGGAACGCGAGTCCTTGGCGCTCGCCGAGAATGAGTTCCAACTGACGCGTCTCGGCTTGGTGGATCGCTTTGAGTCTGTTCGCTCCGGACTCTGGGCCAAGGCCGATTGGATGGTTCTGACCCGCATCTCCACCAACGCAATGGACAGGAGAAACCTCAGCCTGGAAATCGTTGGCCTGGATCGCGCGGAGAGCCTGTGCAAGACGAGCTTTCAAATCCATGCCGGCGCGGGACCCCTCACATTCGGCACGGAGACGATCTCGCGCACGGCCGTTGCGCTGGGACAAATGCTCGATGCAGCGAGACACGAGGCGGCTGACCAACTCCCGAAGACGAAGGTGGCAGTGCTGTTTATCACACCTTCAGGACGGATCGGTGAGTATCCGGGCCTGCGCGAGGCCTTCGCCGATGCCCTGACCGCCTCGGCCCCAGGAGGCAACCGCCTGCATGTGATACGTTTCGAACATGCCGGCGAAGCCATCGACGAAGCCAACCTGGTGCTCAGCGGATTGGCCCAAGTCAATCCCGATGCCTGGCAGTTGGTGGCGGACCACTATGTGTGGGGGCAGTGCAACGTCGAAAAGCGGAGAACGTTCGATCGCGCCTCACGCACCTGGAACGACCAGCGATACTGCACGGCCACACTGTCCGTGTGGGATGGTCGTCACGATCTGAAGAGCGCGACCGTGCAGGTCACCAACGCGGCCACATCCGAGGCGCTGGGGGGCGAGTTAGCGCGGGCCGTCAGACCACGGATACTGGAACATGGCACAACCGAGCCTGCGGCTCTGGTGCGTCAGCGCATCTCCGAGTCCCTGGTCGCACAGGCGATTGCCCTGACTTCAGCATGTCCGGCACCCTGGCTGGCCGCCGCTGAGGGAAAGGCGGCATGGCTCGAAATCGTCCAGATTCTCGAGACCGCATGCTTCTTCGATCCGGGCAACGCCACAGCCCGCGAGCTTTGGGTCCGGGTGCGCTGGGGACGGATGGCATCCTTCGCAAGCCAGAACGAGTTCTTCTTCGCCCGTCGCCGGAGCCAGGCATGGCAAAAACATGTGACCCAGTTTGGATTCAAATCAGCCTGCCCTGTGCCGCGTCATAATTGGTGGGAAACAAACAGCATCGCCGCGGAATACGTTCTGTCGGCGTGGCGCCCGGTCGAGATGTTCAATTTCTCCCAGGATGACCAAGCGCGCTGGGGCGTCCCGCGCGACGCGGGCGGGCCGGAGATTTGGGAATGGCGCCGCCAATTTGCCAGCGATTTGTTCGCCCGATGGGAGACCGCGCCGGAGGATTCACTGGTGTCCGCGCGATCATGGGACCTGGTCTACGCAGCGCTCTCGACAGTCGGCGGCGAGTTTGTCGTTCGCGATGCGGCTCAGCGCCAGCGCGTTTTGGATCGGCTGTGGCCTCGACTTGTCGAGGGTGCGAGGAATCGCCGCGCGAGATTCGATGAAGCGTATCTGCGCAACGTGAGCCTGCACTTCGCCGCCCTCGGACGACCGGGAGGAGAGCGCGCCCTGCTCGCGCAATTGGACGAGGCAAACACGGCTCAGGCCGCCCGGGAAGCATCCGGGCCGATCATCTTGCCCACCATCGATCAACTCAATTCGGAGAGGTAATGAGGTCCATCCATGCCACGATATCACGCCACATGCACCGGACGCACTGCCATGTTATCGCTTGTCTGCGCGTTGCTCTGCCCGGGCTGGCTGGTTGCAGCCGACGGAACTTCAACCAAGCCGGGCGTTGTCAACACAAACCAGCTTGCCACATGGAAATCGATCACCAACCGGTGGGCCGCCGTGTCTTGGGATGAACTGAAACAGGCAGCGCAATCGGGCGATTCGACCGCCCAGTTGTACCTCGCCCTCTCGATCCGCTCCGGCCGTGGCCAGGAACAGAATCCCGCAGCCGCTCTCGAGTGGCTCAAGGCAGCCTCAGACAGTGGTCTCGCCGCCGCACGGGTTGAACTGGGCTGCCAATACCAGGCGGGCCGCACGCTTCCGCGGGATTATGCCGCGGCTGAACGGCTTTTCCGGCTGGCCGCCGAGCAAGGCCATCCGATGGGGCAGAACAACCTGGGCAACCTCTATCTTCAAGGATGGGGCGTGCCCAAGGACCCAGCCGAAGCGGTCCGGTGGTTCCGCAAATCGGCCGAACAGGGCGAGGCGATTGGTCAGGCGAATCTGGGATGGGCCTACGAAAACGGAGTCGGTGCCGAGCGAGACCGGCCCAGCGCAGAACTCTGGACCCGCAAGGCTGCCGAGCAAGGACTCGCCTACGCGCAGTGCGCAATGGGACGCATGGCCGAACACCAGCCGAGAACCGGTGGCAATCAGGCCGTGGCGGCGAATTATGAGGTCGCCGCCGAATGGTATCTCAAGGCGGCCCAGCAAGGACACGCCCAGGCGATGTTCAATCTGGCCGAACTCTACAACTACGGCAAACTGGACTACAACTACCCGGAGGCCGTGAAGTGGTACGAGAAAGCCGCCAACCGGGGCCTGCAGGCTGCAGCCATGCAGCTTGGAGACCTCTATTCCGAGAACCACCCCGACTTTCCCGCGAATCTGACCGAGGCGATCCGCTGGTATCGTGTTTCCGCGGAGACGGGCGACCAGGAGGCGCAGTATCGGTTGGGCTGCCTCCTGCTGGATGAGAAGTCGGGGCGTCAAAACCGCGCGGAGGCGGAGCAATGGTTGAACAAAGCGGCCGAAAGCGGCTTTGCCGAAGCGAACATCAGATTGGCATCGCTCCGCAATCAATCGCCGGACACGGTCGCCGCCAGCCTCACTCGCGATGAACTCGAGCGTGCCGCCTCTCGGGGCGAGGGACAGACGCGGCTGATCTTGGGCAAGGCTTACGAAGAAGGTGTGGGCGGTCCAATCGACTCCCCTGCAGCGGCCCGAACGTACTGGTGGGTGGCCAACGCCGGGCCTGATAAGGACCGGCCTGAGGCCTTACGCCGGGTCGTGAAACTGTATGCCGCGAAGAAAATTGGCTTCGACACGACGGAAACCCGGTTCCGATTGCCGGCGTCCCGCGAGGAACTGGCGAAGTGGCTCGACGATTATCGCAGGCTGATTCCCCCGGGCGAAACGGAGTTTGAGATCAGCGAGATGTTCCTGCACGGAGAACTGTTGCCGGAGAACAAATCCAAAGCCGTCGAGTGGCTGACCCAAGCGGCCAAGAACGGCAGCGCCCCAGCCATGAACAGGCTGGGGGATTTCTGGGCCGCTGGATCGGGTGGCCAGACCAATCTGCACGAAGCCGTCCGCTGGTATGCCAAGGCAGCGACCAACGGGCTTGCCGCAGCCCAGTTGAATCTCGCCCGTGCGTACCTGGACGGGCGCGGCGTCCCACACGACCTTGTCGAGGCGGCCGCCTGGATGCGCTTGGCGGCCGCACGGAAAAATTCCGAAGCAATCGCCCACTTGCCGAGGATCGAGACACGGCTGACACCAGATCAAAGCGCGGCAGCCCAACAACGAGTCGGGGAGTTGGGCGAAACCATGACCGACTCGGCACAACGAGAGAATTGACCCCTCGAACGGCATCGAAGAAAGCCGGAGGGGCGCATCGCACTGTTCGATGCGACTCCGTTGTCACTCGACAGAATTCCGCATCACGCCGATCCCCTCGATCTCCACTTCAACGACGTCGCCCGGCTTGAGTGCCGAGGTGGTCCCGGGCGTCCCGGTGAAAATGAGATCGCCGGGCTGAAGCGTGACGTACCGGCTGATCATGCTGACGATGGCCGCCGCGTCGTGAATGAGTCGGCTGGTGCTGTCCTGTTGCTTCACTTCGCCGTTGACGCGCACGCGCAACTCGAGGTTGTTCCAATCCAGTCCGGTCACGATCCAGGGGCCGACCGGACCGAACGTGTCGCTCCCTTTGGCCCGCCACCATTGGATGTCCTTGTCCTGTTCGTCATTCTGCCAGTAGCGCTCGCTGACGTCATTGCCGCAGGTGACGCCGAAGATCGCTTCGGCCGCCTTCTCCCTCGAGGCCTGCCGGGTCGTCTTGCCGATGACAAGCACCAGTTCCCCCTCGAAGTGGACGTCGCGTGCGTCCTTGGGAAGGACGATCGCCGCGCCGTGGCCGATAAGACACGATGGGCTCTTGAGGAAGGGCTGCGGAATCCGGAATTTGGGGGGAATCTCCTCACTGTTCAGGTGGCTCCTGTAGTTGCCCGCCATCGCCAGCACCTGCGTCGGCTGCGTCGGCGGAAGCAACTTGACCGTGTCCAAGGAATAAAGCCGGTCGGTCCGGACCCACGCGCCAAACAGATCGCCGGACAGTTCCCGAACCTGCTCGCCTTCCATGACGCCATAGGCGGTCGTGGCGCCGCGTTGGAACCTGACAAAGCGGGCCTGTGCAGGCGAGGTGTCCGCAGCCCACCCGGCGGCGCCGATCACAACCGCCCCCAGAAGAACCAGCAGTGTCCTGGCACATCGAACGATCGAAACGGGTCGGACAATCGGACGCTCCACTTGATGAGAAGTCATTGCATTCATGTGCATTGTTGGACGAATGGAACCACTTCTTCGCGAAGGGAGGCAACAGCCGATTCGCGTGTCTCACCACCTTTCGCGATTGCATCGCGGCAGCAATCGGGGCAAAGATTGCACCGTGTTCCGCATCGAAACATCACCTGCCTTGAACTTGTCCCTGAACCCTAAGTCCCGGAGGTCATCCATGAATCAACCGTCAACCGCACTGAATCGCCGCAGTTTCCTCACCGCCGGAGCCGCGTCGGTCGCTCTCGCGGCCGCCGGAGCCGCGCCCGCCACGCGCGGGGCGGAGAGCGAGAGTGGACGGATCGTCACGCCGCCTCCGGGCAAACGGCTGTTGCTCGCGTGCAAACTGGGGATGATTGCGTCCGAGGCTGCAGGCAGGAAGCTCACGGTGGTCGAGCGCCTGCGAATGGCCGCGGACGCCGGCTTCGACGGCGTGGATTTCGACCAGGCCGGCGAGTACACGCCCGAGCAGGCGCGCGACGCGGTGCGGCAGTCGGGAGTCTTCGTCCACAATGCGATCAATCACGCCCATTGGGAGAAGCGCTTGACCAGCGCCAGCGCGGAGGATCGCGGTCGAAGCCGGGCCAACATCGAGCATTGCCTGCGCGTGTCGCACGCGGCCGGCGGCAGCGGCGTGCTCATCGTGCTCGGCAAGGGCGACGACGGCCCGGCGGAAGTCATCGAGGAGCGCTGCCGCCAGGAACTGAAGCAGTTGCTTCCGCTTGCCGCATCGCTCGGACAGCCGATCCTGATCGAGAACGTGTGGAACCAGATGTTCTATCGACACGACGGGCCGGCGGATCAAACCCCAGACCAGTTCATCAGGTTCGTCGACAGCCTCCAAAGCCCGTGGATCGGCATGTACTTCGACATCGGGAATCATTGGAAATACGCCCAGCCGGCGGACTGGATTCGCGCCTTCGGCCATCGGTGCGTCAAACTGGACGTGAAGGGATTCAGCCGGGCGCGCAACACATTCGTCGATATCACCGCGCCCGATGACGACCTCCCGTGGGATCAGGTCCGCAAGGCGCTTCAAGACATCGGCTACTGCGGCTGGGCCACTGCGGAGGTGGGCGGCGGCGACGTCAAGCGCCTCACGCAAGTGCGCGAGCAGATGCAGAAGGCGTTCGGACTCTAATCCAGAGTTTCCAGGAAGATGTCCTTGTACCAGGCCTCGCTCGGCGGGCCGCCGTGAATCTGGACACCGATCAGACCCGCTTGCTCGATGGTCTGATCGGTTTCCGTGTAGTCGGCGGTCTGCACTCCGTTGATCCAGAGTTGAACCCGCCGGCCCTCGCACCGAATGACGTACTCGTTCCAGTCGCCCCGCTTGAGCACTTTGTCCACTCGCGCCTTGTCCGACTTCGCCAGCACTTTGTTCCGACGCGATTCATCGTAGAGGCAGCCCCACCACTCCGGATCGCCCAGATCCGCCTGATAACCGATCATCTCGTGGTGGTTCGGAATCCTGCGCGACCGGACTTGGATGCCGGCATTGGCGCCGGTCCCGAGAATCTTGAACTTCACCCTGAGAACGAAGTTCGTGTAGGCGCGCGTGGTGCACAGAAACTCGTTGCGCGGCACGGGCGCCTTCAGCGAGCCGCCCACCAAAGCGCCCTCGACAACCCGCCATGTCGTGTTGGTGTCCCCCTCCCATCCGCCAAAGCTGCGCCCGTCGAACAGGCGGACGCTCCGGGTCGGCTCGGCGGCGAGGGTGTCGAGCGCAAGCAAGGCCCCAATCAGAACGAGAACAGACGTTTTCATGGCGTGACAGCGCAATCATGCGCCCAGCCGCGCAGCGTGGAAAGCCAAAACAGTGCAAAACCAAAACGCGCGGCAATCTGATTGTGAGCAGGTTCAAAGCCCCGTGTTGGGAGCGCTCTTGCGCAACACGCGGGCGCACCGAACGAGTTCATCGGTCGCGGGTCATCACTCACTGCCGCGCTCTCCCTCCGGCACAGCCAGCCACACATCGAACTCGCCCAGCGAGGCCCACGGACCGCGCGCGTGGCCGCTGAGCGCCACCAGGCGCACAAATCGCACCGGCGGCGTTGGCGCGACCTCGATCGCCTGCACCGCATCGCCGGGCGGAAGCGTCCCGCGCGCGACCGGTTCACTCCAGTTCTGCCCATCGGGGCTGACGTAGAGGGCGTAGTCCTTGATCGTCCCATTCGGGTTGCCATCGAGGCGCGGCATCAGGCGAATCCCGCCCAACCGCACGGCCCGCTCGAAGACGATCTGAATCTCGTGCGGAAATCCAGGGGCGCCTTCGCCCCAAGGCGTGTGCCACATGGTCCGGGGATCGCCATCCAGAGCGAGGGCGGCGTCGTGGCCGGTCTGGGCGCTGTCCGCTCGATGCACCTTGGCGCCGAGTTTCTGCATGACCGACTCCGGCGCCATGAGGCCTTCAATCTGCGCGATCGAGCACTCGACCTTCGGGCGGAAGGCCTGACTGGCCATGTAACTCAACAGACTGTGCCGGAGTTGGCGGGCGACTGGATTGGATTCAAGGTCGAAACACAGGTCGATGCTCGAGACCAGCAGCCTGCCCGAGCCAACCCTGGCTTCAAAAACCAGACCGAGCCGGCGATTGGTGAACCAATCATCGATGACCTGGACGGTCGGGCGCACGTCCGACGGGAGACCGTCGAGGATCATCGCCCCGGCCCGGCTTACGACATACCACCACTGCCAGTTGCTGTAACCGTCGGTGGGAAAATCGGCCAACGCGGGATGACGCGGATTGCACAGAATGCCCAGGGTGTGAGGCGGTTGGCGCCCCGTCCAGGCCGTATTCCAGAAAATGCTCGAAAAACCGAGCGCGATGCGTCCGAGCTTCGGGTCGGGTCGCACCCGGCTTGGCGGCACGACGAGCAGCACCCTGCCCCCGCGGGCCAGGACGGCCTTGGCATTCTCGTCGAGCGTCTCCGTGACCGTGACATCCGCCGGGGGCGCGGTCTTCACGGCCGGCGGGTAGACCCAGATGTCCCAGTCGTTTTCGAATCGGGCACCTCGGAGAGAAGCCGAGCCTCGGCGGGCCGCCGCCTGATCCCCGCGCGCTTCGATCGAGACAACGAGCTTGTAGCGCGCCGGGGCGGGCATGGACTCGAGCGGGGCGCGGACACTGCCAAGCGGCGTGGCGCTGCCCAGCGGAATCTCGGGGCAACTCGAAGTCGATTCGGCCAGCGCGCGGCCCTCGTCATCGACCAGCCGCCAGACCAAAGCCGCGCCTTCGAGCGGGCGGGGGCCGTAATGGGCGACTTCCAAACCGGCCACCAACTCCTCGTCCGTCGTGAAGACGCGCTTGGCGAGCCGCGCCAACGGCACGGTCGAATTGCAGAAGCGTCGGTACTCGTCCGCTGTCACGTAGCCCTTGGACTCCCAGAATGGGTCGAGCACGCCGACCAGCGCCGTGCCCTGGCCGGGGAAATCGTGCAAATCGAGCAGTTGGAAGCCGCCCATCCCGGGCGTGCGCAGAGCCGACTCGATGTCCTCCTTGTAACAGAGCGTCTGGAGTCTGCCCGACGCGAACAGGAACTCGTCAGCCTGATCGAGCATGCCCCCCTTCTCGATCGAGTCGCGGAAAATCTCGAAGTTGCGCGCTTTGAGGTAGCCAGTGTACTTCGACATCTCGGCGAAGTTGGGATAGACACACCACTGGCCGATTTCGTGGCTGATGACCGGGACGGGACGCGCCCGGATGAAGTCGCGGTAGTCGGTGACCGTTTCCGGAGGACGCGCATTGATCCGCGATTGCATGCCGCCGCCCCAGGCCTGGATGCGCGGGTCCGGAACCACATGGAATTGGTTCTCGGGAATCTGCGGCCAACCCGCCCCGCTCGAGTAAAGCCGGCGCCCGTCCCGGCCCCTGAAATGCTCGACCCACGTCTTGAGATACGCCGCGTGCCGATCGCCCCCAGGTTCGTTCCCATAAAGCAACAGGACAAACGACGGGTGATTGCCATAGGCCTGCAGAATCCGTTCGGCTTCGCGGTACACCCAGGCGTCGACCGGCTTGCCGTCCCCCAGTGTCGTGGATTGATTGGCCCAGGAACCGCACTCGACATGAAGATAAACGCCCTCTTCGTCCGCCGCCGCAAACGCCGCCTCGGGCGGACAGTGCGAGTGGAAGCGCAGGTTGTTGAGGCCATGCGCCTTGGCCGCCCGCATCACCCGCCGCCACGTCTCACGATCGGTGGGCGTGTGGCCCGTCTTCGGAAAGATGGCGCACTCGAGCGTGCCGCGCAAAAATGTCTTGCGCCCGTTGACGGTGAATTGCGTGCCGTCCACGCCAAAATCCCGCAGCCCGAACCGCCCGGACACGCGGTGGGCCGGCGCCTCCAGTTCCACCGTCACCGCGTACAAAACCGGGTCGAATTCGTCCCACAACGGGGCGTCGGCGCCCAGCGCCACTTCGCTCTCGAACGAACCGCCCTCGACTTCCCAACGGACTTCGCTCTGGACGCTTCGGGCGGGTCGACCCGCAATCGGACGCCCTCCTCGGATCGGACGAAAGCTCAGCTTCACCGCGCTGGCGCCCGAAGCGCCGGAGGAATTGCCGATCCGGCCTTTGACGCGGACCGACCTTTGCGCCGCGTTGGGATGGAACTGGACGTCATCGAGCCAGACGCGCGGCGTCGATTCGAGCCGGATGTCTCCGACGATTCCATTCCAGTTCCCCTGGGTATGGTCGCTGATGCTGTGCGAGTTCTCGCCAATGTCGACGACCATCCGATTGTCGACCCGCACGGTAATCTGGTGGCGTCCGGAATCGACGCTTCCCAGGTCATAGAGGTGGGGCGTCGAAAGACTGTCGTTGGTCCCAATGAGACGATCGCCGATCCACACGCGCGTCTCCCAATGCGGACGTTCGAGGCGCAAGACGATCCGCCGCCCCGCCCACGCCCGAGGAATCTCGATGTCGCGCTGGTACCAGGCCACTCCCGCATAGTACGTCTCAGGCTGCAACCAGAATGGCACCTTGACATGCCCCGGCTCACGGTAAGGCGCGAATTCGGGCGCGGTGAAATAAGATCGATCCACAATCCCTCCAGTCCACCGCGTCTCCACCGTGACGGAATCCCCGATGCCTTGCCCCGGCAATGACCCGGGCAAACGCACGGTGTCGGAAAGCCTCCGCTCGAACCAATGCTCGGCAATCCCCACGTCCGCACGGTCCAACTGCAGCCGCCAGGTGCCTTCAAGCGGGAGATGATCGGCGCAAAAGGCCGCCCCGCCCGAGAGCGCAAGCCAGCACAAACCCAGCGAGGCCCGCCTCAGTCCAATCGGATTCATAACTCGTGACATCAGGTGTCGAAATGGCATCGGGGCGATCACAGGCAAGACACTATCGGGGCGGA
>Ga0116157_10004615_pt1 | contig 12845 bp, 13 predicted proteins | sample AD_UKC048_MetaG_FD_89882 | JGI IMG/M metagenome (GOLD analysis project Ga0116157, IMG submission 89882) | Active sludge microbial communities of municipal wastewater-treating anaerobic digesters from USA - AD_UKC048_MetaG | ecosystem: Engineered > Bioreactor > Anaerobic > Digestate | place: USA... | reverse complement strand
GCGTGCATGCGGTGCGGACAGCACACGCGCGGCCTCGACGAAGTCGTTGGGCCCGCAGGCAAGCACGCGGCGCGATGCGAGGTCGGGCACATGCGACGCGAGCTGCGCGGCATTGATGCGTCCTTCGCGTTCGTCATTCGACGAAGCCGCATCGCCGGTCAGGAAGAAGCGCAGTTTGAAGCCGGCGTGTTCTCTCGCGAGTTCGCGCAGTTCTTCGACGAAGCACAGTTCGTCGCGGCGTCGCGCCCAATACAGCAGGGTCAGCGCGACCGGCATGCCACGTGCAACAAGCGCGCGGGTCATCGACATCAACGGCGTGATCCCGCTGCCGGCGGCGAGGAACAGCAACGGCGCATCGAGTGGCGCCGGCAAGGTCATCCCGCCGAAGGCCGGGCCGATGTCCAGCCAGGTGCCAACCGTCGCGTGATCGCACAGATGCTGGCTCAGCTTGCCGCCGGCCACCCGCTTCACGGTGATGGCGATGGGCCCGTCCGCGCGCGGGATGCCGGTGGGGCTGTAGCTGCGGCGCACCCGGCGGCCATCGAGCTCTGCGCCGATGCTGATGTGCTGGCCGGGCCGGAACCCGCCCCAGCCGCGGCCGGGCTGCAGGACCAGGGTGACCGCATCGGCCGATTCCCGGCGGCGATCCACGACACGCGCCCGCCGCGGATCCGCCCCCGGCGCCAGCCGCTGCGCCCAGAACGCCAACGCCTGCGGCGGTGCCATGACCTGGGCAATCCCTCGCAGGAGGCGGGAGGCGGAGTGCGGACGGGTCTGGATGCCGGCGTTCATGGCGGCCAATATACACGTGAATGCACATATGTCTATACAGGTGTGCATTGGCGAATGCCGATATGATCCGGCACTGCCTTTCGTGGCCTCCGCCTTGACCCAAGCCGCTCCCGCCGACGCCAGTCCCGACACCGGCCATGCCGTCCGCAAGGCCGCGATCTCCCGCGAGGACCTGCTGGCCGCCGCCCTGCGCCTGATCGGTCCGCACCGCAGCGTGTCCAGCCTCAGCCTGCGCGAAGTCGCGCGCGAGGCCGGCATCGCCCCCAACAGCTTCTATCGGCAGTTCCGCGACATCGACGAACTGGCGGTCGCGTTGATCGACCTCGCCGGGCAGTCGCTGCGCCGGATCGTGGGTGCCGCGCGCCATCGCGCCGCCAGCGGGCGCAGCCTGGTGCATGGCTCGGTCGAGGCGTTCATGGAACAGCTGCGCGCCGACGACCGCCTGCTGCACGTGCTGCTGCGCGAGGGCACGGTCGGCTCCGACGCGTTCAAGAGCGCGGTCGATCGCGAACTGGGGTTCTTCGAGGAAGAACTGCGCATCGACCTGATCCGCTTCGCCAAGGCCGACGGGGTCACCCTGCACGAGCCCGCGCTGGCGGCGAAGGCGATTACCCGCCTCGCCTTCGCGATGGGCAGCGCCGCGCTGGATCGCCCTGCCGACCGCGACGCCGAGGTGGTCGAGCAACTCTCGCAGATGGTACGGATGATCCTGGTCGGCGCACGCGCGCTGGAGCGGCACTGACGCGACACGCGGGAGAACCCGGCTCGCCGGTGTTCTCCCGCATCGCGAAGACTCAGAACGAATTGTCGCCGTCGAGGATCCGGCCGATCCCGCCGAGCACCGACCCTTCGCCACGTGCGCCACCGTTCTGCGGCGCCGCGGCGAGCATGCGACCGGCCAGACGCGAGAACGGCAGCGACTGCAGCCACACCTTGCCGGGGCCGGTGAGGGTGGCCAGGAACACGCCTTCGCCGCCGAAGAACATGCTCTTCAGGCCGGCCACGCGCTGCACGTCCATGTTGACCGTGGCGTGATAACCGACCACGCAGCCGGTATCGACATCGATGCGTTCGCCGGCGGCGAGTTCGCGTTCGACCACGCAGCCGCCGGCATGGATGAACACCCAGCCATCGCCCTCGAGCTTCTGCATGATGAAGCCCTCGCCGCCGAACAGGCCGGTGAGGATCTTCTTCTGCAGGTGCACGCCGACCTGCACGCCGCGCGCGCCGGCCAGGAAGCTGTCCTTCTGGCAGATGACCTTGCCGCCATGCTCGTCCAGCTTCATCGCCATCACCGTGCCCGGATACGGCGCGGCAAACGCGACCTTGGCCTTGCCGCTGCCACTGTGCGTGTACATGGTGGTGAACAGGCTCTCGCCGGTGATCACGCGCTTGCCCGCGGACAGCAGCTTGTCCATGAAGCCGCCGGACTGGCCGCTGGCGGAACCGTCGCCGAACACGGTGTCCATCTGCACCGCGCTGTCCTTGAACATCAGCGAGCCCGCTTCGGCGATGGCGGATTCGCCCGGATCCAGTTCGATCTCGACGAACTGCATTTCCTGTCCGTGGATGCGGAAGTCGATCTCGTCGGCGCGGCCCTTCCCGCCATTGCGCGGCGGCGGCGGCGGCGCAGGCGCGGCATCGCCCGGCACGCCATCGACCAGTTCGGCGATGTTGCGCACCGGCAGCCAGTCGCCCATGCCGTCCTTCCAGGCCAGCAGCGACGGGTTGCGCGCGGCCGCGGCGCGCGCGGCATCGGTGTCCATCGGGCCAAGGCGCTGGTTGCTGGTGGTGTCGTGCAGGTGCCACTGGCTCATCGCGAACTCCGTTGCGGGGGGAATGGCGCGGAGTCTAAGCCGCGCGCGATGACGGGCAAGGTGCCGGAAGTCGCGCTTGATCCGCGCTTTAATGACCACATTGCTTCGCAGGATCGATGCCGCGCCGATGCGCCTTGCCCACGCCCTGCTGGTCACCGCACTGATTTCCCTCGCCGGCTGTGCAACGCATGCGCCGCGCAAGGTCTCGACGCCACCTTCGATGCTGGTTGGCGATTTCATCGACGACTACGGCATCGGCCACCGCATCGATGCCGGCGAATGGCTGCAACGACCGGACACGCGCTACCGCGTGGTCGCCTGGCATCCCGACGCGCAATACCTGATCGCCCGCAACGATGCCGGCAATCGCAGCGATGCCGGCACGTGGACGCGCATCGACTGGCTCACCTTGCCCGGCATGCCGCCCTGGGAATGGGCGTTCTGCCTGAGCGCATGGGACGCCGCGACGCAAGCCGATGCCGAGCGCGCCGACATCGCACGACGCGATACGCCAAAGACGGGTTGCAACGGCTATCCGTTCTCGCGGATGCGTCGCGTGGTGGAGCAAGAGGAAAGGCAGGGAAGAGAGGAAACGGGGTCAGAGTGAATTTCCCGCCGAGCAATTCAGATCGCTCGGAAGAACTGATCAGGAAACTTCACTCTGACCCCATTTCCTTTTAATCGGCGGCCTCCGGCGGCCCCATGTTGCCCTTGCTGTACCTGCCGGAACGGTCGAAGCAGCAGGCGCGGCGATTGCCACTGGCCAGCTTGTCGATGGCCACGTCGATCCGTTTCACCCGGGTTTCCGCCTTCTTGCCGGAGGTGATCCAGTGGATCCAGTCGCGCCGCGCGATGGTGGTGACGTCCTTCCAGGTCGCCATCGCGGCGGCGTTGGCGGCCAGCGCTTCACCCAGGTCGGCGGGCACCTTCGGTTCCGGCTCCTTCGCCATCGGCGCGATCTCGAGCCGCACCTCCTCGCCGGCCGCGATGCCCGCAGCTTCGTGCAGCGTCTTCTCGATCTTCAGCCAGTGGCTGCCTTCGCCATCCGGCGCCAGCGTGGCCTGGAACGGCTGCCCGGCCAGCGTGCCTTCCACGCTCACCATGCTGCGGGTCGGCAGCTTCGCGCTGGCGGCCGCCGGCAGGACCAGGAACCGCCACGTCGCGCCCTTGGGATGCGCGGGCCGACGCAGCGTGGCCTTGAAGCGGATCGTCGCAGGCGCGGTCATGCGCAGACGATAGCGGACGCGGGCTCAGGAGGAAGCGCGCGCCGCCACCGCATCCGCATGCAGCGCTTCGTTGAATTCGTCGACGATGATCGCCCAGTCGGCATCCTCCACCCACTCCTCGCGCAGGAACTGCCGCTGGCCATCGCTCCAGAAGGCCGCTGCGGAGACGCGCACGTCCTCCGGCAACTGATGCGTGCGGATGAACTCGGCGATCTCGTGCTTCTCCGCCGGCAGGCCCAGCTGCAGGAACAGGTTGGTCATGCTGCTCTCGGTGGTATCCACGCGCGTTTCCCGGTGATGAGGTGATGCCGGAGTGTCGACCACGCGATGTCAACGCGGCATCGCGACGCGCGCAAGGCCCCTGCTGCGGGCTCAGTCGGTACGCTGGAACACCGTCTCGCGCCCGCCCTGGTGCAGGGTCACCGATGCCGGGCGTCCCGTTTCCGGCGCGAACACCAGTTCCGCATCGACGACCTTCAGGAAGAACCGCGACGCCGACTCCGGGAAGATCTCGAACGCCGGCTGCCCGGTCAGCTGCACCTTGGCCACGGCACCTTCCACGGTCACCGCCAGCGTCGCCCCCGGCACCGCGTACGTACCGGCGATCCGTGCCAGCACCGCAGGCGGCAGCGCGACGGCGGTGCGCAGGCCCGGCAGCGGTTCGTCGGTCCGTGGCGCCAGTTGCCCGGGGCCTTCATCCTCCGGGAAGAAGCGCATCGCCCTGATCCCGCCCTCCGCGCCGCGCTCGAAGGTGATGCGCGACAGGCTTTCCTCGAACAGGAAGGTATCCGTGGCGACCGGGATCAGCGCGAACGCCGATCCACCGCTGCGCTGCGAGGTCAGCTTGCCGTCGACCACCCGCACGACCCGCGCCACGTCCTTGTCGACCCGATACACGCCTTCGTACCGCTTCAGCGTGGCGGCATCGAGCGCGATCGCCTTCTTCTCCGGATACGGGTTGCCGATCGCCTGCGCCGCAAGCAGGTTGGCGATCGTGCTGGGGGCCTTCACCCCCGGGGGCACCCCATCCGCGTTGTAGAGCACCGCCACGCTGGTATCGCTGCCGGGCAGGTACAGGAGATAGGCGCTGAAGCCGTGGATGCCACCGCCGTGCTGCAGCTGCGGCACCCCGCGCAGGGTGCCGGTGCTGATGCCGAAACCGTAGTTGTTCTCCACCGCCTTGCCGACCGGCGTGATCATCGCGCGGTAACTGGCGTCCTGCAGCACCTTGCCCTCGTGCAGCGCGCGGTTCCACGTGAGCAGGTCGTCGACGGTCGACACCAGCGCACCGGCCGCATGCGGCTGGGTCATGCTGAGGTAGCCGGCGCGCGCCCAGTGATCCTCGTTGAAGGTGTAACCGTCCACGTGGCCCGGGATCACCCGCTCCTGCTGGTTGCCGTAGCGGGTGTGGCGCATGCCCAGCGGCTTGAAGAAGGTTTCGTCCAGGTAGACGTGCCACGGCTTGCCGCTGGCCGCTTCGATCACCGCGCCCAGCAGCACGTAGCCGGAATTGTTGTAGTGCCAGCCCTCGCCGGGGGCGAAGTCGGGCTTCTCGGCCTTGAAGGTGTCGATGAGTTCCGCCGTGGTGACGTCGCGCATGATCGGGGTGCCGGTCATGACGCCCGGGACATCGGTATAGCTGCGCAAGCCCGAGGTGTGGTTGAGCAGCATGCGCACTGTCACCCGCTCGCCGCCCGGATAGCCGGGCACGAATTTCGTCAGCGGATCGTCAAGCGACAGCTTGCCGGCCTCGACCAGTTTCAGCGCCGCAGCCGCCGCGAACTGCTTGGTGACCGACCCGATCCGGAACACGTGGTCGGCGGAGAGCGGCACGCCCAGCTCGAGGTTGGCGCTGCCGCAGGCGCCGCGGTAGAGCACCTCGTCGCCGCGTGCCAGCAAGACCGCCATTCCCGGCGCGGCCTTGTCGCAGTTGGCGTCCAGCGTGCGCGCGGCGAACGCCGCCACGTCGGTCCTGGAGGGCTCGGCGGCAGTCGCCTGCGCGGTGGCGAAGAGCACAGCGATCAGCAGGGTCGGGCGACGCATGGTGGGTTCCGATGGGATGTCGTGGGATGTCGCGGCGTGGCGCGCCTGCTTTAGCTGATCGGTTCGTCCAGCATCAGCTGGCGCACGAAGCGCACCGGTGGCGCGCCATAGGACAGCACCTTGTCGTGGTAGGCCTTGGCGCTGAAGCCCGCGTCCTGCTTCGCCTCCACCGCCTTGCGCATGTCGAAGTGCTCCTGCGCACCGACGAAGTACGTGGCCAGCTGCGTCGAGGTCAGCTGCGCGCGCTTCCACTTGCCGTCTGCTTCGCGTTCCTGCTGGAAGGTCTTGTTGACCATCAGGTCCATCGCCTGTTCCTTGCTCCAGTTGTCGACGTGCACGCCCTGGTCGAGGATCGAATTGGCCACCGCGCGCAAGTAGAACTTCAGCTGCACCAGCCGGAACAGCGGATCGTTGTCGAGGTAGCCGGCATCGGCCATGGTGTCCTCGGTGTACACCGCCCAGCCTTCCGCGAACGGGCCCGAGCGCAGCACTGCGCGCAGGGTGGAGGGATGCTTGGCCGAATGCACGCCTTCCAGGTAATGGCCGGGCATCGCTTCGTGGATCGACAGCAGGTGCAGCATCCGGTTGTTGTATTCGCGCAGGAACGAATCGACCTGCGCGCTGCTCCAGTCGTCCAGGATCGGCGAGATCGCGTAATAGGTGTCCAGGCCCTTGTCGAGCGGACCCGGCGAGTCGCAGTACGCCACCGCCACGCCGCGCTGGAATTCCGGCATCAAGATGATCTTCACCGGATCGTCCGGCACCGTGACCAGGTCCTTGGCGCGCACGAAGGCAGTGGCATCCTTGGTGGTCTGGGTGGCGTATTCGACCACCTTGTCGCGCGCGGGGCGCTCGGCATACGCGAGCTCCAGCGCGGCTTCGATCGCCTTCTGCTTCTGTCCTTCGCTGGGCGCATCCGGCAGCTCGGGCGCATTCGGCTTGTCCTTCAGCACCGTGCGCGCGACCGCGTACATCTCACCGCGCACGCGCTCGATCTCCGCATCCGCGCGCTGGCGGATGTCGGCGCGGGTCAGTTCCGAATTCAGCGAGAACTGCAGCTTCTCGTCGTACAGCGTCTGGCCGATGCGGACGTCGCCCTTCGCGTTCGGCACCAGGGTCTTGTCCAGCCATGCCTGGTGTTCGGCGACGGCCTTGCGCAGGCCCGCCACCGCGGCATCGAGCCGAGCGCGGTCTTCGCCCTGCAGCTTGTCGGCGTTGGGGGTGATGAAGGTGTCGACCAGGCTGAGCAGGCCGGCATGCTGCTTCGCCACCGTTTCCGCATGGATTTTCGGAACCCGTGCCGGAACGATCTCCGCGCGCATCTGCGCGAACATGGCCGGCAGTTTTTCCATGCGCGCGGTCGCCGACTTCAGGCGCTCCGGCAGCGGCGCGAACTCGCGTGCCATCAGGTTGTAGATCGCGCTGCCGGCCAGGCCGCTGTAGCCCTGCGGATCCCAGGCCCACGCCTGCAGGGTTTCGGTGGACCAGATGTCGCCGCGCAGCTGGTTGCGCAGGATCGCGGCATCCACCTGGTTCTCGCGCGAGAGCGTCTTCGCATCGATCGCATCCAGTTCCGCCAGCAGCTTCTTGCTGAAATCGAGTGCACGCTGGCGGCCGGCCGCACTGACATCGTCGAGCTCGGCATCGAAGCGGTGGTCGCCGATCTGGGTGGCCGCCACCGGGTTCAGCGGCAGCCAGCCTTCCAGCCAGCGCTTGGAGAGTTCGGCGAACCGTGCATCCGCCTGCGAGGCCGCAGCCGTTGCGGTCGCCGATGATGTCGCGGGCGCGGTCGGCGCCTCGGCCTTGCAGCCAGCGACGAGCGCCGTCAGCAGGGCGGCGGTGAGCAGGGAATGGCGCATGCGGGCGAGTCTCCGGGGATGGAAGTGGCCAAGCTTAGGGGATTCGCGGCGGCGGGCCCGATACAGCGCTTGCGGGCGACGCGCCACCGCCGCGCGGCGGTCGATCGCGATCGCGGCTATTGCCGATAGGCGTCGCAGGCCGAGGCATCCAGCCGCACGATCATCGCCAGCGCCAGCCGATAGCCCAGGTACACGCTCACCGGATTCACCTTGGCCGCCTGGTCATGCTTGCTGTGCAGGATCGAGGACCAGTCCTTGTTCAAGCCGTGGATCGTCACCGCCGGGATCTTCTTCGCCACGAATGCGCTGGAATCCGAATTCGCGTTGCGGATGCTGGCGTGCGCGAACGGGATCTCCAGTTCCTTCGCCAGCTCGCCGGCGAAACGGGCCAGCTTCTTGCTGGACATGTTGTCGGCGACCTGCGGCGGGCCCAGGCCAAGGCTGTCGATGTTGATCATCGCGCAGGTACCCGCGGCCTCCGTGGTGTCGAGGTCGCGCGTCATCGCCTTCGAGCCGACCAGGCCCTTCTCTTCGCGCCCGAAGGCGACGAACACCAGCGTCTTCTTGAGCGGGATGTCGCGCAGCGTCCGGTAGAGGTGGGTCAGCGCGACCTGGCCGGTCCAGTTGTCGATCGCCCCGCAGCCTTCCGCGGTCTTGTCGTAGTGCGCGCCGATCACGATGGTCTCGGGCGACGCGCCTTTCCTGGTGACGACCAGGTTCTCGACGTTGTCGTGCTGGTCCATGGTGATGTCGGGCGCGGTCGCGCCGGCGCGTTCGTACAACGCCCTGACCGCGGCCAGGCGATCCTTGTCGTCGCAGGGCACGGCCGCGAGGTCCTTCGCCATGTCCTCGGGCGTGGACACACCGGAAGGCGCGTCCTGCGCCACCACCGGCGGGGAGGACTGGAAGAGCAGCAGGGCGAGGAACGCGGAAGCGGGCAAGCGCGGGCGATGCAGCATGGGGATCCGGGCGGTGGCGAGGTCCGAGGATTGTGACCCGGACGACCGCGCATGCGCGCTAGTCGCGACGCCGCAACCGCTTGCCCATCCGCGTGGGGAGGCGACGCTCCTCGAACAGCACGCGGATCTCGCGCAGGCTCAGGTAGCGACCGTTTGCGCCGTCCTTGCCCATGACATCGAGCAGCACCGGCCATTCGCCATTCATGATCTGTCGGTCGATGACCCGGCGCGCGCCTTCGGCGCGTGCGTAGTTCGCATCCATCATCCGTTCGATGTCGGCTGCGTCGAGCCCGAGTTCGCGGCCGCCGTCCACGGTGGTCTTCTGGCTGGCGAAGTCCTTGAGGCGCTCGAGTTCCGCGGGCTGCACGCGGGCATGCTTGTCCAGGATCCGCGAACCCGCGCCGTGCTTGTCGAACGGGCCATCGCGCAGCTGGTTGAGCTTGACCCCGTTGAGGCCGTTGTCGAGCAGTATGGCCGGGCCAAGCCCGTTCGCGAGCAAGGCGATCAGCCGGATCGCGATCCCCGGCAAGCGCGGGCTGCCTTCGCCCGTCGCGGCGACGCGTTCGATCACCTCGGTGGCATCGCCGATGGTCGCCACCCGATCGTCCAGCAAGCCCTGCGCCACCAGCATGCGCAGGAACGGGCAGGGATTGTTGGGTGAGACCTTGTGCTGCGGTGCGTCGGCCATGGCGGTCACTCGGGGGGCGGACGGGGAGCGTACGTGCGGTGGCGTGATGGCGGCGCGGGTCAACGCGCCAGGTAGAACTCCAGCGGGATCAGTTCCACCGCCCAGCCGCCTTCCTCGCCGATCTGCGCGGCCGGATGCATCGACGCGATGCGCAGCGCTTCGTCCTGGCTATCGGCCTCGATGATGAAGAGCCCGCCCACGACTTCCTTCGCCTCGGTGTACGGCCCATCGACGACGCGGGTCCTGCCGCCGCCCGGCAGCAAGGTGCGCCAGTGTTCGAGATCGCCCAGCGAAGCCGACACCAGCACCTTGCCGGTCGCGCGCATCGCCTCGTCCAGCGCCGGGCATTGGCTGACGATGGCCTTCACGTCGTCCGGCGGAAGCGCGGCGAACCTGTCGGGGGTGAAGTAGGCGAGGCCGAGGTAGTGCATGGGGTGTCTCCGGATGGAATGCCTGGACGACGATGCCGCAGGGGCGGAATCGACACGGCCCATTGTCCTGCGCTCGGCGCCCGCGCGTGCCGCACTTGCACCGCCGGGAATCCGTATATATGATGGCCGTCATATGAAACGCACCGCCACGTCCTCCAAGCAAGCCACCCACGACCGCATCGTCGATGCCGCCGCCCGCGCGATCCGGCGCAGCGGCTACAACGGCACCGGCGTGGCCGACATCATGAAAGAGGCCGGCCTGACCCATGGCGGCTTCTACGCCCACTTCGCGTCCCGCGACGCGATGCTGGCCGAGGCCGCCGACCGGGCAGCGGGCGAGAGCGTGGCGATGATGGAACGCATCGCCGCCAGCCTGCCGCCGGACCAGGCGCTGCCGGCCATGCTGGAGGCCTACCTGTCGAAGCCGCATCTCCAGCAGGTCGAGACCGGCTGCGCCACGGCGGCGCTGGCCTCCGAGATGCCGCGCCAGACTGCGGAGGTCCGGCGCGCGCATACCCGGCGGATCAAGGAAATGATCGACCTCGTCTCCCGCCAGCTGCCCGACTGGGGGCAACCCGGCGCGCACGAGCGGGCGATGGTCACCATCGCGACCATGGTCGGTACCCTCGCCCTGGCGCGCGCGGTCGACGACGACGCCCTGTCCGATGCGCTGCGCCACGCCGCGCTGAAGCAGCTGACCCCCACCCATTCCTGATCCGGCACCTGGCCGGGTCTTTCCTGTCGCGCACTGATATGACGCTCATCATACATCGGAGTCTCCCATGAACACCCAAGGATCCATCGCACTGGTCACCGGCGCCTCGTCCGGCATCGGCGAGGCCACCGCGCTGCGGCTGGCCGCCGCGGGTTACAAGGTCTACGGCAGCAACCGCCGTGGCACGCCATCGGCACATCCCTCGTTCGAGATGCTCGCACTGGACGTAACCGACGACGCCTCGGTCGACGCCGCCGTCGCCGAGGTGATCCGCCGCGAGGGCCGCATCGACCTGCTGGTCAACAACGCCGGCTTCGGCGTCGCGCCCGCCGGGGCCGAGGAGAGTTCGATCGAGCAGGCCAAGGCGATCTTCGAAACCAACTTCTTCGGCCTGGTGCGGATGACCCGCGCGGTGCTGCCGCACATGCGCGGTGCCGGCAGCGGCCGCATCGTCAACATCGGCTCGGTGCTCGGCTTCCTGCCGATGCCGTTCAGTGCGCTGTATTCCGCGACCAAGCATGCGGTCGAAGGCTATTCGGAATCGCTCGACCACGAGCTGCGCACGCGCGGCATCCGCGTCTCGGTGATCGAGCCCGCGTACACGCGGACGAAGTTCGATGCCAACTTCCTGGCGGCCGACGCGATGATCGACGAATACCGCGACACCCGCGCCGCCCTGGGCAAGGTGCTCGAGTCGGTGATGGCCAGCGCCGACGAGCCGGAGGTCGTCGCCGGCGTGGTGCTGCAGGCGGCCACCGACGCCACTCCGCGGCTTCGCTACACCGCGGGCGGACTCGCCAACCGCCTGCGCCTGCTGCGCCGGTTCGCGCCGGCACGCATGGTCGATGCCGGCATCCGCAAGGACCTTCGCCTCGACCGGAGCGTGTCATGAAGGCGCTCACCTTCCAGCGCTACGGCAAGTCGCCCGGCCTGGGCATGACCGAGCGGCCGCGCCCGGTGCCGAAGCCGGACGAACTGCTGGTCGAGGTCCATGCCGCCGGCCTGAATCCGATCGACAACATGCTGATGACCGGCGCGTTCAAGCCGGTGGTGAAACTCGGCCTGCCAGCCACCGTGGGCAGCGACGTGGCCGGCGTGGTGGTCGAAGTCGGCAGCCGGGTCACCCGCTTCAAGCCGGGCGATGCGGTGTTCGCCAGCGTCTTCGACCTGGACCGCGGCACCCTCGCGGACTACGTGGCGGTGCCGGAGGCCGTGGCCGCCCCCAAGCCCGCCAACCTCGACTTCGTGCAGGCGGCTTCGGTGCCGATGGTCGGGCTCACCGCATGGCAGGCGCTGAAGGAACGCATCGGCCTGCGCGCGGGGCAGAAGGTATTCATTCCCGCCGGCTCCGGTGGCATCGGCACCTTCGCGATCCAGTTGGCGAAAGTGCTGGGTGCCAGCGTCGCCACCACCACCAGCACCCGCAACGTGGACTTCGTGCGCGGCCTGGGTGCCGACGAGGTGGTGGATTACAAGCAGCAGCAATTCCAGGACGTGCTGCGCGACTACGACGCGGTGCTCGGCACCGTGAAGGGCGAGGTCATCGAGCAATCCGTCGGCATCCTCAAGCCGGGCGGCCGCATCGCCTCGCTGGTGGGACCGCTGGACGCGGCCTTCGCCCGCACGCGTGGGTTGAATGTGCTGCTGCGGATCGTATTCGGCCTGATGAGCCGCAAGATCCTGCGCCTGGCGGGCAAACGTGGTGTCGCCTACTCCTTCCTGTTCGTGCACCCCGATGGCGGGCAACTCGCGGAGATCGGTGCGTTGCTCGAATCGGGGCGTCTCCGTCCGGTGATCGACAAGGTGTTCCCGTTCGAGCAGGCCACGGACGCGCTGGCCTACCTTGCCCAGGGACGTGCCCGTGGCAAGGTCGTCGTCCGCCTGCGATGAACCGCGCCTCGCAGTCACAACCGCAACCTGGAGCAGTGCCATGAACCTGATCGCCGACGTCCTCCGCGAGCTTGGCAGGACCGACCTCAGCGGGCTGGAACAACTGCGCGCGCTGATCGCCTCCGGCAAGCGCCCCGGCATCTCGGAATCGCTCGACTTCGCGCTGACCGAGGTCGATGTCGGCCGCGCAGTGTTCGAAGGCGTGCCCGGCCACCACGCCTACAACCCCATCGGCATGGTCCACGGCGGTTACGCCGCGACCCTGCTGGATTCCGCCTGCGGCTGCGCAGTGCATTCGCAACTGCAGGCGGGCCAGGGCTACACCACGCTGGAACTCAAGGTCGCCTACCACAAGGCCGCGACCAGCCAGACCGGCCTGCTGCGCGCGGAAGGCCGCGTGCTGACGATGGGACGCCGCGCGGCGT
>Ga0116157_10004614_pt1 | contig 12847 bp, 14 predicted proteins | sample AD_UKC048_MetaG_FD_89882 | JGI IMG/M metagenome (GOLD analysis project Ga0116157, IMG submission 89882) | Active sludge microbial communities of municipal wastewater-treating anaerobic digesters from USA - AD_UKC048_MetaG | ecosystem: Engineered > Bioreactor > Anaerobic > Digestate | place: USA... | reverse complement strand
TGCTGGCCTCCTGCAACTTTTTATGGGTCTTTTCCAGCATGCCGCCGAATTTACTGAATTCATTCTTAACCAGGCCCAGCAGATTCCACACTTCACTCGCCCGTTTTTCGACGGCCAAAGTCCGGAACCCCATCTGGAGGCTATTCAGGAGCGCCGCAATCGTGGTGGGGCCGGCCACCGTCACGCGGGCTTCCCGGCGGAGTAAATCCAGAAAGCCCGGTCGCCGCAGGACCTCCGCATAAAGATTTTCCGTCGGCAGGAACATAATCCCGAAATCAGTCGTGCGCGGGGGATCCAGATATTTCTCCCTGATATTTTTAGCCTCCAGCTTAATCCGGTTCTCCAGCGCTTTAGAAGCCTCGGCCATGCCGGCGGCATCCCCCTGGTCCTGGGCCTCCTGAAGCCGTTCATAATCTTCCAGAGGGAACTTGGCGTCGATCGGCAGATAAACCGGCCGGCCGTCTTTGCCCCCGGGAAGCTTAATGGCAAATTCGACGGGGTCACGGCTTCCGGTTTTGGTGATTACGTTCTTTTCATACTGCTCCGGAGACATCATCTGTTCGAGAAGATTCCCGAGCTGCACCTCCCCCCAGGTCCCGCGGGTTTTAACATTGGACAAAACTTTCTTCAGGTCACCGACCCCAGCGGCCAGGGACTGCATTTCCCCGAGCCCTTGATGGACTTTCTCCAGACGGTCACTGACAATCTGGAAGGAATCGCCCAGCCGTTTCTCAAGCGTGGCGTGGAGTTTTTCATCCACGGTTTCCCGCATCTTCTCCAATTTCTGATTGTTCTCATCCTGCAGATACCGCAGGCGTTCTTCCACCACCGCGCGCAACTTCTCTAATTTCTGCTCATTCATCTGGGTCAGGACCGACAACTGCTTAGAAAAAGTGTCCAGCTGATTTTTCTGCATAAGAGAAACATCCGTCATCCGGGACAACACAGACTGAGAAAACGCATTAAGATTATCACGCAATTCCTGGCGTGCCGTCCGGGCTTGCTGCTGAGCTTCTTCCCTATTCCGGGAAATCTCTTCGCGAACTCCCGTCTGAATTTTATCCGTGTATTGCCCGAGCCCAAGGAAACGCTCCTTGACCTCATCCCGGATCCTTTGCAGGCCCTTCCAGACGGTTATAAACCCAGCGACAATGACAACGCTGACGCCCAGCATCCATCCCATTATATCCATGCGGAACTCTTCCAAAAATAAATATTAATATTGTTCTATCTTGATTTCGCTTAAGTCCTCGACTTCTGTCAGGCGGCCGTATTCCCCGTTAATATACCCGATCACGTTCACCGGGCTGGCCGGACGGATTTCACCATCCTCACTGATAGGAGTCGGGCCAAAGAATATGCAGAAACAATTTTCTTCCGGCCAGAACGCTAAATCCCCTTTTTCAACAGTGTCCCGGGCGCACGTTCTCTCCAGATCGTGTTGAATCGGAACCGGAAAATAAATTTCTTTTCCCCACCGGGTGACGTTGGCCGAAAGAGGCAGGCTGTCCCATACTTTTTGAGCCGTACGGGAATCATTAAGTTGAGCGGCTATGCGGATATGACCGATTGTAATACAAATATGTTTTGGCATATGATGACGGTGCCCATCATTTGTTTGAATTGTAACACAAGGACCCCGAGAGCGCAAAACATATTCTTTTCCCCGCCGTGAAAACATGCCCCTAAGATCTCAGGAAGGCCCTTTCCCGCCCGGGGTTCCCGGCCCGCTACTTTTTTTCTTCCAGTAACCGGATAATTTTTTCAAGCCGGTTGGTGATCGCGATCGGGACAAAGACGATCCAGACAATTAAAAAAATTTTTATCCCGAAATACCAAATTAAATCCTGGACATTGCCGCTTTCACATAGGCACATTTGCTCTCCTCCATATTAAATATTATTTATGAACTTATTATAACTATTTCCAAAAAGCTTGTAAAGCACCCCCAAGAGGTGGCCCGCCTTAAAAAGCCGTCCGGGAGGCCACAAATCACCCGGCTCCTAGAAAAACATAAGCGAGAATATCCTTTTTGACGGGTCCATTTTCCAGGGTTTCAAACCGTCGGAAACCCAGAAAAGTTTTTCATGTTTTCTCTTGAGCCAAAAGGGTTTTTTGATATAATTGCACCAGAACAAAGGAGACCTTTATGGAAAGCAATTATTCATTCCTCAATGACACTTTGGCGATTCATGAAATTCGCAAACATAAATGGATTGAAAGCGAAAAGCAGGGCCGGGAAATCGGGTTCGCCACGGCCGCGGTGGATTGGATTAAGAAATACGGCCAAAAATGGCATCTTTCCCGGGCTGAACACCAGCAAGGGGCTGACCCTTTTTCCGAAAAACGGCAATTCCGCCGTTTCCAAAGGAAATTTCCCCTACAAATCAAAATCAAGAACAAGCACATTGAATGTCAGACAGATAATATCAATCTCCTCGGGCTAGCCTGCACAATCCCCGCGTCCATCAACCCTGATGACACCGCAGACGTCACCATCCTTTTTCAAAAGCCCGACGCGCAGCGTAAACCTGCAAATCGCATACGGTTCCAAACCCGCATCGCCAGAGTATCAAACCTGTCCGTAGCACGGCAGGGACGCCAGTTCAATATTTTTCTCCCGTTTCCGGAGGAGATAAAAGATTTCATCCGGGGGCACTCCGAAATCTTAAATAATTAAAAGTCCGATCCCATAAAACAGGAATAGACAAGCATGCGCTAACGCCTGGGAGTTTTGGACCTTAAAATATCCTCAAAGGTCCAATCCCGTTCTTTCTTAGGCGTGTTTGGTTTCTCAACCGCGATCTTGCGCGCATCCATTTTATTTTGGCGAGGTTTTTTAGATGACCGCCCCATCGGATACCCCCACGGTTAAACGGTTTGTCTTTCCCTCATAGCCTCACACCTTATCCGGGGAAGACGAGAGTTCATGCTCCCATTTTAAAAGAGAGCCCCGGGCATCAAAATAAAGATATATTTTCTCCTTCCCCGCATAATCGGCCTGACGCCGGTACATCCACAGCGTCCGCCCCCCGGGTTCCCCTGCGAGGGCTTGTTCATAAATCGGTGCCCCGTAAATTTTACGGATCTCTTTCTGACGCATTGTCCGCGTGAAACGGCCCGATGTCAGGTCATGGACAAGCGCTTCAAAACGCTTATCCGCTTTCTCTATAAACATCTCTTTGTCTTCATTATTATTGGAATAGGCCTGAAGCGTTAACAGCTGCTCTAAATGGGCCAATTTAGCGCACCCGGGCAAAATCAGGACCGTGGAAAAAAACAAAAACCTCCCCAAGACCGCTTTTCCTCTCATTATAATCTCCCCTGCCCGAAAGCCTGGAACCCCCGAGGGCGGCAAGCGCCTCACTTGCTGATATGGTCCTTCTCCTCCGTCAGCCTCTTAATATCCGATTCCATCTCCCTTAAAATCTTTGGAATCTGCTTCAACCGTTGCCCGGATTCTTTAATAAGCTCCGGGTCTTTCCCGTACGCATTGGCCAGCAACCGTGATTTCACGTAACTTTCCTTTTCCAACTCTTTCATCTGATGCTGTAAATCTTTGATTCGATTTCTGATCTCATCGATCCGTTTCAACGCCTGCTGATGAAGACGCCGGGCTTCTTTCAGTTTGGCGTACTCTTCCCCCTGAAATTTCTTTTTCTCGGCCTTGGCGGCCTGTGTTTCATGGCGAAGCCTGGCTTCACCTTCCTGCGTTAAAGTTTCACCATCCTTCTTCTTATCCAGATAATAATCCAAACCACCCGGATAAGTTTTGATCTGCCCCTGGTTGACTTCCACGATAGAATCAGCGATCTGCTCTACGAAAAAAAGGTCATGGCTGATAAAACACAACGTCCCCTCGTACTGCTGAAACGCTTTAATCAACGCATCCACGCCATCGATATCCAAATGGGTGGTCGGCTCGTCAAGAAGGATAAAGTTCGGTGGCCTGATGAGCAGTTTGGCCAGGATCAGACGGCTCTTTTCCCCACCCGAAAGCACCTGGACAGGCTTGAACACATCTTCTCCGTGAAAATTAAAAAGCCCGAGCAGGGTCCGCATTTGAGTGGCCGGATACGTTCCTTCCGCGGCAGAGGCAAGCTCATCAAGGACCGACCGTGCGGGGTTCAGAACATCGAGCCGGCTCTGGGAAAAATACCCCCGCTGAACCTGATGCCCCAACACGATCATCCCCTGGTCCGGAGGCAAAACCCCGGCCAACATTTTCAACAGCGTGGACTTCCCCGCCCCGTTGGGCCCCACGAGGCACACTTTCTGTTTTCGCAGGATTTCAAAATTCAAATCCTGGTAAACGGTTTTTTCGCCATAGACCTTACCCACACGCTCGCAACGGATGACCGAATACCCGCTCGCCTGGACCGGAGGGAACACAAAATCCTTAATGCTTTTTCTCTCCGGAGGCAGCTCAATGTTTTCAAGCCGCTCGAGCATCTTCCTCTTATTTTTAACGGCAGACGCCCGGTTGGGCTGGGCATGAAACCGCTGGGCGAACCGTTCGAGCTGTTGTTTCTTTTTCTCGACCACCTTTTGCCGCTTTTCCAAGCTCCTGATGTTAATCCCTTTCTGCGTCTCGTAGGCCTCGTAGTTCCCCTTCACCTTGGTCAGCGTGCCGTCATCCAGAACAATCGTATAATTTGTCACCTCATTGAGGAACACCTTGTCATGAGAAATCAGGATAAACGTGCCCGGATAAGTCTTCAGGAAATCCTTGAGCCACAAAGTGGCCGGCAGGTCAAGGTAATTCGTCGGCTCATCCAACAACAGGACGTCATATTTATAGACCAGCAGCTTCGCTAAAAGCGTCCGCATTTGCCAGCCACCGCTGAGCTGAAGAACCGGTTTATGGAAATCCTGCACAGCGAAGCCTAACCCGGACAAAACCGCCTCGGCTTTATGCTCTATCTCATAAATGCCCAGCCGCTCCAGTTCTTCAAGGATGTCCCCATAACGCGCCTGGTCGGCCTTATTCGTTTCTTCATAATAACGTTTTTCTTGCAGCAACTGGCGGACATAGGCATCCCCGGAGGTCACTTCTTCCAAAACCGTCCGGTCAGAATGAAAATGCGCTTCCTGGGGGAGATACCCAATCTTCAGGTTTTTCTGAAGCTGGACCCCCCCCCCGGACGATTCCGTCTCCCCGAGGATAACCGAGAACAACGTGGTTTTCCCGGCCCCGTTCGGGCCGGTTAACCCGATGCGTTCCTGCGGGAAAATACTCAAATTCACACTTTTAAACAGCGTCCTCTGAGTGAGGTTTTTCGTCAGGTTTGTGATCGCGATCATAATATTTCAAAGCAGTGTCTAAATCGACCCCCAGGTCCTTTTCTTTCTTGGGAGGACGGTGATTCCACAAGATAACAATTCCTATCAGCACAATATTGATCATCGGCCCCAGATAGAAATCCTTAAAAACATTTAAGACCAACATCGCGCTGTACAGCATCGTGACAACCGCCATTTGAATCCAGCGGTATTTCTCATGCCAAAACAGATCCGCAAAGTAAATCAAAATCACCAGCAGGGAAACATAAAAAGCCCACGGCAAAACCGGCTTGAGGACCTGCTTGAGTTTCATATACGCCTGCAGCCATTTAGGCGGGTCGGGGTTGATCAGTTTTTTATATTCCTCCGCAACCAAAAGGATCAGGGCTTCTTCACATCCCTGCTTGCCCATGCCGACTTTCAGGAACTTCGGGACATCCTCGCAAGCGCTATTCATCCTTTTGACCAGTTCTTCAACCCTTTTGCCGATACACTCCTGAAATATCTCAATCTTAAATGTCCGCTCCTTGGTGATGGATTCCTTAACGCAGGCTTCAATATCGCTCTCCACATATCTATCAAGCACGTCCTGGTGGTCTTCTTTAATAACCGTCGCGAACTCCCGGATAATGCAATTCTCTTTCTCATTCAGCATCGCCTGGGGAATATAAATGTCATTCTTCACCTGACGCTTAAAATCCTCGCACCGGCTCACGGCCTCCGTCATATATTCCCGGGAACGCTGCGCGTCAATCCGGGTGGGCAGCACCCCGTTGAAGGCCGCGAAAACAACCCAGGATATAATAATTTTTTTCATCATAAAACCTACCCCGTTTTTAAGGCCCTGATTTCCTGATCATTCAACAACCGGAACGCCCCCGTCGGCAGAGTCCCCAATTTCACCGGCCCCTGGCGCAACCTTTTCAAAAAAAGGACCTTGTAACCGAGATGGGCCATCATTTTTCGAATCTGCCGTTTCCGGCCTTCATGGATCGTGAGCGACACCTGCGTTTCCAAACCTTTACTGTGAACATGTTCCACCCGGGCCGGAGCGGTCTTTTTTCCATCGATAAAAAGCCCCCGCTCTATCCGTTTACGGTCTTCAGGCTTTAAAAGACTGTCAATCCTAAGGATATAAGTTTTGTTAATATTATACCTTGGATGAGTCATTTTTTGAATAATTTTGCCATCATTCGTCAGCAGTAAAAGCCCTTCTGTATCCTTATCCAGGCGGCCCACGGGTTTCAGAGGATAAAGCGCCTTGGGCAAAAGGTCATAAATTGTCTTCTTCGCGTGAGGATCCGAGCGCGTTGTCACATATCCTGCCGGTTTATTCATCATAATATACTGAAAAGCCGGCGTCACGACCCTGGCCCCGTCCACACGGACGTCATCTCCGTCACTCACCGGGAAAGACGGTTCCCTCACCGGTTGCCCATTGACAAAAACATGCCCGTCCTGAATCAGGGCCATGGCCTGCCGGCGGGAAGAAACCCCGGCCCGGGAAATATAAACCTGCAGCCGGAGGCCATCCAGTTCAGGTTGCCCTACGGAACGTTTTGTCATAAAATCCTCCTCCTGGCCGGCGGATGATCCGCCCGGCCCCTTTGCCGGCACGCCTCATAAATCACAACCGCGCTCGAGACAGAAACATTGAGGGAATCCGCTTGCCCATGCATCGGAACACGCACGGCTTCATCAGCATGCTCAAGCCAAAACCGGCTCAACCCCTCGTGCTCACTGCCGACAACAACAGCGATGTCTAATGTTAAATCCGAGTCATAATATATGTTTTCCGCCACCGGAGTCGCGGCCAGAATCTTGGCCTTTCGGGACCTTAAAAACCGGTGAGCCTCCTCCGGCGAGGCTTTGACGACCGGCAACGTGAACACGCAACCGAGGCTGGCCCGGATGCAATTCGGGTTATAAATATCTGTCCGCGTATCGCAAGCGATCACCCCATCCACGCCCGCCGCATCGCAGGTCCGGATAATGGCACCCAGGTTCCCAGGCTTTTCCACGTGTTCAACGACTACATAAAAGGCGCGGGAATGAACCGGGATCGCATCCAGGGTCCAAAGCCGCGGAGCGCAGATCGCCACGATGCCTTCATTCCGGTCCCCGAACGCGATCCGTTCCATCACATGGTCCGCGACCTCGTGGACAGGAACATGCCGGGCCGCCAACATACCCAAGAGGACCTTAGGCCCCGCGTTCCGGCCGCAAAAAACTTCCTGAAACGGGACGCCAGCCTCCAGCGCCCGCGTGATTTCCTGAACCCCATCCACAATCGTGAGCTTGCGTTCAACGCGGGCCCGGGGTTTTCTTAACGCCAAGACATTCTTAATGCGGGGATTGGCCAGGCTTAAAATTTTCATGACCGGCGCGCAGCCTTTTTGATGATAGGGATCAACTTCTGATTGGGTTTAAAATTCTTCGTCCGCCAGGACTGGATCATGGCGTCCCGGTGTTGAGGCCAGGCCCCGGCATAATTATCCCACCCCAAAAGGGGACCTTCCCTCCTCACCCAAGGCGGATTCCCGTAATAACTGAATACCCCATCCGGGAAAACAGCGTTCTTGACCGCCTTATAGGTCCAGTACGTCCAATGAAAGTCGAAATCATAAAAAACATCCAACATGTCTTCCAGCCAACGGGCCTCGCCATACAAACCGTCGCGGTAATTCACCCCGAATTCCCCCACCAAAAGCGGCCGCTGCCGTGACTCCGCAAAATCACGGTGCCGGGACAAAATCCGGCGCATGGACGCTTTTGTAAAAGACCCCTTCCCTCCGGCATTTCTTAAAGGATACCTCAAAGACGGGACAAAATTAAACGTGAAGTCCAGCGGCTCATAAGCATGCACGCTATAAACCAAATTCGGGTCATTCAAAGCATCCAGACAGGAGAGATCCGTGGCCCAAGAGTTCCCTTCGGCAAAAATCATGTGATGCGGGTCAACGGCCCGGATATCCTGAATGAGTTTCTGGTAAAACGCGGTGACACAGCTGGAATCCGCCACCACCGCTTCGTTCAAAAGGTCATACCCGGCGACGGCCGGCTCTGCCCGGTAACGGGCCGCCAGGAACGTCCACAACGCCCTTGTCCTGCGCTGGCAAGAAGGGCTGGTCCATAACGCGGCTTTGCCGCGGCTGTCCGAGTGCCAATCATGATTCTGCGAACCGCAGGCCGCGTGCAGGTCAAGGATGACCCACACCCGGAACCGTTTCGCCCAGGCAATCACACGGTCCAAGACCGCCACCCCCTGGGCATCATAACAATAAGGCTTTGTCTCAATGAGCCCGTAATGAAACGGCACACGCACGCAATTCCACCCCAGATCCGATATGCGCCGGAAATCCTCCTCGGTGATAAAATTCTCCCGGAACGCGACTTCCCATTCATGACAACCGCGGGGGCCCCAGGATTTCGTCAGAGATTCTTTTAAAACACGGACCGGCCGGTTCAGGGAATGCAGGATATACCCTTCCATCATCAACCAGCCGCCCAGGTTCACGCCGCGTAAACGGACTTTTTTCTTTTGATGGACAATATCTCTGCCTTGAACAATCAGAAAATCGCTCATAACACCCCGCGCTTTCGGTTGGCTTCCATCAGTCTTTTAAAAACCCGTACTGCCGCAGAAAAGCGGTTATCCCGCCGATATAGGTCCGGGCTGAAACAACATGCCCGTCATTATGATCGCCGGTTATTTTCAGGAACGCTTTGGGCTCCGGAGCACTCTCGAAAAGTTTATGGCCCAGGGCAAACGGGACCGTTCTGTCATCCGTACTGTGAATAAATAATTTCGGCATCCGGCAGCTTTGGATTTTGCTCATGGAGTCCAGCTTGATTTTCAGGAAGAAAGACGGGATAAAAGGGAACATGACCTTTCCCATATCCACGGCAGACGTGAACGTCGAATCCAGAATCAGGGCGTCCACCTCACGGCGGCTGGCCAAATCGACAGCCGCGACCCCGCCCAGGGATGCGCCGTACACGATCAGCTGATCCCGGCGGATATCCTTCCGGGCGAGGACGGCCTCATACGCGGCCTGAACATCCTCGTACATCCCTCCTTCCGTTGGGTGGCCTTCACTGTTGCCGTACCCCCGATAATCAAAAATAAAAACGCTGCACCCCAGGTTATGAAACATCAAAATCTTCTCCAGGCGGTCCCCGACATTCCCGGCGTTACCGTGTAAGAAAAGGACAACCGGAGCCTCCCCCGGGCGGGCCGCGGCCGGGACAAACCAGCCGTGCAACCGGCTTTTATCCAAGGAGGGGAAAAACACGTCTTCATAATCAATCCCGACATCCTTCGGCGTGGACAGGACAACTTTCGTCGGCTGGAAAACCGTCGCCCGCTCCAGGAACCGGACGTAAACAAGGACACCTAAAATAAACAGTAAAGGATAAAGGGCAACGCGCATAGGTCCGACCGCTCCTTAAAAATCACGGTTCTAATTCTGACGGATGTTTTCGTTGCGGGAGGAGATTCAGCATCAGGGTAATGGCCTTAAGCACCTCCTCCATCTGACAGGGTTTCATAATATAATGGTCCGCTTCCAAGGAAAACCCTTTTTTCATGTCTTCAAGTTCCCCCCGCGCAGACACGATGATCACCGGCTGCCATTTCTTTACAGCCGGCTGGTTGCGAAGCTTTTCCAAAACAGAAAAACCATCCAGGCCCGGCATGACGAGATCCAGGACGATCACGTCCGGAAGCTCGGAACAGATTTTCGCCCAAGCCTCCAGGCCGTCTTGAGCCTTGACCACCCGGTACCCGTCCGCTTTGATTCTTTTCTCCATAACGCGCAAGACGTCCGGGTCATCATCGGCGATCAGTATCTTGGGGGCTTCCACGGTTTTCATCTCTCCCTCTCCCGACAAAAGTTTCTCGTTCCTCTCCTCTTGGAGCATGTTCATCTTATCGCGAACCAAGAGTGTTTGCAACGGCAATATCTCTTATTCCCCCCGGAGGGGAAAGCACCCGCCAATCCGCATGGTTTGCCTCAAGACAGCCACCCGCCGCTAGGGTTTGGCCGAAGAATAATTTTTAAGATTGTACTCGATGTCCCGGGACGGCATGGGGATTCTATCAATAGCCACCTTGGCCTTCGCGAAAAATTCCGTGGCCAGGGTGTCGTGGTAATCAGAGAAAACCACCACGCGGTTGATACCAGCGGCGATCAGCGCCTTGGCACAGGTCGTGCAGGGCATATTCGTGACATAAGCCGTGGCCCCATCCACGGGATGCCCCCATTTCGCTGCCTGCGTGATCGCGTTCATTTCAGCGTGGTTCGTCCTCACGCAATGATTATCAACGACCAAACACCCCACATCTTCACAATGATCGTCCCCCGGGATCGAGCCATTATACCCCGTGGCGATGACATTCTTATTCTTGACCAGCACGCAGCCACAATGCATGCGCGGGCAGGTCGCGCGTTCCGAAGCCAGCATGGCCAGTTTCAAAAAATAGCTGTCCCAATTTGGTCTTGATCCCACGTCTCTTCTCCTTGTCATGTGTTCCTGATACGAGCAAACTCCCCCTCGGCTTAAACCTTTAATCCTATTATTCCTTAACCAGTTCCACCCGCACGCTGATAATCCCTTGTTTCAACGGCGCAATCCTGCTGAAAGCGGCTTTCGTCAGATCAATGACCCGTCCCTGCCGGACAAAACGGCGGGCCGGGCCGCGGTCATTCACGCGGACGACGACGGACGCCCCGTTGTCCAGGTTCGTCACTTTAACTTTCTGATGAAACCGGACGCCCCACAACGCGCATGTCATGGCCTGATCGTCAAATTTCTCGTTATTCGCCGTTCTTTCGTTTATGCCCGGCGATTCCTTGGAATACCAGGACGCCTGGCCGTAAAGCGGGAAGGCAAACCGGACCGGCCAATACCGGCAAGAAAAAAATAACAAAACCACGCCGGCGAGCATAACGAGGAGGCCCCGGGAACGGGAAAATTTTTTAATCCCCCGGCCAACCCTCACGACACCGCGTCCCCGTTCACACGCGCGCCGCCAGTCGCCGCCAGGGCTAAGATCCTGTCCACCCCCACACGGAAATGGTCCGGAAGCGGCAAAAAACTGATGACCAAAACGGGTTCTTCTTCAAAATCAAAAAAATATCCCGGGTGTGCCAGGACATGCCCCCGTTCCAGCAAGGTCAGGACCCATTCTTCTTCGCTTTTCCCCGGAGGAAGCTGAAGCACGCCGTACCATCCCCCTTCGGCGGGATAAATCCCAAGGCCGGCGGCTTGAGCGGAGGCCTCAAGATACGCCCGGTTAGAAACAATCCTTTCGGTGATCTGCCTTTGAATATCCGGTTTTAACGTCAGCCAGGCCTCCAGCGCGTTCTGGACAGGGGTATTCACCGACAAGTACGTATCGGCAATCACATCCAAACGCCTCCGGGCCTCCCGAACCTGATCCTCCGGGCCGCTCAAAACAATCCAGGACAGCTTCATCTGCGGCAGCCCCAGGTCTTTGGACAATCCCCCAAGAGTAAATGTCAGGGTTCGTGGATGACCAAGCAGGCTGGCTCTCCCGGCCGTTTCAAAACAATAATCATAAAAAACCTCATCTGAAATAAGGGCCATATCAAAACAACGGCACACGTCATCCAGGAGATGAAGTTGGTCCTTCCTGACATAATTCCCCGTGGGATTATTCGGGTTTACGCAAACAATGGCCCGCGCCGCAGAAGACGCTTTCCGGCTCAAAATGTCTAGGTCCATGTTCCAGTGTTTCCCGTCGTAGCGCAAAGGATAAGGCTCCAGGCGCACATCCAGGATATCCGCCAGGAACTGAAATAACGGATAACTGGGTTGGGGGAACAGCACGGTTTCCCCGGGGTTGGCCAGCAGGCGAAACACAAAAGAATAGGCTTCCGAGGTGGAAGCGGTCAGGAAAATGTTCTCCGGCGCCACCTTCACGCCTCTCTGAAGAAAAGAACGGCACAGGGCTTCCCTGGCAGTCCTCAATCCTTGGGAACAAGGCTGATAGGATAAATTCGCGGGAACAGAAAGCGGCCCCAGGAGCTTCTCTCCGGCGACATCAAAACCGCAACGCGTCGGATTCGATTCGGTCAGGTCAAGGATATCAGCCCCGGCCTGTTTTTCCTGCTCAAGAGCGACAGTCAGCGCGTTGGGGTCCATGCTCCAGGCTGTCCGTTCAGCGAACATAGCGTTTCTCCCCCATTCCGCTCATGGGCCCACGGGCCCGTTTTTTTGCGGTTTATATTTCTTCAACTCGTGCTCAAGCGCCTCAAAATCTTTCTTAAGCTTGATATACTCACTCTTAGCCACCCAGGTCTCCTCGTTGTGCTTTTGAGAAAGCTGGTGGTTTTCAGACCGCAACCCAGCCAGCTCGGTCCGGTAAGCGTCTATCTGGGCCCTGTACTTGATGCCTTGAGTTTCCATGGCCTTAATCTGGGCCTGGGCGCCGGACAGGGATTCGGACAGCTCTTTTTGTTCCCGCTGGAGTCTTAAGCGTTCCGCGTGTTCCTGGGCCAGTTGTTGCTCGGCTTTCTGCAAATCGTCCCGCAAGCCG
>Ga0116157_10004610_pt1 | contig 12857 bp, 13 predicted proteins | sample AD_UKC048_MetaG_FD_89882 | JGI IMG/M metagenome (GOLD analysis project Ga0116157, IMG submission 89882) | Active sludge microbial communities of municipal wastewater-treating anaerobic digesters from USA - AD_UKC048_MetaG | ecosystem: Engineered > Bioreactor > Anaerobic > Digestate | place: USA... | reverse complement strand
GGTTGCCCATTCCAGTTGGGTGGTTGAACACGATAGTCATCAAAGGTGTGATCGCGGGTGCCGCCAGTAAAATCAATTTCATCACCCGTGATTTGAATACGATCGAAATCCTCAGAGAGACTCGCGAGCTCATCTTTTTGCTCGCTGTTAAAAAAAGTGCTGGCTAGCACTTCCTGCACGGTATTAATGTCGTAACCCATTGGGTATACCAAAAAGTGTTTAACCTCTCGCTCATCACAGCACCCGGCATAAGGAAAATCGGGATAGGTATCTGTGACGACATGAAAAAGTGACTTTAGACCCCAGTCGCGGGGCATGCCTGGAATAGGATTGTCTGCCAGTGGATCGCCTGGTTTCCATGTTTCGGCAAAAGAGGGATGGCTCTTGCCCCTGGGCTCAATTTGATGAGTGGTGTCAAGATCGCCTGTTTCCGCAACATCTTCATTAGGTACGTTAAAAATCCGGTTGAGCAACTGGGCGCCAAACTCGGTGGTGTAAGTCAAGTGAGCGGGTGGGTTGGTAATTGAATCAACAGTACCAAACGAGCCGTAATCAAGTATTTCGTTAGCAGGTTCCTTCACTAGTTCTTGACAAGTTGGATCAATATAGTTTTCTGGGTTAACGCGATTACTTGTTTGGGCGTTAATGATGTCAACCAGCGCTTTAGCCAGTTCATCTTTGCACTCAGGACCACCGACGCCTCGATCTGAAGCACCCTTCATACACTCTATTTCGTCGCTATGAGTTTGTGAATTGGTATCGTAATAATTAGCCGCTTGGATTAAGTCTATCTTTTTTTCATCCACTGTTGTCTCGATTTCCTCCTGCATTTTTTCTGTCAGCAATGAGTTGCGAGTCAGCTTGCTTGAATCAGTCCAGGGAGTGTTGCCGCTGGTGATGAGAGATTCTTGTTCTAGTTGGGTGGTGGTGAGTACATCTGGAATTTTGAAGGCATTGACTAGTATAGCGTGGTCTGGAGAAGGAGGTCCACCCACCGCGCCCCCATTTGGATGGGTAAAGAGATTAAACATTGTAGTGTACCTTGGATTATTTAACTCAATGGTTGTAATCAAGAAGGCCAAGCGATATGCTCGATCTATGGTCAGGGGTGTATACAGCAAACCCTCGCGCGCAACTAGATTCCAGTCGGTAGTCAATACTTCAGCACAAACAGCTTTAATCGTGTCTTTATCTTGATAACCCAGGATATTGGCGTCTGGCAGCCGAGTCACCGCCTCGGCTGCCAAACTTTTATACTCATCAAGCATTGTTTTGATCGTGAAACCAGTTTCTGGTACCGGTCGAGCATACAGAGCACAAGCATCAGGTAGTGCCAACTTATTGCACATTTCTTCTTGTCTGATCAAAATCCGCACTGAAGCTTCACAGCGTTGTTGATTACTCAGAAGTGAGTTGATTGCGGCAGAGGTTAGCTCAGATTGAGGATTTTCTCTGATCACTGTGTCTTTGAAGCCAAAATACTCATCTAATGAAGCCATCAGATGTTGTTTGTCTTCGATATCACGAAAAACTGGCGTATCAACTTCACGATAATCAACTGTGAGCCAGGAGCGCACGAGATCGCCGATTCCAGGATTTCTTATAAAGACATTATTTTCGCCTCCAAAAACTGCTCCTGGCGGATTCTGCTCAACATAATCTGCCATCCAATCTTTGCCTGCTTGCGTCAGCTCGATTCGAAAGCCTGGAGTAGCACAGTAAGCTTCGTATCCTTGATTAATTAGATCATCGCGAATAAGTTTGAGGTTGGCGTTATAAGGTCCGGCGTCGGCGGGCAGTTGACGATCAATTCCAAGAATGGGATGAAGATAAAATTGGTCATCAGTGGTGTTGTAATCATTGTAGATAGAGGTGTCAAAACCAGCTGGAGTTGTTTGACCTACGCCGCTGCACCAACCGGGGGCGCTTGCGGGGGCATACCCGCAAGCGCCACACTCAACAAGCTGACTTTTATTGGCTTCAAACCAACTGTCAAACTTAGCTTGATCGTAGTTATTGGTACCGACAACACCTCCAGAAGTACATCTACTAGAGTAAAATGCTCTAGTTCTGGCAGCGCTGAAAATATCCCAGGAAGGACCTCCAGAAATAGGATCATAAGAAAAGATCGCAAACATTTTTAATGAATCTTTTTGCCAGTCAGCCCACGAACCGTCAAGCATTTTCGCAATATGATGATCTTCGTACCGTGGGGCAGCGTAAATACCTGTCACTCCAGACTCTAGAGCATAATACGGTCCAGGTATATCAATTTGATCATATCGGCAATTATTGTAATAGTTATTGCTATGCTGACATGCGACGTAGTTGTTTTTATCTGCCGCTACATCATATTCGTTAATTGAACTACCGGAACCAACCCCATATATTGCGTTCATTCCACCAGCGCCGTTGATAAAACTGGTGAAATTAGGATTTGTCTTGTTTACCATTGGTGAAAGCAGGGTGACTTTGGTATTTAGTAATCCTGCTTCAGACAAATGCTGGCGCAAGGTTTGTAAATATGCCGCTACTTGTGGACCAGCATTGTCTCCACCGCCCTCGTTGGTATGGTTTGGTTCATTCCATGGCATGAAATAGACCATTTGTCCTTTAGTATCCAATTTTCCTAAAGTGGCCGTCCAAGCCAGAGCCTGTTCTGCATCAAACGCGTTGCCGGCGTTATATGCTCGAAGAACTACATTAACTCCTTGACCAAACAAAGAACTAAATCCACCACAGTCACCCAATGTGCCAAGAGCAACAACCCATCCACCTTCCTTCGCCATGTTGCGAACTTGACCAACTTGTCCATAATAAGGTCCGACGTTGACCCCGCATTTATTTTGGGCAAAAACAGCAAAACTGTTTTTGCCTAACCAAGAAAACAGCAAAAATAATAAAATTGAGAAACAGCTAGAACGGATTAACACTCTCCATTTTTTTGTCACCTCAATGATTATACATTTTTTTGTGCGGAGACGGGAACAGAACAAAAAGTTATGGAGAGACGGGCGGCGGCTGAGTCCAATTAATGTTTGATGTGGGAATGCGGAAAGATTTGATTGCGTTAATTCCAGTGAACTCAGCCACGAGATTAATAATGATAAACGCGCTGAGGGCAACTACCAGACCAATAACCGAGTAAGTCATGGTGTTGCGTGCAGCCTGAGTGCCTTTAGTATCGCCACCAGAAATCAGCCAACGAAACGAAGCATAAATAAACATGACAAAACCTGCTAAACCAATGACGGTAATAAACACCACAAAAATATTGGCAATTAGGCACTCAAAACCTTGGATGGTGGCGACACCCGTAGCGTTAGCGCTTGACCCAACGCAAACACCGTCCCATTGCTTGGTTTGAGCGTGGGCTGGGGTTGGGGCAAAAAAAGGCACCAGCCCCAGCCCAATAATTATCAAAAATGTAAACAATTTGAGGACAAATTTCATCACAAATATTCTCACTTTTTCACCCAGTTATCTTGAGCCAGGACCAGCTATTGGTTTGATATCGTTAATGATCTGGGTCAACGAGCTATAACCTAAAAAGCGTAGCAACAGGTAAAGGATAGCGTACGAAGCAGCGACAACTAGTAGACCGATTAAAGCCGCCACAATCTTGCTGCGAGCCTGTTCAGTTTTGCCTTTGTCTCCCCCAGACAAAATCCACTCAACCCCACCCCAAATTAACATGAAAAAGACTAAAACGGCTACCAGAGCCATAATCAAGCTCAAAATGCCGGTAAAAAGAGCGGTGAAATCTCTGGCAAAACCAGAAGGAAGGTAGCGATAATCGGGATTATTAGGATCTGAAGTAGTGCCGCCAACTACTGAGGTAGTGAGATAGGTAGCCCCATCTTGATTAGTTACTTCCACCTGCCCAGTATCAGAGTTTCTGGTTGTGGTGGTGGTAGTGGTGCTACCACCCATGACTGAAGTATTGGTACTGCCGCTGGTGGTTTCATCACCAGCGGCAGCAATTACTTCCACGCCTTGAGTCGAGACTAATCCCAAACTCACACAAGTGATAAACACTGCGATCATTATCAACTTGTGTTTCATAACCAACCACTTTCTCTATATTTCAACGTAGTCTATCTTAATTTAACTTCTTTACCCTACATTTTAGGGCCATCAAACATTTTAATTGGTGTGATACCAGTTAGGGTTTCTGTCAAACTAGAGAAACCAAGGATATTGAGTAGGAGCATTAGCAGAGCATAAGAAGCAGCCAAAACGATTAGGCCGATAACCGCAGAAGTGATTTTGTTTCTAGCCTCCTCAGTTTTACCCTTTTCTCCACCAGATGTGATCCATTGAATACCACCCATGATCAAATAAAGAAATACGGCTAGGGCAGCAATACCCATTACAACAGATAACAAGGTGGATAACACGGCACCAAGATTTGCAGCAAAGCCTCTTGTGGCATTAATAGTCCCAATATTTACTGCGGGGACTTCTTCTGCCGCGGCGAATACTTGACCCACGGTGCCCATAAGCACACTAGCTGCAGTTGAGGCAGCAGCAACAATTTTTGTTTTTGAAACGTGCATTTTGTCCTTTTAGTTAGTTTATACCTACAATTACTGTTAATTCTACAACGAACTCGTAACGTTTGCCAAGTCTCAATTGGTTCTTAGCATATTAGCGAATTCTTCTTATTCCATTTAGAGCTTCAGTCAAACTGTCGAAACCCAAGATATTTAGTATCAATCTCAGTAGAGCATAGCTTGATGCCAGTACGAACAAACCAATCACCGCCGTGGTGATTTTGGTTCGGGCTTGCTCAGCCTTGTTTTTATCTCCACCAGAGGTGATCCACTCAAACCCGCCCCAAATTAAATATAGAAACACGGCTAAAGCCGCAATCGCCATGACGAAAGAAAGCATGGTGGTGATGATGCTACCCAATGAGATAGCGAAACCGGGTCCGGCACTAGTTGAGCCGATGAAGGTGTTTTGAGCATAGACCGGGTTGATGATTTTAATCATATATTTAATTTTTAATTACTGGCATGGGTTATTTGGGTCCAATTGATTACAACTTGTTCCATAAGAACAAGTGTACCAATAATCCCACCTGCCCGTTTCTGATTCACATATCCAGACATCTCGATTGTTACATCTGATATCACCTAAGGGGGCACAAGAGGTGTTGGCATATGAAGGATCCGTGCTTTCTTTGGTCGCAGTCGCGTTCGGTCCTTTACAATCTGTTCCCCAAAAATCTAACACACAGACATTAAGAATTTGTTGCATTAGCATAAATAGGGAGATGGTGGCGGAGACCACGATGATGCCAATCACGCCAGTAGTAATCCGTCCGCGAGACTTTTCCAATTTACCCTTGTCACCGCCAGAAGTGAGCCACTCAATTGCGCCCCAAACCAAGTAGAGAAGTAGAATCAGTGCCGAAACAGGTATTACTATTGAAAGCAAACTGCCGACGAGATCGGCAAAGTTTTGTCTATAGTTGCCACTCTCAGAATCTGCGTGAGGGAGGTCTTGATCTACCGCTTCCCTACCTATTTCAAAAGGCAGCGTGGCCGCGTGAGAAGTGAAATTGAGATTTGAACTTAATGCAAAACCCACCAGAATTACCAAAGCAAACAAAATTCCGGTAATTTTGAATTTATTGGTTTTTGCGGTATTCATATATGTTTAATTTTTAACTTCCAGGTGTAATAAACTCAAGATTGAGCAAGTCAAAGTTTTCACCAAACAGCAAGCTACTAATAAATCCGAGAATCACATAGGAGCTGACCAGAATAATCATCCCTAGGGCGGCGTGCATCATTCGTTGGCGCGCTTTGTCTAGTTTGCCAGTATCTCCGCCGGACAGAATCCACTCCAATGCTCCCCAGAGGAAATACACAATTACCAACAGCGCGCCAATCGTCATCGCGTTCGCCCAGAGTCGGACAAACTGGGCTAACAGGGTTTGTCCAGACGAAGCATCTTGGTAGGATTGATCGGTGTCGCCACCTAGCTCGCCAATAGCTGGATTGGTGATTTTAGCCGACACTTCAATTGTTTCGCCAACGCTAAAGAACAGTGTTAAAAAAAGAGTTGCGATTAGAAAAATTGTTTTTTTCATATTATTTTGGTACTAATCCTTCTAACACTGCGGCTGGATTCAAAATGTTGGTTATTCCCAGCACTGAGCCAACTAAACCGACAATCGCATAAGCAAGTACCAAGACCAGCAGTCCAAGGACGCCGTGCATCATCTGATCTCTGGCCTTATTGACTTTGCCACTGTCACCTCCAGAAGTGATCCACGAAATTGCACCAAGCAAAAAGTAGCCAATGAACATGATCGAGCCGATCACAGTGATCATGGCTAAAACATTGGAAATAATTAGCTCCATAGTACTAAACCCACCATCATTAACTAATTCTGAAACATTGGTATAAGCGTTATCATCAAATGGTGAGTCGATGCCGGTGCCGAATTGAGCTTGAGCTGGTGGGATGAGATTTTTCACGATAATTAATTATAGCCTGTTAACGATTATTTTTCATCTTACTGAGGTCTTTCTAAAGCTCCGTATTGAGTAATTGAAGGATTGAGGATAAAACCAGCATCACCGAACACGATCGCGCCAGCTAGAGAAGCTACAATAAACGCCGATACCATCACCACCAAACCAACGATGCTAAAAGTGACTCTTTCTCTGACTAGCGTATGAGCTTTGGAGTCGCCGGCTTGAGTGATATAAATGTATCCAGCGTAAATAAAGTTACCAAAAACGAGCAAGCCGGCGATGATGAAAAAAAGACGCAGTCCAGCTGTCACAAAATAAAAAATACCGATATACTTACCCACAACGGACGAGTCTTTCAAAGCCTCCCAATTAAATAAGTCTACCCCTTTCGGTGGCGAAACGCCGCCGATAAAAGCTGATCCACACGGCTGATTACTTATATCCAATATTGTCATATATGGTTGCTCTTGAACAGTTAGTACACATTTAAAGTTATCAACGCATTGACCCTCATAAGTGCATCTTCCAGAGCATGAGTCGTAGGGGCAAATATCAGCGTTGACGATACCCATACTAGTGCTTAGCAGAAAAGAAAAAATTGTAAGTGACAAAATTGTATTAATTATTTTTTTCATCATGCTAATGGTTCTTATAGTTTTGGATTTAAGATAAATCCTGGGTCGCCAAAGAAAAGAGCACTCAAGATAGCTATTGCCATGTACGCTACAACCAGCAGGGCTAAACCAGCGACGCTCATGGTCAATTTGTCACGCACCGTTTGGTGGGCTTCAGCCTTGCCTTGAGAGCTAATGTAAGTAAAGCCGGCTAAAGACAAATTGACTAGTACCCAGATTCCTGCCACCACGTTTACCACGACCAAAAACTTACTCAAAAAAAAGAACAACGCAATGTTATCTCCTGTACTTAAGTTACCACCGCCATTATTCATAAAGTCAATATTTTGTTCTTCTACTCCTGGGGGAGGATCAATTGAGCCAATGGCGCCGCTAATGTCTGCGTTGACCGAGTGTGGATAGAGTCCGAGTATGACAAACGCCAGAATTGAGGAAAGCAATAATTTCTTATTCATAAGAATTTAATAAGTATATCAGCCCCAGTAATGGTTTGAATAATTTGTACAATCCAGTATGCGCCGAACATGAGACCGAAACCAATGATTACGGCTAGCAAAATCTGTTTGGCTTGATCCAGGCCTTTCTTGCCGCCCGTGATGAAGAAAAATCCAGCCAGGAGAGTCATGAAAAAGATGATTATGCCAGCTACTACGAATAAGTTGTCAACTATAAGATTGACTAAGAATGAGGGAGTGGTGTAAACCTCTTGGACAGGTTGGCTGTTTGATAACTTTAGGCATTCGCCAAGCGGCACTCCGCCAGCACCAGGATTATCGCAGTCTTCAGCTAGGTCCAGAGCACCGCATTCGGTAATACTGTCGCAGCACATAGTTGGTTTATCCGGACACAGGGTCATAGTGAGTATTGCACAGTCGCCCCCCCTAACGGTGTATCCGCAATCAGCAAAAGAAACCGAACTATTTCTCAGCAGCAAAGTGCCAGCCAAAATTAAAGAAAAAATAATAGATCTAGATATTTTTGATTTACTGATGTGCATGTTTGCGCGATCTCTAAAATATTACTATTCCGAATACCACCTCAACAATTTGCCAGATCCAGTAACTGGAAAACAGCAGAATAAATCCAATAATTGCGGCAGAGACGCGTTGTTTACCGGCATCGATGCCCTTTTTACTTGGTGCCTGAATCAAAATTTCGAACCCACCCCAGACAAGCATCACAAACAAAATCAGGCCGGCTAAAGGAAAAGCGAAAGCTAGTAATCGGGAAACAATCCCTCCGGGTGTGGAAAGTTGGTCGGCATAAGCAGACGCCTCATCTTCAAAAATATCGTCTCCACCCGCGTGTTGAAGGGGATTGAGCATGTCGAAGAAGGCATTGGACGGTGCTTCGTAGGGAGTGAATGTCCTAGGGATGGGAGTAGGTGCTGGCGTGAAAGTTGGCGGACCTGGCGTTGGAGTTGGAGTAGGTCTTACTATATCACGACAATCATTTATATATGCGCAGCAGCGGTCTTCATTGGGGTAGAAACAATTTGCAAAAGGAAATATCTGACCCAGATCTTGAGAGGTAACGGGATCAATTTTCCAACATTCGTTGCTGTTACTAAAATAATAACCACATTCGGCCGCATATGTTTTTTAAATTCTTAAGAAGAAGGGTAAAATTATAAACAAATAAATTACCCAAAGTTTTGTGTAATATGAAAATTTATTTTTAATTTTTGTATTCCACATATATTTATCCCCCAAATCCTGGGATTTGGAACACATTGTACCCAATAAATTGTAGGATGGTCACCGAGAAGATGATAAAAAGTAGTCCGGCAATGGCTGAGGTTAACCATTGCTTGGCGGTGTCGGTTTGTTTCGGATCACCCTGGGAAACTGTCAGCATGAAACCGGCGCCCAGGATCATCAGTAGTGCGACACCGCCCCCCATCCCTAGGCCGAAACGTAAAAACACACTGACAATTGTTTCTGGGTCATTGGGAATACAGCCAATTGCGGTCCAGATGCCACCGTATCCATCTTCACTGCCCACACAATCTAAACAACTTTGTCTTTGGTCGCTTAGGGATTCAGGAATTTGATCACAGATTTTGTACTCACTATATGGTGTACCTTGATTATTGGTACCTGTAAATAAATTACTGGCTGTAGTTTGACAAGAATTAGAGTGAGTCGAGCAGTCTTGGGAAATTGAAAATTTTGTTGAACCAATTTTTGTTGAATTACCATTAGCTGAAATAAACACTAAGTCAACTGAATATACATCAGGAGGAAATAAAATACCCGACCTGGTGACAATCCCTCTGTGACTGGTCACGGCAACGCCATTTCCGTCAGTAGTAGTTGGTATGCCGTTGGAGCTAACTTGATGCTTAACTGAGACACTAGCAAGTGGATTACCGTTACCATTCACCACCCTCGACTCAACATTAATTGGTATAGAATCGGATGATTCCAGACAACCTCCTCCATTGCCACCATAGCATCTCTGTCCATTTCTATTTTGATAAACATACAAATAATCTACAATTGCTGGAACAATTTTGTATTTTGCAATCTCACACCATCCAGAGCCCAAGTTCCCTCCGCTAACAGCAATAGTTGTTTCTTTTTCAAATAATCTTGGAAAAGCCGACTCGTTGATTGTGTAAGTTATATTACCTCTGTTTGACCTAACTACAGTAATTTCATCACGTCGAAAACCAGACGCAAGTCGAGTGTAAAAAGCAATTAGTTTATAATCAGTTCCGTCCACAATCACGGGATCACTTGGAGATTTATTGCTTATACTGACAGTGAAACTATTGTTGCTCCCCTGGACATAAGAAGCTTGTCCAGAATAAGTAATACTTAATTTATTACATGTTGCTGCAAAAACGGGAAAACTGTTGGAAAAGAAGATCCAGGATACACTAAAAACCAGCAAAACAATCAACTGCTTAGATAAAAAACCCAAAGCACTAAACCCAGTATTTGTTTTTGCCGTAAACACAGTCCCAATTATACTTGCAAGCGGGGCAGATCCACAAGGGCAAAGCGATAGATAAGTTGGTATAGTATGGGTATGAAATTTTGGATTAAAGTATTGGGCGCGGTGGTTTTAACTGTCACCCTGAGCTTGTCGAAGGGTGACAGAACTCAGTATGACATGATTGGTGTCATTCAGAGCGTAGGTCGAAGAGTGACAACGTTTCCATACTTCGACTTTGCTCAGTATGACAACGTTTTTGCCACTTTCGAAGAAGATGAGCTACAAGTTCAGATTGATGAGCTGGAAAAGCTAAAAAAGATGAGCGAGGCAGCGACCACGCCTTTGGAAAAAGAGGTCAGGAATTTGGAGCAGCGGATTGATGGGGCGCGGGCGGGAATCGCCCGCGCCAAACAGGAGGCGGTCCAAGTAGCCGCAAATATTAAGGAGCGAGAACAAGATTTGGCCGTTCAATACAAGCTTCTTTCCAAGCGCATTCATAACCAATATAAGTACTTGCGCTTGATGGATGAATCGGTGGCTTTATTGGCCGAGTTGACCCAACCCAAGCTCACCAAGGAAATGGTTTATCAAGCGTCAGTTAGAGCCCAAGACGAGTACTTCCTGACGAGCATTGGTCAGGACATTGTTCAGCTCAACCAAGACAAAAGCGAGCTAGAAAAGCGTCAAATTGTGCTCGCTGGCTTGGAAAAACAACTTGACGAACAGGCAGATTTTTTCAAAGGCGAGATTGCCAAGGCAAAAGAATATCAGCGGGAATTAAGTGGAAAGATAGCTGCTTTATCTGCCCAACAGCAAGCAGTTATCAATGCTCGAAGTGGCAGTGCAATTACTAGTGTTGGGGAAGTTCCAATATCTGGGGATATTTATTCAACTATTGCTGGATTTAGACAAAATGCTCCAACAAATAGTTTTGCTGTTTTCACTTTTGGTGCATTCACGCACAGGAATGGTATGAGCCAATATGGAGCAAAGGCAAGGGCTGAGGATGGTCAGGATTATAAGAAAATACTAAAAGCATATTATGGAAAAGAGCCTGAACAAAAAGATACAGGAGGTAATATTCGTGTTGAATCTTATGGTGAAATGGAGTTTGAAACTAAATATCTTTATGGTATCGCCGAAATGCCTGACACTTGGCCAAAAGAGGCTCTTAAAGCTCAAGCCGTGGCGGCAAGAACTTTTGCATATATGAATTATAAAAAAGAAAATAAAGAAATTTGTACTAATGAGAGCTGTCAAGCATTCAGAAAAAGCAAATCAGATAATCCTCCAGATGCATGGAAACAAGCTGTCGACGAGACCAAGGGCATGATATTAGATGGGATAAGTACTCAATATTCTGCGATTTCTGGAGGGTATTTAAACACTCTGGGTTGGGACACAACCGATGGATCAGGTGGAGGAGATTGGACGACGAGAGCGTGGGAGGTAAAAGCAAACGCACCATGGTTTTATAAATCTTGGTATAGGCAAGTTTTACCAGGTAGTTACAGTGATAAGAATAGTGATTGCGGAAGAAAGCCTTGGCTGACACAAGAAGAAATGTCAGATATATTAAATGCCTATATCGTAATGAGAAATCCGAATGGAGCTGAGACAGGAAGAATCCTACCTATTACCATTAACCAGTGTCCTGTCGGAAAAAATCAATCTGAATCACCATACAGCATGTCAGAACTCAGATCGTTTGTTGATAATCCAGTTAAAGCTATCAGTCAAGTTAGGGTCAAAAATAACAATAGTGGACAAACAACCAGTGTGGCTTTTGAAACAAACAGAGGAGAGATTACTATGAGTGGAAATGAATATAAAGAAATTTTTAACATGAGAGCCCCTGGGTATTTGGCCATTCATCAGTCTAGTTTCGCTTTTTTCAATATTGAGCAAAAAAATTGATTGGCTAAACAAACGCTGTATGATACATGCCAAGACATGTTAACAGTGCTCAAGCTCCAAAACTTTCGATCACACAAAAATTTAATCCTAGGTTTTGGTGATAGTGTCAACTTAATTGTTGGTGTAAATGGCAGTGGCAAGTCCTCAATTGTTGAAGCGATCAATTTGCTGGCCACGGGCAGTAGTTTTCGGGCAGATAAGCTGGAAGAGATGGTGGCGTTCGGAGAAGAAGTATCTAGAATTGAGGGAAAAATTGAGAGTGACGTGTTGACAATAATTCTCACTAGAGGAGAGGTACAAGGGAAAAAAACGCAGAAAAGGTATTTTGAGATTAATGGCGCGCGCCGGACGGCGCGCGCCATTAAAGGTCTTTTTTACTCTGTAGTTTTTCGCCCAGAAGACTTACGCTTAATTGAGGGTTCGCCCAGCCGAAGGCGCAGTTTTTTGGACGAGTTGTTGTCGCAACTAAGCTTGGATTATCAACACTCACTCAGGACTTACGAACAAACTTTAGTTCGGCGCAATAAAATTCTCTGGGCCGTGCGTGAAGGCGAACAATCGGCCACCGCTCTGCAGTACTGGAACTTGAGCCTGATCAAGCACGGCCAGATTCTTCACCAAGCGCGTTTAGATTTTGTTCAGTATTGTCAATCGGTTAATTTTCCGGTTTTGTTTAAAATCGAGTATCTTCCCAGCGTGATTGACGCTGAACGCTTGGCGCAGTATTACCCGCGTGAGTTGGCAGCAGGTCACACCCTGATTGGTCCGCACAAAGACGACTTTGTGATCAGTTGTGATGTCCAAGACATTGAGCGGGCTGATCTGACTGAGTTTAAAGATCTAGCCAAGTATGGTTCGCGGGGTCAGC
>Ga0116157_10004608_pt1 | contig 12857 bp, 12 predicted proteins | sample AD_UKC048_MetaG_FD_89882 | JGI IMG/M metagenome (GOLD analysis project Ga0116157, IMG submission 89882) | Active sludge microbial communities of municipal wastewater-treating anaerobic digesters from USA - AD_UKC048_MetaG | ecosystem: Engineered > Bioreactor > Anaerobic > Digestate | place: USA... | reverse complement strand
GATTGCCAGTCTTGCTCTATTTTTTATAGCACATGTCGCATATAAATCGGGGGCTACCGGCACATTTCTTTCCCGACTGGACGGAATTGCTCTGTTCATTGCCGCGGCCGCGGCCGTTGCCCTGCTGCGTTACAAGGTGGGTGTGATTCCCGTCATCATGGCCTGCGCACTGGCCGGGCTGGCCAGCCGGTGGCTGGGTCTGGCCTGAGCTGCCGGACGCGCGACTTTCCTCAGGCAGGATGCTGTAGCTCGAATTTTTCCTGGCAGTGAATACAACGAGGGGCTTCGGGTGCGGCGTTTAGCCGGGGCACACCGATATCGGTTCCACAATCGGTGCAGACGCCAAATGTTCCCTCGTCAATGCGTTTCAGGGCGGCTTCGAGGGCGTTCAGCTCAAGCACTTCGTGCTCGGCCAGGGCGAACTCGGTTTCCCGCTCAGTTGCAACTTGTGCACGCGAATCTTCCGGGCGTTCGAAATGGGCGACCGCCGCGTCGGCACGGCTCACCACGCCACCGCGCTGCTGCGCGATCTGGGCCAGAAGCGCGGTGCGCAGACTTTGCAACTGTTGACGGAAAGGGCCAGCTTGATGTTTGTCCATGGCGAAACCTCTGTGTTGTTGTTCTCATCATGCGTCTTCTGGCAACCTGCTTCTTTGACCAGGATCAAGGCGGGGGCTCGACAGGGAACGCCCTGGCACTGGAAAAAGGGATGCCTTTGGCACAGGGCTGCACGATAAACAAGTGCAATATCATTCATCTTGAGCCATCTGCCTTGACGGAGGGCCATCACACAACCGGGAGAAACCCCATGCTGCGTTTTGTTCGACTGTTCTCACTTGGTTTGGCCCTGCTCGTGCTGTCGGGCTGCGCCGCACTCAACCCGGGCCCGCGCACCTACACCATCAGTCAGGCGCAGTTGCTGGAACTGATTGCCAAGCGGTTTCCGGTCAATGACCGCGTGGCCGAGCTGCTGGACCTGCAGGCACTGGCGCCGCGCATCAAACTTTTGCCAGACAGCAACCGCATCGCCACCGAACTGGATCTCAATCTCAGCGAGCGGTTGATGCGCAACGCCTTCAGGGATCGCTGGCGATGGACTACGGTCTACGATTTGAGCCGTCTGACAACACCATTCGGCTGACGGACGTCAAGGTGCACAGTTTCCAGTTTGCGGGTGTGCCTGAGCGCTATCAACCCCTGGTAAACGGCTTGGCACCATTTTTGGCACAACAGTTGCTCAATGATTTTCCATTGCATCAAATCAACAGCAAGGACTTGAGTGTGGTGAATGGCTGGGGCTATTCCCCGGGCGGCTTTCAGGTTACGCCGCAGGGGCTGAGCATTTCCTTGACGCCCAAAAAAGGGGGCTGACGCTAGAAGAGCTCTATGTCGCCGACGTTGGTAGCCTGTTCCACCAGCGCACCCTGTGCAACCAGCATCGCGTGACTGCAGACGCGATTGCGCCCATTGCCTTTGGCGTGGTAGACCGCCTTGTCTGCCCGTTCAAATGCGCCGCTTGGGGTATCGCCCGTTCGAACTTCCGAAAAACCAATGCTGATGGTGATGTGGCCGACCTGAGGGAACACGTGGCGTTCGGTGCTGGTCCTCAGCCGTTCGAGCGCATTGCCCGCATCAGTTTCGGCTTTGCAACGCATCAGAACCACGAATTCCTCACCGCCAAAGCGGTAGAGCTGGTCATGAAAGCGAAAGCAGGTGCGCATCAACCGGGCCAGCAGCAGCAGGACCTCGTCACCAATCAGGTGGCCGTAGGTGTCATTCACCCGTTTGAAATGATCGATGTCGATCATTGCCAGCCAGTAGCGGCCCGTGGCGGGGCCTTCCCTTCGGTCTTCCTGGTCCTGGTCTTCAATCCTGTTTTGCTCAATGGTCGCCTTCATGAAGGCGCCGTCAAACGTTTTGCGATTGAGTAATTCGGTCAGCGTGTCGCGTTCGCCGTAGTCCAGCAAGTTCTGGAAATTGCTGTACAGACGCAGCACGCCACTGACGAGGCGGGCGGACTCTTCAGTGAGCGGACTTTCCGACTGGATTTCCAGTATCCGGCGGGTGTCCAGACTCCTGGACAGCGGAAATACCGTGACGTGGGGCTGGCCTTCCTGCCGTATCACCTGTTGCAAATCAACCGCCTGTTGTCGAAGCGGGTGTTCACTTAATTTGGGCAGCAAATCCAGGTTGCTCCAGCCGGACTCGACCGTCGGCACCAGTTCGCCTGGCCCCAGCCGTGTGCAGGTAAACCAGCGCTCGTCATCCGGCTCGCCTACGCTGCGACAGATGGCAATGGTCAGTGGCAACAGCAGGTCCCTGATCGTGCCGACCAGCGCAAGCTCCAGCTCGTCCCTGTCTTTATGGGTCGTCAGATTCGCCAGGTTGTCTACCAGATGGGGCATGTCCGCAGTTTACAGGTGGACAGTGCGATACACCTGCCAGCAGGAAAAGCCGCTAGCCTGCCGCCTCCGGTACAGGTAAAGTAGATCACTTCGACAGGCAACGCCTGTGGTCGGCTTCTGGAGATCAACACATGAATGCACCCTTTCATCGAGAGCTTCCAACCCATCTGCTGGACAGCGCGCTGGCTTTGTCCGGGGTGACGCGCCAGTGGGATGACGACATCGTTCGCCAGATCACCGATTACATCGGAATCCCGGCCAAATCGCCTGGTTTTGACGCCGATTGGGCGCAGCATGGGTACATTGACACCGTGTTGCGCAATGCAGCGGCCTGGGTTGAAGACCAGAAAGTAGCGGGCCTCAAGCTGGAAATCGTCCGGCTGGAGGGGCGTACGCCGGTGCTGCTTTTTGAAATCCCCGCCACCCGGGCAGATAGCGCGCAAACCATTTTGATGTATGGCCATCTGGACAAGCAGCCCGAATTCAATGGCTGGCGATCGGATCTGGGTCCGTGGACACCCAAGTTTGAAGACGGCAAGCTGTATGGTCGCGGCGGCGCGGATGACGGCTATGCCGTGTACGCCAGTATTGCGGCAGTCCAGGCGCTGAAGAGCCAGAACATGCCGCACCCCCGCATCGTTGGCCTGATCGAGACTTGTGAGGAAAGCGGCTCCTACGACCTGCTGCCTTATATCGACGCGCTGCGCACACGCCTGGGCGACGTCGCACTGGTCATCTGCCTGGATTCTGGAGCCGGCAACTACGACCAGCTGTGGCTGACCACCAGTTTGCGCGGCATGGCCAGCGGAACCTTGAAGGTGGAAGTGTTGACCGAGGGCATTCACTCGGGCGATGCCAGCGGGTTGGTGCCATCCAGTTTTCGCATCATGCGCCAGGTGCTGGACCGGCTGGAAGATAGTGCGACCGGGCGCCTGCTACCCGCCAGCTTCCACTGTGAAGTGCCAGCCGATCGAATGGACCAGGCCCGGGCCACGGCCGCAATTCTGGGGGACGAGGTGCATAAACGGTTCCCTTGGGCCCACTATGACTGCGGGGGCTCCTCCGTGTTCACGCTGCCCACCACGAATGACCCGGTTCAGGCGCTGCTGAATCGCACCTGGACGCCCACGTTGAGTGTCACCGGGGCGGAAGGATTGCCCGCCCTCAAGGACGCCGGCAACGTGTTGCGGCCCTACACCGCGTTCAAGCTCAGCCTGCGTTTGCCGCCGCTGATTGATGCGGCGCAGGCTGTGCAGGAAATGAAGCAGCTGTTGGAAGACAACGCGCCCTACCAGGCCAAAGTCACGTTTGAAGGGGGTGGCAGTGCGACAGGATGGAATGCGCCCGCCACGACGCCGTGGTTTGAGTCGGCATTGCATGCAGCATCGAATGCCTACTTTGGCGCCCCTTGCGGCTACATTGGCCAGGGCGGCACCATCCCCCTGATGAACATGCTCTCGGCGGGTTTCCCCAAGGCGCAGATGATGGTGTGCGGCGTGCTGGGCCCCAAGAGCAACGCGCATGGCCCCAACGAGTTTTTGCATGTTCCCTATGCCAAAAAACTCACCGCTGCGGTGGCCCACGTGATGGCCCAGATGCCCTGATCTGCTGCGGGATGCTTCATGTCGACTGATTCAACCCTCTCCACTTTTGTTGCCCAGGATGGCGACAACATCGCGATTCAGGACTGGCCGCTGGAGAAAGGCCGCAAACCGCGTGGTGTGATCATCATTGTTCACGGGTTGGGGGAGCATGCGGGCCGTTACGACCACGTGGCCCAGCGACTCAATGAATGGGGTTTTGCCGCTCGCGGGCTGGACCAGTATGGTCATGGTGAATCGGGCGGGGTACGTGGTGGCCTTCCCACCAACACACGCCTGCTGGACGATCTGGCCGATATTGTGGACAACACCTGGATGCGTTTTGACAAAGATGTGCCGCTGATTTTGCTGGGTCACAGTATGGGCGGGCTGGTCGCCAGCCGTTTTGTGTCGCTGGGCATGCGCCCGGTGGACGGATTGATCCTGTCGTCGCCTGCGCTGACCCCCGGGTTGAGCAGCGTGCAGAAATTCATGATGGATGTGGTGCCGCGGTTTGCGCCCAATCTGCGGGTCGGCAACGGGCTGGATGCATCGTTCATTTCCCACGACCCTGCTGTTGTGGCCGCCTACAAGGCAGACAAGCTGGTGCATGACCGGGTTTCCGGACGGCTGGCCAAGTTCATTGTGGACACTGGCCAACCGGTCCTGGCGGCAGCGCCCCAGTGGAAAGTGCCGACCTTGCTGATGTGGGCAGGAGAGGACAAACTGGTCAACCCCGCGGGAAGCCGCGCTTTTGCCACCATCGCGCCCAAGGGCGTTGTGACATCGCGCTGTTTCGAGTCGATGTACCACGAGATCTTCAACGAGTTGAAATCGGAGCCCGTGTTCGAAGAGCTAAAACGCTGGCTGGACAGCCGGTTCTGGTTTTAGGGGTTCCCGACCGGTACCGGGCGGGCCGGTCGCAGCATCAGCCACACCAGCGCAGCGCCTGTCAGTGCCACCGGTAGCAGCGAACCAATGTTCAGCAGCGTCCAGCCGCGGGTGGTCACCAACACGCCGGAGGCAAAGGAACTGACGGCCAGCGTGGCAAACATGAAGAAGTTCAGCGCACCCTGGGCGCGATCCTTTTCGACAGGCGTGTAGGTTTGCAATGACAGGGTCGTGCTGCCGGTGAACAGGAAATTCCACCCGACGCCCAGCAGAAACAGGGCAGCCAGGAATTGATGCAAATCGACCCCCGTCAGCGCAATGGCAATACACAACCCATTGAGCAGAACACCCACACCCATGATGGGCAGCGCTCCGAATCGCTTGATCAGGTGACCGGTGAAAAACCCGGGCGCGAACATGCCAATCACATGCCACTCCAGCACCAGCGCCACGTCGGAAAACGGCAATTTGCATTGCTGCATGGCAATGGGGGTGGCTGCCATCAGCAGGTTCATCACGCCGTAGCCCAGTGAACCGGCCACAGCCGCCACAATGAACACCGGCTGGCGCATGATTTCACGCAGGGGGCGGCCGCCATCGCCCTTTTTGAGAGTCGGTGGCGGCGGAAAGCTGACGAAGCTCAATACCGCCATGGAAATCAGTGCCACAACGGCCAGTGCCACATAAGCGCCTGCAAAAGGCGCATCCATCAGCGTGCGGGTTTGTGCCGCGAGGTTGGGCCCCAGCACGGCGCCAATCAGGCCGCCCGCCATAACCAGCGATACGGCTTTTTCCCGCCACGCGGGTTCGCTCAGCTCGGCAGCGGCAAACCGGTACAACCCGGCATTGGCGTTGTAGTAGCCCGCCACCAGTGTGGCCGTGCACAGCAGCCAGAAATCCTTGTGAATGGCGGCATAAGCACACAGCAGCGCAGACCCCAGCGCGACCACCAGCCCCAGCTGGAAAGAGGCCTTGCGGCCAAAGCGATGCTGCGTCCTGGCGACCAGCCCGGTAGACAGGGCACCACCCACCACGTAACCCATGACGGGCAAAGTGGCCATCCAGCCCAGCGGGGCCAGACTCAGGCCCACCAGCCCGTTGATGGCGATGAACGTGACGTTGTTGGTGAGGAAGAGGCCCTGGCAGATCGCCAATAGCCAGAGGCTGCGGTTCATGCCAACAGTGTAAGGGCAGCCAGCGCAGCGGTTTCGGCCCGTAACACGCGTGCGCCCAGGGAAACCGGCGCGAAGCCTGCGGCGATGGCAGTGTCTTCCTCCGAGTTGCCCAGACCGCCTTCGGGGCCCGACAGGAACATCACGCTGGCGCTAATCCGTGCGGGATCGGCCGTGATGTCGTGCAAAGGCAATGAGCCCGTACGCAAGGACAGCAGGAATCGGGTATGCGGCGAGCCCCCAGCCGCCACACGCCTGACCCAGCCGGAAAAACTGATAACCGGGTGAATCACCGGCACGCGATTGCGCCCACACTGCTCGCAGGCGGCAACCGCCACGCTTTGCCAGTGGGCGGTTTTTTTGGCAGCACGCTCGCCCTCCAGCCGCAGCACCGTGCGCTCGGTCATCAGCGGCTGGATGCTGGCCACCCCCAGTTCGGCCGCTTTTTCCACCAGCCAGTCCATGCGCTCATTGGCGGGCATGCCAATCGCCAGATGGATGGCGCGCCGGGCTTCACGTTCGACCGTTGAGTGGGCTCCGATGGTGACACCGACGTTACTGCGGCCCATGCGGTCAATGGTGGCCTCAAACTCCCCGCCTTCGCCGTTGAATACCGTGAGCGTGTCCCCCGGCTGCATGCGCAACACCTGCACGTGGCGTGCCGCGCCAGCGGGCAAGTCCAGTTGCTGACCGGTCGTCAGGGGGATGGGGCAGTGGAAGCGGGGCATGGCAATTGCTATAATATTAATAGCTGCTTACGCATATTCCACAAGGGCTGAGGCCATATTTGGCACTCAAATCCGGCCAAAAACATAGCCGCTGGCAGCCTGCGTGCCCTCAACCTGGTCAATCAACCGCAGCAGGGGTTTGAGCTCGCGGTAACGGCTCGCCGTGGCGCGGATGTAGTTGATGAAACGCGGTGCATCGGCCAGATACTGCGGCTTGCCGTCTCGCAGCGTCAACCGCGCAAAAATGCCGGCCACTTTCAGGTGACGCTGCAGCCCCATCCACTCCACGCCCCGGTAAAAGGCGCCAAAGTCGTCGCCGACAGGCAGACCCGCCTTGCGGGCTTTTTCCCAATAGCGGATTGTGATGTCCAGCACAAAATCCTCTTCCCAGCTCAGGAAGGCATCGCGCATCAGGCTCGCAATGTCGTAGGTAATGGGGCCATACACCGCGTCCTGAAAGTCCAGAACACCGAGCTGCGCCTGACCCGGTGAAATCATCAGGTTTCGGGGCATGAAGTCTCGGTGCACATACACCGCCGGCCATGCCTGGCACTGTTCGATGATCACGTTGAACGTGTTGTCCAGCGTGCGCCGCGTGGCGTCATCCATCGTGACGCCGCGGTGCCGGGTCAGATACCAGTCGGGAAACAGCTCCAGTTCGCGGCGCATCAGCGCCTCGTTGTACGGCGGCAGTACGTCGGGGCGGGATGCCAGTTGCCAGGCAATCAGGGCGTCCAGCGCCTGCAGATAGAGCCCGTGGTTGGCGGCGGGGTCTTCCCGGTTGATCACCTGCATCATGGTTTGCCGGCCCAGGTCGCTGAGCAGCATGAAGCCTTGCGAGGGTTCCCACGCCAGCACCTGCGGCACGTTCAGTCCGGCCGCTGTCATCAGGGCGGCGACTTTCGCAAAGGGGGCGCAATCTTCCTTGTCGGGTGGTGCATCCATGATGATGCAGCTCGCACCACCCTGGGCCACCCGGAAATAACGGCGAAAGCTGGCGTCGGCCGACGCCAGCTGCAGCGTTGCAGGTGCCAGCTGATGCGCGGGTGCGACGGCTGCGAACCAGCTGTTGAAGGCGGCCTCCCGGTCCGGGCTGGACCACAGGATGGCGGCTGGGGTGTCGGGGTTGGTTGCGGGGGATGGGGCGGTGTGCAGGCTCATGGATAATCCATTTTACAAACCCGTTTGCACTGACCCGTTCTTTCCCCCGTTTCACCTGCCCGATTGCCAGCTTCCTGTCCGATGCGCCCCTTGATTCCCGCTGTGAAACGAATGACTTCCCGCAGGCGCCAGGGTCCGCTGCTGCTCACGCCCGTCGCCTGCGTAGTCTGTTGTCTGCTGGGCAGTAGCGGTGTTCATGCGCAAACCACCGAAGAAGAGGGCATCCAGCTCAAGAGCAGTCCGCTGTTGAGGGACCAGCCGGGCAACCCCGCCGCAGACACGCTGCCAACGTTTCTCAAAGGCGAGCGCACGTTTGGCCGCCCGGACCTTGAAACGGTCATAGAGGGTGATGCCGAGCTTCGCCGTGGCGACCTGCTGATACGTGCCGACCGCCTGGAGTATTTCCAGCCAGACGACCTGGCCCGCGCGCGGGGCAATGTGTACATCAACAAGGCGGGCAACGTCTACCAGGGCCCCTTGCTGGAGCTGAAGGCGGACTCTTTCGAGGGCTTCTTCACGCAGCCCAGCTACCGGTTTTTGAAAAACGGGGCTCACGGCGAGGCAGAACGGGTCGATTTTCTGAGCGACCAGCGCATCGCCATCAAGAATGCCACTTACACCACCTGTGAGCGCAATCCCGGGCCCAGCTGGATGCCCGACTGGATTCTGCGTGCGGCCAGCATTGACCTGGATAACGCAGAAGAAGTCGGCCTGGCGAGAGATGCGGTGCTCAGCTTCAAGGGCATTCCGATTTTGCCCATTCCGATCGTGAGCTTCCCGCTCAGTGACAAACGCAAGTCGGGCGTGCTGCCCCCCACGTTTGGGCTGGACAGCGTGAACGGTGTTGAAGTCACGCTTCCCTATTACTGGAATATTGCGCCCAATCGCGATGCGACGGTGTTCCCCACGCTTATGACCCGGCGGGGCGTCAATCTGGGTGGCGAGTTTCGTTACCTGGAGCCCGGTTACAACGGCCAGGTTCGGCTGGACGTGATGCCGGATGACCGGCTGCGCCAGCAGACACGCTGGGGTTACGCCTATACCCATCAGGGGAGTCTGACAGGTGCCCTGTTCCCCGACAGCGGCGTGGGGCTCAGCCTCAATTTGAACCGGGTCAGTGACGACAACTACTGGAAAGACTTCACGCGCGGGTCAGCCTCCCTGACCCAGCGGCTGCTGTCCAGCGACGTGACATTGAACTGGTCCACCTGGGGGTTTTCCAACACGGTGCGGGCCCTGAAATGGCAGACCCTGCAGGACGTGGCGTCCCCCATCACACCGCCTTACGACCGGATGCCCCAGGTCGCCACGCAGTACACGCGCTCAAACATCGGCGGGTTTGACTTCTCTTTCAATGCCGACTACACGCGGTTTCAGTCCGACCGCCTGCTGACCGGCCAGCCCAATGCCCAGCGGGCCTTTGCACTGGCCCAGATCAGTCGGCCGTGGCAAACATCCTCCGGGTTTTTGACGCCGAAGCTGCAGGTGCACACCTCCAGCTACCAGTTTGATACGCCGTTGACGAACGGCGCCGTGTCGGCCAACCGCACGGTCCCCACGTTCAGTCTGGATGGCGGGCTGGTGTTTGAGCGGGATGCCCGTTATTTCGGCCGGGCTTTGCGGCAGACCCTGGAGCCACGTGCCTTTTATGTGTACACCCCTTTTCGGGACCAGTCCAGCCTGCCGATTTACGACTCCGGAGCGACCGACTTCAACTTTGCAAACATCTATACCGAAAACGCCTTTGTCGGCAATGACCGCATCTCGGACAACAACCTGCTCACATTGGGGTTGACGTCACGGCTGCTCGACCCCGACACCGGTGCCGAGGCCGCGCGTTTTGGCATTGCCCAGCGGCTGCGCTTCAAAGACCAGAACGTGACGCTGCCGGGCGGGGCGCCCGTGGCTGACCGCATCAGTGATGTGCTGCTGGGCGCGGCGCTCAATTGGGATCCTCAATGGACGTTTGACACGACAGTTCAGTTCAACCCCAAAACCCGGCGTTCCGAACGGTCAACCATTGGCGCCCGCTACAGCCCCGGCAATTACCGCGTAATCAGCGCGGCCTACCGGTTCCAGAAAGACCTGAGTGAGCAGCTCGACGTGGGCTGGCAGTGGCCCATCAATGACCTGTGGGGCGACAAGGGTCAGGACCTGGGCCCCGGCCAGGGTCAGGGTGGGGGGCGCTGGTACAGTGTGGGGCGTTTGAACTTCAGCCTGAAAGACGCCAAACTGGTCGATTCGGTTGTGGGACTTGAGTACGATGCCTGCTGCTGGCTGGGCCGGGTGGTGCTGGAGCGTCTGCGGACCGGCACCACATCTGCCACCCAGCGGATCATGTTTCAGCTGGAGTTTGTCGGGTTCTCGCGACTGGGGTCAAACCCGTTGAAAACCCTCAAGGACAACATTCCCCGTTACCAGTATCTGCGCGAGCAGACCAGTTCACCCAGTCGCTTCAGCAACTACGATTAAACACCATGCATCACCGAGTTCTGGTTCTCACTCTGGCTTGTCTGGCGGGCTTTGGCGCCCAGGCGCAAACCCTGCGCTTGCCCCAGGCGGGGGCCGCTTCGGCTGTCAAACCCGTCACGACAGTTGTCAGCCAGCAGCAACAGGCGGCCGACTTTATCGTGGCCGTTGTGAACTCGGACCCAATAACCAACAACGATGTGCGCACCGAAGCCCGGCGCCTCGCGCAGCAATTGGCCCAACAACCCAACGGACCCAAACCAACGACTGATGAACTGATCAATGAGTCGCTGGAGAGGCTGATCCGCAAGAAGGCGATTCTGCAGTTCGCGACCGAAGCGGGTATTCGCGTGTCGGAACCGGACGTGGATCGGGCCGAAGAGTCGGTGGCACTTCAAAACAAGATTGACCTCGCAGAAATGCACAAGCGCCTGGCCGCTGACGGCATCACTGTCAGCCAGTTTCGCAAGCAGCTGCGTGAGCAGATCACCATCACCCGCGCGCGTGAGCGGGAGGTGGACGCCAAGCTGAAGGTGTCTGACTCCGAGGTGGAGCAATACATCCTGAGTCAGAAAAACAGCGCGAACCCGGCAGATCAGGAAATCAACCTGGCACAGGTTCTGATTGCAGTACCAGAAGTCGCGACAGCGGATCAGCTGAAGGTTTTGCAAGCCAGGGCACAGCGAGCGCTGGAGCGGGCCCGCGCGGGTGAAGACTTTGCTGCGTTGGCAAAAGAGTTGTCTGACGCATCTGACAAGGCCAATGGCGGTCAGCTGGGTTTGCGCAGCGCGACCCGATACCCGCAGTTGTTTGTAGATGCCACACAAAACCTGAACACTGGCGATGTCGCCGCGGCCCTGGTGCGTTCCGGCGCCGGCTTTCACATTCTCAAGGTCATCGAAAAACATGCGGCCGGCCTGCCCGCGATGACAATGGTTCAGAGCCGGGCGCGACACATCCTGCTGCGAACCAGTCCTCAGGTCAGCGAAGCGGCAGCGCGCGCGAAACTGGAAGACATCAGGAAGCGTGTAGTGGCCGGTCAGGGGGACTTCGCTGCTTTGGCACGTGAGAACTCGCAGGATGGCAGTGCAGCGCAGGGTGGCGATCTGGGTTGGGCCAGCCCCGGTCAATTTGTGCCCGAGTTTGAAGAAGCCATGAATGCCCTGGCACCGGGTCAAGTCAGTCCGCCTGTGACCTCGCGTTTTGGAGTCCACCTGATCCAGCTGACCGAGCGCCGCAAAGTGGCACTGAGTCCGCGTGAGGAACGGGAGGCTGTGCGTGGCATGCTGCGCGAATCCCGGCTGGAAGATGCCTACGGGACATGGGAGCGCGACCTGCGGGCGCGTGCTTATGTCGACTTGCGCGAGCCGCCTCAATAGTGAAACACATTCCCCGCAAACGGTTCGGTCAGCATTTCCTGACTGATGCGGGCATTATTGAGGACATCGTTGGCCTGATAGCACCCAAACCCGGTCAGGTCATGATTGAAATCGGCCCCGGTCTGGCAGCCTTGACGCAGCCGCTGGTGGAGCGGCTGGGCCATCTCACCGTGATCGAGCTGGATCGCGACCTGGCCGCCAGTTTGCGTGCGCATCCCCAGTTGACCGTGATTGAATCAGACGTGCTGAAAGTGGATTTCACCCTTGTCGCGCAGGCACAGAACGCTACCCATTCAGTAGCGCCTGTTTCCAGGCTGCGGGTGGTCGGAAATCTGCCCTACAACATCTCCACGCCCATCCTATTCCATCTGCTGGACCATGTAGATGTCATTGAAGACCAGCACTTCATGCTGCAAAAGGAAGTGATCGACCGCATGGTGGCGAAGCCTGCGACGTCCGACTATGGGCGTCTGAGCGTCATGCTGCAGTGGCGCTACGCGATGGAGGATGTCCTGTTTGTACCGCCCGGGTCGTTCGATCCACCACCACGTGTCAACAGCGCCGTGGTGCGCATGGTGCCCCGTGACAACCCTGCACCGGTGAACGTCAAGCGCCTGAGCGAGATCGTGCAGGTGGCTTTCAGTCAGCGCCGAAAGTTGTTGCGGCACACACTGGGTCACTGGCTGGAAGCGAACGGGCTTGTTGGCACATTCGATGTGCAGCGCCGTGCCGAAGAGGTGCCGGTGTCCGAATACGTGGAACTCGCCCTGCGTGCGTGACGAAATGGCACACGTATAAAAAAAGCCCGTCAGTCTGACGGGCTTTTTTTTAACTTGAGTCGCGAATGTCAGGCTGCTGCCAGCCAGTAGCCCGCGTTAAACGGACTGCTCATGCGCAGCGCCAACGGAGACACGTCCAACAACTTGTCGGTTGGCATTTTCTCTCCGCCTTCGGTGATCAGTTCAATACCGGAAACGGCTTCGGTGCCGTGTCCTTCGCTGCTTGCCTCGTTCGCCCGTTCTGCTTGGCTGGTGTGTGCAGAACGGGCTACAGAAAAGAATAGAAGCACCTG
>Ga0116157_10004605_pt1 | contig 12864 bp, 11 predicted proteins | sample AD_UKC048_MetaG_FD_89882 | JGI IMG/M metagenome (GOLD analysis project Ga0116157, IMG submission 89882) | Active sludge microbial communities of municipal wastewater-treating anaerobic digesters from USA - AD_UKC048_MetaG | ecosystem: Engineered > Bioreactor > Anaerobic > Digestate | place: USA... | reverse complement strand
TTGGCCAACCTTGTAAACGAAGCTGCTTTGATGGCTGCTCGTGGCAACAAGCGTTTGGTGACTATGGAAGATTTCGAAAAGGCGCGCGACAAAATCATGATGGGCGCTGAGCGCAAATCAATGGTGATGAGCGAGAAAGAAAAAGAAAACACGGCTTACCATGAAGCTGGCCACGCGATTATCGGCTGCTTGGTGCCAGAGCATGATCCTGTGCATAAAGTAACCATTATTCCTCGTGGCGGTGCCTTGGGTGTTACCCAATATCTACCAGAAGAAGATAAATACAGCTGGAGCAAGCGCTCGCTTGAGTCGCGTTTGTGCACCTTGTTTGGTGGCCGTATCGCCGAAGAAATGACGCTGGGTGTGGATGGTGTTACTACCGGTGCATCAAACGATATCGAACGCGCAACTAGCATGGCGCGCAGCATGGTAACCAAGTGGGGCTTGTCCGCAAAATTGGGCCCATTGCACTATGGTGAGGAAGAGGGTGCTTATCCGGGCATGGCAACTCAGCAATATTCTGGAGAAACCTCTCGCCAAATTGATGAAGAAGTTCGTCGGATCATCACGGAATGTTACGAGCGTGCGACCAAAATTCTGGAAGATAACCGCGATATTTTGGAAACCATGAAAAATGCGTTGATGGAGTATGAGACCATCGATTCCGATCAAGTGGCGGATTTAATGGCGCGTCGTAAAGTGCGCCCGCCGCGCGAATGGAACGACGATGATTTCAATAGCCATCTAAAAAGCAAAGATGCTGGCGAAAAGCCAAGTGATCCGATTGGTGGCCCAGCAAATACGCATTAACGTTAAACATTGAGACTGTAGTGATGGAATTCAGCAAAAAGTTTAAATGGTTGGTTCTGTCGTTTTTAATGGCTGGCTGCATTCTTTGTTATATCATTGGGTTCAGAGTGGGTTTCGTTGCGGCCCTTGTGTTAGGCGTAATATTAGAAGCTTGTTTTTGGATTGGGCTGTTTAAGATCAAGCCTTATTGGCCTAAGTGAACAATGTGAATGCTTAACCTAAATAACCCCGAGCTTGCTCGGGGTTATTTTTTTATCCCTATCTTTATTAAATACCACAGAGTTAAGTAGGTTTTATATGTTCCTAGAATGCGGCACCCATAGGCTGGATCTTTCGACGCCAAAGATTATGGGGATTCTCAATATCACTCCCGATTCTTTTTCAGACGGCGGCAGCTACCATCAAGCCGGCCATTTATCACTTGATTTGGTGCTCAAACGCGCTGAACAAATGTTTGCGGAGGGTGCCGATATTTTGGATGTGGGCGGTGAATCCACTCGCCCAGGTGCCGCAATTGTTTCAGAGCAGGAAGAGTTAGATCGAGTTATTCCAGTCGTTGAGGCCCTCGTTGAAAAGCTGGGTGCATTGGTTTCGGTGGATACCAGCACTGCGAGTGTGATTCGCGAATCGGCTCAAAAAGGCGCAGGCATTATTAATGATGTACGCGCGCTGATGCGCGATGGCGCCTTGGCTGCTGCGGCTGAAACAGGCTTGCCGATTTGTTTGATGCATATGCAAGGTCAACCGCAAACCATGCAACAAGCTCCGCAATACCACGATGTGGTTGCAGAAGTGCTGACGTTTTTGCGAGAGAGAATGGCTGCTTGCAACGCGGCAGGCATCACAAATGAGCGCATTTTAATAGATCCGGGGTTTGGCTTTGGCAAGACTCTCGCGCATAATCTCGCCCTCTTGGCGCGCCTGCCAGAACTGACTGTCTTGGATGCTCCCATTTTGGTAGGTTTATCGCGCAAATCACTGTTGGGGCAATTGCTCAATCGCGGTGTCGATGAGCGCTTACCCGGTAGTTTGGCGCTGGCCTTAGCTGCAGCCGAACGTGGAGCAGCCATTATTCGAGTGCATGATGTAGCGGCAACTAAGGATGTTCTGTCTGTCTACAATGCTGTAAAAAATATCGCCGTAAAAATAGCACCGTAAAAAATTCAACCTAATTTATTAACCTAACGGTCAGCGTTAGAGAGTGGAGTAAGGATCAATGTCGCGTAAATATTTTGGTACAGATGGTATTCGTGGTTTGGTGGGTGAAGCGCCAATTACACCAGATTTTATGCTCAAACTTGGCTGGGCGGCTGGCCGTGTATTGATGGATCGCTTTGACGGTTCCAATCTGATTTTGATCGGTAAAGACACGCGCATCTCCGGTTATATGTTTGAATCAGCCTTACAGGCAGGCTTGATTAACGCGGGTGTAGATGTTGGTCTGCTCGGCCCAATGCCAACCCCCGGCGTTGCCTATTTAACCCGTACCTTCCAAGCGCAAGCGGGTATCGTCATTAGTGCTTCACATAATAGTTACGTCGATAACGGCATTAAATTTTTCGGCGGCAGCGGTACTAAATTGCCTGATGAGTTAGAGCGCTTGATCGAAGAAGAATTAGAGAAGCCCATGGTGACGGCGGAGAAGCTGGGCAAAGCGCGTCGTATTGGCGATGCTTCCGGTCGCTATATTGAATTCTGTAAGGGCACCATGCCCTGGGGCTTTAACCTCAAAGGTCTGCAAATTGTGTTGGACTGCGCCCACGGTGCAACTTACAACATAGCACCAGACGTATTCAGCGAGTTGGGCGCAAAAATTATCCCCATGTTTGTTGAGCCAAACGGCACCAACATCAACCGCAGCTGCGGCTCAACCAAGCCAGAAGCGCTGCAAGAAAAAGTCATCGAAGTAGGTGCGGATTTGGGTATTGCCTTTGATGGTGATGGCGATCGCGTAGTGTTTGTGGACCACAAGGGTGAAATTGTCGATGGTGACGAGCTCCTCTATATCATTGCCAAATACCAGCAGGAATATGCCGGTGGTTGCGATGGTGTTGTGGGTACTCTCATGAGTAACTTCGGTTTTGAGCTGGGTTTAAAAAAAATCGGTGTACCTTTCGCGCGCGCTAAAGTGGGCGATCGTTATGTCATTGAAATGATGCGTCAAAACGGTTGGCGTTTGGGCGGTGAAAACTCCGGTCATATCGTTTGCAGCAACGTAACCACTACAGGCGATGGCATTATTTCCGCGCTGCAGGTTTTATTGGCGATTACGACCTTTGGTGAGTCGCTCTATAAAATCAAAAAAGGCATGAACAAAATGCCGCAGGTCATGATTAATGTTCATATGGCCAAGCGAGTAGATTTAAGTACGGATCAAACTGTACAGGCGGCAGTGAAAGCAACGGAAGAAAAGTTGGCTGGTACTGGTCGCGTGCTCTTGCGTCCATCGGGCACTGAACCTGTTGTGCGTGTTATGGTAGAAGGTGAAGATAAGAGGCAAGTAAAAGAGCTGGCGCAAGAACTCGCCAAAACCGTTGAGCTGGCGTTGAGTTAATCACTAAGCGATAGATCTCGCTCTGAGGTTTGTTTAAAAACTGCTCAGGCTTAAGTTTTCGGGTTATAAGTTGCCATTTTTTGGTCAAGCTATAGCCCGAAAACTGACAAAAAGACCAGAAAAATCAGGGTCTAAACCAAGATTTGGTTGTATGTTCAATTCATCTTAGCTACCATGAGCGCCCGCTTTGGGGGAGGTATTGCTGTTGAACAAAACCAGTCACGCAAAGCGTCGCCAACTCGTTGTTGGCAACTGGAAAATGAACGGAAATCAGCAGTCAAATGCTGAGTTGTTAGCCCAAATAGTGGCGGGCTGGCAAGGCGAACACAGCGCAGAAGTTGTGGTTTGCCCACCGAATCCTTATTTAATACCAACCTACGAAAAGATTGCTGGCTCCCCTGTTTTATTGGGTGCGCAAAATGTCAGTCAGTACGATGTTGGAGCCTTTACCGGCGAGGTATCGGCGCAAATGTTGGCAGAATTGCATTGCAAATTTGTCATAATTGGTCACAATGAGCGCCGCCGTTTACAGGGCGAAACCGATGAGCAAGTTGCTCAAAAGTTTATGGCCGTACAGCGCGCAAATTTGATTCCCATACTCTGTATCGGTGAATCCCTCGCTCAGCGCGAGAACGGCTGGCACCTTGAAGTAATTCGCCGGCAGCTAGAAGCAGTATTTGCCCATGTAGGGCGCGATGTTTTTGCCAACGCAGTTGTAGCTTACGAGCCAGTCTGGGCAGTAGGAACCGGCAAAACCGCAACCCCCGGGCAAGCACAAGAAGTGCATAGATTTATCCGCTCACAGTTGGGTGGGCTTGCTGAAGAAGTAAGAATTTTATACGGCGGCAGCGTCAAAGCCGGTAACGCAGAACAGTTGTTTGCAATACCGGATATTGATGGTGCGCTGCTCGGTGGAGCTTCACTAGACGCCGAAGAGTTTTTGAAAATTTGTAAAGCTGCTGATTAATTAATTTATGATTAAAGTTGTTTCAGCAAAATTTAATAGTACTCAATAAGAGATCCAGCAATGGAAAAGTTAGTATTTATTATTCATTCAATATCTGCATTTGCAATTATTGTATTGATCTTGTTACAACAAGGTAAGGGTGCCGCTGCAGGCGCTTCTTTTGGTTCTGGTGCGTCGCAAACTGTATTTGGTAGTGATGGCGGTAGCAGCTTCTTTACTCGCGCCACCGCGATTTTTGCTACCTTATTTTTTGTATTGAGTATCACTCTTGCTGTTATGGCAAAGAATCACTCTAACGTTGTTGTTAAAGGTATTCCTGCGGTACCTGCCGCTGCGCAACAAGTGCCAGCTGCACAAGTACCCGCAAGTGCAGATGTACCAGTAACAACAGAAGCCCCAGCAGCACAAACTCAAGCTGCACCAGCCGCAAGCGATGTTCCAGTAACAGCGCCAGTGCAGGGGAAATAAGATTTAGCCCGAGTGGTGGAATTGGTGGACACGCTATGTTGAGGTCGTAGTGGCGTAAGCTGTGCCGGTTCGAGTCCGGCCTCGGGTACCAAATGCTAGTCCGATACCTTCACAGGTATCGCTGTAAAAAGAAAACCCGCCCTGCAATTACAGCAGGGCGGGTTTTTTTTATGTCTGCTATTTCTGTGTTCAGTCATAGCCATTGCTATACAAAAAGTGTTGTTATTTTTGTGGGTTTTTTCAATTCTATTTTGACGATGCCAACAAAGTTAGTTGGGCGAATAGCGTATAAAATAATTTTGTGATGGTTTTATCTTACGCCCAGGTTCCAGCTTGGGACTTTAGCTCTTGCCAAAAAGGAGGATAAATTATGAGTGTCGCCTATTTTATTGTTTTGGATAAAGATGATGTGGATTTCGATCCATTCGTTAATGGTAAAGCAATTGCACATGCTTTTGATGAATTGGAATCTTTCTGCAAACAACATCAATTGAAAACCATTGAGGATTTTCATAGCCAAGATATTTCCGAATATATGGAGGAGCTTGATGATATTGAAGTGCCCGGGCGGGATGAAGCATGGTTTGCTGCAGATGAGGGCATTGAGTGGGTTACTTCATTGGTAGCGAAGCTCAAGAGTGAAAAGCCTGCGTTCGCTTCACCGGATATTTATGACGATTTAAACGAGTATTTGGATGCTTTTAACAATGCCAAGCGCGCGGGTGCCAAGTGGCATTTAGAGTTAGATTTCTAAAGCTTAAAAATAAATTTAAAACCCCGCTCAGCAATTATGTTACAGGGCGGGGGGTATACCTGTAATTTCCCGATTGGTCTGCTCAAGCCTGAGCCGTTCGCGATCACAGTTTGTTTGAGCGCCTATGTTGTTCATATAAACCTAAGTGCTACCCAAATCACCACGCAATAACGCAACCCCTTTCCTATGGCTACCAATACCAAAAACTTCCAAAACTGCACTCGCATCACCCCAGCCAACAAAGTAAGTGGGTCGCCAATAATCGGTACCCAAGCAAATAGTAGGGATACCAGCCCGTATTTTTGAAATCTTGTTTGCGCGCGGTTTAGCTGCTGGGCACTAATCGGAAACCATTTTTTATCTTGCAGGTGCAAGCACCATTTTCCTAAATACCAGTTGATGCAAGAGCCAAGGGTGTTGCCGATAGTAGCAACTAGCCAGAGCAGTAAGGGTGAATAGTGTTGATATAGCAGGGTGCTCAGCAAGGCTTCTGACGAGAGTGGGAGTAGGGTTGCGGCTATAAGTGCGCTGCAGAACAGGTAGAAATACGGCATAAGTGAGCTTCTGATGTAATGGCGGCCATACTAATCTGCCGATAGCCTTGTGGCGAGCTGTGCTCAGTGCGATTGCTGCAAAAGTGATCAAATTTGGTGCTGCAAGTTAGCTGTGCCGATAAGATTTCTGCAAATTTCCCAATTGGCCAAAAAAATCTCAAATGCCTGACTAGAATGTGGTATAAGGCGCGCCATATCCGTTAGCGCAACCTTGACACTTTCGCGCGACTTTGCCCCTTCAGCGCGACCTTGAGGAGAACACTGATGTTAAGAATGTTTAAAATTCAAGGCCAGTTGCTGCGCGAAGAAGCGCTTAATGCTGAGGAGCTGAAAGCGTCCATGACCCATGCGGTCTGGATTGATGCGCATGAGCCAACTGAAGAAGAGCGCGACGAGCTAAACACCTTTTTGCGCGCTGAGCTGCCTGAATCTGACGATGTAGATGAGATCGAATTCTCCGCGCGCTACTTTCAAGATAATGAAGGAATTCACGTTCATTCCCTGTTTTTATCCCCCGGTGAGAATGGCCGTCACAATACGGTGACTGTTGCTTTTCTGTTGCAAGACAAACGCTTAATTACCGTGCGCGAAGGCGATTTGGCCGATTTCCGCTTGCTGCGTATGCGCGCGCGCCGTGGCCAAGTGCCTATCAATTCGCCCCAAGATTTAATCATCACCATGTTTGAACAAAAGGTGGAGAACTTGGCGGATGCCTTGGAAGATATCCATCGCAAGCTGGAAGAAGTGAGTCACTTGGTTCTTGAGGATGAGGATTCCGAGCTGGAAGACGCGATTGATAAACTCGCCAAGTTGGAAGATAGCAACGGAAAAATCCGTCTGTGCTTAATGGATACCCAGCGCTCCATCTCCTTTTTACAGCGCTATATTCGCGATAACAACGACCTAAATGAAACTGCTCGCGAGATTAAGCGCGATGTAGATACGCTTATGGCACACACCGCGTTTCTGTTCGATAAAATCAACTTCTTGATGGACTCGACCCAAGGTTTTATCAATATCGAACAGAACCAGATTATTAAAACCTTCTCGGTTGCAGCGGTGATTTTCCTACCGCCTACCGTGGTGGCGAGCTTTTACGGCATGAACTTCAGTATTATGCCTAACGTAGAATGGGCGCATGGCTGGGTGTTCGCACTCTTAGTAATGTCGCTCTCGGGTTTGTTGCCTTATTGGTATTTTAAGAGCAAGGATTTGCTGTGATTCTTGCGCTCGCTTTTAAGTCCCCCTCTTTGGAAAAGAGGGGTTAGGGGAGATTTTTTGCTAAGTGCTTAAATCCCCCCAGCCCCCTTTTTCAAAGGGGGAGCCAAAAAGCCCGATTTTAGATTCGGGCTTTTTGCTATTGGCTATTCCTCAACCCACTCCCAGCGCAGCGGCTGACCGAAATCGTCCAAAATGACTTTTTTCTTGGGGCGCGGTTTGAAATGTTTGAGTTGTACATGAGGTTTACGGCGCGCTTCTATTGCCGCGACGACCTCGGGGATTGGTGTGCGATCTTCCGGGCTTTGGCCTTCAAATAGGCTCAATAGCGGCGCTTGCGCATAGGGGCGACCGCTTATACCGCGCGGTACTTCAGCGACGTTGCCGCCTTCTTGAATAAAGGCATCAATCTGCGCCTGCAGCTCCGCATGCAATTCGCGTCTGGTTTTGGTGGGCTTCATGAGTCTCGATCTGTTAGGGAATAAAAACGGCCATTTGGCAGCATATCAGCCGCACGACTGGCTCGGCAATCGCTTATATCCTAATTGCTAGCAGGATTCCTCAGTGCTCGCTATACACTTTCTCGCTTCTCTCCATACGCTTTCTCGCTTCTCTCCATACGCTTTCTCGCTTTGGGGCAGCACTTTGGGTAAACTGCCGCTCTTTTTGCGAGCAGTTGAATTTCATTCTTGTAAGATATTTTCCTGTAACACAGTGTCTTCTTTACTGGGTTTCCCCCGATTAGGCTTTTATGACTCAGGCTAGTTTGAAAATCACCGAAATTTTTTACTCATTGCAGGGCGAGTCGACCACGGTTGGCTTGCCTACAGTGTTTGTGCGCCTTACTGGCTGCCCATTGCGCTGCGGGTACTGTGATTCTGAATACGCTTTTTACGGCGGTGAGCGTCTTTTGTTAGATGAGATTCTCGCCAAGGTGGCCAGTTTTAACCCGCGCTATATCTGCGTGACCGGCGGTGAACCTTTAGCGCAGCGCGAGTGTTTAAGCTTGTTGCGTTTGTTGTGCGATGCGGGCTACCAAGTCTCTTTGGAGACCAGCGGTGCATTACCTGTTAATGATGTTGACCCGCGTGTGGTCAAAGTGATGGATTTGAAAACGCCCGGTTCGGGTGAAGTAGGGCGCAATCGTTGGGAAAATATCCCGCTCCTAACACCGCAAGATCAAATTAAGTTTGTATTGTGCAGCCGCGAAGATTACGAGTGGGCACGCTTTAAGTTAGATGAATATCAGCTCGCCGAAAAAGTGTCTGATGTGCTCTTCTCACCTAGTTTTGGTCAGATTAAGCCGCTTGAATTGGCGGAGTGGATTCTGGCGGATAATTTAAAAGTTCGCTTTCAATTACAGCTGCATAAAATTCTGTGGAACGATGTTCCTGGTCATTAGTTTTCTATTATTTGCTTTTCGTTAGGTTTTGATTATGTCGCAAAAAAAAGCCGTAGTGCTCGTCTCAGGTGGTTTGGATTCTACAACGGCGCTCGCCATAGCACGCAGCGAAGGCTATGACTGCTACACCATGAGTTTTGATTATGGTCAGCGCCATCGTTCGGAATTATTTGCAGCTGAGCGCACCGCAAAGGCTATGGGTGCCATTGCCCACAAAGTCATTAACTTGGATTTGCGCACCATTGGCGGTTCAGCCTTAACGGATGATTCTATTGCTGTTCCCGAGCATGAAACGGCGGGTATTCCTATTACTTATGTGCCTGCGCGCAACACGGTGTTTTTATCGATTGCCTTAGGTTGGGCAGAAGTTTTGGGTGCAGAGGATATTTTTATCGGCGTAAACGCGGTGGATTTTTCAGGCTATCCAGATTGTCGCCCTGAATATATTGCTGCCTTTGAAAAAATGGCAAACCTTGCGACGCGCGCGGGTGCTGAAGGTGGCCAATTAAAAATTCGCACACCGCTGATTGATTTAACCAAGGCCGATATTGTGAAGTTGGGTTTAGGTTTGGGGGTGGATTACAGCTTAACCGTATCCTGCTATCAGGCGAATGATAAAGGTGAAGCTTGTGGTAAATGTGATAGTTGTCGTTTGCGCAAAATGGGTTTTGAGCAGGCGGGAATTGTTGATCCTACGCTTTATTCTGTAGTGTGAGTTGTCTATTCCGGAGTCTTACTGCTCAAGAGTCTGAGCCGGCGGAAAACTAAAGCGTCTTTCTAAATCCTGTTCAAATTCTGCAATTGGAATTGGGCGGCCAAAATAATAGCCTTGAAAAACAGGGCAGCCGTTCAATTCTAAAAAGTCTTTTTGCTCTTTGGTTTCTACACCTTCTGCAAGCACATTTAAATTCATATTTTTTGCCATGGCGATAATGGTGCAAACGATAATTGCATCGTTGGGGTCTAGGGTAATATCGCGTACAAAAGACTGATCAATTTTTAATTGGTAAAGCGGTAGGCGTTTTAAGTAAGATAAGGATGAATAGCCAATGCCAAAATCATCCATTGCAAAATCAATTCCTTGCTCTTGTAGCGCCTGCATTTTTTCAATGCTTTGATCCACATTTTTAAGTAGAGAACTCTCTGTTAGCTCCAATTTTAAACGCTGCGGATTAATCTTACTTTCCTGCACAATTTTAAGCACCTCATCCACAAAATTGGTTTGGTTAAATTGCACGGGACTTACGTTAACGGAAATGGTCAGTTTGCAATAGCGCGGGTGGCTGCTCCATGCGTTAATTTGTGCGCAGGCAAATTTAATCACATCTTTTCCTATGCCCACAATCAAACCAGTTTGTTCGGCAACAGGAATAAAATCTGATGGAGGAATCCAGCCTTTAATAGGGTGTTGCCAGCGCAATAATAATTCTGCACCCAGTGCGCGACCATTGGAGTCTACTTGAATTTGATAGTAGGGAATGAGTTGGTCGGCTAACTCGTATGCTTTACGCAAATCGCTTTCGATAGTGGCGCGTAGGTCCAAGCGCGATTGCATATGCGGGTCAAAAAAGCGAATTGCATTGCGGCCGCTATCTTTGGCTTGGTACATGGCGACATCGGCATGGCGCAATAAATCGTCAATTGATGTTGTGCTGCTATTAAATAAATTTACGCCAATACTCATGGTGCAATGAAATACCGTTTGTTGCAGCGGATAGGGCAAATTAATCAATTCGTGTAATTGCTCGGCGCGGGTTTTGGCTTCAATAGCGGCTAATTCGGGGTCTTGGCTTAAGTTATCGAACACGACTACAAATTCATCGCCACCCAAACGTACCGCTAAATCCGTGGAGCGAATAAAATTGCTGATGCGCTCTGCAACTTGAATTAAAAGCTGATCGCCAACGTGATGGCCGCGCGTATCATTAAGCAATTTAAAATGATCGAGATCGATAAATAAGAGGGCAGCGTGGTAGCCCGAACGTGCACTCTGAGCGGTAATTAATTTTAGCCTGTCCAACATCATGCGGCGATTGGGTAGGCGTGTGAGTGGATCAAAGAATGCGAGGTTAAAGATTTTTTCTTGATCGTTGGCGCGGCGTAATTCGCCGGAAATGCGCTCAGCAAAAATTAACATTAAGGACTGTGCTTGCGCCGAAATTGCGCGTGGGGTTTCGGCGAGTATGACTAGGCTACCAATTGCTTCTCCATTGGTGTTCTTAATGGCAACCCCCCAAACGCTTTGAATATTTTCTTGCTTGAAAATAAGGTTGTCGGGGTGGGTTTCAGAAGCATTTTGCGCGATAAAACAACTGTGATCGCGAATAATATCGGCGCAGGGTGTGTTTTCAAGCACATAGCTAAAATTCGCTTTGCGTTCGCCTTTTTGAATATAGGTATGAGTATTTGCTTCGCCGATATTAATGGGATCATTAATGCTAATAAATGCGTGATCTGCACTTATGGCTTCCATTAATGCTTTTAACAGAGTCTCAAAAAAATCGGGTGCGGAGGCAGAATCTATGGCTGCAGTTCGCAAAGCGGCATCCAAACGTTTTCGCTCGGTAATATCTTGAAAGGTTCCCTGCATAATGATCAGGTTTTCTTCAGAGCTTAGGCTGCCTTGTGCGTGCAGCCAGAAAATATTTCCCGCGATTTTCATGCGAAACTCTACCGAGAGTGGGCTCGCTTTAGTAACACACTGATTTAGTGCTTGCCGCAGCGCTTTGCGATCTTCAACTACTACATGCGATGTAATAAATTTTTTGAGTTGCCCTTCAATCACATTACTGGAGAGGTGAAATAACTCTGTCATGGATGCGCTAAACACATATTCATCGCTGTTTGGGTTCCAGCTCCAGTGGGCAACACGGGCCATCAGTTGTGCGCGTTCAAGCCGCTGCTCGCTTTGACGCAAGGCAAAAGCAACTTGTTTGCGTTCGTTAAGTTCTTGCTCCACTTGTTGAAGTGCACGTCGCTGGGGTCCTAAATCTATATCAAGGCAATACATTTCTTTATCTTTGGGCGTTTCTATCAGCACATGATTGGAATAAACCCATACTTCATTGCCATCTTTATCTTGCAGAGGAATTTCGCCCGAGGGAATGGCGTGGTCAAGTAGATGCCAATTTTCAATCGCCTCGTAAACGCCGCTGCGCATAAAATCGGGAATAATTAAATCTTCCAATTTATGCCCCATCACGTCCTTGGCTTTAAACCCGTAGAGCTCTTCGCTTGCTCTGTTCCAGAAAATGACTTCGTGGTAGCGGTTGTAACCTTGTACGGCAATATTGGTAGTGCTTTCAAAAATATTGCGAAAGCGTTTCTCGTTGGCCAAATCGGCTTGGTGATCAAACATGCGTTTGGTGATGTTGCGCGCTAGGCAAATAAAACGGTCATCGTCTCGGGTTTCGCCCGAACGTTTTGAAATAGAAAGTTCAAACCAAACTGCGTTTGGGTAATGCTCGTACTCAATGGTTTTACCTTGGGATGTACCCCAGTCATCCGCTTCAGAAAGCGCTTTTTGCCAAGAGGCTAACGCTTTAGGCGAAAAAAAATCAGCTGTATGTTTGCCAAGAATAGTTGTGGCAGAAAAGGTATCTATGGGTGAAGAGCCGGTCGCGGAAATGCAATAGCCGTTACGATCAATTTCAAAGAGCAAATCGGGAATGGTTTGAAGAACGGCTGCAAGATGTTTTTGTTGTTCCTCGCGAGCGATATTCAGTTCAATAAGCCGTGCAGATTTGAAAGCTATTTCCGCGCTGGCAATAGTGATCATTAGTCCAAGTAAGGTTAAACCTGCGGAATAGAGCCAAATTAAATAGTAGCTAATATGAATGTCGGTGACCGTAAAGGGGCCGAGCCCGTTAACCGTGGACCAAACGGCCATAAAGCTAAAGCCAATCGTACAAATTGCACTGCCCAATAACCCTAAACGCAAGGCTGCCCATGCGACGCAGATGAAGCCTGTGTAGACAATAGGAAGATGAAGGTTATCGTTGCCACCAAAGTTGTTGAAGGGAAAGCATATTAGTGCCACCAGAAAGCTGACGGCTAAAATAACCAGGGTTTCGGCCTTCTGGTTGCGGAGTTTGGCTAGGCTATCGATCGTGATACCGATCAAGAACGGGGTGGCCA
>Ga0116157_10004602_pt1 | contig 12867 bp, 11 predicted proteins | sample AD_UKC048_MetaG_FD_89882 | JGI IMG/M metagenome (GOLD analysis project Ga0116157, IMG submission 89882) | Active sludge microbial communities of municipal wastewater-treating anaerobic digesters from USA - AD_UKC048_MetaG | ecosystem: Engineered > Bioreactor > Anaerobic > Digestate | place: USA... | reverse complement strand
AATATGAGATATCATGGAGCACTTTTATCAATGGTATATGGAATACCATCAGTAAATATTATTTATAATATTCATCCTCACTATCCAAATAAAATGAACTATTTAGCAAAATTATTTGGAGAAGAAGAATATTTTATAAATTTTACCAATGTAAACAGTAAAAATATAGAAAAAATATTATTAAAAGCTAGCTTGAATCAAACCAAAATTCACAAAAATCTTATTAAAAAAGAAAAACAAATTAAACTTGAACTAGAAAAGAATTATAAAAAAATTTTTTAGATTTAAATTTGTGCCCCAAAAAAAACATAAATTAAATCCTTGTAGTTAACGCATTAAAAATTGCTTTATCCATATCTCAATATTTTATATTTAAAAATTAGTATTTAAATATTTTATTTTTAAAGAAATTATATTTTACCAATCTTTACTTTTATTTTTTTTAATAAAACTCCGTAAAAAGCCGGTAATAAAACACCACATATAATAAATAAAGGCCAATATTTTTCAATTAAATACGGAGTAATAGCAGATTTTAATAGAATATCTTTCCATAACTCCGAAGAAACAGAATTTAATTTTATTAAAACAAAAGAAATCAAAAAATTAACAAAAAAATGTAACATCATTATATAAAACGTATATTTTCCAATAACCGAAAATAGATTATTTTCTTCCAAAATAAAATTAAGACACTTAGAAATAAATAAAGTAAAATAAATACCAATAATTGACATTAATATCGGCAAAATAATATGACCATGATAAAAACCATTCCGCATATCAACCAAAGTATTTGGGAAAAAACTTGCAGAAAGTATCATATTTAATGATAAAGTTATTAATAAAAATTTACTATTAAAAATATTTTTATTTTCAATATTTTTTTTATAAAATAAGCCAAAATAATAGAACATTATTCCTATAAAAGTTCTACTAATTAAAAGTAACCATTCATTTTCATACCAACCTTTATTGTTCAAATAAATAGAAACTATCCCTAATAATAGAAAAAATAATAATTTTTGATAATCATTCTTAATTATTTTTTTAATTAACGGATTAATAATAATAAAAACAGCTTGGACTAAAAATAGAGATAATATAAACCAACCTGGCCCTAACATAAAACCGATAATTCCAGTTGTAAAAGGTTGAATAAAAAAACTGTAAAAATCGATAACTCCAAAACTAATTTTATATTTTAAATTAAATAAAAAATAAAAAACTATCATTATTACATAATAAAAATAAAATAATCCCACATTTTTTTAAACTTTGACAAAATGTATTTACCTTTTTCTTTTTCATGATTTTCGTTATAAAAATAACCAGAAATAAAATAAAAAAGTGGCATATGAAATGTATAAGACATTCTTATTATTGAAAAAAATGATGCGTATATATGACTAATAACTACATGAATAATTCCAATTGCTTTGGCAATATTCATTTCATCATTAAATTTATACATAGAATTAAATTTCCAACATCAACGCATTTAATATTGCTTTGTCCATATCCCAATATTTATAACATCCCAATCTTCCACCTAAAATAAAATTAGGATATTGGTTATTAACAAACTCTAAATATTTTTGATAAAGTTCTTCACTTTGTGAATTATTTACAGGGTAGTAAGCCTCTTTTCCAACTTCATAGTTTTCCGAATATTCTTTACAAATTATAGTCGAAGAAGCATTTTCCCATTCTGGATGATAATGTTTAAACTCATGAATCCTAGTAAAAGGAACATCTTCGTTTGCATAATTAATAACTGTAGTTCCTTGAAAATCTACAATATCTTTCTCTACAACTTCAAATTTTAAAGATCTCCAAGGTAATGGACCAAGTTCATAATTACATAGCTCGTCTATTGGACCAGTATAAATTACCTTACAGTCTTTATTTATTTGATCTTTGATTGTTGAAAAATCTGTATTTAACAAAACCTCAATATTTTCATGATTTAAAATATTTTGGAATAACTTCTCATAACCATCTTTTGGTATTCCTTGATACTTATCAGAAAAATAAGCATTATTGTAGTTAAATCTAACCGGTAATCTAGTAATAATTTCAGGAACTAATTTTTTTGGATCTTTTGACCATTGTTTTTTTGTATAACCTTTTATAAAAGCCTCGTATAATGATTTACCAATTAAAGAAATAGCCTTTTCTTCCAAATTATTTGGGTTTTCTATTTTTGAATTTTCAATTTCTTTATTAATAAAATCTTTTGCTTCATTAGGAGAAAAATCTTTTTGGAAAAATTGATTTATTGTGTGTAAATTAATAGGCAGACTATAAATATTATTTTTATAGTTCGAATAAACAGTATGTCTATAATTATTAAATTCTGTAAATCTAGTTAAAAAATTCCATACTTCTTCGTTAGGTGTATGAAAAATATGAGAACCATATTTATGAACTTCAATTCCAGTTTTTTTATCGATATAAGCATAAGAATTTCCTCCAATGTGATCTCTTTTATCAATTACCAAAACTTTTTCATTTAATTCTTCAGCTATTCTGCGAGCAACCACAGCCCCGAAAAAACCAGTCCCAACCACTACATATTTACAATCTTTTATATTCATTACTTAATATACTATTATTTTTCATTTTTAACTACAAACAGATTAATTGTTATATAATCAACTACGCCATGAAAAAGATTTTTACAATACCACATATCCTTGATTTATTGGCTTTATCTACTTTCGGACTTTTGTTGCTAGATGCGGTTTTTTACTCTGGTTTTAGCCAAAAACACTTTTTTCTCGACTCGAAAAATTTTTTTATTTTTTATTGTCTCTTTTCTATTGTTTTGCTTCTAGTCAACAAAATAAAAATTTCTTCCAATTTAAATAAACTAAACAAAATACTATTACCCCTAGTCTTGGTCAGCGCTTGTTTGTTTCAGTATTTAGAAGACTCTAACTACGTCAACTTCGTTTATACCAAATTTCATATCAACCCCATAAATTTTTTGGCCTTACCCTTATTTTCTGGGTTTATTTTTTTTCTTAATAACCCAAAAATATTTAAAAAATATTTCTATTTTTTGATACCTCTGTTTTCCTCTGCCCTAAGTCAGATATTCTCTTTCAGTCTCGGGTTTAGATACAATATTTTTTCAAATCTTTTGGCCTATTTTGTCAGCTATTTTTTGTGGCTAACTGTTTTATTATTTTGTACTTCTATTTTTAGAAAAAAGTCTCACTCAATGATTCTTTATTTGTCACTTTTTTCTCTGTTTACCCTTATAAACCATTTCAAGATTAAGTATCTAAATTTATTTTTTATTGTTAGTGATTTTTTACTGGTAAAACACAATTCTCAATACTTATCCGAAATGTTTTTGCAATTTGAATTGTTTGACTTAATCGGGATGATTATTTGTTTGATTTTACTCATATTTATATCAGTATTTATAAAAAAGAAATTGACCACCACCAATCCAAAATTCAAAATTAGATTTATCTTGTTTGTTATCTCTGGCTTTGTGTTTACTTTCCCAATATTTTTCCCAATCCAATTTAAAAAAATACTTCAACAAATAAAAATTGAAACATACCTTTGGGGGCCAATCGAAAACTGCACTAATAACGGAATCTTTTTTTGTTTTTATGATGATCTAAAAAACATAACCAACCCCGCACCTTCTGACTACAGCCAACAAACCATCAATCAAATATACGCAAACTCTAATAGCCTCCTTTCCTCAGGGGAGGTTCTTGAGCCTGTCGACAGGGGAGGGGTTAAACCTAATATTATAGTAATTCTCTCAGAAGCTCTTTGGGATATTACCAAACTATCAAATGTTCAATTCCCCACCGATCCTATAGCCAACATTCGCAAAGACATCAAATCGACCCTCATTTCTCCCACAATCGGCACCGCCACTGCCAATGTTGAGTTTGAATTTTTGACCGGACTTAGTAATTATTTCTTAAACGGTGTTGTTCCTTATAGCCAAGCTGTTCGAAAAGACCTCCCAACCTTGTTTACTTCGTTTAAAGAAATGGGGTATCTTACCACTACTATCCACCCTTATTTTGCCGCCATGTACAATCGTCCTCAAGTGTACAAAAATTTTGGCCTCGACAAATACATAAGTATGGAAAACATGACCGATTATGAGTATGCCGGTGCCTTTATTTCAGACAATTCACTCACTCAAGAAATCTTAAAACAATATAATTCGACTACTGCCCCGCAATTTATCTTTGGCATGTCGATGCAAAATCATTATCCCTTTGAAACTGATAGGTTTTCATCACATGACATAAAAATTACCACCACACTTTCTGCCGACAATAAAAACATCATCCAAACTTATACAGACGGTATAAATTTATCAGACAAAGCTTATCAAACATTAAAAAGTGAAATAGCCAAAAGTAACCGTCCAACTATTATCATACTTTATGGCGACCATTTGCCACTCTTAAACCCTGGTCTTAGTCTCTATCAAGACGCCAAATATGATACCTCAGACCAAACCAAGATGCACTCAACTCCTATTGCCATGTGGTCAAACTATCCAGTAAAATTTCAACCAAAACCATTTTTAAGCCCTAGTTTTCTTGGACTAGAAATTTTAGATCTGGCCAAAATAAAACCCAAAAACCAATTTTCATATCTAAAGTCGATAAACCTTACCGATACTGTCTTGCATAGCAACCTTAAACCAAAATTTACCCCACAGCAACTTAACGATTACGAACTTATCCAATATGACTTAATTTATGGCAAACAATATAGCCTTAAATAATTTAAAATATAGTCTAATTTACGTTTCTTGACAAAAAGTTGTGTTGTGTTATCCTGTACATATTAGTACCACATAATCAAACATGACTACAGACAAAATAGGAATCTTAGCCCAACAACCGCAGAAATTGTTTCATACTTATGACCTAAAAATATTATGGAATATTTCAAATCAAAACACACTCTATAAAACTATTACTCGATTGATAAAAAAAAGTGTGATTTTTAGAATTCAAAAAGGATTTTATAGTATTGTACCTGTTAATCAACTTGACCCAATTGAAGTTGGTTTTAGATCGATAAACAATTTTAGTTACCTAAGCACTGAGTCAGTTTTGTCTAAAAACGGAATAATTAACCAATCTCCCAGCAAAATTACTTTTATATCTAGTAGCCCATCCAATTTTTCGATAAACAATACTTTGTATTTAGTTCGACAGCTCAAACCCCAATGTTTAAACAATAGTATGGGTATAACCCAAAATGACAAGGGTGTTTTTGTGGCTAATACCGAACGAGCGATAGCTGATATGCTTTATTTTCAACCAAACTATAATTTTGATGCCGATAATATTATTGATTGGAAATTAGTTAAAAATTATCAACAGCAAATATATCTATGATTACCCTAAGGCCTACCGATACTATACACAAAACCTATTTACTTCGTACTTTAACTGAAATAGTCGACAATCCCATACTTTCATCCTCATTATATTTTAAAGGTGGCACATGTGCATCGATGATGGGAATTCTTGACAGATTTTCAGTCGATCTTGATTTTGACTTAAAACCAGGGGTAAATGAAAAAGAATTAAAAAAGGAATTTTATAAAATTTTTGACAAACTTGGATTTAGCCTATTCCAAGAGAGTCAAAAAGCATTAGAGTTTTTTCTTAAATACGAAAACTCGCCAAACCAAAGAAATACTATAAAAATTGATGCTCTCAATTTTTTAGTTAAATCAAATATTTACGCCCCAATATTTCTACCAGAGATCAATCGAACAGTTAATTGTCAAAACCAAGAAACAATATTTGCCAACAAATTAGTAGCCATCAAAGATCGTTATGACCGAAAAAAAACCATTGCTGGAAGAGATATATACGATATTCATTATTTTTTCTTAAAAAATTTAAAATATAATGAATCTGTTATTTCCGAAAGAACCGGTATGCAAGCAAAAGAATATCTAAAGTATCTTCGCCAATTTATAGACAAAAATATCACCCAAACTTTTATAGACCAAGATCTAAATACACTCTTACCAGTAGAAACCTTTAGTAAAATTAGAAAATTTTTAAAAGAGGAAACTCTCATGTTTTTGGACAACGAGATCAAAAAAAATAATTAAAATAACTTTATGACAGAAATTTCCAAACCAAAAAACTATCTCTGGTTAGACCTACTCAAAGGAATTGCCATGATTGCAGTTGTCGTCGACCATCTTTTTTCTTATTATCAAAACTTAACGATCCAATACCATACCGGTTTTCATGTCTCTTTGTTTATTCTAATCGCCGGTTTTACTTCGGCCATTTCTATCCAAAATAGGGGAGGAGTTGTCAATTTTTACTATATATGTCAACGGATCAAAAAAGTTTTCATCCCTTATCTAATTGCCACCTTGGTTTATTGTCTTTATTTTGGATATTTCGACCCGGCCACAATCTTTAAAAAAATTTATACTTTTTCAGTTGCCGGACCTCTTTATTTTGTCTTCTTTTATATCCAATTAATTTCGATTTCTTATCTTCTCTTCAAAATCATTAATCATCAAAAATCAAAACTTTTTGATCTCCTTTTGATTATTATCTTTTATTTGTTATCTGTCTTTTTTAATAAATACAAGATAATTAACTCGTTTTATGGTGGCAGTGGAGTCCTGTTTGGCGGATCATTTTTCTTTCTATTTATCTTGGGAATTTTTGCCAAAAAATATGAACAAATATTTGAAAACAAAAAAATAAATCTGGGGTTACTTTTCTCTTCGTTGATACTATTATCAGTTTATGAATTTTTTGACCTAATTTCAAAATCATGGTCAAATCCAGCAAACAATTGGTTACTCGGGTACACTCTTATTGTTTTGTCTCTAGTCGTTTCCGTCTATCAATTATTTTTGAAAAAATTCCCAAATTTTCTAAAACCAATTACAATTGTTGGCAAAAATTCTTTGTCTGTTTTTTTGTACCACACCCTAGTTATTTATATTTTTTCTAAGCTACTTACTAAAAGCTACTCACTACTTACTTTTTTTTACTTACTACTTACTTCTATCTATCTCCCCATCCTTTTTTCTACTTTATATCGGTATTTGAAACTAAAATCTTCCCACCAATAGCTATTTACTAAAAACTACTTACTAAAAGCTAAACGCTATTTACTTTCTATGTCTTGCTACTTACTAAAAGCTAAACACTATTTACTAATATCTTCCTACCGAAATATAATTAAAGCCCAACTTTTTCATTTCTTTTGGATTAAATACGTTTCGACCATCAACCATATTTGGCTGTTTTAAGTTTTTCTTTACTTTGTCCAAATCAACTGTCCTAAATTCTGGCCATTCAGTAACCAAGACCACCACATCACTTCCCTTAGTCGAGTCTAATAAGTCAGTTTCAAAACTAACACTGTCACCCAATAATTTTTTGCCACTTTCTTGGGCAATTGGGTCAAATACTTTTACTTTTGCTCCTCTATCTAACAGCTGTTTTATAATCACTAATGCCGGGGCTTCTCGAATATCGTCGGTGTGGGGTTTAAAAGCCAAACCCCAAAGAGTAATATTTTTATCTCGTAAATCTTGACCAACTAATTTTTGAATCTTTACCAACAAAGAATGTTTCTGAGCATTGTTTGTCTCGTCTACTTCTTCAAGTATGCCAAATCTTATCCCATTTTCTTGAGCTGTCTGGATCAATCCTTTGACATCTTTTGGGAAACAAGATCCGCCATAGCCAACCCCGGCATGTAAAAATGCTTTTGTTCCAATCCGTTTGTCTAGCATCATCCCTTGGGCGACCTTTTCAACGTCGGCACCCAATTTTTCACACATATTGGCAATTGAATTGATAAAAGATATTTCTGTTGCTAGAAAAGCATTTGAAGCATACTTTATCAACTCAGCCGATTTTATGTCAGTAAAAACAATGTTTTCAGTATCAAAATTGCTATATATTTCTCTTAATATCTTTTCTGCTCTCGGCGACCCGTTACCAATCACAATCCTATCTGGATGCATAAAATCACTAACCGCACTCCCTTCTCTCAAAAATTCAGGATTGGAAACCACATCAAAATCGCCTTTATAATACTTTTTTATAATATCGGTCACACAATCACCAGTCCCTACAGGTACAGTCGATTTGTCGACAATCACCTTGTATTCTTTTATATTTTTCCCGATTGATTCGGCCACTGACTTTACATATTCCAAATTGACACTACCATCGGGTAATGGGGGAGTTCCAACCGCAATAAAAATTACTTCAGCTTGTTTAATAGCACTGTCGATGTCAGTCGTAAAAAACAATCTTTTTTGTTTTTTGTTTTCTTTGACCAACTCTTCTAAACCTTGTTCATAAATCGGGATTATCCCTTTGTTTAGGTTGTTTATTTTTAATTCGTCAATATCGACCGCAGTCACCTCGTGCCCAAGCTCGGCCAAACAAGTACCAGTAACCAAACCAACATAACCAGTCCCCATGATTGTTATTTTTTTCATATTAGACGATTATAACTATTAATCTCAATATAGCCAAGTTAAAAGACTAAACATTCCAAAAAACAGGATTACCAGAGACAAAACAACTTTTCGCCACCAAGCTGGTCTAAGCTCTTCAGGCAAAGTTGTACTATTTAGCCACAATATTAAAATTGTATACACAAACATTGTCATAGCGTTTAGGAAAGCACTAATTGTCACCAATTGCATTGGTTCACTAAATCCGAACATCAAAATGATAATTCCCAAAAATATTTGTGACCACAAGAAAATAAAATAATACTTTGACAAATTATTTGGTTTAAATTTATCTTTGTTGATAATAATTAAGTTTTCTGAGGTTATCCTACTTGTCGCATCAAGGACTGACAGTTGAGTCGAAAATAACATAATGGCAACTATCACCAAAAACAAAACACCTACAATTGGCACAGTATGAGACACAATCGATTGGGCTTCTTGAAACAAAAATCCAATTCCACCCACACTAGTTTGATGATAGACAGTCGCAAACGACAACAAACTCAACAAAATAATTGTAGTAGCGCCAGTTAACCAAAAAACCAAGGCGTGTTCTAGGTTTACTTTTCTCCACCAAGTTTTAAAAGTTAACAAATTTTCTTTATTAATTTCAAATGTTTTTCCTTCGAGATTAAAGTTCTCATCACTTTTTCGAAGTAGACTTGTAATTTTGCCGCCATACTTACCCATACCATATTCTTTTTCGCGAATATAAAAAGACTGAGCCAAATTTAGATTACCACCGGCCCCACTATAAGCAAAAGCACCCAAAAAAGTAATTAGTGACAAGCCTCCAGGTATAAACCAAAAACCGTCTCCTTTACCAATCAGGCCATTTGTCAAACTTTGCCAATCACTTCCTTTTGCCAAAATTATTGTTAACAAAAAAATAAAAGGAACACCGACGAAAATTAAGGTTTTTTGAAACATTTCCTGTGACTTGTAAACCACTTTTCCCAAACTTAAGATCATCCCCACCAATAACAACATAAACATGGCAATTATTTTGGGATTATTAAATTTTAATACAGACGACAGCACTGTTGCCGAAGACAAAATAATTCCCGGCCACATCCACGGAATAATCGTCGACAATATAAACCAAATAGGGGAGACAATCTTTAATTTTCTAGCCAACCCAACAAAGACGCTTTCTCCGTTGATTAGGGTATATCTTTCAATTTCCATGTTGATAAAAAACTGAAAAGTTATCCCAATAACAGCTGCCCAAATTATCCCCAAACCATAATTTGCGGCCATAAACGGCCACATAATTAGCTCCCCACTACCCAAGCCCATTCCCAATAACACAAAACTAGGCCCAATCATTTTTGATAATTTAGGCGACCTAGGCAAAACATCCTTGCCCACATTGTCGATTTTCATTTATTTAATATTATTTTTTGTTATTAATTTTTAGCTACTTACTAATTATCTACTTATCTAACAATCCACACGCTAACTTGTGCCACTTCCAAGCACTATCAACAATCACATCTAAGTCTTGATATTTAGGTCGCCATTTTAAGACCTCTTGGGCCAATTTTGAATCGGCCACCAATTCGGGAGGATCACCTGGGCGCTTGTCGGCCATTGTTACCTTAAAATCAATCCCAGTTACTTTCTTGGCAGAGTCGACCACTTGAGTCACCGAAAAACCTCTGCCATTACCCAAATTAAAACACTGCGACTGGCCACCATCAATCAAATACTTTAGTGCCAATACATGAGCTGTTGCCAAATCAGTCACATGGATATAATCACGAACACAAGTACCATCGGGAGTCGGATAATCGTTTCCAAATACTTTTATATCTTCTCTCCGACCAATAGCCGCATCCAGCACCAAGGGAATCAAATTTGAACTCGAACCAGGCCATTCGCCCACCTCGGTCTCCAAATCGGCACCACAAGCGTTGAAATATCGCAAAGACACGTATTTAAATCCATAAGCATTACTATAATCTCGCATTATATGTTCGACAATAAGTTTTGTTTCGCCATAAGGATTTATCGGAGTTTGAGGATGTTTTTCGTCAATTGGCATATATTGTGGATTGCCAAAAGTGGCGGCCGAACTGGAAAAGATGAATTTCTTGACATCATTTTCTTTCATGACTTCAAACAAATTTAAAGTATTGGCCACATTGTTTTTGTAATATTTTTGAGGATCGACTACAGACTCTCCAACTGCCTTAAAAGCTGCAAAATGTAACACTCCCTCTATTGGATATTTTTTAAAAACTTCTCTAATATCATTGATATTCCCCAAATCGCCCTCAAAAAACTCACCCCATTTAACCAGCTCTTTTCTGCCGCTTGATAAATTGTCAAAGACAACTGTTTTATATCCCTGTTTGGTTAACTCTTTGTTTATATGGGAGCCAATGTATCCAGCCCCCCCGACGATTAGAATCATGTTTGTAAAAATTATTAATTAGCTAGTAGTAAATAGCTTTTAGTAAATAGCAAAACTATTTTTTAATACTAACCTTTGCTAATAACGAGTTTATCATTTTTCCTATCTCAATAGAAATATTCGTTAGTTTTTCAAAATCGTCAATATTTATATAATTTTGATCTTTGGACAATTCTAAAAAATATTGGCTTTCAACCAATGATCCTCTTGCTTGAATTAGAAATTGATGAAATTCTTTATCTGTTTTTCTGGCGCTTCCTTCAACTATGTTCGCCGGAATCGAACTTGAACATCTTCGTAACTGAGAAACAATTCCAAACAACTCATCTTTGGGAAAATTTTTAGTAACCTTGTAAATTAATAAAGTAAATTCGTGCGATTTTTTCCATACCAATAAATTATGATAAAGCATAATCAATCTTGCTACTTACTATCCGCTAAAAGCTATACACTATTTACTTTCTACGTCTTGCTACTTACTAAAAGCTAAACGCTATTTACTAATGTCCTCCCAAGGATATTCACTGTTTCCAAAATGTCCATAGGCTGCAGTCTTACTATAGATTGGTCTTTTTAGATCTAATTTTTCAATTATTCCTCTTACCGACAAATCCATCAAATTCCAAACAAATTTTTCGATTTGGGTGATATCTTCTTTTTGGGTCCCAAAAAGTTCTATCCCTTTGACCACTGGATCTCGTTTGCCAATTACATAAGCCAACAAAATTTCACACCTGTCAGCCAAATTTTTGGCAACCACATTTTTGGCTAAAAATCTGGCAGCGTAAGCGGCACTTCTGTCTACTTTGGTTGGGTCTTTACCCGAAAAACAACCACCTCCAATTCGGCCCATGCCACCATAAGTATCGACCACAATTTTTCTACCAGTCACTCCAGTGTCACTGTATGGTCCACCAATTTCCCATCTACCAGTACCGTTTAGAATTACTTCATCTATACCGACTTTATTTAAGTTATATTTTTCCAAAACCGGCAACACAGCTAGTTCGTACAAATCATTCTTAATTTTTTCATTGCTAATTTGCGGGTCAAAAGGTTTGGCCAAAATAATTTTTGTCACTTTTTGGGGTTTGCCATCTTCATATTCAACCCCAACTTCTGCTTTGCCATCAGGTCTGAGATAATCCAATTCGCCAAACTGCAATTCATCCATTTTTCGGCACAATTCGTGTGACAAGGTAATCGGCAACGGCATTAACTGAGGAGTTTCTTTGCAGGCATAGCCAAACATCATTCCTTGATCACCAGCTCCATCATTGTCAGCACCAACGGCTATATCTTTTGATTGTTGGTGAACTAATATTTCGATATCTGAATTACTTGTAAAATTTAATATTTCTTTGTCATAACCAAGGCTTGTAATTACTTTTTTGGCGATTTCTTTATATTCTATACTTGAATTGCAAGTAACCTCTCCGGCCATAACCACTTTGTTTGCCGTTACCATAGTTTCGAGAGCCACTCGGGCATTTTTGTCCAATGTTAGGGCAGTATCAAGAAAAGCATCAGATATCTGGTCACAGATTTTATCTGGATGGCCACTACAGACAGACTCGGAGGCAAATTGAGAATATTTCATATTTTTCCTTTAATTAATATATAAAGGCTTGTCCCCCGCAACTGCGGAGATTGCACCGTGATCCCGCTACTGCGGGGCTCGGTTGCTATCCCGATAAATCGGGATCTCTTAACAAACTAAAAATAATCTTAGGTTATTTTTTAAAAAACTCAACCCCTAGTTTTACTAACGTTCTAACGCTCTAAGGTTCTAAGTTTTGCTACTTACTAAAAGCTAAACGCTATTTGCTTTCCATGTCTTGCTACTTACTAAAAGCTAAACACTACTTACTTTCTTATATTCCGGTGTCAATGCCACCAAACCACCAATCAAACTATT
>Ga0116157_10004601_pt1 | contig 12871 bp, 8 predicted proteins | sample AD_UKC048_MetaG_FD_89882 | JGI IMG/M metagenome (GOLD analysis project Ga0116157, IMG submission 89882) | Active sludge microbial communities of municipal wastewater-treating anaerobic digesters from USA - AD_UKC048_MetaG | ecosystem: Engineered > Bioreactor > Anaerobic > Digestate | place: USA... | reverse complement strand
AATCGGAATGACCGAAAGGTGTGTAGTTGATCATAATGTCTTCTTGTTTAACGCCTTTAGATTTCAAGTAGGCTTCAAGAATTTTGTTGGTGGTACGTGGGTAAACATAGTCAGTACCTGCAAGTACCCAACGCTTTACCTTACCTTCTTTCATTAAGTAATCAACAGCTGGGATTGCTTGTTGGTTTGGTGCAGCACCGGTGTAGAAAACGTTTTTAGACGATTCTTCACCTTCGTATTGCACTGGGTAGAAAAGAATACCGTTTAATTCTTCAATTACTGGCAGTACAGATTTACGTGAAACCGAAGTCCAGCAACCGAAAATAACAGAAACTTTATCTTTCTCGATTAATTGGCGAGTTTTTTCAGCAAATAATGGCCAGTTAGATGCAGGGTCAACTACAACAGGTTCTAATTTCTTGCCGAGCAAGCCGCCTTTTTTGTTTTGCTCTTCAATCAACATTAACACTGTGTCTTTCAGTGTGGTTTCTGAAATCGCCATAGTGCCTGACAGTGAATGCAATACACCGACTTTAATGGTGTCTGCAGCTTGTGCACTGAATGATGCGATAGTTAAGCCGGCGGCGATACCGAGTGCCCCGACGTGTTTTGCTATTAATTTTAGCTTCATGGGTGTTCTCCGTTGTAATGCTCAGTAGGGTTAGTTAAAAAGTAACTTTCTAATACAGCCTTGGTTCTAATACAGCGTTAGTTTGAGTAATTAAATTCACTCGATTGCTTCCGGTCTTGCCGGTGATATCTCTAGAACTCTAGGAGTTGTTCGATTGATCACCTTCTATTTATAAGCAACAAAAGCTTTCTTCCCTGTGCGACCTTTAGGCCGTTTTGTTGCAATTTTCAAAAAACTTAATCATCTGCTTGCATTTTCTTGGCTTCGTAAAGCATGTGTAGCGTAATTTTTCTTACTTCTGATTTGCTTGCTTCAATATGTGTTTTTAAATAGCTTTTTACGTCTTCAGCACGTCTTTCAATAATGGTGCGCAGAATTTTCGCGTGTTCATCATAAGTGGCTTCAACGCGTGCCTTCTGGGTGAAATCTATCCGGCGAACAATGCGCAACCGTTCAGTAATATCGTGATGAATACGTGCCATTTCGGCATTGCCAGTGGCTTCTACTAATTGCTCGTGAAAGCGTTCGTCCAATCCGGCAACAGTCGGGCCGTCTTCTAATCTGTCTTCAGGCTTCACTAGCCAAATACGTTTTAAATCTTCCAGATTTGGCGCGGGTTCCATTTCACATAACTTTTTGACGGCGGCTAGTTCAAGCACAATTCGTACGTCGTAAAGCTGTTCAAACTGGTTGAAGTCAAAGGGTTTAACTTGCCAGCCACTGCGAAAGGAAACATCCACAAAACCTTCGCGCTGTAAGCGTGTGAGTGCTTCGCGTACGGGAGTGCGGCTGGCCTCTACACGTTCAGCAATTTCGTTTTCGCTAAAACGGTCGCCCGGCAGCAAACGAAAGGTAAAAATGTCCTGCTTAAGCTGCTGATAAATGCGCTCCGTTAAATTAAGGCGCGGCTCTTCAACTTTTTTCTTTTTTTCAGTTTTAATTAATTTCATAACATCATCCGAGTATTTGGGGAGTACGTGCTCCCCATTAATGTTTGTCACTTTCTCGTCTTCTTCGATGTCTGCTTTTAATTTCTGATTTAATTAATCTTCCAGCACCACCAACAAATCGCCTGCGTTTACTTGCTTGCCTGGTTCGCAATGTATTGAGCTCACTTTGGCGGCGCGGTCTGCGTAAACGGAGAATTCCATTTTCATAGCTTCAACAATCAACAAGGGTTGATCAACTTCAACCATTTGCCCCGGTTCAACCAAAAGTTTCCAAATATTGCCGCTGATATCTGCAGTTACGGCGTGACCATCTACTTCTATAGGGTTGGTGTTAACTTTGGTTTGTAGTGCAGCATCCACTTGCGCTTCTTCATCTGCTTGCCAGAGCGCAACTTCTTTGGTGAAGGCGGCATGTTGTTTGGTTTTAAAATCCGCAATGCTGGCTGCGTTTTCTGCCAAGAAAGTTTCGTGATCCGCAAGGCTGAAGAAGCTGTCTTCAATGCGCAGATTCAATTTGCCTTCGCGGAAGGCTTCGCGCTGTGCAGTGAGTTCGTCTTCAGTAACTTCGTAATAGCGCACACGGTCAAAGAATTTTAATAACCAAGGCTCGCCATTTTCAAAATCAGAATTCTTTAAGAATTTATTCCATATGGGTAGTGTGCGGCCAACGAGTTGATAGCCGCCGGGTGAATCCATCCCGTAAATACACATATAAACGCCGCCGATACCGACTGTGCCTTCAGCAGTGTAAGTGCGTGCAGGGTTGTATTTGGAGGTTAATAAGCGGTGGCGTGGATCAACTGGAACAGCACAGGGCGCACCGAGATATACATCGCCCAAACCAAGAACCATGTAGCTGGTTTCAAATAAAATTTCTTTGACTTGTTGAACGGATTCCAAGCCGTTAATCCGGCGCATAAATTCAGTGTTGCTCGGCAGCCACGGTGCTTTGTCACGCACCGATTGGCGATAGCGCGATACTGCATCCAGCGTTGCGGAATCTTCAAAGGCCATAGGCATATAGACAATGCGGCTGGGCACTTTAATGTCGCGTGCATCGCTAAGTGTTTCTTCAATCACTAATAGCTTTGCTATTAAGTCTTTTTGGTGAATTACCCGGCTGTCATAATTAATTTGTAGTGAACGCACGCCGGGTGACAATTCAATCACGCCGTTAATGGGCGCAGTTTTTAAGGCTTCCATTAATGCATAAACACGCAAGCGCAAACTCAGTTCTAATACGTTATCGCCGTATTCCAGCAAAATATATTTGTCACCGGCTTGGCGGTAGCTTACGAGCGGGCGATTCGCTATTGCAGGCACTGCCGCAACAATGCATTCTGAAATGGTATCGAGTGGTGCGATTACGGGCGGCAAGTTGAGTTCGGGTAAAGCGCTTAGGGTTTCAATCGCTTTATCCGCCGCTAATTCAAGCGCAAGCGCTGCGTCAAAACTTAAACGCTTAAAGCGAATTTTATCGCCAGGCTTCACTTGGCCAACTTTCCACAATTCTGCTTTTACGATAGTAACGGGGCAAACAAATCCACCGAGGCTGGGGCCGTCTTTGGTGAGAATAACGGGCATGTCGCCGGTGAAGTTAATGGAGCCTACGGCGTATTCAGTATCGTGAATGTTTGATGGGTGCAAACCAGCTTCGCCGCCATCACTGCGAGTCCAGGTTGGTTTGGGGCCATTTAAACGAATACCCAAGCGGTTGGAGTTGTAATGCACTTCCCATGCAGTTGAAAAAAACATTTCAATCGCATCTTCAGTGAAAAAATCCGGCGCACCGTGTGGGCCGTAGAGCACACCAATTTCCCATTCACCTGATGCAGGATAAGTAGGAATTAGACTCACAGGTGCTGCGGCAGGGGAGAAACTGGGCGCTGGTGTTGTACATGCAGCAATGCTGGGATTGCTAATGGGCAGCATATCGGTTGCGCGCGAAGTGCGGCCTGCGTGACCGCCAAATTGACCGAGTGCGAAGGTTGAGCGGCTGCCTAAATAAACCGGCACATCAAAACCATTGCGAACTGCGAGATAACTTCTGCAGCCAGAATCGGCTTTGCCCACTTCAAGAATTTGTCCGGCTTTTACGGGAACCGGTGCCCAGAATGGAATTAATTCGCCGTCTAGCTTTGCAGGAGATCTTGCGCCTGTTAAGGAAATTATCGCATCGCTGTGGAAACGTAATTTAGGGCCAATTAGGGTAATTTCTAAAGCCGCAGCGCTTTCATGATTGCCGACAATACGATTCGCCAAACGAAATGCGTAATCATCCATTGGGCCAGACGGTGGAACACCAACACTCCACAAACCAACGCGACCGGGATAATCTTGCACACTGGTGTAAGTGCCGGGCTGAATAACTTCAATAACGGGCGCTTTATATTCGAAGCTTGCAAGTTTATTAGTCGCAACATCACCGCTGCCAAAAAAATCTGACGCAATAATTTGACGCAAATAATCAAGGTTAGTCGCAATGCCCGCCATGCGTGTTTCATTTAACGCAGTTTGCATTTTTGCAATGGCATCTGCGCGATTTTCACCGTGCACAATAATTTTTGAAATCATGGGGTCGTAGTAGGGCGATACTTCGGTGCCGGTTGAAACCCAAGTGTCATTGCGTGCGGAATCTGAAAATAAAACATCTGTTAACACACCGGGCGATGGTTGGAAATCGCGCACAGGGTCTTCGGCGTACAAGCGCACTTCAATAGCGGCGCCTTTCGGTGTGATATCAATATCAAATGAAGGTGGCATACCGGCGGCGGTTAAAATCATCCACTCCACTAAATCTACATCAGTGCAAGCTTCTGTGATGGGGTGCTCAACTTGTAAGCGCGTGTTTACTTCTAAGAAATAAAATGAATCGCGCGCGGCATCGTAAATATATTCTACTGTACCTGCAGAGCGATATTTAACGGCTTCGCCCAAGCTTTTTGAAGCGGCTAATAATTTGTCGCGCGTGGCTTTCGGCAAGTTGGGAGCGGGTGTTTCTTCAACCACTTTTTGGTTGCGGCGTTGCAGTGAGCAATCGCGTTCGCCTAGCGCTAATACGTTGCCTAAACCATCACCAAAAATTTGTACTTCAACGTGGCGGGCGTTGTCTACGAAGCGTTCGAGGAATACCCCGCTATCGCTAAAAAAGTTTTGACCCAAACGCTTAACGGTTTCATAAGCATTAATTAATTCTTCTTCGCTATTACAACGTGTTAAACCAATACCGCCGCCACCTGCAGTGCTTTTTAGCATAACGGGATAGCCGAGTGCAGCCGCTGATGAAACAGCTTCTTCTAGAGAACCTAATAAACCTGTACCGGGTGTAAGTGGTACACCGGCTTTTTCTGCAATTTCACGCGAGGTATGTTTTAAACCGAACTCGCGCATTTGATTTGGCGTTGGTCCACAAAAGGCAATACCGTGAGCTTCGCATTGCTCGGCAAAGTTTGCGTTTTCAGAAAGAAAACCGTAACCAGGAATAATGGCCTGTGCACCCGTTTCGCGCGCAGCGGCAAGAATACGATCAACTTGCAAATAGCTTTCAGCAGCGGTGTTGCCACCTAAACATACAGCTACATCACAAGCGGTAACGTGCGCAGAATTGCGGTCAGCATTGGAATAAACGGCGACCGATTTGACGCCCATCTTTTTGAGCGTTTTTGCAATTCGTACCGCAATTTCGCCACGGTTTGCGATTAAGACTGTGTGAAACATGATTCCTTCTCCGACTCTGTATGGTTTGTCGTATTGTTCTTGTAGGGTGGCTATTTCTGTAGGGATTTAATGTAAGCGCGCCATCCACCTAAGTGAGTAATGTCAGTGGCGCCTTCAACAGCGGCACCTTCACAAATAAAACCTTTTACTTCGCGGCCATCTTCAAGCGTAAGCGTGCCTATGCCGAGTGGTGCAGGAATGAGCGCAACAAAACTGCCGAAGTGTTGTAAGGGCACATCCCATAATTCCACAATAATTTCCGCACCAGTTTCTCCCGCTTTGCCGCGAATTAATCCGGGTTTTGGCGGTGTAGTGTTGGGCAGTGCGAATAGGCGATAAGAGTTTGCAGTTAAGGTGCTTTCAACAAAAATGGCGTTGCGTTCTTGTAATTGAACATTGAGCGGCATTTCGGTGAGATGTGCGCCCACAACGGCCAAGCGGACATAGCCTTCGGGGGCGATATTTTTTGAAATCAGTGTGGGTGCTTTGCGATGCGTGATGCCCACGTTTAAATCTGCATTCACTTGCCAGAGCTTACCGAATTTCACTAAGGCGGCATCTTGCCAAGCGGGTGCAATTAATGTGACGCCAAACGGCAAGCCATCGTTGCGCATTACGGCTGGCAGTGCGAGCGCGGAGCAATCCGCTAAATTCACAAAATTGGTGTAGGTGCCGAGTTGGCTGTTTACCAAAACAGGTTCCGCATTTACTTCTGCCGTGGTTGGGTGACGTGGCGATGTAGGTACCAAGAGCGCGTCGAAATCACTCATAATCGTTTGTATTTCACGTGCTAAATCCGCACGGCGATAGTCACTGCGATAAGCATCAGTCGCTGAAAAGTTAACGGCTTTTTCAATAATTCCGCGCACCACAGGGTTCATTTCTTCTGAGTGCTCTTGCATAAACTCTGCAACCGCTGCGTGGCGCTCTGCCACCCAGGGGCCGCCGTACAATAATTGTGCGAGCGTAAACATGGGCGTGAAATCTACGGGAGTGAGTTCTGCGCCCAGTGCTTTAGCATTCTCGAGTGATTGCTCCCACGCCAGTTCAGCCTCTTTATCACCAAACCACTCTGGGTTCAGTGGAATTCCGAACTTAGGTTTGCTCGAGAAATAAATCGGCGTGCTAGAAGCGGTGCGCGAGAATCCATCGGCGGGATCAAAGGCTGCTAAAACACTGGCGATAATATCGGCATCGCTCACGGTTAACGCAAAAATGGATACGCAATCTAAACTCCGGCAGGCGGGTACAACACCGGTAGTGCTGAATCGCCCTTTGGTAGGTTTTAATCCAACAATATTATTAAAACCCGCAGGTACACGGCCAGAACCGGCGGTATCTGTGCCTAAACTAAATGGCACTAAACCGCGTGCAACTGTAACGCCAGAGCCAGAGCTTGAGCCGCCGGAAATATACTCGGCCTTAAAAGAATTGGGCACGGCACCATAGGGTGACCGCGTGCCCACAAGACCAGTAGCAAATTGATCGAGGTTGGTTTTACCTATCACAATGGCGCCAGCCGCTTTCAGGCGTGCGATTGTGGTGGCATCTTCACTCGGAATATAGGTAAATGCAGGGCAGGCGGCTGTGGTAGGAATGCCTGCGACATCAATGTTGTCTTTAACGGCAAAGGGCACACCGTAAAGCGGCAAATCTGTAGACCCTGAACTCAAGGCGAGCGCGTTAATTTGGGCATCAAGTTCGTCGGCAGAAAGAATATAAATCCATGCTGGATCAGTAGCATCCAACTGAGAGCGCAGTGCATGCAATGCATCGCCAATAGAAATTGTTTGGCTGCGATAGGCGTCAAGCCATTCGGTAATTGTCCAGCCTTGAGTGCTTGTCATTATTCTTCCTGTTCTAAAGTACGTCTGCTCTAAAATCTTAAATACCATCTTGAATACAAGATTGCTTTTTTTGGATTTTGCAGTAACTATGCCAAGAAAAGATTTAGCTAATTAAATCGCCTGATAGAATGCGTAAAAACAAGATAAAACAATAAGTTAAATAACTTACGGAAAATTCTTGTTCAGAAAAAAATACAAGATAATACGAAGTTTGATGCGCTTATATTGTGCGCTTGAGTTTTGCAAAAGATCTAAACTGGTGCGTAAGTCTAAAAAATGATTGTGTGCTTTCAAATAACAAGCTTGGAACTGCTATGACAATGAACTGGGATCAACTTCTCTGCGCTGAGCGTTTAGGGAAGCGAAGTGCAAAACACGAAGAGGGGCGTTCACCGTTTCACTCGGATCACGACAAGATTATTTTTTCGGGTGCGTTTCGTAGGCTTGCGCGTAAAACGCAGGTGCACCCTATGGCGACCAATGATCATATTCACAATCGTATGACGCACAGCTTGGAGGTTGCCTGTGTTGGCCGCACGCTCGGTATTCGCGTAGGGCAAGCATTAAAGGATGCAGGTGATTTACCCAGTCATATTTGGCCAACTGATATTGGCGACATAGTTCAGGCAACTTGTTTGGCGCATGACATAGGCAATCCGCCTTTTGGTCACACGGGTGAAGATGCAATTCGCAGTTGGTTTCAAAAAGATGGCGCAGAATTTTTAGCGGATTTGTCGCCAGAAGAGCGCGATGATATTCGTATCTTTGAAGGTAATGCGCAGGGTTTGCGGGTGTTAACCACCTCCGAGTATCACCAATATCATGAGGGGATGCGTTTAACGTACGCCACGCTGTCGTCCTCCATGAAATACCCTTGGTGTTCAACCGCAACAGTTTTAAATCATCGCCCCAAAAATAATAAATACGGCGTGTTTCAATCTGAACTGGATTACTTTCACGAAATTGCGGCAAAAACCGGTTTAATAGAAAAAGGTAAAAATTGGTATTGTCGCCATCCGCTGGTCTATTTAATGGAAGCAGCAGACGATTTTTGTTACGGCATTATTGATTTGGAAGATGGCCTTGAAATGGGCATTTTAAATTGGGCAGAGATTTACGAACTGCTTCGCCCGGTAATTGCCGATTCGCCCCAGCTGGCAGATTTAGAGCGCACACTTAAAAAAGTAAATGATGGACGCAAGCCAGCCTTGGTGCGCGGTAAAGTGATTGATGCTTTTATTAATGCAGGGACAGATGCCTTTATAAAGCACCAAGACGATTTTCTAAATGGCACGGTTGAAGGTGATTTAATTTCTCTGTGTGATCCAAAAGTTATGATTGCGGTGCAGGCAGCCAAAGACCTCGCAAAAAATAAGATTTTTAATCACTCCCGTCGTGTTGAATTAGAGATCGGTGCCTATGCGGTAATAGGCACTTTATTGAGTACTATTTGCAGTGCGGTTTATGCATCGCTAGGCGATCCCCGTCAAATGACATATAAAGATAATCGCGTTATGGCGTTAATTGGCGACAATAACTTTCATCCCAACGTAAGCAAGCGGGATAAGAATTACAAGTATCTAGCGCTTATGGCAGTGATTGATTTCATTAGTGGCATGACTGATAACTATGCTACTGATCTTGCTAAGCAATTTAATGGCATGGGAGATTCGCGCTATTAATTCACTGCCCACAGCTATTACAAAACTCAAAAAAAATATTGCTTGGGTAATTGTTATTGTCGCTTTTCCATTTTTCTTTTTGGGTGGGCCGGATGCAACTTCTAGCGAGCTTTATGGCGCGCTGTGGAATTGTGGTCATATCGTTTTTTTTATCGCGTTGGTTTTTGCGCTTAATAAACAAATTGATTTAAGCCGCTGGCAGCTTTCACTTGCTACCTTGGCAGCCGTTTTTGTGGGTGGTGGTATGATTGAAGTTATTCAATCATATACGGGGCGCGATGGTAATTGGGATGATCTACTGCGAGATTTAAGCGGTACTTGTGTAGGGCTGTTCTGGTTGCGGCCCCCGAGTCTATCTATATGGTTGGGGCGGCTAGTAGCGCTTGCTTTTTTAATTCCAAGTTTGTCAGTCGTTTTTTTTGAAGCTTGGTTTCAATATCAGGCAATGAAAAAGTTCCCTATGATTGCGGGTTTTGAATCAAGCATTGAATTATATGGGCAAAAACCTACCGTCGAGTTGAGTACGCAATTTCACACTCAAGGCCATAAGGCGTTAATGCTTAATTTAACAACAGAGCGCTATTCAGGAATTTCATTTGAGCGATTGTTTAATAATTGGTCAGGTTTCAAGCAGTTAAGTGTTGATATTTATAATCCCAGCAGTTTGCCGCTCACTATGGTTTTGCGCGTGAATGATATAGCCCATGAGAAAACTGGCTGGGTTGATGACGATAGATTTAATAAGCGGTTTCAGGTGAACCCCGGTTGGAATCATCTTGTTTTTACTCTCGCTGAAATCCAAAAAGGGCCCGCTAAGCGGCTAATGGATTTATCGCAAATATCGTTGATTGTTATTTATGCAGCACAACTGCCAGAAGCGCGAACGATTTATTTGGATAATCTTAAGTTAGAATAACAACCTTAATTAAACGTGCGGCGCAGACTTTAAGCAAACATAAAGTAGAGAGATAAAAATGATGAATTCCCAGCTATTACAACGCATTTTAATGCTTGGCTTGCTAACAAGTTTTGCGTTGCCTGTTTGGGCGCTCACTAAGATTACAGCGGATGATGCCAATCTACAGTACACAGGGCGTATCGATTTTACCAAACCCAAGGAGCCACAAATATCTTGGCCTGGCACGAGCATCACAGGTAATTTTACCGGCCAATATTTATCTGTCACCTTGGACGATCAATTGGGCAAAAATTATTTCAATGTGTTTATCGACAATGACTTTAAACGCCCCATTATCATTAAAGCGGAGAAAGGCGAAAAAAATTACGTAGTTGCCGCTAACTTAGCGCCGGGTAAACACAACTTTCTGCTTTCCAAACGCACCGAAGGTGAAGAGGGCGCAACGATTATTAAGAGTATTGAATTGGCTGATGATGGCAAACTCTTAACGCCCCCAGCGCGCTTAAAACGTAAAATAGAGTTCTTCGGCGATTCAATTACCAGTGGTATGGGTAATGAGTCACCCGATGATGGCCCAGACCATCTGGCGAAAGATAAAAACAATTTTATGGCTTACGATGCTATTACGGCGCGTAATCTCAATGCGGAGTTACATGTTACATCGCAGAGCGGCATTGGCATTATGATTAGCTGGTTCCCCTTTATCATGCCGCAGTTTTACGATCAGTTAAGTGCCGTGGGCAATAATGATTCGCAGTGGGACTTTTCTAGCTGGACGCCAGACGTAGTCGTTATTAATTTATTTCAAAATGACAGTTGGTTGACGGATCGCGAACGCAGAATGAACCCCAACCCTACCGATGAGCAACGCATTCAAGCTTATGTTGATTTTGTAAAAACGATTCGCGGTAAATACCCAAATGCTTATATTATTTGTGCGCTGGGTAGTATGGATGCAACTAAAGAAGGCTCTAAATGGCCGGGCTACATTAACACCGCTGTTGCGCGTATTAAGCAAGGTAACCCAACAGAAAAAATGGATACCCTTTTCTTTGAGTTTACGGGTTACGGTGCGCACCCACGTGTGAAGCATCATCAAGCAAATGCTGCTAAGTTGACAGCGTTTATTAAACAGAAAATGAATTGGTAGTTTGAGAAACTTGCGCGAATTATTTTTCGCATCGCAAGCACCGCTCTATGATCCGAAAACGCATGATAAATTGAAGGAGCAATTTGCACAGCGTAGCTGCCCGAAGGGGAAACCACATGGATGTGGTTTATGAATACATCCCTGTAGCTCCCTGTCGGCATCCATGCCTCTAGGGTTTCGAATCATAAATCGGCACTTGCTTGATAAGATTGTCTTTCGTGCAAAGACTTCAGTAAAAATACTTATACAGTAATTTCGATATGCGCTTAATTTATACATCTATCTTTTATTTGGCGGTGCCTTTTATTTTGCTGCGTCTAATGTGGCGGGCGTTTGCTGCGCCTGCCTATGCGAAACGCTGGAGTGAACGCTTTGCATTTTTCCCCCCACTCAAAACGGATAAAAAAGTCATTTGGTTTCACACTGTGTCCGTCGGTGAGTTTATTGCTGCGCTGCCGTTGATTAAATTACTACACGTGCGTGATGATGTTTTTTTGGTGGTTACCACTACCACACCAACCGGTTCTGAGCGCGTGCGCGCCAGCTTGGGCGAAAGTGTTTTTCATGTCTACGCACCCTATGACTTGCCCGATGTGTTGGCCCGCTTTATTAAGCGCATAAACCCATCTCTGTTATTAATTATGGAAACTGAGCTGTGGCCAAATACCTTGGCGGCTTGCGCCATACACAATATTCCTAGCTTATTGATTAATGCGCGCATGTCAGAAAAATCTGCGCGAGGTTATGAAAAGTTCTCCGCGTTGACTCGCCCCTTGTTGCAAAATTTAACCAGAGGTTTGGTGCAAAATAAAACGGATGCAGAGCGTTTTCATCTTATTGGTCTTCCGCTTGTAAATACCGATATCACCGGTAATGTGAAGTTTGATTTAACGCTCAGCGATGAACTTCGTCAAAAAGCGGTAGGCTTAAAACAAGAATGGTCACAAGCAGGCGATTATGTGGTGTGGATAGCTGCCAGTACACACCAAGGTGAGGATGAGATTATTCTAGATGCCTTTGCACAATGCCAGCAAAATCCTGCGTTAAAAAATCTTCGTCTTGCCTTGGTGCCTCGCCATCCTGAGCGCTTTAATAGCGTTGCTAATTTATGCGAGAACCGTGGTTTTGTGGTTGCAAGGCGCAGCGCACAAATGGTGGGTGCGGATACTCAAATTATTATCGGCGATACCATGGGTGAGTTGCTGTTGATGTTTGGCGCAAGTGATATTGCCTTTGTTGGTGGGAGTTTGGTGCCCAATGGCGGCCACAATTTTATTGAACCAGCGGCTTGGCAATTGCCAATTCTCAGTGGCACTCATGTCTTTAATTTTGCAGAAGTTGCGCGTTTGCTGAGAGATGCAGGTGCTTTGACTTTAGTTCAATCTGCTAATGAGTTAGCTAAACAAGTGGAGCTGCTTGTTTTGGATGCTGCAGAACGCAATAAGCGTGGTGCAGCGGCTTTGCAAGTCGCCAATGACAATCGCGGTGCTTTAGAAAAAACTCTTGCAATTATTAACCATTATTTAATGTAAAATTTTATTCAAATCAACACCACAACCTATCGGATATCGCTATGTTTGAAACTCTGCCTTTATTACCTGCTGATCCCATCCTCGGCTTAAGCATTGCTTACGCTAAAGACACCAATCCGCTCAAAGTAGATTTGGGTGTCGGTGTTTATAAAAATGATGTGGGTGTAACGCCCATTATGGCGGCAGTAGCAGAAGCAGAAAAAATTCGTTTTAAACAAGAAGTCACCAAGGCTTACACGCCGCCTGCAGGATACCCAGGTGCCAATGAAGCTTCTACTAAATTGGTGTTTGGTAAAGGTCACGCAGCCGTGGATGCTAATCGTGTACGCACAGTGCAAACACCGGGTGGTTGTGGTGCGCTGCGTGTTGCAGCTGAATTAATTCAACGTGCTAAGCCGGGTGCAAATCTTTGGGTGAGTATTCCTACGTGGGCCAACCATATT
>Ga0116157_10004598_pt1 | contig 12873 bp, 9 predicted proteins | sample AD_UKC048_MetaG_FD_89882 | JGI IMG/M metagenome (GOLD analysis project Ga0116157, IMG submission 89882) | Active sludge microbial communities of municipal wastewater-treating anaerobic digesters from USA - AD_UKC048_MetaG | ecosystem: Engineered > Bioreactor > Anaerobic > Digestate | place: USA... | reverse complement strand
TGTTGTATTCGTAAAGTTATCAGTTAAACTTGTACCTGTCTGGACGAAATTTCCTAAAGTTGCAGCATCATACCACGCTAGTGTTCCTGTACCTGAGGCAGTTAAAGTCAGTGAAGCCTCACCGCAGGATTCATCACCGGTTGTTGTCGGAGCTTCTGGTAAATTAACAGTAATCATATCTGTAACAGAATATGTGTTATCGCCATAAGCATTAATAGCGGTTAAACTAACTGTAAATGTGCCGTTTTCGGTATATGTATGAATAGGATTTACTTCTGTAGATTCAGTGCCATCTCCAAAATCCCATTCATAAGTGTCAGCATCAACAGATGTGTTTGTGAATTGCACAATTCCCGTGCAAGTTGTTGTTACATCCGAATTGAATCCAGCAACAGGAGCTCCAGGAATGTAAACAGTGATATAGTCTTCTTTTAGTTCAGTAACAGTGCATCCTGAACTTACGACTTCGAGACTGACATCAAAAATGCCATCAGTACCATAATTAACTGTTGGATTTTGATCAGTCGATGTTGCCGGATTACCACCTTCGAATGCCCATACCATAGAAGTAATCGTTCCTGAAGTTAAATCTGTGAAATCAACATCAGAACCAATTATAACGTTAACCGAAGATGCGGAAAAGTCGGGTACTGCAACACCTGTTGGAATAAGTTCAATGTCTAATCTTGTTGAATTATCATTAGTTACAGTTACTGACTTTGTCTGAGATTGATATCCTGTTTTCGAAAAAGTTACACTATATGTTCCTGCATAAATAGGTCTGTGATAATTACCTACGGGAGCAGAGGTATATGCCTCTGAGTTTTCTTCATCGTGTCCAACTATTTCAACTTTAACATCCGACAAAGGATTACCAGTACATGCATCTGTTACTATTCCACGAAATCCATATAATACTTGTTCGGTATAATCAAGCATTGCCTGCCTGTTGTAATTCCAATAGGTATTTAAGTTAGCCACTTCAACGTTTTTATCAGTAGATATTTCCAAAGTGATTTCTCTGATACCTTGAAAAAAGTTCATATAATCTTGTCGTGAGCCCGTTATGACATACCAATCGCCTCCTTCTGTAACTCCGTCAGGATAAGTATCAGTAAAAGAAGCACCACCGCTAATTGATATGACATAATCAGCATATATGTGTGCAACATAATCCCACCATGTATCATCAGGGTGAGTATTGTCACTGCTCTCATAAGTATCCCAAGGGAAATTTGCAACCTCTGCCCCACCATGAAAATTTACTGACATAACAAAATCATGAGCTGTGGCATAATCCATCATAATCTGAATTTCCTGTTGATTGCTTACTGAGCCACCATCCATTCTAGGAAAGTTCCTGTTGAGATCAATATTATTTGCATTTTCTCGTCTTGCAGATGAGATGCTTGTGCCCGTTGAAGATCCATAAAAAGTTCCATCTGGGTTAGATATTGGATTTATATAAATCTCAACATTATCTACCAAATTTGTAACCTGAGGAATACTGCCATAATTTGATAACAGATAATCTGCAAAACGTAATGTGAGTATTATGCCTGTAGTTTCGTCTCCGTGCATCGAACTTGACCACCAGAATTCTGGTTCGTCTTCATCGTCATTAATATTGTCAGAAATAATCAAGCATAGAATTGGCCATCCATCTATTGATGTGCCAATAGTTTCTAATTTTGCTAATGTAGGATAATTATCAACAAAATCCTGCATCATCTCTTCATATACAGCATGAGTAGGGTATCTGTCCCAATTAGCCATCTGAGCTACTGTGGTCGCCATTGTCAATGCTTTAGAGGCATCGTAATAAGTATAAACAGGAGTGAAATCCAGATTGTAATTCAAGAACTCATTAAATTCTTGAGAATTAGCATATGCATAAACAAGTCCATTTTTATAATTATCAATTGAGATGATTTCGGTTAACTCTCTTAATAATTCATGGTTAGAGCAATTGAAAGTGAAATAAAATTCACCTCTCTCACTTAATTTTTCTTGTGCAAATTCCATTTCAGGGCTAATAGTTTGTCCAAAAGCCAAACTTGAAAATGAAAGAATAATTAAAAACAGAGTAAAATTTTTCATAATATAATCGTTTAATGTTTTATAAGTTTTTCTACAATTGTTTGATTTAAAAGATTTATTTCAAGAAAATAAATACCAGAACTCAAATGAGATGTGTTAGCAGTACAATAATTTGAATTTATATTCTGCTGATAGTAAGAGGTTTTTCCGGTGATGTCAATAATTTTTATCGAATTAATTAATTCTTTGCTGGATTGAATAAAAAATTTATCATCAATGGGGTTTGGGAATATTTTAATACACTCCGAGTCAATTGGATTAATACCTGTTGTTACTGTAATTTCTGTTGAATATTCATCAGAACCACAATCACTATTTGCAGTAAGTGTAACCTGATATGTGCCCGGCAAGGAGTATTCATGTACAGGGTTTGTTTCAGTAGAACTTGTCTCATCACCAAAATCCCATTCATAAGAATCTGCAGCTGTTGATGTATTTGTAAAATTTACAGTTGTTTCGCTGATATTTGTTTCAAATCCTGCAATAGGATTTTGATTCACATAAATATTCAGAGGGGTTCTCTCAGAATAACAATCAGGTAGTTTTATTTGCCAGTCGTAAAAGTATGCATAGTATTTATCGCCGTCATTCCACCAGACATTGTTGCTATTTTTTATGGAAATGGCGTTAGCAATTTCGTAAGGATATGGGAATGATTCAAAAATTCCGATGAATCCTCTGTAAAGGTTTGAAGTTCCTGAACAGCCGAACCTATGGTTTATACCAGCAGGAATTATAACGTTAAGTTCGACTGTTTGCATACCATCTGCAATATTAATATCTTCATTAAAAATAACTTCTCCTTGTGAAGTTTTGATAAAAATACTGCGTATCCCTTCACCTTGTGCATATACTTTAACAGTTTGCAATGTGCATTCCTGAAAACAATCAAATGTTAGGTAATTTTCACCAGCACTAGTTATGTATTCTCCACCTTCCGAATTATCAGGTTCACCACCGTTTACGATTTCACCAATACTCAATTCCTGAACGTAATAGGTTGTAGTCTCGAATAATTCGGGAGTTGTGTATGAATCTCCAATTTGAAACGGAACTTCATCTTCAGCATTTTCAAACCAGGATATTTCATTATCAGAATCTAAAATAACATTAACACTGCCAGATGTTTCACAAATTATATATTCAGGGACACCCTCAAGTTCAGGAAGGCTTATGTTTATGTATTCTTCTCTAACGATTGAGTCAATGCCAAATTCGTTTTCTGCTGTTAATTTAACATTATAAATCCCATTTAAACAGTAAAAATGTGTAGGGTTTTCTTCAGAAGAAAAAGTGCCATCTCCAAAATCCCACAAAAACTGAGTTGATTCAGAAGCTTCGGAAATATTTATAAACTGAATTTCAGGATTACAATCTGCATTTTGTACGGATGAAGTAAAATTTGCTGTAGGGGCTGAAATCTCAATATTTGCAAGTTGAACATCTAGTATAGTTTGTTCGTAATTATTTATTGAAACATCAAAGCTTTTTGATTTATAACCTTCGCAAGAGAATGTTACAGTATAATCGCCCTCATTCAATAAGCGATAATAGTCTCCGAACAAAGGGAAAGAATAAACATGGGAGTTAAAGAAATCATAATCATCAATATAAATCATAGCTTCGAGTGGATCGCCGGTTATTGAATCTGTAACAATCCCTCGTAACCCATAAGTTACCTGTTGCAAATAGTTTAATAATGAACGACGATTGTATTCCCAGTGAGCAGGCAAAACTTCTGCATCAAGCAATTTTTCGGTGCTTAATTCAAGTGTAACTTCTCTGCAATGTTCATAATAATTCATGTAATCTTGTCTAGTTCCGATAGCTTGATACCATGCATATCCATTTGTAACACCACCATCCTGATCAGTAAGATAGCCTGATGCGGAATATTCATGAACAGTATCGGTATATTCCCAACAAACAAAAAACCACCAGTCATTATCGGCAGGAAGAGTGGGGTCAGTATCATAAGGGTAGTTTATCAATTCAGCACCGCTGTGACTATTTGCAGACATAACAAAATTTCTTTCTGCTGCATATTCCATAAACGCAACCGTTTCAACACCATACTCATTCCCGTCCGGATGATCTCCGGATACAAAATCTTTGTAATTTCTGTTCAAATCAATATCATCATAATTATATCTGCGACTGTCAGCGACTGTGTTATTCCCTCCGTAGTACGTCCCGTCAGGATTAGCAAAAGGATTTATAAATATTTGTACATTGTCAACTAAACTCGTAATTTGAGAATCTGTGCCATAGGATGATAAAATATGTTCTATCAATCGTAAAAATAGCATTCCACCTATTAGTTCGTCACCATGCATCATTCCTGTATATAAAAACTCGGGTTCGGCTTCCTGCTCATTAACATTGTCGGATATCTTTACAACCAATAGCAAACGCCCCTGAACAGAATAACCAATAGTATCTAATACGCAGATATCAGGATAGTCAGCAGCAAATTTTTGCATCATTTCAACATACACTTCGTAAGTGGGGTAGCGATCCCAATTTGCCATTTGTTCGAGTGTTGTTGCCATTGTCAAAGCTTTTGATTGGAAATAATAACTCTCAACTAGAGAAAATTCTTTACCTGTAGCAAGAAATTTTTCGAATTCCTTCTTGTTTGCATAAGCAAATACGTTTTTACCATCAAAATTGTCAATTGATAGAATTTTCGAATAGGTTTCGATTTCGGAAGGATTAGCTTTGAATTTAAAATAAATTTCGCCTCTGTTTTCAAGTATTTCCAATGCAATACTGTTTCCTGAATATTGTCCGAAAGTGAATAAACAGAATAGTAAGGATGGGATTAGTAAGATAATGCTTTTTTTCATTTTCATTAAATTGTATTAACTGCGAAATTTAGACAATAAATTCATCGAAATGAATAATTCCTATAAGTTTTAAATACTTTTTATACAATGTCAACATCAAGACGCACGAAATGACCTGTTGGTTGAATAAATATTAAAAAAAACCATAAATATTATCTAAAAATTATATACATGGTTGGCAGATAAATTAAAAAAAGTAAATTTGTCATATCAAATACAGAGAGAATGATATCCGATGTTATTATAGCAGGATCAGGAAATGTAGCTTTTCATTTAGTAAAAGCGATCAGAAATTCAGGAATCAAAATCAGACAAATATTTAGTCGGAATCTAACTACAGGAAAAGAATTGTCATTGATTGCCGATGCTGATTTTACAAATAATCCGGGTCATATTCTGATGAATGCAGATACATATTTTTTTGCAATGAACGATGATGCAGATAAAGAATTAGCACAAAAAATTCTAATTGAAAAAGATAAAATTCTGGTGCATACGGCCGGAAGCTTAAGTATGAATATATTTAAAGGAAAAACTGCAAATTATGGAGTATTTTATCCTTTTCAAACCTTTTCAAAAGATGTCAATTTGGACTTTAGTTCAGTTCCGATATGTATTGAAGCATCAAATGAGAATACACTGGCTGAGTTAAAAGAGTTCTGCACTCGTTTATCAAGCAAATATTATGAAGTGAATGAGCAACAAAGGAAGGTTTTACATTTGTCAGGAGTTTTCGCATGTAATTTCATGAATCATTGTGTTTATTTGGGTGAAAAAATACTGGAGAAAGAAGATTTAGATAAAGAAATGTTAAAACCATTGATAAGGCAATGTTTCGCAAAGCTTGAAGACTATGATGCATATTTGGCTCAAACTGGCCCTGCAAGAAGAAATGATAAAGTCAGCATTGAAAAACATCTTGATTTTTTAAAAAATAACAAAAATTTATATGATATTTACAGATTATTAACAGTGAGTATAAAGAATACATATAGTACTGATGGTCAATAAATTAAGAGGATTGAATTTTAAACAGTTATTGATAGATGTTGAGGCATTATTCTTTGACATTGACGGAGTTTTGTCTTCTTCGCAGGTTAATATAAATGGAAGTGGAGTTTTGTTAAGGACAACAAGTGTAAAAGACGGTTATGTTTTAAAATATGCTCTAAAAAAGGGTATTACAATTTGTTTGTTATCGGGAGGGATAGACGAATCGGTAAAAATACGGTTTGAAGCGTTGGGAATAAAAGATGTCTATATCGGGTGCAGTAATAAATTGCTTACTTTTGAAAACCTTGTAAAGAAGTATAAACTCAATTATAAAAATATTTTATATATGGGTGATGATATCCCTGATTATATGGTTATGAAAAAGGTTGGCATTCCATGTTGTCCGGTAGATGCAGCAGATGAGATAAAAGAAATTTCTTTGTTTATTTCTTCAAAAAGAGGTGGTGAAGGATGTGTAAGAGATATTACAGAACAGGTTTTAAGGGCAAAAGGAATGTGGATGGATGCAGATGCTTTTGAGCTTTAGTTTAAAAATAAATTGATGATAGCATTTTTAAAATTAATAAGGTGGAAAAATGTTTTAATAGTTGCAATTACTATGTTTGCAATGAAGTATGCTGTTATTGCGCCAATTTATAAAATTTATGCGGTTGATTTTGGGTTATCAGATATAGGATTTATGTTTCTTGTTGCAGCGTCTATGTTTCTTATGGCGGGAGGTAATGTTATAAATGATTACTTCGACCGCAAAACGGATATGATTAATCGTCCTAAAAGGGTTTTAGTAGGTTTTTCTGTAAAAAGAAGGAAAGTAATGTTGACCCACTTATTGATGAATGTTTTAGCAGTTTTTTGTGGTTTTGTTGCAGCATATTATACTGGAAAACTATGGCTGGGACTGTTGTTTATTTTTGTAAGCCTTTTACTTTGGGTATATTCAGCAGAATTGAAAAGGAAAATCTTTATAGGAAATTTTGTGGTGGCATTGCTTACGGGCTTGATACCGTTTTTAGTAGCAGTTACTGAATATTATGCTTTTGAGAGATCGATACTCGCTTGGACAATGGACAGTATTCATGCTGTTAAAATAAGTTTTCAAACTATTTGCGGGTTTGCAGTATTTGCTTTTCTATTCAATATCATTCGTGAAATTATAAAGGATTGCGAAGATTATGAAGGTGATATTGCTACAGGTGTTAAGTCTATTCCGGTTGTTTTTGGTAAGAAGAAAGCTAACTACCTGATAAGTTCACTGACTTTTTTCAGTATCATTTTAATTCTTTTTATCTGGCATTTTTATTTGTCTAAATTGATGTTTTTTAATAATGATGTTTTTAGTATGTTCTATATTTATTCAATGATTATTTTTCCGGCATTGATTATTGCTCTGAGTTCTTTATGGGGGACATCAAAGAAAAAATACAGCAATTTGAGTAAATTGACAAAATTTATAATGATAACAGGAGTGATATATAGTATAGTTTTTAGTATGATCATTAATGGCAGCATCAAATAATAATTTTCAATATAAAATCTTATTAGCCTCCGCAAGTCCTCGACGACAGGAATTGTTGTCTCAGATGGGGTTTGATTTAAAAATTGTAAAAGCTCCTATTATCGAAGAGACTTTTCCAAAGAATATTTTTCGAGAAGAAATAGCAGTTTATCTTGCAAGGAAAAAATCTGAAGCATATTTGAATTTAAGCGATAACGAAATACTGATAACTGCCGATACTATAGTCTGGATTGACGATAAGGTTTTAGGTAAACCCGAAAATTATGCGGAAGCTTTTCAGATGTTGAAATTATTGAGTGGCAAAAAGCATTATGTACTAACCGGTGTCTGTCTGAAATCTATAAATAAAACTGCTGTTTTTCACGCAGAAACAATGGTAAAATTTGCTGAATTAAGTGATGAGGAAATAAGGTTTTATATTGAAAATTACAAGCCTTACGATAAAGCTGGGGCGTATGGTATTCAGGAGTGGATTGGAAAAGTTGGAATAGAATATATTGAAGGTTCTTACTATAATGTTGTGGGACTGCCAGTGCAGAGGTTGTATAGAGAATTGCTTAGGTTTTAAGTTCGGAGTTCGGAGTTCGGAGTTCGGAGTTAAAAATATTAGTTATTAAGGTTGAAATTAGAAAATAAAAATGACAAATAAAGAATTTGCTAAAAAGCTCGAAAAACGAACAATAGATTTTGCAATAATGATTCTTAACTTATGTGCTAAATTACCTGATACTACAGAGGCAAAGATTGTAAGATACCAACTTGCCAAAGCCGGCACAAGTGTGGGAGCAAATTATAGAGAAGCTAACTGGGGACGAAGTAAAGCAGATTTTAAAAGTAGAATAGGAATATCAGAAAGTGAGTCAAGTGAGTCAGCTTATTGGCTAGAAATTATTTCCCGAATGAAATGGTTGGAAGAAAATGAAGTAATTCCTGCCTTAACCGAAGCAAAAGAATTATTGGCTATTTTTACATCTATTGGAAATAATACTAAATGAAACATCTGCGTAAAATATATCTTAAAACTAAACTCGTTATTGAAATAATTAGTCCTACAACTCCGAACTCCGAACTCCGAACTAATAATTAAACTTAAAATTACATAATATGAAAAAACTAATTCTACTCTTACTGGCAAAAATGATTTTAATCTCCTGCTTAATAGCTGATGAAGGAATGTGGATTCAGATTCTCATGGAGCAGTATAATTTTGGAGATATGAAAGCTAAAGGATTTAAGCTGACAGCAGAAGATATTTATAGTGTTAACACTGCCTCTATGAAAGATGCTATTGTGATATTTGGTGGTGGCTGTACCGGAGCTATGATTTCTGATGAGGGACTTTTAATAACAAATCATCATTGTGGTTACGGGAATATTCAGCAACACAGTTCTCTTGAACATGATTATCTGACTGATGGTTTTTGGGCAATGTCAAGGGAAGAAGAATTGTCTAATCCCGGGTTAAAAGTAACTTTTTTAGTTAGCATGGAAGATGTTACCGCAAAAGTGTTGAATGGAGTTGATGATAACATGACAGTATTTCAAAGAGCATCTAAAATTGACACAAATATTTCTGAAATAGAAAGCAAGGCTGTAGAAGGCACTCATTATGAAGCCAGAGTTGAGAGTTTTTATAACGGCAATCAGTATTTTCTTTTTATAAATGAAGTTTTTACTGATGTCCGTCTTGTAGGAGCACCTCCTTCAGCAATAGGTAAATTCGGAGGAGATACAGACAATTGGATGTGGCCACGGCATACAGGTGATTTTTCCATTTTCAGGGTTTATTGCGACAAAGAAGGGAAACCTGTTGAGTATTCGGAAGATAATGTTCCTTTAAAACCGAAAAGATTTTTTCCGGTATCAATCAAGGGGGTCAAAAAAGATGATTTTACTATGGTTTTTGGTTACCCCGGTACAACTACAGAATATCTGCCATCTTATGCAGTTGAACAAATACAATATGAAACCGATCCCGCCAGAATTCTGATAAGAGGAAAGAAACTCGATATTATCAATGTTGCTATGAATTCAAATCCGCTCATTAGAATACAATATTCAGCAAAAGCGGCTTCAGTAGCAAATGGCTGGAAAAAATGGATTGGAGAAGTTCGTGGATTAAAGAGACTGAAAGCAATTGAAGTTAAAAGAGATTTTGAGAATGGTTTTACAACTTGGGTAAATGGAGACAATAAATTAGAAGAAAAATATGGGGATTTATTAGTTCAATATAAGGAAATTTATAAAAACCTATCGCCTTATAATAACGCGATGATCTATATAAATGAAGCAGCTTTTGGATCTGATGCAATATTATTGGCTTTACATATGAGAAGTCTGGAAGGATTGAAAAATCTGGAAGAAAAAGATATTGAGTGGATTAAAAATAATGCAATGCAAAAAGCAGAGGTTCATTTTAAAGATTATAATGAAGAAACCGATAAACTCATTTTTGCAGAAATGATCAGGCTATACTATGAAAATGTTCCCGTAGAATTTCATCCAGAGTATTTTTTAACATTGGATAAGATTTCAAAAAAAACAGAAGATAAATATATGGCTATTGCCGATTACTGTTATAGTAAATCGATTTTTGCAAATAAGGATAGATTTCAAAATTTTATAAGTAATGTTTCTCCAAAATCTCACAAAAAGCTGACACAAGATCCAATCTATTGTCTTATGAAAGGGTTTTTAAGTGTATTTCAGATAAAGGTAGTAAGTCCCTATGATAATTACTACATGAAACTTGACAGTCTAGACCGGATATATATGAAAGCTCAGATGGAGTATCAACCTGAAAGGTTGTTTTACCCTGATGCAAATTTTACATTACGTATTACTTATGGTAAGGTTAATGATTATTTTCCGGCAGATGGAGTGCAGTACGATTATTTTACCACTCTTGAAGGGATAATCGAAAAAGATAATCCTGATATTTATGACTATGATGTTCCTGATAAACTGAAGGAATTGTATTTTCAACAGGATTACGGTAAATATGCCGATGCAGATGGAACTATGCATGTTGCTTTTATTGCCACAAATCATACAACCGGTGGTAATTCAGGCTCTCCTGTGATAAATGCAAACGGAGAACTTATCGGATTGAATTTCGACCGTAACTGGGAAGGCACCATGAGTGATGTTATGTATGATCCGGATATGTGTAGAAATATAACTCTTGATATCCGCTATGCCTTGTTTATTATTGATAAATATGCAGGAGCAAGCCACTTAATTGAGGAAATGGAAATAAGATAAAGAAAAAAATAAATTGTCAAATAACAAATAACGCATTCCAAGTATACTATACACCCATTGGAGCTTGTTTTTTGTGATTTGTGTTTTAAAATAATTTTATGGAAATAAAACTTAAATACAAAATCTGGCTCGAAACAGACGAAAAAGCAGGTGTTTTGGGTGATGGCAAGTGGAGATTATTAAAAGCTATTGATGAAACCGGCTGCCTCAATAATGCTATGAAAAAATTGGGATTATCGTATCGTAAAACCTGGGATAATCTTGTTAAAATTGAAGAAATGTTAGGGTTTAAGATAGTCGAAAAACAGCGAGGGGGAGCTACAGGAGGCAATACTGTGCTTACTAAAGAAGGTAAACTTATAGTTAATGCTTTTGATAGATTTCATGCAAAATATGACGAATTAATTACTGAAGGACTTGAAGAAATGCTGACTGAAATAAAACAAGGATTAAAGAAATAATTGTTGTTGCAGATATATTTCTTTTACTTAATTTTGCAGAGAATTATTATATGAACAAACAATCTAAGATATTAGTCTCGTTTCTTTTAATCCTTGTTTTTAATATTCCTTTTATTGGATATTATTCAGTTTATAATTTTAGAAGACTTCAAATCAAGGATAAAATTGAGACCGAAATCAGATGTGGTATTGCTGAAGAAAATCTTGTAGAACTGACTTTCACAAGAGAGCAAAGTGATAAATATTTAACATGGATATCAAAAAGAGAGTTTAAATACTCTGAATTTGTTTATCGAGTAGTGAAAGTGAGGTATTCAGGCGAAAATATAATTTATTATTGTAGTCTTAATCCAGAAACATTGAAAATCGTTAATAGTCTTGATAAACTTGTCAATATAATAATGGGGCATAATGCCGATAAGCAGTCATCAGAGATATTGCTTTGTTTTATGAAAAATGTATTTCAGGACAATTTAAAATCCGGGATAGATTTTCAATTATTTAGTTGGGGTAATTCAAAGAGTTATTATTATTCGGATTTTATACTGGTAAGATATATTGATATTGTTGACCCACCACCAAAATTCATTATTTGTTAGTTTAGTGAGTTAATTGACAAATAAGAATTAAAATATATAATATGAAAAAATTATTTATAATATTAATAACATTTGTTTTATGTTATAATGTGATGGCACAGATAGTGGTGGTAAAAGACTCGGAGACATTGAAACCTTTGGAGTATGTTACACTATACTGTGCAGGGTCAGAGCATAATGCAATAACAAATCAAAAAGGCAGAGCTGATATCAGCAAATTTATTAATTGCAGTGAGATAGAGGTAAGAATGTTAGGATATGAGCCAAAAGTTTTAAGTTACGATAAAATAGTAAGCATGGGCAATAGGATTTATCTGGAGCAATCAAGTATTACACTTGATCAGGTTGTTATTTCTGCTACAAAGTGGAAACAACCGAAAAGGGATATTCCGATTAAAATTACAACACTGTCTGCTAAAGACATAAGTTTTTATAGCCCTCAAACCTCAGCAGATTTATTAAGTAATTCAGGAGAGGTATTTGTGCAAAAAAGCCAACAGAGTGGAGGTTCTCCAATGATAAGGGGATTTGCAACAAACCGTCTTGTTATATCGGTTGATGGAGTTCGTATGAATACGGCAATTTTTAGGAGTGGTAATATCCAGAATATAATATCGATTGATCCGTTTTCTGTTGATCAGACAGAGATTCTATTTGGTCCGGGCTCTGTAATATATGGTAGTGATGCAATCGGAGGTGTTATGAGTTTCAAAACTCTTCAACCGAAATTTGGCGAAAAGGACAGTATTAATATTACAGGCTCCGCAGCTTTTCGCACAGCTTCTGCCAATAAAGAAATGACAGGTCATTTTGATGTTAATCTGGGTTGGGAAAAATTTGCAATGCTGACAAGTATTTCATATAATAGTTTTGGTGATTTACGTATGGGTTCGCACGGACCTGATGAATATTTACGCCCGTTTTATGTCCAACAACAAAATGGAGTAGATGTGGTGGTTACCAATGATGACCCATTAGTACAAAAACCAACAGCGTATTCTCAAATTAATTTGATGCAAAAAGTGCGTTTTCAGCCTAATGAAAATTGGGATTTTCAATATGGATTTCAT
>Ga0116157_10004592_pt1 | contig 12881 bp, 8 predicted proteins | sample AD_UKC048_MetaG_FD_89882 | JGI IMG/M metagenome (GOLD analysis project Ga0116157, IMG submission 89882) | Active sludge microbial communities of municipal wastewater-treating anaerobic digesters from USA - AD_UKC048_MetaG | ecosystem: Engineered > Bioreactor > Anaerobic > Digestate | place: USA... | reverse complement strand
TCGCGGGCCGGGGGGTCCCAGTCCCTCATCGCCGCCGCCGGTGCCTTCGTGCGCAGGTACTTCTTGGGCCGCGATCCGCGCACGAAGGCACCGTCGTTGGCCTTGAAGGACTGGTAGTCGCCGTCCAGCGTGTCCATCATGACTTTTTTGAGCGCGCCTTCCTTGTCGCGCGCCAGCAGGGGATCCCAACCGGAGCCCCAGATCAGCTTGATCACATTCCAGCCCGCGCCGCGGAATTCGCCTTCGAGTTCCTGAATGATCTTGCCATTGCCACGCACCGGCCCGTCCAGACGCTGCAGGTTGCAGTTGATGACGAACACCAGGTTGTCCAGGCCTTCGCGGGCCGCCAGACCGATCGCGCCCAGAGACTCCACCTCATCCATCTCGCCGTCGCCGCAGAACACCCAGACCTTGCGGTTTTCGGTGTTGGCAATGCCACGGGCGTGCAGATATTTGAGGAAACGGGCCTGATAGATTGCCATCAGCGGGCCAAGGCCCATGGACACTGTGGGGAACTGCCAGAACTCGGGCATCAGCTTGGGGTGCGGGTAACTGGACAGACCTTTGCCATCCACTTCCTGGCGGAAATTCAGCAACTGCTCTTCGCTCAAGCGCCCTTCCAGGTAGGCGCGCGCGTAGACACCGGGTGACACGTGGCCCTGGATGTAGAGGCAATCGCCGCCATGCTCCTTGCCAGGCTCAGCACTCTCGGCGTGCCAGAAGTGGTTGAACCCGGCACCAAACAGGCTGGCCAGCGAGGCGAAGGAACCAATGTGGCCACCCAGATCACCACCGTCAATGGGGTGATGGCGATTGGCCTTGACGACCATGGCCATGGCGTTCCAGCGCATGTAGGCGCGCAGACGCTCTTCAATTTCCAGATTCCCGGGGGAGCGCTCTTCGTGATCAGCCTCAATGGTGTTCACATAACCCGTGGTAGCCGAAAACGGCATGTCAATGCTGCTCTGCCGGGCGTGCTCGAGCAGTTGCTCCAGCAAAAAGTGCGCGCGCTCCGGCCCTTCACTCTGGATCACGGCCGAGAGGGCGTCCATCCATTCGCGGGTCTCCTGGCTATCCGCATCGTTGGCGGCCGGGGCCGACACATTCTGTGGAACTGCTGACATATTCGTCTCCTGGTTATTTGTCTGGCTTGTCGGTCAGACGTAATTTAGTACGGTCTGTCCAGTTTCTCACAAATCTTTTGATATTTCAAGTTATGCTTCTTCATATTGCATTATGAAATTTTGAAATAACGGAAAACGTCTAAATTTCCCAGGCCTGATCCGACGGGGTCGCGCACTCCCCTACACTTCGCGCATGAGTACCCCGTCGCAGCTCCCGCTGGACATCCCCAGCAGCACATCCGCCACGGTCCAGGTCAAACGGTGGTGGCGGCGACAGCCTGCCCACCGCCAGGACCGCTTTGCCATGCTCGCTCCACTGGCCGCGGTGTTGCTGTTTCTTGCCGCCATCGTGGCCGCGTTTGGTTACTTGCGTCTGGAGGAGGTCGAGCGCGAGCAGGAGGCTGTGCGCCGGGATGTCGAATACACCCAGCAGCGCCTTCGTCTGCGCCTGCTGGAGCGCCAGGAACAGATCATGCGGATTGCGCGTGACATCTCTAACCGCGAGGTGGATGCCGAAGACTTCCAGACCCGTGCAGAGGCGCTGATCAACGAATACCCCGAGCTGGAAACCATCAGCTGGATTGACGAGAAAAAGCGCTTCAAGGCCAGTTACGGAACGGCCAGCCTGTCTGCAGCACAACGGCGCCTCACGGGGGACATGCTGAAGGCCGATGAAACCGAAAGCACCTATACGCTGGCCAAGGACCTGCAACAACCCATCTATGCCCAGCGCCTCGCCGAAAAAGACAAGGACTCGCACCTGCAGCTGCACGTCCCGCTGGTGGACAAGGCCAAATTTGCCGGCGTGGTGCTGGCCGAGTATTCGGTAGATGGCCTGTACCGTTACGGTGTGCCGGCAGAAATTTCGGCGCGTTATGCCGTTTCCCTGCTCGACGCCAAGGGCGAGCGGCTGGCCGGAACCAGCATTGCTGCCCGTCGCCCCCTGAGTGGCCTGCAACCCTGGTCCACCCCGTTGAATGAATACGAGGTGCCAGTATCCCCGGTGGGCAATGGTCTGGTGATCCGGGCACAGGCTTATCGAACCTCTCTGGGCGTGGTGGGCAGCGGCCTCTTTTGGCTGGTGATTGCGCTGAGCGCCATGACCGCCTGGATGCTGATCGGCAACTGGCGGCACACGCGACGACGCGTGCAGGCACAGCAGGCCCTGGTATCGGAGACCAACTTCCGGCGCGCCATGGAGAACTCGATGCTTACCGGCATGCGGGCAATGGATCTGCAGGGCAGAATCACCTATGTGAATGCGGCGTTTTGCCAGATGACCGGCTGGGCCGAGTCTGATCTGGTGGGGCGCACCGCACCGTTCCCCTACTGGCCCGAGGCTGACCGCGAGACGCTGGCGTCCATCCTTAACGAGGAACTGGCCGGCCAGTCAACGCCCGGCGGCATTCAGGTTCGCGTCAAGCGCAGGGACAACAGTCTGTTCGATGCCCGCCTGTATGTATCCCCCCTGATTGACTCACGCGGCTCGCAAACCGGCTGGATGACGTCCATGACCGACATCACCGAGCCCAACCGGATCCGCGAGCAGCTGTCCGCCTCGTATGAGCGTTTTACGACCGTTCTGGAAGCGCTGGACGCGTCCATCTCGGTCGCGCCGCTGGGCAGTGACGAGCTGCTGTTTGCCAACAAGCTGTACCGTCTGTGGTTTGGCGTGCAGACGCAAGGTCACTTGCAGTTGGTGGCGCAGGCCGGCGTGCCGGCCCGGACCGCCATCGATGAGTCGCGCGACAGTGTGGACTCTTTCGCCGGACTGCCGACGGCCTCGCTGCATGAAACGGAGACTGAAAGCGCCGAGATTTACCTGCCTGAACACGACAAGTGGCTGGAGGTTCGCACCCGCTACCTGAGCTGGGTGGACGGACGCCTGGCGCAAATGGTGATCGCCACGGACATCACCTCGCGTCGTCTGGCCGAGGCCCAGTCGGCCGCGCAGGCCGAGCGTGCCCAGAATGCCAGCCGCCTCATCACCATGGGTGAAATGGCCTCCAGCGTGGCACACGAATTGAACCAGCCGCTGACCGCCATCAACAACTATTGCAATGGCATGGTCTCGCGAATCAGGTCGCGACAAATTACCGACGCCGACCTGCTCGGGGCGCTGGAAAAAACCGCCCGCCAGGCCCAGCGTGCGGGCCAGATCATCCAGCGTATCCGCTCGTTTGTGAAACGCAGCGAACCCAACCGCGCCCTGTCGGAAGTGGCCGTGATGGTGGACGAAGCGGTGGAGCTGGCGGAGATCGAGCTGCGCCGTCGCAACGTCCGGTTGACCCACCAGGTGGCGATGCGGCTGCCCAAGCTCATGGTGGACCCGATCCTGATCGAGCAGGTGCTGGTCAACCTGCTGAAAAACGGGGCCGAGTCGGTTGATTCCGCGCAGCGGCCCACGGCTCGGCGCAGCGTCGAACTGCGCGTCATGCCCCAAATGGTGGACGGCAAATCAGTGGTCGAGTTTTCAGTGATCGACTCGGGCAAAGGCATTGCCCCGGAAGTCATGGAACGCCTGTACGAAGCCTTCTATTCCACCAAGGCCGATGGCATGGGAATCGGCTTGAGTTTGTGCCGCTCCATCGTCGAGTCGCACCAGGGCCGGATGAAGGCGGAGAACATCTACAATGGCGCCGACGTCACGGGCTGCCACTTCTCCTTCTGGATCCCGGTCGACGAATTGTCGCCAGTGGCCGGCACCGTTCCGGACACGCAACACAGCATCTTGGGGTAACTGCATGAGTTTGATTCCGAAAAAGGGAACCGTTTACGTGGTCGATGACGACGAAGCGGTGCGCGACTCGCTTCAGTGGCTGCTGGAAGGCAAGGACTATCGCGTCCGCTGCTTCGACTCTGCCGAGTCGTTCCTCAGCCGTTATGACTCGCGCGAGGTGGCCTGCCTGATTGTGGACATCCGAATGGGCGGCATGACGGGACTGGAATTGCAGAACCGCCTGATCGAAGGCCACTCGCCGCTGCCCATCGTATTCATCACCGGCCACGGCGACGTGCCGATGGCCGTGGACACCATGAAAAAAGGCGCCATGGATTTCATCCAGAAACCCTTCAAGGAAGACCAGCTGGTGGGCCTTGTGGAAAAAATGCTGGAGCACGCCAAGGGCACCTTCTCGGAGTATCAGCATGCCGCCAGCCGCGACGCCCTGCTCTCCAAGCTGACACTGCGTGAATCCCAGGTGCTCGAACGCATCGTTGCCGGCCGGTTGAACAAGCAGATTGCGGACGACCTGGGCATCAGCATCAAGACGGTGGAGGCGCACCGCGCCAACATCATGGAAAAGCTCAATGCCAACACCGTGGCCGATCTGCTGAAAATTGCCCTGGGGCAAAATGCACCCAAAGGCTGACCAAACTTTGAGAACCACCTTACCGCTATTCTTTTTATAGCTACTCACGCCCGTCCCACAAGGGGTAACGGGCTTTTTTTTGGGTAAAAACCATGACCACGACCTCCCCAGCCAAACTGATCGACGGCAACGCCCTCTCCCGCCAGCTGCGCACGGAAGTGGCCAGCCGCACCGCCGTGCTCAGGCAAAAAGGCATCACTCCCGGCCTGGCCGTGGTGCTGGTGGGTGAAAACCCGGCCTCACAGGTGTATGTGCGCAACAAGGTCAAGGCCTGCCAGGAAAGTGGCCTGCATTCCGTGCTGGAGCAACACCCCGCCACCATGACCGAGTCAGCACTGCTGGCCCTGGTGGACAGTCTGAACAACGACCCGTCCATCCACGGCATTCTGGTGCAGTTGCCGCTGCCGGCGCACATCGATGCCCAGAAGGTGATCGAGTCCATCTCCCCCACCAAGGATGTTGACGGCTTTCACGTCAACAGTGCCGGCGCCCTGATGGTGGGGCAGCCCGGGTTCTGGCCCTGCACGCCCTACGGCTGCATGAAGATGCTGGAAAGCATCGGTTTTGAGCTCAAGGGCAAACACGCGGTCGTCATCGGCCGCAGCAACATCGTCGGCAAACCCATGGCCTTGATGCTGCTGCAGAAAAATGCCACGGTGACCATATGCCACAGCGCCACCAAAGACCTGAAAGCCATGACACTGCAGGCCGACGTGATTGTGGCGGCGGTGGGTAAGGTAAACGTGCTGACGGCAGACATGGTCAAACCCGGCGCCGTGGTGATTGACGTGGGCATGAATCGCAACGCCGAGGGCAAGCTGTGTGGTGATGTGGACTTTGCAGGCGTGAGCCACGTAGCCAGCCACATTACGCCGGTGCCTGGCGGCGTCGGCCCCATGACCATCACCATGCTGCTGGTCAACACGCTGGAAGCCGCTGAACGGGTGGCTGGCGCCACCTGACGCGAAAACCTGACGCCAGGACCAGACGCTTGAAACAGCTGGCGATGTCTCCATCTATGAGCCAGTCGCCAGCCTGAGCTGGCGCCCTACGCCAAACACGGCTTTTCCTCATCGGGTATCTTCACTTTATGAATCCACTTCTCCAGTTTGAAGGTTTGCCGCTTTTTGATCAGGTCACGCCAGCCCATGTAGGGCCGGCCATTGACACCTTGCTGGTAGAGGCCAACACGGCGCTTGAAACGGTCACAGCGCCCGGTTTTCCCGCCGGCTGGATCGATATTTCCCGTGTTCTGGATGTTTCGACCGAGCGGTTGGGCTGTGCCTGGGGCACCGTAAGCCACCTCAACAGCGTGGCTGATACCCCCGAGTTGCGGGCTGCCTATAACGAGGCGCTGCCGAAGGTCACTGAATTCTGGACGCGCCTGGGCGCTGACGAGCGCCTGTATGCTAAATACAAGGCCATTGCCCCGTCAACGCTAAACGCCGAGCAGCGACAGGCCCACAAAAATGCCATCCGCAACTTTGTGCTGGGGGGGGCGGAACTTGTTGGCGCGGCCCGCGAACGCTTTGCCGCCATTCAGGAGCGCCAGGCCGAACTCAGCCAGAAATTCAGCGAAAACGCGCTGGATGCGACGGACGCCTACTCGTACTTCGCCACGGCCGACGAGCTGCACGGGGTGCCGGATGATGTGAAACAGACAGCTCGGGAAGCCGCGCAGGCGCTGGGTAAGGACGGTTACAAACTCACCCTGAAAATGCCGTGTTATCTGCCCGTGATGCAGTTTGCCCGAAGCAGTGCCTTGCGCGAAAAGCTCTATCGGGCCTATGTCACCCGCGCTTCAGACCAGGCCGGTGCGGACGCCAGCCAATTCGACAACTCCGGCATCATTCAGGAGATCCTGGCGCTTCGGCTGGAAGAATCAAAACTGCTGGGTTACAGCAACTTCGGTGAACTGTCCGTGGTTCCAAAAATGGCCGATTCGCCGGCTCAGGTCATTTCATTTCTACGCGATCTGGCGGCCAAGGCCAGGCCCTTCGCAGAAAAGGATCTGGCCGACATGCGCCAGTTTGCAGCAGACCACTTGGGCCTGGCTGACCCGCAGCCCTGGGACTTGCCCTATGTCAGTGAAAAGCTCAAAGAGGCCCGCTACTCCTTCAGCGAACAGGAAGTCAAACAGTACTTCACCGCGCCCAAGGTTCTGGGCGGCCTGTTCAAGATCGCTGAAACCCTGTTTGACGTGCGTATCTGCCGTGATCAGGCCCCTGTCTGGAACCCCGGCGTGGAGTTTTATCGCATCGAGCGGCAGAACGTCAAACCGGGCGACGGGTCTGCGAAAAACACCCTGGTCGGCCAGTTTTACCTGGATCCGGCCGCCCGCACAGGCAAACGCGGCGGCGCCTGGATGGATGATGTGCGCGCCCGCTGGCTGCGTCCGGACAACAACCAGTTGCAGACGCCTGTGGCTCATCTGGTGTGCAACTTCGCGCAGGGCGTTGAAGTGGACGGCGTCAAGAAACCGCCACTGCTCACCCATGACGACGTCACCACGCTGTTCCACGAATTCGGTCATGGCCTGCACCACATGCTGACACAGGTCAACGAGCGCGACGTTTCGGGCATCAGCGGCGTGGAATGGGACGCCGTGGAGCTGCCCAGCCAGTTCATGGAGAACTTCTGCTGGGAATGGGACGTGCTCAGGCACATGACGTCCCACGTGGACACGAACGAACCCATGCCGCGCGCCCTGTTTGACAAGATGCTGGCCGCGAAGAATTTTCAGAGCGGCCTGCAAACCCTGCGCCAGATCGAGTTCTCGCTGTTCGACATGCTGTTGCATACAAGCCACGACCCGGCAATGGGCATCATGGGCTTGCTGGAGCAGGTTCGCGGGGAAGTGGCGGTCATGCAACCACCGGCCTGGAGCCGCAGTGCCCACACCTTCAGTCACATCTTCGCCGGGGGCTACGCGGCCGGGTATTACAGCTACAAATGGGCCGAGGTGCTCAGCGCCGATGTCTATGCCGCGTTTGAAGAAACAGCCCGTAACGACGGTTTGCCAAATCTCGAAACCGGTAGAAAATACCGGGAAGCCATTCTGGAGGCCGGTGGCAGCCGCCCGGCGATGGAGTCGTTCAAGGCTTTTCGGGGGCGTGAGCCCACTCTGGACGCCCTGTTGCGGCACCAGGGCATGGCGTCATCCTGAATCATTTCCGTTAGAGCGAGGGTAGACATGATGAAACTGAACATGCTGGGGTTGGGTGCCTTGATGGCTTTGTGCTTCACGGCGGCACAGGCCCAGACGGTTTACCGGATCGTCGGGCCGGACGGCAAGGTGTCGTTTTCCGACAAACCGCCTGCGGCCAGAGAAAACGCGTCGGCCACCAATGCCAGAGGCCAGTCGCTGCCACTGGGTGGCGGCAATGCGGTCCTGCCTTATGAATTGCGCCAGGTGGCAGACCGCTACCCGGTGATGCTGTACACGTCGGAAAACTGCGCACCGTGCAGCTCTGGCCGGTCGTTGCTGACCAGCCGGGGGGTTCCGTTCAGCGAGCGCACTGTTTCCACGTCCGAGGATGGTGAAGCTTTGCAGCGAATCACCGGCGAGAGCACCCTGCCCTTTCTGATGGTGGGTGGCCAGAAGATCAAGGGGTTTTCTGACTCGGAATGGAGCCAGTTTCTGGACGCTGCGGGTTATCCCAAGACCTCGGCGTTGCCTTCGGGCTATCGCAATGGGCTGAGTGCCCCGCTGGTGGCTGTGCAAAAACCCGCTGCCCCGGCGACAGGCGCCCAGGCAGGGAAGGCCCCTGTGCCCGCGCCCCAGGCACCCGTTGACACCCCCCCGCCGTCCAATCCGGCTGGCATCACGTTCTGACGCCAGCCAGGCCGGCGCTGTCCACGTCAGGGCGGGCTAAAAATCCAGTTTCTTCACGCCGCTGGCCGTGCCCAGCAGGCAAACCTGCGCGCGCTGGTGGGCAAACACACCCACGGTCACCACACCCGGCCACTGGCTGACCTGTGTCTCGAACGCCAGCGGATCGGCGATCTTCAGACCGGTCACGTCCACAATGTGCTGACCGTTGTCGGTCACCAGCGGCGTGCCGTTCTTCAAACGCACGGCCCCGGTACCGCCCATCGCGGCAAACTGGCGAATCACCCGCTGTGTGGCCATGGGGATCACCTCAACCGGCAGCGGAAACTTGCCCAGCGTCTGGACCAGCTTGGACTCATCGGCAATGCAGACAAACTGCCGCGACTGGGCGGCCACGATTTTCTCGCGCGTCAACGCCGCACCGCCGCCCTTGATCATGTTGCCGTGACCATCGATCTCGTCGGCACCATCGATATAAACCGACAGTTCATCCACGTCGCTGGCCTCAAAAACCGGAATGCCCAGTGCTTTCAGCCGCTCCGTGCTGGCCTCGGAGCTGGAAACGGCGCCCTTGATCTGGTTTTTCATGGTGCCCAGCGCGTCGATGAATTTATTGACCGTGGAGCCGGTCCCCACACCCACGATGTCGCCGGGGACGACATATTCAAGGGCCGCCTGGCCGACCAGGGTTTTCAGTTCGTCTTGTGAAAGCATGTTGGATGTTCGTTGAGTGGCTTGCCATCTGGGAAAATCAGGCAACTTCAGGAATTATCCAATGTCTCTTGTGCCCTATGCCCTGGCCCGCCCCTTTTTGTTTGGCCTGGACCCCGAAACCGCCCACGACATCACCTTGCACACCCTCGCCCGCTTGCAGGGCACGCCGCTGCAGTGGGCGTATTGCAATGGCCGCGTGGATGATCCGGTGCAACTCGCCGGGCTGACTTTCCCAAACCGGGTTGGCCTGGCCGCCGGGCTGGACAAAAACGCGCGCTGCATCGACGGGCTGGGCGCCATGGGCTTCGGCTTTGTAGAGGTGGGTACCGTCACGCCGCGGCCCCAGAGCGGCAATCCCAAACCGCGCATGTTCCGCCTGCCCAAGGCGGACGCCCTGATCAACCGGCTGGGTTTCAACAACGAGGGTCTGGATGCCTTCATCACCAACGTGCAGCGCTCGGCGCTCTACAAAGAGCGTCAGAAGGCGCAAGGCGCAAAACCTGCAACAAACCGCCCCGCTCCCATGCTGCTGGGCCTGAACATCGGCAAGAACGCCACCACGCCCATCGAACAGGCCACGCAGGACTACCTGACCTGTCTGGACGGGGTCTACCCCTATGCGGACTATGTGACCGTCAACATCTCCAGCCCGAACACGCAGAACCTGCGCTCGCTGCAAAGCGACGAGGCGCTGGACGCGTTGCTGGGCGCCATCACAAAGCGCCGGGAAGCTTTGAGTCAGCGTTTTGGCCGCCTCGTGCCGATCTTCGTCAAAATTGCGCCCGACCTGACGGAAGAGCAGATCGATGTGATCGCCGCCACGCTCAAACGCTACGGGACAGATGCCGCGGGCAAACCCAACAACGCATGGGGCGTGATCGCCACCAACACCACGCTCAGCCGCGACGCCGTCAAGGGCCTTCCCCACGAGAACGAGGCCGGTGGTCTGTCGGGCGCGCCCGTGCTGGCCATGAGCAACCGGGTCATCACGCAGCTGCGCAGCCGTCTGGGCAAGGGGTTTCCGATCATCGGGGTGGGCGGCATCCTCAGCGCACAGGATGCGGTGAGCAAGATCAGGGCCGGCGCGGACGTGGTGCAGATTTACACGGGTCTGATCTACAAAGGCCCCGAACTGGTAAAAGAGGCCATTTTAGGTATTAAAAAAGGCCTCTAGCCCTTATCAGATATGCGTGAGTAGCTATTAATAATATAGCAACCTGAAAGTGTCAGACCGTTGCAGCGAGTTTCTGCAACCACTTCTCCCGCCACGCTACAAACTCCGCCACCGGCAGGGGTTTGCTCATGAAGTAACCCTGCGCCTCATCACAACCCTGGCTCTTCAGCATCGCCCAGATGGTGGCGTTTTCGACGCCCTCGGCAACCACGGTGAGGCCCAGGTTGTGCGCCAGATCGATGGTGGAACGCACGATTTTGGCGTCGTCCTCGTCTTTTTCCATGGCCATCACGAATGACTTGTCGATCTTGAGTTCGTCCACGGGCAGGCGCTTCAGGTAGGCCAGCGACGAATAACCGGTGCCAAAGTCGTCAATCGACAGCTTGAAGCCGCGCTCGGACAGGCGGTTCAGGGTTTGTTCCGCGCGCTGCGGGTCGTCCATGATGGCGCTTTCGGTGATCTCCAGGCAAAACGCATCGGGCGGCACCTGGTGGCGGGCCAGAATGCCGTCCAGCCGTGCCGGAAAGTCGGGGTCCAGCAGGTCGCGCGTGGACAGGTTGATGGCAATGCGCAGGGCCTGATCGTCGCTTTGCAGGCTGCGCCACAGGCGGGCCGCCTCATCGAACATCCACAACGTAAGTTGCCGCACAAACCCGGTCTGTTCGGCAAACGGAATGAACAGCATGGGGGGCACCAGGCCGCGCTCGGGGTGCTGCCAGCGCACCAGCGCCTCGGCGGCCACCACGCGAGAGGTTCCCAGCGCCAGCTTGGGCTGCAGGAAAAGGCGCAACTCGTTCTGTTCAATCGCCTGGCGAAGCTCGGACAGCAGCGACAGCGTCTGCGTGCTGGACGAATCCAGCGACGGCTCATACAGCTGGGTACCGGTTGTTTTCTGCTTGGCAGCGTACATCGCCACTTCGGCACGGCTGAGCAGCGCGTCAGCGTCCTGCGCATCAGCTGGCCACAAGGCGATGCCAATGCCGGCGCTCAGGTCCACCGTCTGGTCTTCAAAAGACAGCGGCACTTCAAATGACTGGGTGATGCGCGCCGCCAGTGCCAGCGCGGCGGCGGCATCGGCCGGGTTCACCAGAATCGTGAATTCGTCACCCCCCAGCCGCGCAATCATCGTGCCGGGTTCGTTGATCTGTTGCGTCAACCGCTCGGCCACAGCCTTGAGCAGGCGGTCGCCAAAGGCATAACCCAGCACATCGTTGACGTGTTTGAACCGGTCCAGATCGAGCATCACCACGGCAAAGGACGCCGGCCCGGCGGCGTCGGGCGAGCTGCCGTGTTCCGCAATACCGTGTTCCGCGATAGCCTGTTGCACGGTTTCACGAAACTGTGCCCGGTTGGGCAACCCGGTCAGGCGGTCCCAGTAGGCCAGTTGGCGAATCTCGGCCTGCTGGGCACCGATGTTCTGGCGCATGTGGTCAAAGGCTTTGGCCAGACCACCAATCTCGTCCATACGCTTCAGGTGCCGCATGGGGGTGTCGTAATCCCCCCGGCCCAGCTGTTCGGTGGCGCTGACCAGCGAGCGCAACGGTGTGGTCACGCGCCGGGCCGACAACACGCTACCCAACCCGAACAACACGACTCCGGCGGCGGTAATCCAGGCCAGCGCGATCTGGACCTGACGAAATGGGGCCACCACCTCGTCCACCGAGCGCAGCATCAGGGTCTGCACATCGCCCGCACCCGCATCCAGCTTGATGCTGCGAGCCATCAGCAGGTGGCCCGCAACCAGAACTTCCTTGAATTCAGCCGTGTCCTGCAACAGGGGCACCACCTCTTCGGGGGGCAGTGTGCTCACCACAATTTTTTCCGGCTCCCCGGACAGGCGGCTGATCACGGCGAGATGGACGCCCGACAGGCCATGCATTTCGTCTGCCAGCGACTGGTTGATGGGAAACCCCATCAATACCCAGCCGATGACCAGCGGCGCTTTCATGGGCACCATCACGAACTGATACGGTATGCGCCCCACCAGGGCAATCTGGCTGCCCTGGGCGCTGCGTGACAGGGGCGACGCCATCTGGCGCAGCACCGGCGCCAGGGCCTGGGCGTCCTGGCCCTCGCCCACGGCCTGCAGTTCGAGCTGCGTGTTGAGCAGCGCCGTGACCGTGGCACCGATGCGCGCACCGTGGTTTTCCAGCGCCGAGCGAATGGTCCCGGTGTCACCCGACGACACGCTGGACCGGAAACCGTAGTCTGCGGCGAGCAGGCTGGCGCCCTGGCTGAGCTTCTGTGCGTTCTGGTCCAGCAGACGGCGCCAGACGCGCTCGCCCACAATCAGCTCCTGTCCAATTTGCCGCCGTGCGCTTTGTTCGATGCTCAAGCGGACGACGCTGAACACGGCCGCCTGCACTAGCAGCAGCAAGGCCAGCGACAGCGCAGCGATGCGTGTGGACAGGCCAAATCGCTGAAAGCGATGGCTCCAGCTCATGGCGACGCACCCAGACGGACCGACACACTGGCGTCTGCAGGCCCCACTACCAGCGGCTGGTCCTGTGCAGCGGCGCCGGGCGGCAGGGATGTATGCCACACCCGCAGGTGGTAGCTGCCCGCCGGCACGTTGGCCAGCGTCACTTTGCCGGTGGCATTGCTGCGTGCGTAGTACGGCGTTTCAACCACCACCACCCAGGCCGCCATGTTGTCGTGGATGTTGC